>ENA-OVGR01002441-OVGR01002441.1-human-gut-metagenome-genome-assembly--contig:-NODE-2441-length-11597-cov-3.643476_pt1 | contig 11597 bp, 9 predicted proteins | sample MGYA00237775_ERZ505429 | MGnify/ENA primary metagenome ERZ505429 (study PRJEB26158, sample SAMN06016345) | human gut metagenome | biome: human gut; feature: ankylosing spondylitis patient; material...
GGCTGCCGGGTCTCCCCCTATAGCAGCATTCCAGGAAGCAGGCCCCGCCTATCGCATGGTCAACGCCTGTTCGTTTGCCTTTCCACACATCCTGAAACGCCTTGGTATACTTTCCAAAATCATGTACCAGCCCTTCCAGTCCTGCGGCATCTGCAAGGCCAAGCGCCTCCCCGTACTCCCGCGCAAGCGCAGCGACCCTTTGTAAATGCTCCTTCACAGTTTCCTGATACCCCTGCAGATTTTCGGATTTCGCATAGTATTCCATAGCTGCCTCCCCGGCTACCGGTTTTATCCATTCCATTATACCAAGCGCACACACCCATGCCAACAGTTATTACGGAAAACGGAACAATTGCCTTCGCCGTGCAGGCGTGGTTGGCCGTTTGGATAGAACAGTATTCTTTGCGCCAATGGCAACGGGTACTGAGCGCAATGTGGAGCTCCTGGCTGCGTGCGTTCAAAGTGGTCCCTTGTTCATATCGGCGGACGACTTCCTTTTTAAAGGAAGGGATGTATTCTTTTGGCATGATTGTGCTTCCATTATACCCAATCCGCAAATAATTTCAAGTAAACACACGTTATTCGGATAACACTGCGGATTTTCCGCTCCAGCGACGCACGACGAAGCAAGCGGTGAAGAAACACGAATCTGAAAGAAGCGTTCTGTTTCTCCATCCTCACCAGACGTCCTTCCGCCAGAACCGCCCTTTCCATATCACGCGCTTTCCCGCATCCAAACGGACGTCTCCATATGTAAGGCAAGCGAGCGTACTTGCTGATTACAAGAGCAATCACGATCAAATGCTGATCTTTTTCCGCAAGCAGTATGGGCGGTATCGGAATTTCCCCGTCCGGTGCATGATTTCTTACGATTTTCTGAAAATATACAGTTTGTTGATAAATTTTGCCGCAGATGTGATATGATATCAGCAACTACTTGGAGGAGGACGGCATTTGTGGCAGCGTCATTCCTGAAACGAAAACCGAAGGAGCCGGACGGGCCGCAGCGGCAGGAGATCCCCGTTTTGGAGGCGGACGCCGAGACGGGCTTAAGCGCTGCGCAGGCGCAGGAGCGGCTGGACGGCGGCTGGGGCAACGCGCCGGTGGAGTCTCCCGGCGCGTCGGTCCGGGAGATCATCGCAAAAAACGTTTTTACGTATTTTAACTTCCTGTTCTTCCTGCTGGCAGGCTGTGTGATCGCCGTGCGGCAGTGGCTGAATTTGACGTTCCTCGGCCCCGTGTTCTGCAATATGTTCATCGGCATCGTGCAGGATCTGCGGGTGAAGAAAAAGGTCGACGGACTGAAGATCATGGCCGCGCCGAAATGCCGCGCCGTGCGGGACGGGCAGACCGTCGAGCTGGACGCGGCCCAGCTCGTGCGGGACGATATCGCCGTCTTTTCCCCCGGCGACCAGATCCCGGCGGACGCCGTCGTTGCGGCGGGTGAATGCCGCGTCAACGAGGCGCTCGTCACCGGCGAGGCCGATGAGATCGTTAAAAAGCCGGGCGAGCGGCTGCTCTCCGGCAGCTTTGTTGTGTCCGGCAGCTGCCGCGCGCGGCTGACCGCCGTGGGCGCGGACAGCTTCGTCTCCCGGCTCACGCTGGAGGCCAAGCAGACCGGATCGCAGCCGCAGTCAGAGATGATGCATTCGCTGACGAGTCTCATCAAATGGATCGGCTTCCTTGTCATTCCGCTGGGCGCGGTGATGTTCATCAAGGAATATCTGTGGCTGAAAAGCCCCATCACGGACGCGGTGACGAGCACGGTCGGCTCCATCGTCGGCATGATCCCGGAGGGGCTGTATCTGCTGACAAGTCTTGCGCTGGTGGCCAGCGTCATCCGGCTGGCAAACCGGCGCACGCTTGTGCACGACATGAGCTGCATTGAGACGCTTGCGCGCGTCGACACGCTCTGCGTCGACAAGACCGGCACGATCACAGAGCCGAAAATGACCGTCGACGACATTGTTCCCTTACAGCCGGAGCGCTATATCGACGACGATATCCGCATGATCATGGCCGATTACGTCTGCGCCATGCAGGACGACAACGACACCATGGCCGCGCTGCGGCGATATTTTACCGGACAGTCCATGCAGACGGCGATTGACGCCATGCCGTTCCGGTCGGCGAAAAAATACGGTGGTGTGTCATTCCACGAGGACGAGACGTATCTGCTCGGTGCACCGGAAATTCTGCTGGCAAACTGCCCGGAAAAGGAACAGTATCTGCCGCTGGCGGAGGAATGGTCGGCGAAGGGCTGCCGCGTGCTGCTGCTGGCGCTTTACGACGGGAAGCTGTCGGACGAAGCGCTGGACGCGGAAATGATGCCGCTGGCGCTGATCCTGCTGAGCAACAAGATCCGGCCCGAAGCGCCGCAGACGTTCTCCTATTTTGCGCAGCAGGGCGTGCGCACGAAGGTCATTTCCGGCGACAATCCCCTGACTGTTTCGGAGGTCGCGCGGCGGGCCGGGATCCCGGACGCGGAGAAATTTGTCGACGCGCGGACGCTCAAAACGGACGCGGAGCTTGCGAAGGCGGCGGAGGACATGACCGTCTTCGGACGCGTCACGCCGGATCAGAAAAAGAAGCTCGTCGCAGCCATGAAGCTGGCGGGGCACACGGTCGCCATGACCGGCGACGGCGTGAACGACGTGCTGGCGCTGCGCGAGGCAGACTGCTCCATCGCCATGGCCTCCGGCTCGGGCGTCGCGTGTCAGGCATCGCATATCGTGCTGCTTGATTCGCAGTTTTCCGCGCTGCCGTCCGTCGTGGCCGAGGGCAGGCGCGTCATCAACAATATTGAGCGCAGCGCGTCGCTGTATCTCGTCAAGAATATTTTCACGTTCGTGCTTTCCCTCATCACGCTGTTCTTTACGCTCCCCTATCCGTATACGCCCGCGCAGCTGAGTCTGGTCAACGCGCTGACCATCGGCATCCCGTCGTTCATCCTTGCCATGGAGCCGAACGAGAACCGCATCAGCGGCCGCTTTCTGCCGAACGTCATTTACCGGGCGCTGCCCGCCGCGCTGTCTGACCTCATTCTCGTGGTCGGCGTGATGCTGTTCTATCTGGCATTCCATATCAAAGAGGATATGCTCTCCACGCTCTGCACCGGCATTATGGGCATCGTCGGCCTGCTGATGGTCCATCAGACCTCGCTGCCGATGAATAAGCTCCGCAAGGCCATGCTCGTCGGACTGTGCATCGCATTCGTGGTGTGCTACTTCTTCCTGCCGGAGCTGTTTACGCTGAGCGCGCTGGACAAGCCGTCGCTGCTGATCCTCGTCGTGCTGGGCCTGCTTGCGTTCTCGGTCATGTTTGTCTGCCGCCGGGGACTGCGCAAGGCAAAGGCGCGGCTGGACAAGGGAATTTTCCCGCACAGGAAAAAAAGATAAAAATCCGCAAATACTAGAGCCAGCCGGAAAAACCGGCTGGCTCAGTTTTTTGGAAGGAGAACGTGTATGCACTATCATGTAAACGAAGACGTCTGCATCGGCTGCGGGCTGTGCGCCGAAACGTGCCCGGAGGTCTTTTCTCTCAGGGACGACGGCTTTGCCGAGGCAGCGCCCGGCCCCGTGCCGGAAACTGCGCAGGAAACTGCCGCCGAGGCCATGGATGCCTGCCCGACGAGCGCGATCGAAGAGGGCTGACAAGGGGCGAAAAATCTGCTATACTGGTTCCATCCTGTCAAATGGGGTGGAACTATGGAAGAACGTTATGTGGCGTTCGACGTGGAAACGCCGAACGCGCAGAACCGGCGCATGAGCGCCATCGGCGTCAGCGTGATCGAGCGCGGCGAGATCGTGCAGGAGCTTTACACGCTTGTCGACCCGCAGACGCACTTTGATCCGTTCAATATCGCGCTGACCGGCATCACGCCGGAGCAGGTGCGCGGCCAGCCGGACTTTCCCGCGCTCTGGCAGCTGCTGGAGCCGATGCTGGCGGGCCGCATTCTGGTCGCGCACAACGCGCCGTTTGATCTGCGGGTGCTGGCCAGCTGTCTGCACGATTATCGCATCGACTGGAAGCCGGAGGCCGCGTATCTGTGCACCTGCCAGATGGGCCGAAAGGCATATCCGTACCTGCCGAACCACAAGCTGAACACGCTCTGCGACCATCTGCGGCTCGACCTCGACCACCACAACGCAGGCAGCGACAGCCGCGCCTGCGCGCTTTTGCTGCTCGACTATCTGCAAAAGGGCCTGCGCCCGGAGCCGTTTCTGCGCACCTACCGCTTCGCGGACCGGAAAACGCTCCCGTACTGCACGGTATAAGCGCCCGCGCCCATGCCTCCCCCTGCCATGCTCTGCATGGCAGGGGGAGGCTTTTTGCCGTGTCAGCGCAGCGTTTCGAAGCGCTTTACGCCGCGGGTCATGAGCCAGCGGGCGGTAAGCGCGTACAAAATCGCCATCAGGGCCAGGATCAGGCCGAGGAAGGCTGTTGTCGGCATCAGCTCCGCCAGCAGGAAGAAATAGAGCGCGCCGACCGCGACCACGAAGCCAAAGCCCAGCAGCATGCTCAGCAGCACGCCTGCGCCCTGCTTGGCCGCCTGCGTCTCGTTGATCCAGTCGAGGTTGCAGTGGCGCAGGTCCTCCATCAGGCCGACGTTCGCCGTCAGCAGCACGAACAGCAGCTGACAGGCCAGCAGCAGCGCCGTCTCGGCAGCAGGCAGCCGCAGGGCAAGCGCAGCGGCCAGCGTCATAAGGAGTGCGGGCGCAATTGCCAGAGAGTTGGACAGGCTTAGCTTTGCCTGCAGAACCTTTTTGGTTTCGACCGGCATGGAGCGCACGATCCAGTAGCTCTTGCCCTCCAGCGACACGGACGACGCCGTAAAGAATACCATGCCGGAAACCATCATGCAGGCCAGCAGCAAGATGGGGGCGGCTGCTGCGTACAGCTCCGGGATCGCGGTCAGCGCGCCCAGAAGTTCCCGCCGCTTGACCACCGCCAGCACAGCCAGCACCAGCTCAAACACGAGGCCAAGCCCGGCGTTGAGCATATAGCCGGAGCTGCTGGTCAGCCGGGCAAGCTCCCGGCGGTAGAGCGCCGCGTCCTGCGAGGAGGCGCGCATGGCTTTTTTCTCGTACCGCACCTTGACCTGTCCGCGCCGCGTGGTGACGATGCGGATAAAGCTGCGGTTCAGCAGCACATAGGCCAGCACGAACGGCAGGACTGTCCACAAAAGTGTCAGGCCGAGGTCTGCAAGGCTCCCGTCCGCAGCGGCCCGGCCCAGCCAGACGAGCGGGGCAGCCGAGCCGAGCGCGCCCGCGATCACCGCGCCGTTCGCGGCCAGCTGCGTGACATAGCTGTTCATGCGGAAGCAGAACAGGAAATATGCCAGCATGAACACGACCGAGATCACCATGGTCACGGCAGTCGTATTGCGCATATGGCTGGTCACAAGCGAGACAAGCCACGCAAACAGGCAGCTCACCGCCAGCGAAAACAGCGGCAGCGTCAGCACGATCACGACGAACGCCGTAATGCCCGTTCCGCTTGTCTCACCGTATTGCAGCCACGAAACAAGGACCGGGAGAGCCGCGACAAGCTCAAGCACGAAGTTCATGGCCAGCAGCGCCGCCATGCGGCTGAGCAGGATCATGCCGGGCGGCACGGGCATGGACAAAAGCAGCTCGTTGTCCTTCGCCTCAAACAGCTGCGATTTGGCCGTAAACACGCTGCCGATGAACATGAGCGCAAAGGCCATGATCGCGAACATGGCAAAATACAGCCAGCCGAGTCCCGCCGGGAAAAACGCGGCGGCAAGCTGGGAAAACGAGGCATAGAACAGGAAGACGAACGCGCAGAAGCAGTAAAGCATCAAAAATGCATAGCCGACGGCCTTGCCCTTCGTCTGGCTCTTCCGCTTCCGGCTCTGTCCGGTAAACGCGGCGAGCAGCGCCGCCATCCGGACGCGAAGCAGCGTTTTAAGCATTCTTCTCACCCTCCAGCTCCAGGAACACAGCCTCCAGCGACTGGTCGCCCTTGACCTCGTCCATCGTGCCGGAGGCGATAAGCCGCCCCTGCTTGATGATGGCGACCTTGTCGCAGAGCTTTTCCGCGACCTCCAGCACGTGCGTGGAGAAGAAGATCGCGCCGCCGCGGTCGCAGTGCTCGCGCATGATGCCCTTGACCTGATAGGCTGCCGTCGGGTCGAGGCCGACAAACGGCTCGTCCATGATGATGAGCTTCGGGTCGTGGAGCAGGGCGGAGATGATCGCCAGCTTCTGCTTCATGCCGTGCGAATAGGCCGAGATGGGCTGCGCCAGATCGCCGGTCAGGTCGAACAGATCCGCGTATTTTTCGATCCGCGCCTCGCGGTCGGCCTTCGACACGCCGAAAATATCGGCCACGAAGTTCAGATATTTGATGCCGGTCATGTAGTCGTACAGGTCGGGATTGTCCGGGATATAGGCAAAGGTCCGCTTGCACTCCAGCGGCTGGGTCCGGATGGACTTGCCGTCCACATAGATTTCCCCCTGGTCGAATTGCAGGATACCCGCCACGGATTTCAGGGTGGTGGTCTTGCCCGCCCCGTTGTGGCCGATGAAGCCGTAAATCTCCCCCGGGGCGATGTGCAGGTTCAGGTCGTCCACGGCCTTTTTCTCGCCGTAGGCCTTGGATAAATGTTCAATTCTGAGCATCTCGTTCTCCTCTATTCAGCAGCAGTCGGATTTCGTTGGCGGCTTCCTCCGCGGAAACGGCGTCCGTGTCCACCCGCAGGTCGTGGGCCTCCGTCTCAAACCGGCCGTATTTCCGCTCCAGCATGGCGGCCACCGGGGCGGGCAGATTCCCGTGCATCCGCGCGGCAAACCGCTCCTTGATGGTGGCAAGGCCCGCCGTCACCAGCACCCGGACGCAGCCCTCCGGCAGCAGGGCCAGCTGGTCCTTTTCGGAAATGACGTAGAGGATCGTCTCCTCGCCGCGCAGCTTCTTCTGGAACAGGGCCGCCGCCATGCTTTCGCTTTTGGCCAGCTTCAGATAGTCCTTTCCGCTGAAAACCTCCGCGGAAAGCGACGGGGCCAGCGCCGCAGCGATGGTGGATTTCCCTGTGCAGCTGTCTCCGAATAATGCAATTACCATGATCGTTCGTCCTTTCTCTCGTTTCACCGGCTCCCCGGCCCGTCTGTGGGGGAGGAGATCAGCGTGATCTGCCGCTGACGGCTCTCTTCCTTCACGCCGATGTCCATATACTTCAGGGCCGTCTGGTTGATCTCCGTCAGAAAGCCGGTGAATTCCTCATCCGTCAGGGTCAGGGTGCAGGTGGTCATCAGCAGCATATCCCGCCTGGGGTCGGCCCCGCCGCCGGAAAAATATCTGGCAAAGGAGGCGCTGAGGCCCAGCAGCGCCGTCTGCACCGCCGTGCCGTCGTCGTCGATCTCCAGGGCGCTTTTGTTCAGGCTGTAAATGCTCTCCACCGTGCCGCGGATGCGGTTCTCCCCCACCACCGTGAGAATGCCGCTTTCCGTCAGCAGCTTCATGTGCCGGTACAGGCTGGCGCCGGGAACATCCGGCAGGGCCTTCCGGATCTCCTTGACCGTGCCGGTTTCGTGAAGCAACAGATACTGAAAGATCCGCTGCCGCACGGGATTCATGACGATCTCCGCCAATTCCATATGGTGCTCTCCCCTTTTATTGTTCTACGATTCTATTATATTCTTATTTTTGAGAATATCAATCGTTTTTTCATCCCCGCGCAAAAAAGGCCCAGCTACCGCAATGGGTAACTGGGCCTCAACCATCCGTATATGGTATAAACGGGAATAAACTTCGCCAAAAGAATCCAAAGCGAAACAAAGACACCGGGAGGGATAAATTGCCTCTATAGATGTGCCTCGCAGGGCTCGGAATGGAGGAGGATTTTCCCCTATTTTTTAACCCATTCATCGCTCCAAACCCGATTTTCCCCTATGGTTAACCCATTAAAAAGGGGATAGAGAGTATCAAATTTCCTCAAAAGGAAACAGCGGAATCAAAAAAGAAAAACCCCGGAAACCGTTGAGTTTCCAGGGTTTTTGGGCATTTTGAAGTCTCGATCAGCGCTTGCTGAACTGCGGAGCGCGACGTGCAGCCTTCAGACCGTACTGGGCTGAAAAAATTCCAATTTTCCTTGATATTTCAACACTTTTGAGGATGTCGCAACTGGACTTAGCCCGTACATTAACAGAAAGTATCGTTAAAAACGGGTATTTTCAAGACATTGCGACAGGCCGTAATGCTGCGTTTACGACAGGGAGAAGTTCTTGAGGCTTATTATACTTGATTTTTGCATAAATGTCCATAGTTGTTTTACTGTTTTTATGCCCGGCGAGATATTGCACGGTCTTGGGGTCTACGCCCATATATAAGAGGTTCGTAATGTATGTGTGGCGAAGCTGATGCGGGGTCACATGGAAGTCCAGACTATACACATGGTTCGGGAAGTCTTTTCGATGGCTTCCGGGAATGGAGTAGGTCGTATAACGGATGTGTTCCCCATTCACATACTTGTAGCTGATTTTCTCTCCTGCGGTGCGGCTTTTAACATGGTACCAAACGCCCACAAATTCTCCCTCAGAAAGGGGGTCGCCCTTACGATTTGAAATCACAAAGGCAGATTTGGAAGATCGCTTTGCCTCTCGCAGGCACTCTACCAAACACTTTGGAATGGGAATATCCCTTCTGGATGCCGGAGTTTTTAATACGGTAGAGATCTCCGGCTCTTTCCGATGGCTTCCCCGCCATGCACGCCGGACAGAAATATAGGGGGTCGGCACATCCAGAAACACACAGTCCCATTGCAAAGCAAGACTCTCCTCACGCCGCAGGCCCGCATATAAGCCGAGCATGACGAACACATACGGCGGCAGGGTCTTGACTGTATCTACCAGCGTCTTTACTTGCTCATCCGTTAGGGCGTCCATCGGTTTACCTGGCACACCGCCCTTGGCGCTGATTTTAGCAGCAGGATTGTAGTCGATGACCTCACTGCGCTCTGCCGAGTAAAAGATGCTTTTGATAAGCATATTGACGGTATCAAAAGTGTGCTTTGCTCTTTTGGACACAGGAACAAGCGCCAGCTTGATGTCGTCGGAGGTCACATCGGAAAGATACAGGTTTCCTAACGGCCCGACAATATACTTATACATCTCTCTGCGATAATTCCGTAGTGTATCTTGTGTTACCGTGGCCGAGCGCATGAGCAGCCACCTCTCACAATAATCTTCTACGGTAGGGTTTTGCCTCCGAAAAAGGATGTCCTGCACCTGCTGCCGTGCGTCCTGCTCCTTCTTGTATAGTTCCTCACAGGTGGAAGCATAAAGGGGAACCCGTTTGCCGTCGGCGTCAGTGACCCTGGTACGGAAATAGGTGACACCACTGATCTCAACTGTGCCGTATGACGGTATGTTTTGCTTTTTCTTTGCCATATTGATCTTCCTTTCTTGGCGTTATGTATTGGCAATGGCATACCCGTTTTACCAGAAATCAGCGTTGGGCGCAAAGGTGCAAACCGGCATGAAAATAGTACGAGGAATTTCTTCCTCGCACTTAGCGCATATATCTTAATTTATGAAGCGTCCCATTCAGCAAAAGCACCACTCGTGTATTTTTCGTCAGACCGTACAAACAGTAAAATCAAAAAGTTTTGGGAAACCGGTTGATTTTTTCGAGAAATCAGGCTATAATAATATTGGATATTAAATCAGCCGAAAGGAGGGGGCTTTATGAAATATATCAAACGGCACGCAGAAGCAACGGTGAATACGCTTTCCAAAATGTTTGGTGCGATCCTTGTTGCCGGCCCGCGGCAGGTCGGAAAAACCACCATGCTTCAGCGCATTACGGAAGGGATGAACTATGCAGCTCTCGACGATCCGATCATCCGTGCGACAGCACAGGAGCAAAGCGGCACCTTTTTCAAAGACAATCCGCCTCCGGTATTTGTTGATGAAATCCAGAAGGCACCGGAATTGTTTTCTCAGATCAAGATGCTTATAGACCGGGAGCATAAAAAAGGGCAGTTTTTCATGTGTGGCTCTCAGCAGTTTCAAATGATGAAGGGCGTCAGCGAATCGCTGTCTGGCAGAATCGGGCTGGTAACTCTGCTTGGTTTTTCCTTGCGTGAGCGGTACGGCGTTTCCAACGACACACCGTTTCTGCCGACGGATGAGTATTTTGATGAGCGCAAAAAGCAGCTTGCCAACATTCCATACGAGGATGTATGGAAGATGATCCACCGCGGCTCTATGCCGGAGCTTTGTGAGAATCCGGATTTTGATTGGCAGATGTTTTATGGCGCCTATGTGCGTACCTATATTGAACGGGATGTCCGTGACCTGTCCGAGATCGGGGACACCGTGAAATTCACTCGCTTTATGACGGCTGCCGCAGCGTCCACCGGGCAGCTCGTCAACCTTGCCTCTATGGCACGGGATGTCGGGATCAGTCAGCCGACGGCGGAACGATGGCTTTCGATTCTCGTAGCCTCCAACATCGTTTATCTGTTGAAGCCATACTCAAACAACATTACCAAGCGTGCAGTAAAGACTCCAAAGCTGTATTTCTTAGATACCGGGCTGGCCGCCTACCTTACGCGGTGGAATACGCCGGATGTTCTGAAAAACGGCGCTATGGCCGGTGCTTTCTTTGAGAGTTTCGTGATCTCCGAGATCATTAAGAGTTATTATAACAAGGGAATCGTTGAACCGCCGCTGTATTTCTATCGAGACAAAGATATGAACGAGATCGATCTGGTGATTGAAGAAAACGGAACCCTGTATCCTCTCGAAATGAAAAAGCATGCGGATCCACAGAAGAAGGATATGGATGCATTCGATTTGCTCGACAAGATTCCCGGCACAAAGCGTGGCCCGGGCGGAGTGATTTGCCTTTATGACAGGCTTATCACACTGAAGGGCAATGACCGCGTTATTCCCATCAATTATCTATAATGAATCTATGTGAAATCAAGGCAACCGGGCTGTCCTAAGTGACTGCCCGGTTGCCTTTACATTTAACATTCTTTTTAGTTTAATGCTGTGTGGCCGCCTCGATTTATGAAGCGTCCCATTCAGCGAAGGCGCTGGTCATAGCCTTTACCACATCGTCAGGTCGATTGTATTTCACCTTGGCGTAGATGTCCATGGTGATCCTGCTGTTTTCATGACCTGCCAAATACTGTACCGTCTTGGGATCGACGGAGGCATGGATCAGGTTGGTGATATAGGTATGCCGCAGCAAATGCGGCGTCACCTCAAAGTCCAGACTATACACCACATGGCCGTTATTCCGTGCCTTTTCTCCCAGCTCCGGGTAAAGCATATACTTCACATATTTCCCGTCCACTTGCTTGCGGGCGATCCTCGGCTTTGCCGTCCGGGTCACAACATATTGCCAGAGCCGCTTAAACTGCGTATAGCTGAGCGGTCCGCCGTCCCGATTCGCCACAACATAATCCGAGGTCGAATTTCTTTTTGCTTCTCTCAGACAAGCCGCCAGATGATCCGGTAGGGGGATATTTCTCTTTGCGGCAGCTGTTTTCAGCTCCGTTGAAACAACAGGCCGGTTGTGCTCCGTGTGCCACGCTCTGCGTACAGCCAAATACGGCGCTTCGC
>ENA-OVGR01002443-OVGR01002443.1-human-gut-metagenome-genome-assembly--contig:-NODE-2443-length-11589-cov-5.438963_pt1 | contig 11589 bp, 10 predicted proteins | sample MGYA00237775_ERZ505429 | MGnify/ENA primary metagenome ERZ505429 (study PRJEB26158, sample SAMN06016345) | human gut metagenome | biome: human gut; feature: ankylosing spondylitis patient; material...
GGTGTTTGCCACGCTGACGGCACTCATTTCCGGCTGTGCCTCGGAAAAGGACAGCACCTATGTGCCCACGGGGGATGCCATCCTTATGGAGGATGACCCGGACCCCACGGAGGAGGATACCCTGGCGGATCAGACCATGATCCTGGCCTATTATCCCAACCGGTCCATGAATCCCATTATCGGCATGAACTTTTCCAACCGGGTGCTGTTCTCCCTGATGTATCAGGGCCTCTTCGCCTACAACAGCAGTAATGAGACCACACCCATTCTCTGCTCCCGGTATCGGGTCAATTCCAACAACACGATCTATACGTTTTATGTGGATGACAACGCCCGATTCTCCGACGGGACCCGGGTAACGGCCAACGACGTTCTGGCCTCCTATCAGGCGGCGCAGCAGAGCGACTTCTACAAGGGCCGCTTCACCCACATCGCGGAGATCAAGCTCCACGACGACGGCCAGGGCGTCATGTTCTACCTGGACACCTCCTATCAGAATTTGCCGCTGCTGCTGGATATCCCCATCATCAAGTCCGGCACGAAGGACGAGGTCAGCCCGCCGGGCACAGGCCCGTATGAATTTGCCGAGACGAAGCTCACGCGCTGTGAAAACTGGTGGCGCGATACCGCGCCGCTGGTCGATTTTGACGAGATCGCGCTGACCGTCTCGTCCACTGCCGCCGACGTGCGTGATAATTTTGAGTATCAGAAGGTCAACATGGTCCTGACGGACCCGAACTCCTCCGCGTTCGCAGGCTTCCACAACGACTACGAGCTGTGGAACGAGGAGACGACCATCATGCAGTACATCGGCTACAACATGAACTCGCCCGTCTTCTCCAACTACGGCCTGCGCGGCGCGATCACCTTCGCCATCGACCGCGAGCAGCTGGTCGAGCAGACGTTGGGCGGCTTTGCCGTCGCGTCGACGCTGCCGTGCTCACCCAATTCCCGGTATTACGACGTGAAGCTGGCCAACAGCTTCGCCTATGACACCGGCTCGTACTACGACCAGCTGGCCAGCGCCTCCGTCGAGGACGCGACCGGCGACGGCGTCCTCGACCTCTACGTCCCCTCCAAGGGCTATTCCGTCCCGGTCGAGGGCACGATGCTCGTCTGCTCGTCGAGCTATATCCGCGTGCAGGCGGCCAACGAGGTCGCCAGAATGCTCAATTCTCTGGGCTTCAACATCACAGTCAAGTCCATGGAATATACCGAGTACAAGCAGGCGCTTTTACAGGGGAATTTCGACCTGTACTACGGCGAGGTGCGTTTGTCTCCAAACTTTGACCTCTCGCCGTTCTTCGGCGCGACCGGCACACTCAACTACGGCGACCTGTCCGACAGCACGATGATGAACCTGTGCAGCATGGCGCTTGTCAACAGCGGCAACACCTATAATCTCTATAAGCGTGTATGCGAGCGCGGGTATATTACGCCCATCCTGTTCAAAAGCTACGCGCTCTATACCACGCGAGGCGCCGTAACAGAGCCGACACGCTACCTCGACTGGTTCCTGCCGTATACGGTGCAGACGGAAGAATAATGAAAAAACGCGGGAGGATACGCCCATGAAACGAATCCTGATGATCGGCACCGGGGGGACGATCGCGTCCGGGAAGACGGCGGAGGGCCTTATGCCGGAGCTGACGAGCGAACAGCTTTTGTCCTTCGTTCCGGCGGTATCGGCGCTTTGCCGGGCGGAATGCTTACAGCTTTTGTCGCTGGACAGCACGAATCTTGCCCCGTCGCACTGGCTGCTGATCGCGAAGGCCATCCGGGAGCGGTATGACCGCTACGACGGCTTCGTCATCAGCCACGGCACGGACACCATGGCCTATACCGCTGCGGCCCTCAGCTATCTCATTCAGGGGGCGCGCAAGCCCATCATCCTGACTGGCGCGCAGAAGCCCATCAGCTTTGACTCGACTGATTCCAAGGTCAATCTGACCGACGCGTTTTTATGCGCGTGCAGTGACACCCTGCACGGCGTCATGATCGTCTTCAACGGCAAGGTCATTCAGGGCACCCGCGCCTGCAAAACGCGCACAAAGAGCTACGAGGCCTTCTCCAGCATCAATTACCCGTATCTGGCTGTTTTGCAGGACGGCTGCATTCTGCAGTATATCGAAAACGCCTGCCTGCCCGAGCCGGTCTTCTATGACACGCTCGACGAGCGCGTTGCGCTCCTGAAGCTCATTCCCGGCGCGCGGGCGGAGCTTGCGGGCTGGATGCTCCGGCACAACGATGCGCTGATCCTGGAAAGCTTCGGCGTGGGCGGCATCCCGTCGTATGACGGGAATGACTTCCTGTCCGTGCTGGAGGAGGGCATTCAGGGCGGCAAGACCGTCGTTCTGACCACGCAGGTGCAGAACGAGGGCAGCAACGTCGGCGTTTATCAGGTCGGGCACAAGATCCGCGAATGCCCGCAGGTGCTTGAGGCGTTCGACATGACGACCGAGGCCATCACAGGAAAGCTCATGTGGATTCTCGGCCAGACCAAAGACCCCGCCCGCATCCACCGCCTGTTCTACACCCCGGTCGCGAACGACATTCTGAATTACCGCACATGAAAAACCGCCCGGCGCGGTGAAAACCCCCATTTGTTAGCCAGGTATGGGAAAAACCTGATACTAGGGTGTATCTGAAAACTCCCAACGCACCCGGACAGCGGGCCTTTTTGCGGTGCGCCGCGTCATTTTTCCTTGAAATACGTCAGTATTCCTGCGAAAAAATGTCTTGCGCAACGCAAAAATCCCTCGCTGCCGGTCACATCATGAGTTTTCAGATACACCCTAAGAAATGGGGGTTAACTATGTCAAGGGAGAATACACCGGAGTTCGGGAAGCTGGCTGCGGGAACGACTGAAGGGCCTGCCGCCTGCGATTCACAGACGGCAAGCCCTTTTGGCGGCTTGATTCTTTGTTGTTCGAAATTTTGTCTGACCTTTTGGGGACGCTTCCCGTGCGCGGCGGCCCGGTTTTCTTCAGTCGCCCATCAGCAGGTCCATGACGTACATTTCGAGCTTTTCGAAGTTCTGCTCCTTGACGCAGGCAGCCTGGAATTCGTAGTCGAATCTCTTGACCTTGGCCAGCAGCTTCTCGAAGATCTTCTTGGAGTTGATCAGATGGCGGTAGCAGTCCTCATCGGGCTGGGTGCGCATGGCCTTGACGTCGAGGCCGACGCATTCAAAGTTGCCGCGGTCGCCGAAGTTGTTCTCGTACAGGACCTTGACCTGGTTGAACGCGTTGCGCAGGTTGTCGACGCCGAACGCCTTGTCCTGGTCGTAGCGGCAGCCGTTCTGGTCGTTCAGATGCACGCCCCACAGCTTGTTGAGCGCCAGCGCGAAGCCCATGTCGTTCGCGGGATCGAGACCGGCGAGGATGGAGTGCGCGGATTCGATGCACAGGCCGACGCGGCTCGGATCGACGGTGTATGCGCCGACGGCCAGCGCGTGACCGGCAGTGCCGCAGATGGAGCGGTCGATGGGCTCATTGGGCTTCGGCTCGACAAGGATGAGCGCGTCGTCGCGGTAGGTCAGGATGTCGTTGAACGCGTCGCGCAGCTGGAGGGTCATTTCAACGGGATTCTTGCCCTCGGCGCAGAGCGTGCCCTCGCGGGCCAGCCACAGCTGGATCTTCTTGGTGCCGAGCGCCTTGGCAATGTCGCAGGAGCGGCGGGCGCGCCACTGGGCAAATTCACGGTCTTCCTTGCGGGAGGCGGTGAAGCCGCCGTCATTCGTGCGCTTGTCGAACCACAGACGCGGCGCGACAAACTCTGCAAACAGGCCGTATTTGTCGAGCATCGCCTTGACGTCCTTCGCGTAGTCGATGATCTGCTTCTCGGTCATGTTGTTCATGTCGGGGACGGCGTCGTCGTCATGGAACTGCATGCCGGCCAGACCGATCTCGGCGTACTTCTTCATTTTCTCTTCCAGCGGAATGCTCTTGCGGTGGCCGGGGCCAAAGGTTTCGTTGCCCTCGTGGACGTTCCACGGGCCTGCGGTAAATCTGAATGTTGCCATGTCTGCATCCTCCTGTATCAATTGTCTGGTTTCATACAAATATGTGCTTGAGGGGCGGGCGGCTTTTACCGAAAGCCGCCTCCGGATAGCTCCATCATAGCGGAACAGGCTGTTTGTTCAATGTTAGACTTGCTTTTTTTATCCGACAATCTTGCGATTTTAAATTTTTCGGTAGACTTCCACAAATTCCTTTGCCGCAATTTGTCATGATGCACAAGGACTTTTTTTCGAAATATCCCCCAGGGGAGCTTGTGCGCGGCGGTCAGACTTCTTATAATAAGCAAAAAAGTTTGGAGGAACAGACCATGCATATGGCAGACGCACTTTTATCTCCTGCTGTCGCCGTTACGATGTACGCAGCCTCTGCTGCTGCGGCGGGCGTTTCGCTCGTGCAGCTGCGCAGGGAGGAGCTTGCCGCACCGGAGACGGCAAAAAAGAAGCTTCCGACAATGGCGGTCATGTCCGCGCTCGTCTTTGCCGGGCAGATGATCAACTATACCATCCCCGGCACAGGCTCGTCCGGGCATCTGTGCGGCGGTATGCTGCTGTCCGCCATGCTGGGGCCGTGGGCAGGCTTTTTGTCCATGATCGTCATTCTTGCCATTCAGGCGCTGTTCTTTGCTGACGGAGGGCTGCTTGCGCTGGGCGCGAATGTCTGGAACATGGCGTTCTACGGCTGCTTCGTGGGATATTTCCTTATCTACCGGCCCCTGATGCGCGGAAATCTTTCCGCGGGCAAGGCCCGGCTGCGCCTGACGCTTGCGTCGGTGCTCGGCTGCGTTGCAACGCTGCAGCTCGGCGCATTCTCCGTCGTGCTGGAAACGACGCTCTCCGGCATCACGGCGCTGCAGCTCGGCGCGTTCGCGGTGCTCATGCAGCCGATCCATCTGGCGATCGGTCTGGTCGAGGGGCTGATCACGGCGGCGGTGCTGCCGCTGTGCCTCGCGGGTGTGCCGGAATTGTGAATCTTGCATTGCCGGGCTGCATACAGTATAATGGGAGTGTCCGGGAAAAAGAAAGAAATAAGAGGATTCAGAAAGGACTGTGTAATTTATGGATCGTGCAGAATTAAAGGCCCGCGCAAGAGCGCAGCTCGGCGGCGGTATTTTTCAGAATCTCTGGATGATGGGTCTGGCCGTGTGCCTGCTGATCGGCCTGCTGGAGTCGGCTGCCGCCGGGATCATCCCCGGTATCGGCGCGCTGCTCGTGGTCGGCCCGCTGGAATACGGCATGGCGTATATCTTCCTCAAGCAGGCGCGTGACCATCAGCCCGTGCAGCTGGGCGATATGTTCCGCGGCTTTCAGGATGATTTCGGCGGAACGTTCCTCATCGGCCTTATGACGTCGCTGTTCACGGCCCTGTGGTCGCTGCTGTTCGTCATCCCCGGCATCATCGCATCCTACCGCTACCGGTTCGCCCTCTATAATTTATATGAGAATCCGGACATCGGCATTCTGGAGGCCCTGAACATGAGCAAGCGCCAGACCCTGCTTCCTCGGCTGGATCATCGTCGGCTCTTTGTGCCTCGGCGTCGGCACGCTCTGGGTCACGCCGTACATGGAAGCGGCAAACGCGCAGTTCTACGAATACGTCCGCACCTGCCCGTCCGTGGCGGAGGGCTGACCGGCGCTGCGCAATATGGAAAAAACGGGACTCCGCTGCCTGCGGAGCCCCGTTCTTTTTTGCATTTTTATCCGTCAGCCCTTGTATTTCAGCGCCCGGATCGCGTTCAGGACGGCGAGGACCATCACGCCGACGTCGGCGAAGATGGCGGCCCACATATTCGCGATGCCGAAGGCGACGAGCGCGAGGCAGCCGAACTTCACGACCAGAGAGAACACAATGTTCTGCCGGACGATGCCGATGCACTTGCGGGAAATTTTGATGGCCTTTGCGATCTGCAGCGGGTCGTCGTCCATGAGGACGATGTCGGCGGCCTCGATGGCTGCATCGGAACCCATCGCGCCCATTGCAATGCCGATATCTGCCCGTGTGAGAACTGGCGCGTCGTTGATACCGTCGCCAACGAAGGCCAGCATATCGTTTTTACCCTTCGCGGCCAGCAGCTTCTCGACCTCCGCGACCTTGTCGCCCGGCAGAAGCTCACTGCGCACCTCGTCGACGCCAAGCTCGGCGGCTACGTTGTCGGCCACGCGCTTTGCATCGCCCGTCAGCATGACGGTCTTCTGGACGCCCGCGCGCTTGAGCTGCTCGATGGCTTCCTTCGAGTGCGGCTTGACGACGTCGGAAATGACGATGTGTCCCGCGTACTGGCCGTCAACGGCCATGTGGATGATCGTGCCGGTGCTGTGGCAGTCGCAGTATGGAACGCCCAGCTTTTTCATCAGCTTGCTGTTGCCTGCGGCGACCGCGTGCCCGTCGACTGTGGCGGTGATGCCGTGGCCGCTGAGCTCTTCGATGTCCGTCACGCGGCTGCGGTCAATTTCCTTGCCATAGGCCTTCTGCAGACTCTTGCTGATGGGGTGCGAGGAGGCGCATTCGGCCAGCGCCGCGTATTCCAGCAGCTGCTCCTCAGCCAGCGGACTGTGGTGGACAGCCGTGACCTCAAACACGCCGCGCGTCAGCGTCCCAGTCTTGTCGAACACGACGACCTTCGCTGCGGACAGGGCCTCCAGATAGTTTGAACCCTTGATCAGCACGCCCTCCCGGCTTGCACCGCCGATGCCCGCGAAGAAGCTCAGGGGAATGCTGATGACCAGCGCGCACGGGCAGCTGACGACGAGGAAGGACAGCGCGCGGTAAACCCAGTCGGTCCAGTTCGCGTCAGCCCCTGCAAGCATCCGGCCCAGCGGGACCAGCACGGCCAGCGCCAGCGCTGCGGCGCACACGGCAGGCGTGTAGACCTTGGCAAAGCGGGAAATAAACGTTTCGGAGCGCGACTTGCGGGAGCTTGCGTTCTCGACGAGATCGAGGATCTTCGAAACGGTGGACTCGCCGAATGCCTTTGTCGTGCGGATCTTCAGTACGCCGGACAGATCGATGCAGCCGCTGATGATCTCGTCGCCCGCCTTGACGTCGCGCGGCAGGCTTTCGCCGGTCAGCGCGCTGGTGTTGAGACTGGATGTGCCCTCGACGACCACGCCGTCGAGCGGCACCTTTTCGCCCGGCTGGACGACGATGATGCTGCCGACCGCGACCACGTCCGGGTCGACCTGCGTCAGCTGACCGTCCTGCTCAATGTTCGCGTAGTCCGGGCGGATATCCATCAGTGCGGAGATATTCTTCCGGCTCCTGCCGACGGCGTAGCTCTGGAACAGCTCGCCGATCTGGTAGAACAGCATAACGGCGATGCCCTCAACATAGTCGCCGCTCTTCGTCCAGATGGCGAGGAAAAACGCGCCGAGCGTGGCCAGCGTCATGAGGAAGTTTTCGTCAAACGCGCGTCCGTTGAGAATGCCCTTTCCGGCTTTGCGCAGAATGTCATAGCCGATGACCAGATACGCGGCCACATAGGCAAGCAGCTGCGGGACGCCGGTGATGGGGATAAATTTCAGCGCAATGAGCATCACGGCGGTGATGAGGATGCGCACGAGCATTTTTTTCTGTTTCTTTGTCATAGCAAACACTCCGTTCCGCGCTGCCGGAGCAGCAATTGCAGCTTAAAGCTCGATCTCGCAGTCAGGCTCGACCTTTTTGCAGGCCTTGAGCACGGTCTTCATGGTCTTCTTCTCGTCTGCGCCCTCGGCGAATTCCACGATCATCTTCTGCGTCATGAAGTTGACGGTCGCGTTCGCAACGCCCTCGGTTTTCTTCGCGGCTTCCTCCATCAGGTTTGCGCAGTTTGCGCAGTCGACTTCGATCTGGTATGTCTTTTTCATGGTCAGGACCTCCGTTTGAAATTTTGAATTAAACGCTTGCTTAATCATTACATCCGCAGTATACTGAGAAAAACGCCGGAAATCAAGCCCTCCGGGGATCTTGCTTCCAAACGGGCGAACGGAATGTCCAAAACGGACAAAGGAGATGGGACAAATGCCGGAATTCTCTCTTCCGCACGACCACGGCGCGCACGGACACACGGAGGATCTGTACCGGGAGCTGAAAAACGTGGAGCACTTCGGCGCGGTGTGCGATATCTTCAAACAGCTGAGCGACCCGACCCGCGTGCGCATTTTCTGGCTGCTCAGCCACCGGGAGGAGTGCGTCATCAACATCGCGGCGCTGCTCGATATGTCCAGCCCCGCCGTTTCGCACCATCTGCGCTCGCTTGCGCAGAGCGGGCTGATCGAAAGCCGCCGGTGCGGCAAGGAGGTCTATTACAAGGCGGGCGACACCATGCAGATCAAGCTCCTGCACGAGATCGTCGAGCAGGTCATGCAGATCGCCTGCCCGGAAAAGGCCGTCGACTATCAGGACTCGCAGGAGCAGATCATCCGCCATGTCCACGACGAGCTGACGGCCAATCTCGCCGAGCGCGTCACCATTGAGGAGCTGTCGCGGAAGTATCTGATGAACACGACGACGCTCAAGCGCTGCTTCAAGCAGGTCTACGGCGAGACGATCGCCGCGCACATGAAAAAGCACCGCATGGAGCAGGCCGCGTCCCTGCTGTTAAAAACGCAGAACGACATTGCCGCTATCGCGCAGGCCGTCGGCTACGAGAGCCAGAGCCGGTTCACGGCCGCGTTCAAGGAGACATACGGCGAGCTGCCGACAGAATACCGCCGGAGGCGGTCATAAAAATCAGAACCGGCCCGCAGGACACGCCTGCGGGCCGGTTGACTTATTTCTGTGTATTTTATACGTACTGCTGGGTGTCGACGTCGACGACGCCTCTGGTGGTGATGCGGAGCTTGGGGATGACGGGCAGGGCCATGAAGCTGAGCGTCATGAACGGGTCGATGCCCCGGCTGACGCCGAGCGTGAAGGCTGCGTCCTTGGCCGCCTCAAGCTGGTCGTTGACCTCGGTCAGCGGACGGTCGGACATGATGCCCGCGATCTCCAGCACGACCGAACCCTTTACCGTTCCGTTTTCGACCACGACGATGCCGCCGTGGTGCTCGACGATGTAATTCGCGGCGAACGCCATATCGGCGGAGTTCGTGCCGACGACGATGATGTTGTGCGAGTCATGCGAAATGCTGGTCGCGACCGCGCCGGATTTCAGGCCGTAGCCCTGAATGTAGCCGAGGCCGATGTGATGCGTGCCCTTGTGGCGCTCGACGACGGCGATCTTCAGAATGTCCTTTTCCAGATCGACGTGGTCAGCGTAGCCATTGTCGGTTGTAATGATCTCGCCCGGGACCATGCCCAGAACGCCTCTCTGGCGCGTGTCGCGGAAATCGTCGGGCGTGAGCGTCGAGACGTGGAAGGTGTCGTGGGCGCGCTTGTCGAGATATTCCTCGATCTTCGGCGCTTCAAAGTCGCGCAGCTCGCCGTTGTTCCAGTACAGAACGCCCTTCTTGAAGACCATTTCGACGTTGAAGTCCTTGAAATTGTCGATCACGGCGAAGTCGGCCAGATAGCCGGGCGCGATCGCGCCGCGGTTATTGAGCAGGAAATAGCGCGAGGCGTGGTGGCAGGCGGCCTTGACGGCAATGATGGGGTCGACGCCGTATTTGTTGATGGCCTCACGGGCGATATAATCAATGTGACCCTTTTCCAGCAGATCGCTCGGATGCTTGTCGTCGGTGCAGAACATACAGCGCTCGGCGTACTGCGGCGTGAGCAGGGGAGCAAGCGCTTCCAGATTGCGCGCGGCGGTGCCCTCGCGGATCATGATGAACTGGCCGCGCTGCAGCTTTGCCAGCGCGTCCTCCATCGTGGCGCATTCGTGGTCGGAATAGACGCCTGCGGCGACGTAGGTGTCGAGATCCTTGCCCTGCAGGCCCGGCGCGTGGCCGTCGATCTTCTTGTGGTGCGCCTGCGAGGCGACGATCTTCGAGACGACCTCGGCGTCATTGTGGATCACGCCGTAGGAGTTCATCATCTCGGCCAGACCCTGTACTCTGGGGTAGTCGTAGAACGAGTCGATGGCGCGGTAGTCCAGATTCGCGCCGGATTCGTCCATCGGCGTGGCCGGGACGCAGGACGGCAGCATGAACCGTACGTCGATGGGCAGCCCCTCGGTCGCCTGGAACATATAGTCAATGCCGTCGGTGCCCATGACGTTGGTGATCTCATGGGGGTCGGTGATGACGGTGGTCGTGCCGTGCGGCAGCGTCGCGCGGACGAATTCCTTCGGCGTGACGAGACTGGATTCCAGATGGATGTGCGCGTCGACGAAGCCGGGGCAGACGATCTTGCCGGTCATATCGTATTCGACCTCGCCCTCATAGCTGCCGAGGCCCACGATCAGGCCGTTCGCCACGGCGATATCGCACGTCAGCAGCTCATTGGAGAATACGTTGACATACGTCGCGTTTTTCAGCACCAGATCGGCCTTCTGCCGGCCGGAGGCGGCCTCGATCACACGCTGCTTCTTTAACAGCTTCCGCTGGATCTTCGCTGCGTAGCTCTCAATGGGAAAAGCCATGGAACATCTTCCTTTCTGCGTTCAGTCTTGCTTGTATCTGATATTAGATGGAATTATAGCACCGCTCCTGCCGCTTGTCCATGTTCATTTTCTACGGAATGTCGCAGATTCTTTTTTGCAATCTGTACAGAAATGGCGATGTGTGATATGCTTAGGGTGTATCTGAAAACTCCCAACGCACCCGGACAGCGGGCCTTTTTGCGGTGCGCCGCGTCATTTTTCCTTGAAATACGTCAGTATTCCTGCGAAAAAATGTCTTGCGCAACGCAAAAATCCCTCGCTGCCGGTCACATCATGAGTTTTCAGATACACCCTAGTGCACAAACAGGAGGCGAACGTCATGAAATTACTGATGCACATCTGCTGCGCGCCCTGCGCGAATATGCCGATCGACGCGCTGCGCGCGGACGGGATCGATCTGACCGGATACTGGTATAACCCCAACATTCATCCATTTACCGAATACCGCGCCCGGCGGAACTGCCTGCAGGAATACGCGAAGACCATCGAGCTGCCCCTTCTCATGCGCGACGATTACGGCCTGCGGCCATTCGTGCGCGAGGTAGCCGGCGATATCGCGGGCCGGTGCGTCAAATGCTACGAAATGCGCCTTTTTGAGGCGGCACGGGCCGCGAAGGAGGGCGGGTTCGACGCGTTTACGTCGTCTCTGTTCATCAGCCCCTATCAGAAGCACGAGCTGATGCGCGACGTGGCCTACCGCGCGGCGGAGGAATACGGCGTGGAATTTTATTATCAGGATTTCCGCCCCATGTTCCGCGACGGCCAGGCCCGTGCGCGGGAGCTGGGCTTTTATATGCAGAAATACTGCGGCTGCGTCTTCTCCGAGCAGGAGCGCTATCAAAAGCCCAGCCGGATCATCCCGTGAGGCAAATCAGCACCTGCCTGCCTTATGGAGCTTCCGAATGAGCACAACGGCCAGCGCAATGACAAGCGCGCTGAACGCGCCCACGCAGGTAAGCCGGATGACCAGCCTGCGGTGCGCGGCCTGACGGGTGGCCTCGCGGGCGGCTTCCTCGGCGGCCGTTTGCGCTGCCTCCTGCGCGGCCT
>ENA-OVGR01002465-OVGR01002465.1-human-gut-metagenome-genome-assembly--contig:-NODE-2465-length-11520-cov-2.425730_pt1 | contig 11520 bp, 8 predicted proteins | sample MGYA00237775_ERZ505429 | MGnify/ENA primary metagenome ERZ505429 (study PRJEB26158, sample SAMN06016345) | human gut metagenome | biome: human gut; feature: ankylosing spondylitis patient; material...
CAACACGCAGGCGGGCCAGCAGCTCGTCCACGCTGAAGGGCTTTGTCAGATAATCGTCTGCACCGGCATCCAGAGCGTCGCCGCCAGAACGGCCAGAGCCGCAACGACGATCAAAATCGCGACCGTGCTCCGGAGCGTCCGGTTATAGCGGCGCTTATAGCGCAGACGGCGGCGCTCCATATCTAATTGCTCCGCCGTCGGAAGCGAGGTTTCTTTGGTATGGGGCATGCTTATTCTCCGTTCTTTGTTTGCTGTGCGCTGTCATCCAGCAAAAACTGCGACCAGCTGCTCTCCAGGTGCGCGTCTGCATCTGCAAGGAGCTTCTGCGCCTGCGCTGTCGCCTCCTGCACGAGGGTATCGGCCTGCCGTTTTGCCGCAGCGAGCGTCCGTTCGGCAATGGTCAAAGAGTCCTTCGTGCAGCGCACATATTGGTCCGCCGCGGCCTGCGCGGCCTCAAAGACGCCGTTGAGCCGGAGCGCAGCCTCCGCGATGGAGCCAGCCTCAGTGATTTGAAGCTGCCGGCTTTCCAGCTGCGCGGCGAGCTCCCGGTTCTCCGCAGTCAGATTTTCATTCTGCGTCTGCAGCTCAAAGAGAATGTCGATGAGCTCGGCGCGGCTGAGCTTTCGAAGCTCCTTATTGGTCATAGGGTTTCACCACCGTCTTGTGTGTTATCCGCGCCCTCTGCGCCGTTTTTGCAGCAGCAGAAGCGTCAGCGCGCAGGCAAGGAGCACTCCTCCCGCCGCGTAAATCGCGTGCGCGCCATGGCCGCCCGTTTCGGGAAGCTCGGCGTAGTTGATGCGGTTCGTAATTTCGGCCTCGCCGCCGGGATGCTCCGGGGAGAGCGCCACGGCCGTTCCGCCGCCAAAGGCGCTGCAGGGCATGCCGCTGATGATTCTGGTCTCGCCATCCGGAACGGGCCGGCCGCTGTCGTCGAGCTCGAAGACGTAATACGTTTTGCCGAGCGTGAGGCCTTCAAAGCGCACAATACCGTCCTCTGGCGTGATCGTGCCGTTTCCGTAGATCACGGACGCAGTCGCGACCGGTGTTCCGGCTGCATCCGGCGATTCGTAAATCGCAAAGGTGTATGTGCCGTCGATCTTCTCCAGCTTTTTTCCGTCGATACTTGCAAACAGCTTCGTGACCGTGATTTTACCCACATCGCCGTCCGGCCGGTTGTGAACGGTGAGCAGTATATGCTTTGCGTAGTGCCGCTCTCCGCTCCCGTCGACCCACGTAGCAGGATCCTTGTAATCTCCCGCGTCACCCTCACGGTATCTGGCTGGCTCGTGCGTCACGGCGTATTCACTATAGCCATCTTGCAAGGTCGAATCGAACGGCGTATCTCCGATCATGATCTCCCTGAGGGTATAGTCCGCAACCTTACCGTCCAAAAACAGCGGTAGATTCTCCCAGACACACGTCCAGTTGTTGTCTGCGCTTAAAACCCTCGTATATTCGCTGTCTGCACCGCCGAGCGGCGCTCCGTCGCACATTAGCGTGACCGTCACTGGCTTTCGCCACTCGTCCGGCACCTCGCCCCAATCCTTCACTGCGGTAACTGTCGTCAGAACTTGCGAATCATTCATAATGGCCAGAAGCGTGGTTCCCACACCGGATGCCACGCCGCCGGGCGAAGAGGCGGCCGGCGCGCCGTCAAAGGTCAGCTCGATCAGGCTGCCCTTCTCGTCGACAGTGAACCGGATCTCCGCAGCTCCGCTGTATCCGGTCGGCAATGTCTCTTGCAGTGTGTATGCGCCGGGTGTCAGGCGAAGGTATGCGTCACCGTTCACGTCCGTCACGATCCTGTTCCCCGTCGCTTCGGTATATTCCGAACCGGAGGTGCTGGTGTTGGTATACATGCTTGTCCCCGGCTTGCGGTGCAGATGCTGGCCGCTAACGCCGTCATCTGCGGTAAGCAGAAATTCCACATTTGCGATGCCATTGTGTGTGAAGGAGTCGAACTTTCGCAGCGTCAACGTGCCGGCCTCGACATACTTGTTGCGGAACGATACCGTGCGGTACCTGTTTTCCGGGGTATCCGTCGCGTAGGAGACCATAGCTGTGGTGAGCTGACTGTCCTCGTCATAGTTCTGCCAGTCACCCGGTTTTGCCATGTCCAATATGCGGTAATAGGAGGTCGACGGCACATCCTGCAAAAGATAGTTCTGCTCGGAAAGCGCATAGATACTGTCGATGCGCCCGCTGACGATCCAGGTATAGGTATTGCTGGCGGCATCGTAGTCGTCATATCCCACGCAATCCGCGCGCGGCTCCTGCTCGGCAGGGTTGAGCGTGAGGAGGAGCTCTTCGGCATTCATCGTCGTGTTTTGAATCCGGATCCCGTATTCCATCTCGCCGGTCTGCGCCTTAACGCTTGCAATGGCTGCGGCGCTTCCGAGGAATGTCTTCGTTACGCGGAGCTTTGCTTCCTTCGCTACAAGCACACCGTCGACATGCCAGCCGTCGCTGATATCGTATTTGAGGTTGGTCCAGCGAACCTGAAAATAGTCTGAAGTCAGCTTGCTTTGCGGGATCGTGCTATTGCCGATTTTGATGGTGTAGTTGTTCTCGCGGAGCAGGGCGAACATCTCGCGGTCAGAGGGAAATGCTTCCATCGTCAGGCCATCGTAGGGCGTATCCGTCATGGTGCGCAGGATGTCATCCGTTTCGTAGGCCGTTGCGTCAGTCGTCGGAGGCGCAAGAACCAGAAGGTTATCGGACGAGGAGAGTGCATCAGTTCCGAGCAGCGTCGTGGTGAACAGGGACTTGGTATAGTCACCGACCGGGTTGCTGGCGAAGCCGTTGCTGTGGAAGTCCTTGATCTCACAGAAAAGGTGAATAAAGAAGTTGACGGATGTGGCTCTGCCATTTGCGTCTTTTACACTCCAGACCGCCTCCAGCTCGATCACGCCGCCGTTTTCATAGCCCGCCAGCTGCACCGCCGTCAGCGGCTGCGCGGGGTCGAGAACGGTGTTGGTCGCCTTGACGCGCCAGCCGCGGAAGGTGTAGAAATAGTGCTTGGCCTGTCTGGTCGGGTCTGCCTGCGACACCACGCGCAGCGAATCCGGCGAACGGAGCGGATAGATCGTATCTGCCGTGACCGTTACCTGTTCGGTAAGCGTCGCCATGCCGCCGACCTTGCCGTCGGTGATAATGCTCTGCGCGTTGGCGGTAACCGCACTGCTGATTCGTTCCAGACAGTCGGCGAGCGTATCTGCATGGTAGCGGATGGTATAGATCTGTTCGCCGGCGCTTGTTTTGCGCGCAGTGACCTTGATGGGATGCGAGACGTTCCGGAAGTTGATGAAAAGCTTGCCGCCTTCCAACTCCTGCACATCGCTCGGCGTGATCTCGCTGCCATCGGCGAGGTTGGTGTAGCTCCAGGTGTAGTCGTCGAACACAGACAGCTCGACGCTGAACGTCGCTCCGTTCAGTACGTGATAGATCTTGCTCTCCGACGCGGCATCGGGCGGCGCGGAAATGTTCACGGTGTAGAACGTGTTGTCGCTGATGAGCGCCGCATTGGTGTTGGAGGCACTGCCTTCAAAGTAGCTGCCGTAGTCCCACGTGTTGTGGGGCAGATAGTAGATATAGCTTGTTGTGGTGCGGCTGAGCGGAATGCGCCATTCCTGCGTTCCGTCCGCGTTTTCGACCGGATACGCCGGCGCGTCCGCCCAGATAAGCGATGTGTCGTGCAGATCAGTATGCGGGAAGAAGCGTTCTCCTTGATAGCTGTCCGCCTCGAAACCAAAATCGCCGTACACGGTCTCCAGCTGCTGCGCCGTGATGTAATAGCGTCCGTTCTCCCGCTCGAGCGTTCTGGACTCCTCCAAAACAGGATCCAGCGAGCCGTCGAGGTAAACGTAATATTTCAGGGTGACTGTTGCAGCGGAGCGTTCGTCTTGCGTCGTAACGTCCATCCCGTCCTCCGGCGCAGGCTCCGTCCCATCCGACGTCCCGCCGTTCAGCTCGGATCGGTCCGCGTCGGGCGCAGGCGTTTCGTCCGCACCCGGTTCTTCGTCCGCAGGTGCGTCCGTGTCCGGTTCTTCATCCGCAGGTGCGTCCTTGTCCGGTTCCTTGTCCGCAGACCCTTCCGTGCCCGGTTCCTTGTCCGCAGGTGTGTCCGGGGTCGTGTCGTCGGTTCCCTGATCGCAGGTCAGGACCCACGTGCCGTAGCACAGCGCGGTGTGCACATGGTCAGGGTCCGTATTCGTGCAGGTGAGCGCCTGCGTGTCCACAGGGACTTGAACGGTCTTGAAACATTTTCCCGTATGCTGGTGTTCGATCACTTCCGGAAGCGCGCAGGTAAGCGTTCCGTCCGCGGCGTAGCAATCCTCGTCGTGCCGGTGCAGAACGATCTCTTTTTTGCCGCAGACGAGCACAGGCTCGGCAGGCTCCTCCTCCGTCTGGCCGCAGGATAAAACCGTCTCCCACGCGTAGCAATCGTCCGTGTGGGTATGCTCCTCTCCTTCTTCCAGACCGCAGATCAGCTCGCCTCTTTCCTCCGAATAGCACGCATCTGTGTGGACATGCGCTTCCGGATATTCATAGCAGTCTGCCGTGTGCGTGTGCGCCGCAAGCTCCGGCAAAGGACATGCAAGCATGCCATCTTCGTCATAGCAGCGCGAATCGTGCCGGTGCACGACAACAAGCCCGCTCTCCGCTGACACGGGGCAGGCAAGAATTTCCTTTTCAGTTGTTGTGACCTGTGTGTAGCAGCTCTCGTCGTGTACGTGTACAGCGGTCATTGTAATCGCCGGCAAGATGAGAGCGTATGTTGTCGCGAAGACGACGATGGATGCAAGAACCGTCAGCACGCTGTGCCAAACACGGCGGCGGGCGCGACGTTTTTGGAATTTCTTAACATCATGTGAAAGAAAATCGTTCATAGGCCGAGCTCCATGGTTATGGGAAAATTTTCCTTACAAAAATCGACATTTTCAGATATTTCTTTTTATATTATATACATTTATACAAGGATTTCAACCCCCCCCCGAACTTTTTTCCCTTAATTATTTTACAACTTTCTCTTGAAAAACGTGTCGGAATATGGTATTCTTTTTTTGTGAAAAAGTTATATGGGCGTTAAGAATGTTAAAAACGTGTTAAGAAAGGACAACTAATATGAAAAAGGCAGGCAAACTACTTTCACTTTTGTTGGTTTTGACGATTGTGTTCTCCCTGAGCGTCACAGCGCTGGCGGCAGAGACCTACACCATCACCGTCGATGGCAGCGGAACCGTCGCCAACCACACCTTTGAGGCCTACCAGATCTTTTCCGGCGACCTTCACACTCCGGAAACCGGAGAAGGCGGAAACACCTCCAAAATTCTCTCCAACATCGTCTGGGGCACCGGCGTTAACACCGCCGCAGCGGGATTTGACGCGGCTTTCCCCGACTCTGCCGCTGTGACAGCGGAAAAGCTGACAACCGTCGCGCAGGCACAGGATTTTGCCAAAAAGATCGCGCCCTACCTCTCCGCGATCCACAAGGACGCTTCCGACAAAAACGACGCAGGCAACTACGTGATTTCCGGTCTGCCGGCAGGCTACTACCTCGTCAAGGACAAGGATAACACTCTGGCCGGTGCAAATGACTTCTATACCGCCTATTTGATGAAGGTCGTGGCCGATGTGACCGCCACGCCCAAGGGCGAAAAGCCTACGCTGGAAAAACAGATCCAAAACAACAACACCGGTGAATGGAGCACCACCGGCAACGTTGCCTTCCAGCTTGGCGACACTGTCAAGTTCCGCATCATCACTTCGGTTCCGGATGTTTCCCGCTATCCGAACGGTTACACCTACATCGTCCATGATACCATGACTGTGGGCTTCACCTCCAAGGTTACTACTGACAAAACTTCCGTATCCATCGTAATCGACAACGATCCGACAGATACGCTCGCGGGCGACTATTACACGATTGCTCTTAACCCCCACGCTGATACCGGTGAGACTTCCCATTTTGACATCACCATCAACATCAGCAAGGCCATTACGGATGGCAAAATCCAACCGGGCGATAAGCTGTATATCAACTACGCAGCTGTTCTGAACGAGAAGGCCGACTTCTACCAGGTTGGGCAAAAACACAACACAAACACAGCGCAGCTTGAATACAGCAACAATCCCAACGGCGAAGGCACCGGCAAAACCCCCGAAAGCACGGTCAACGCCTGGTCGTTGCCGGCCATCATCCGCAAGGTCGACGGCAAAGACAACACAAAAATCTTGAACGGTGCAAAGTTCGTCCTCTCCCGCAACCCGAATCTCAAGGTCAGCGAAATGCAGTGCGACGAAAACGGTGTCCCAGCCGTCACAACGGGTCTGATCGCGCTTTTCGCCCCCGCGGGTCAGTCGTCAACTGCTCCGTATGATATTGCCACTGCCGATCAGATTACCGCTGGAGAGCACATCACCTATGTTATCGAGTTGGGCGATACAACCATCGCCGGTTTTGGCGAGCATGACTATTACCTCTATGAAACGAAGGCCCCCAACGGCTATAACCTGCTTGCTGAACCTGTCAAATTCACCTTCCACACCTCGGCCACAATGGATCTACTGACTGATCCTGCGTGGATCACCTTGAATGACAGCACGATTAAACTTACCGGCATGAACTTCGACATTGCCAACAACTCCGGCGCGACGCTTCCGGAGACCGGCGGCATCGGCACAACGCTGTTCTATGTCATCGGCGCGCTGCTCGTCGGCGTGAACTTTGCCAAGTCCGCCGCGCTCGCGCTCGGCGTGCCGCTCATCCCGGTGCACCATGTGCGCGGCCACATCGCGGCCAACTACATCGCCTACCCGGAGCTGAAGCCGCCGTTTGTGTGCCTGGCTATTTCGGGCGGCAACACGCTCATCTGCGACGTGCGCGACTATACCGACCTGCGCATCCTCGGCGCCACGCGCGACGATGCGGCCGGCGAGTGCTTTGACAAGACTGCGCGTGTGCTCGGCCTGCCATACCCCGGCGGAAAGCCCATCGACGACCTGTCCAAGACCGGCGACGACCGGAAGTACAAGCTCCCCATCGGCCACGTGGACGGCTGCCCGTATGACATGAGCTTCAGCGGCCTGAAAACGGCTGTCATCAACCTTGCCCACACGGCGGAGCAGAAGGGCGAGCCGCTCGATAAGCCCTCGCTCGCTGCGTCGTTCTGCCGCGCCATGAGCGAGAGCCTCGTGCCGCGCACGATGGCGGCGGTCCGCGAGCTCGGCTATGACAAGCTCGCCGTGGCGGGCGGTGTCGCGGCCAATTCCCGCATCCGCGGCGATTTTCAGGCCGCGTGTGACGCGGCCGGCATCCGCCTGTTCGTCCCGCCGCTGAAGCTCTGCGGCGACAATGCCGCCATGATCGGCTGCCAGGCGTATTATGAGTATCTGCGCGGCGCGCGCGCCGGCAGCGAACTCAACGCCTGGGCTAATATGGAGATCTCCGAGGTGCCGTTTTATGGGCGTGCATGACGGCCACCGCGCCCGTATGAAGGCGCGCTTCGTGCGCAATGGGCTCGATAATTTCGATGACCACAGCGTGCTCGAGCTGCTGCTGTTTTACGCCGTGCCGCGGCGCGATGTCAACGAGCTCGCGCACGCGCTGCTGGATCATTTCGGCACGCTCGACGCGGTCTTTGAGGCAAGCTGCGAGGACATGATGCGCGTGCCCGGCGTGGGGGAGAACGTGGCCACGCTCCTCACGCTCATCCCGCAGGTCGGCCGCCGGTACCAGATGGCCAAGCGCCGCCAGCAGACGATCCTGCGCTCGAGCGAGGACGCCGGGAACTATCTCGTGCCGCTGTACCTGTATGAGCGCACGGAGGTCGTCTACCTCCTGTGTCTGGACGCCAAGTGCGGCCTCATCAGCTGTAAGGAGGTCGGCCGCGGCGTGGTCAATGCCGCAGAAGTGTCCGTGCGCGCCATCGTCGAGACGGCCCTGTCGCAGAAGGCGGTGTCCGTCATCCTCAGCCACAACCATGTGGACGCTTATGCGCTGCCGTCGCGCGAGGATGAGCTCACGACGCGCCGCATCCGGGACGCACTTTTGCTCGTAGGAATCACGCTCGCGGATCATATCATCGTCTGCGGCGAGGATTATGTGTCGTTTGCCGACAGCGGCCTGCTCTGAATCATCACCAGCGGCACAAATCTTGCATTTTGCCTGTCAAGCTTTTTTTCAAATCTCTCGCGGCTGCGAGAGATTTGTGTTATGGTAACAAAATCGGTTTTTGCGAAATCCACAAAGTCCGTTTCCACCGTTTCCTTATTTATGCAGAATCGGAGCAAACACTTGAAATAGAAAAGAAAATCCGGTGTTGAAAAGTCGGTTGAAAATGTTGATAACTCACAGCAAACAGGAAGTCGGCAAAAAGTTATGTAAACATATTGTCACGAAAATGTAAGAACTTTGATCTTCTCCGCGGGCGGGAAAGCCTGAAACAGCGCGTGTTTTTCGGGGGGGGTGTAACAGTGCAAATTCTGCACAACTGACAGGAAGCGAAAAAAATCGACAACTTGTGCAGAAATGCGACATTTTTTCATGCATGAAAACAAATAGTAATCGTCGAACTTTTTTGTTGACATCCATGGAGACATGTGATAGAATGTGCAAGCTGTAAGAAATGTGCTAGTGTAGCTCAGTCGGTAGAGCAGCTGATTCGTAATCAGCAGGTCGTGTGTTCGAGTCACATCACTAGCTCCAGAAACGCCCTGTGGTCTTTGGCCGCAGGGCATTTTTGTACTCTGCCGCTTGACGCGGCGGCAGGGGCACGGTATAATAAAATATACATAGAGCCGTTTGGAACGGCGCTTTTATTTTCCTACTAAATTAGATGTATCTAACTAAAAACGGGAGGTGCGGCGCAATGGCCACAGCAAAACAAAACGAAACTTTCGCGGACACACTGGCGACGGTGCTGCATCAGGATGCCGAGCACACGGTCTATCGTCTCGGCGGCGCCGATGGGGAAGTGGTGCAGACGGTCTACCCGGTTTTCCCGGGCATTGAGATCGTGTATCACGACGTGCACGCCACGGCCTGCGCCATGCAGCGCACACGCGCGCCCGGCTGTCTGGAGATCCACCACTGCCGCGAGGGGCGCATCGCCTACCCGTATGGCGACGCATGCTTTTTCCTTTCGCCGGGCGATCTGGCGATCGTGCGGCGCTCGGCGGCAGCGGCCCCGGCGCGCTTCCCGACCGGGCACTACCACGGCATCACGGTGTCGATCGACCCGGCACGCGCACCGGACTGCCTGTCGTGCTTTCTCGAGGACGTTGAGGTGCGGCCGAGCACACTCATCGAAAAATTCTGCGCGGACTCAGCCTGCTTTGTCACGCGCTCGTCACAGGGCGTGGCGCACATTTTTGCCGAGCTCTACTCCGTGCCAGAGGCCATCCGCAAGGGCTATTTCAAAGTCAAGATCCTGGAGCTGCTGCTGTTTTTGAGCGCGTTCCCCGTGCAGGCGGCCCAGCCGCAGCACAGCTACCCGCAGGCGCAGGTGCAGCTCGCCGAGCAGATCGGCGCATATCTGCTCGAGAACACGGAGCGGCGGCTGACGGTCGCGGAGCTCTCGCAGCGCTTCGGCGCCTCGGCCACGCTCATCAACAGCAGCTTTCGCGGCGTGTACGGCATGTCGCCGGCAGCATTTCTGCGCGCGCAGAAAATGCATGGCGCTGCCCGGCTCCTGCGGCAGACCGACCGCACGGTGCTGGATATTGCCGGCCAGTTTGGGTATGATAACGGCAGCAAGTTCGCCAAAGCGTTCCGGGATGTCATCGGCGTCTCGCCCAACGCCTACCGCAGCGGCATCGACTGCGACAGCTGCGCGCCGGAGGCGCCGGCGGTCTGACGGCGGGGCGGACGACATTTTTCATTTTGGAGCCATGTTCCGATGATTTGGAGCGGATGCCGGGTGTATCATGCAGTATCATAGCATCAGAAAGCAACAAAACGCGCAGCTTTTCACACATGAGTTAGGCAACTTTAACTATCAATCGCGCAGCATTGCTCACTGCGCGAAAACCGGTAAACAACCACAGACAAGGAGGCAAGCCATGTCGGAGGAAAACGTCGTACGGCTCTGCGCGCCGACACTGGCCGGGATCAAGACCGGCAGCCTGTTCCCCTGTCCGTATGAAAACCGGGAGACTTTGCTCATGGAGATCCGCCAGTATAACCAGGTGCTGGTTCCCAAAGGACTCTGCCTCCTCCCGCTGCGATTCACGGACAAGAGCGCACTGCTGTATCTGTACCGCCCACGCGATCTGGAGCGGGATCTGCAGGACCAGTTGGCAGCAGAGATCCTGCGGCACGCAGGCTATGTCTGCGGCAGCAGCGAGCAGTGCCTGATGAAGCTCATCGAGCGGCTGCGCGCGTACGACGAATTCCCCCACGAGATCGGCCTGTTTCTGAGCTATCCGCCGGAAGACGTCAAAGGGTTCATCGAGCACCACGCGGCTGATTTCAAGTACGCCGGCCTCTGGAAGGTGTACGGCGACGAGCAGCGGGCGCGCGACCTCTTTGCAAAATACCAGCGGTGCACGGAGATCTATTGCCAACGTCTGCACGCGGGCTCGAGCATTGCGCAGCTCGCCGTGAACGTGCACCAGCGAAATACAGCACAAAATGAAAGGATGTTACCATCATGAAAAAAGCAGCAGTCATCTATTGGAGCGGCACCGGCAACACCGAGGCCATGGCCAACGCCGTGCTCGAGGGCATGAAAAGTGCCGGCGCGGACGCGGTGCTTCTGACCGCCTCCGATGTGGATGGTTCCGCCGTCGGCGGATATGACGCCGTGGCGCTCGGCTGCCCGGCCATGGGCTCTGAAGTTCTGGAGGACATGGAGTTCGAGCCGATGTTCGACGGCTGCAAGTCCAGCCTGAAAGGCAAACGTGTCGCCCTGTTCGGCTCTTACGGCTGGGGCGGCGGCGAGTGGATGCACAACTGGGAGCGCGACTGCCGCAGCTCCGGTATCCAGCTCGCGTGCGACAGCGTGATCTGCAACGAAGCGCCCGATGACGCGGCCCTCGCGGCCTGCCAGGCGCTCGGCAAGGCGCTCGTCGGTTAATTTCTTCCGATCGTACCCGGAATCTCTCCGGTTACCGATACCAACAACAGACGCATCAAGCCAAATCACCTCACCTCTCTTCTCTTCCCCCATTCCCTGCAGCGGTGTGACACCACGCACTTTGCCTGTGCGTGACCGCTGTCCCCAACAAAGAATCGTCCGCCGGATTCCCCTTCCGGGCGGACGATTTTTTTCTGCCCACGCTTGACAACGCGGCGCATATCTGTCTATCATAATTCGGAGTGCAAATCCGGGAGGGACGTCCATGCGCATACATGAATTCGGAACCGAACACAAAAAGACTGTCCTGCTGCTGCACAGCGCCTGCCTGAGCTGGCGGATGTTCCAGCCGGCGGCAGAGCGGCTGCAGACGCAGTACCATCTCATCATACCGGCGCTGCCGGCGCATGACCCGGACGAAAAGACGCCCTACACGAGCGTG
>ENA-OVGR01002470-OVGR01002470.1-human-gut-metagenome-genome-assembly--contig:-NODE-2470-length-11508-cov-8.932594_pt1 | contig 11508 bp, 10 predicted proteins | sample MGYA00237775_ERZ505429 | MGnify/ENA primary metagenome ERZ505429 (study PRJEB26158, sample SAMN06016345) | human gut metagenome | biome: human gut; feature: ankylosing spondylitis patient; material...
CCAGCACCATTGCGAGTAACTTTTTCATAGATGTTACTCTCCTTTCATAAATTTCTATCTTCTCGCGGCCGAACACCCGCCGTCTCTCCCGCTTCCCCGTGGTTGCCGCCAAAATTTGCAAATCCTCAAATTGTTGCAGAAACAATAGAAAATAATCAAAATGCAGCATAATAAAGAAAAAATTGTTCAATCCAGTGGATATCGCATCCCCTTAGGATTTTCGCCTTTCCTTGTATTCCAGCGCTTTGCGGGCCAGTCGTGGTAGTGGTTTGGTAGCGGTCCAAAAATTTAAAGTGCGATTTTTCCTGTGATACCAACGGTTTGCAGAATCGCTACCATGGTAGCGCACCCGTTTCACTTAAAAAAGACGGTGCAGCTAAGCTGCACCGTCTTTGGAAATTTATGATGGAATTTTCGGAATTTTACACGTTAAAGCGGAAGTAGATCATGTCGCCGTCCTTGACGACGTACTCCTTGCCCTCGCTGCGCAGCAATCCCTTTTCCTTTGCCGCCGCGACGCTGCCGCAGCGGATCATGTCGTCGAAATTGATCGTTTCGGCGCGGATGAAGCCGCGCTCGATGTCGGAGTGAATTTTGCCCGCGGCCTGCGGAGCCTTGGTGCCGTTTTTGATGGTCCAGGCGCGGCACTCGTCCTCGCCGTAGGTCAGGAACGAGATGAGGCCGAGCAGCGCGTAGGAGCACTTGATCAGGCGGTCGAGGCCGGACTCCTGAATGCCGAGCTCCTCGAGGAACATCGCGCGGTCCTCGCCGTCGAGCTCGGCGATGTCCTGCTCGAGCTTGGCGCAGATCGGCAGCACCTGCGCGCCCTCGCGGTCGGCGAGCTCCTTGACCTGCTGGAGATACTGGTTGCCGTCCTGATTCGCAAAGCCGTCTTCGTCCATGTTCGCGGCGTAGATGATGGGCTTGAGGCTCAAAAGATCGGCGGTCGCGATGAGCTCAGCGTCGTCGGACGAAACCTCGAACGTGCGCGCGCTCTTGCCCGCGTCGAGGTGCTTGGCAAGAGCAGAGAAGAGCTCGACCTCGTGCAGGAACTTCTTGTCGCCCTTGGCCATCTTCGTCGCCTTTTCGACGCGGCGGTTGACCATCTCAAGGTCTGCCATGATGAGCTCCAGGTCGATGGTCTCAATGTCGCCCAGGGGGTCGACGGGGACGTTCGTGCTCGCGTCGGCCACGACGTGCATGATGTTTTCATCGTCGAAGCAGCGCACAACGTGCACGATGGCGTCCGTGCGGCGGATGTTCTCAAGGAACTTGTTGCCAAGGCCCGCGCCCTGGCTTGCGCCCTTGACAAGACCCGCGATGTCGACAAATTCGATGACGGCGGGGGTCTTTTTCTTGGGGTGGTACATCTCGGCGAGCTTATCGAGGCGCTCGTCGGGAACGGCCACCATGCCGACGTTCGGCTCGATGGTGCAGAAGGGGTAGTTGGCGCTTTCCGCGCCCGCGTTGGTGATCGCGTTGAAGAGAGTGGACTTGCCGACATTCGGCAGTCCGACGATACCTAATTTCATAGTTTTCTCTATCTCCTTAAAAAGTCTTGATTTTCAAGGGCTTCCGGAATCCGGCGCGTTTGGCTTACGCCATTTTTACGCCATTTTCGCATGGACTTATATGCTAGGAAACCCTGCCTGATTCGAATTGCCGCACAGCCTGATCCAAAGATTCGGATGTGACATGGACGTATCTGTCCATCGTTGTTTTTATACTTGCGTGCCCAAGCAGCTTTTGAAGAACCTTGGGCTGCACGCCGCATTCAATCGCCCTTGTTGCGTAGGTATGGCGTAAAGCGTGCATACAGAATTTTTCAATTCCCGCTTTGTCACATAGCTTATAAAGGTGGGTATCATAGGAACTGTTCTTCGCCGGTTCCCCGGTACGCCAGTTGACAAAGACAAGATCGCGCATGACCAGCCGGGAGATTGCCCCCGTTCGCCGGTCGATATATTCCAGTGTTTGCGAGAGCAGCGGAGATTCCTTTTGCCAAGGGCGCTTGTCCTTGATTTCTTTCAGAATTTCATAGGCCCGATCTGTCAGGGGGATGGTGCGATAGCTCTGCTGCGTTTTGGGAGGACCTGCGCGCCAAAAGTGCTGCTTGTGGCGGTACTCCAACGTTTTATTGACCGTGAGCGTGCGCTTTTCAAAGTCAATCGCATCCCACGTCAACCCGATCATCTCACCGGTACGCAAGCCGGTTTCAAGGATCAGTGCGTACTGATTGTAGTTGCGGGAGCGTTTCGCTGTTTTAAGAAACACGCGCTGCTCGTCACGGGTGAGGAACTTAATATCGTCTGTCGCACAAACCGGCTTTGTAAACCGCACACCGTCCATTGGGTGCTTGGCAATCAGGTCATTCATCTTCGCAGCCTTGAAGGACGCACTACTACATATAAATTATAGCATATAACGTTCTCCTTCTCAAGCCATCGTGTGAAAAAACTCTCCACTTATTTGTAAATCTTCCGAAGCCACTTATATCACCAGTTTTTCACTGATGTACTGTTCAAACTCCCGGCGTTTGACCAGCTTTTTGGACCCAACATAGAGAACAAACGGGCAGTTGGGCGAGCGGAGCATACTGTCGATCTTGTTAATGCCGATATTGCTGTATTCTGCCGCTTCTCTGGCGGTCAGCGTCATTTTGAGATGGATCGGCACTTGCAATTCCTCGACCATACTGTTACCACCTGTGTGTTACATTCCGGACTGTTGACTTAGAAACGTAGCATTTGGGGAAAGTAAGAGTTCGTCTGAGCTATCATCTCTTTCCGTATCCAAGTCCAGCAGCCATTTGTCTGGGATCGTGATCAGATCGGGTCCTGTGTTGCAGATCCGTTTTACAACATCTGCCTGGCACGAAAACAATGCGCCTCTATCCAGCTCTGCCCGCATTTGCTTCCCCTTTCTCAAGGCATACGTCTCCGAAAGCAGCTCCAGACTGAACAGATACAGCGGAAGCATAGATGCTTTGCAAATGCCTTTTTGCTGCAAGTACCGCTGAAACCGATACAGCGCCATTTCATCCAGCGCCAGCTTCATCAGCCGCAGGCCCATCTCATCGACGGTGAAATAATGAAAGCTGCTGTTCTTGCTGAAACGGATCAGACGGCTGCGCGGGTTTACCCCGTGAGGCATTTTTGCGTCCTTTTGTGGAAGAATGAAATTCTTCCTTCCGCCGCTCTCCATGGCCATGCAGAAATAGAGAAACCGGCTGCCGGTGCTGAGTGCGTGGAACTGCTTGGAGAGGAGCAGTGAGTTTCCAACCTGAATGAATCGTTTTTCTTTGTTATCCACCTTGGCGGATAAGGCCGGTACAATCGTAGGTCCGTGTTTTCGTTTGCTCAAATCAAGCTCCTTCTTTCGTGTGAGAATAGGGGGGTGGATGTCTCATCCCTTCGTAATAAATGTAGAAAACCGGCCCTGTTTGACCACCCATTCAAGGCAGAAAAAATTACACTCAATGTAAACTTTCGTAAACACAGAATGGTCTGAATCTACATTAGGTCTACACTGAGTGTAATGCTTGTGAGTATGTTTACTGATTCCGACATTAAGCGTAGTGCGGCATCGAATGGGTATCTTCCGGTACACAGCCGAGAAAGGCGACTCTTTTTGCGAATCGGTCGCGGAACACTTCTCCGGCAGGATCTGCGCCGCATGCTCAGCTGCCAATATCCAGCTCGTAGGTGCAGAGGTAGAACAGGAACGACGTCATCTGGTAGCGGCTGATGCGGGTGCCAGCGGACACCAGCAGCTCGTCAAGGTTGCTGTCCCGGGTGGTGATGTCCCTCTCATCGCACCAGAGCATCGCTTTGCCTGCCTCTCTGCCAAGATCGGGGGCATCCCGAAGAAGCTGCCTGAGCTGCGTCTGATTCACGCCGGTATCGACACCTGCCATGACCGCGTAGCGGCGGATCAGTACGCACGCCGTCTGATAGTCCACCTTGTCATCGTATTCGGTATTGGGATCATTTTGCCGGAGCAGCCTTGTCTGATAGGCCCAGCACACGGCATGATAATAGGGATGGGCCGCGTTGAATTCCTCGTTCTCGTAGTCAGCCGGAAGGGCGGTGTTGTCCGTTTCCGGACGACCCGCGATGCGGTAGAGCACATCGATGAACTCGCCCAGCCTTGCCGTGGCCTTGCCGCCGAAGGTGTCCGGCGCTTCCGGCTCCACATAGCCCTTGCGGTACATATAGAGGACGCTGGCCTGATTGAAAATGCTCTTGATGTCCGTGAATACCACCGTGTCCGCAAGGCTTCCGCCGCTGGACTCCCTGGCAAAGACGTGGGCGTAGTAATCGCTGTTGAGGATGTTGCCGGAGAGCTGGAACCTGCTGTCCACATAGAGCCGGTAGGTTTTCACCAGCCCGTCGGAGACAGTGATGCTTTCATCGGCGGGGATCACGGTTTCCGTACCGGCGTCATAGCGGAAGGTCTTCGTCAGAAAGGACTTATCCGACAGCACCGCTACATGGAGGCCGCTGGAGAGTGCATCGGTGCCCGCCAGCAGGCGGGAATCGTAGTCCACGCCGAAGAGATTCAGCAGTGTCGGCAAGATGTCCGCCGTGGAGCAGTATTCATCCACCACGATGTTCTCTGAAAGGCCGGGAACATAGCAGATGAAGCTGTTGCGGTACTTCTCAAAGGTGGTGTCCAGCGTCTGCCCTGCCAGCTCGTTGTACTCGTCTTCGGTCAGGCCGTAGGGGTAGTGGTCGTTGGTCAGGACGATGCAGGTCTTGTCGGCAACGCCAGCTTCCTCCAGCCGCTGCATCAGGTACTCCAGTGCGTATTCCAGCTCCAGATTGCAGGCAATGTACGCCTTCACCGGCTCAGAATAGGGCAGATCTTTCACCGCGTCGCGGTTTTTGGCGCTCATGGCGTTGTCCCAGTTGTACTGGTAGTGACCGCTGAAGGTCATGTAATAGGCGTGGAAGGGCTCTCCGCTGTTGATGTAGTCGTCCACGGAGGCCTCCATCATCTCCAGATCGGAGGAGGGCCAGTCGATCTTCATGGCCAGACCAGAATCCGCCGCCTTGAACGTGTAGCCCATGTTGGCGTGGGTGATGTTCCGGTTGTAGAAATCCCCGATGTAGTCGTGATAGCCCCAGGCTTGATAGCCCATGCCCTTGAGCGCATTGCCCAGGCAGAACGGCAGATAGTTGGTGCCCGCCACATTGAAGCTGGAATCCGTCTTCGTGCGGGACATATCCGGATAAAGCCCCATGCACATGGTGTATTCGCCGTTGGTGGTGACGGACTGGAACGTGCCGTAGTAATTTTCAAAGAGAATACCCGTATGGCTCAGCTTGTAGAGCGTCGGCGTCAGCTCCTCGCTGATAAACCACGGGCAGAAGCTCTCGGCGCAGATGGTGATGAGGTTATAGTCCTTAAGAAGTCCTGTGTAGTTGTTTTTGCGGGTGGGTGTTGCATTTGCCAGATACTCGTCTGTGGCCTTGAGAATATCGCTGTCGGTACTGTCTGCAAGAGCCGTAAAATCGATGCTTTCGATCACGTTATAGGAGTTGCTGCTGTATGTCCGCGGAACATCGCTTATATTCAAGGACGACGGCGTGATCATAATGCTGCCGCTGCCGCTGAAGAGCATGTATCGAAGCTCCTGCGCCGTGGTGGCCAGCATACCGATTTTTTTATAACTGCTGTCGGTGGAGGTGTTCACATTGGTGAAGGTACGATAGACGGAAAAGGCGTTGTCCCGTCCAACATACATGAGTCCCGTGACCGTCAGCAGCAGTGCGAGGAGCACGGCAAAGGAGGCCATAGTCTGTTTCCAGCGCAGCCGCAGCTTCAGAGCCTGCCCCCTTCGCAGGGCAAGGCAGAGGATCACGGCAATCAGCGGCAGCAGGAGGAGCAGGATCTTCAGCAGATTTTGGCGGATCCCATAGAGAAGCTGCGAGTTGAAATTGACGACCACATTTCCGCCCATGCCGATCTGGCTGACGGGCATGAAATCTCCGAAGATGCAGTGATAGACCAGCTGCACCTCGGCCAGCAGCACCTGTGCCGCGACCAGGAAAACCCCTGTGATCTGGCGCAGAACCTTTGGCAGGCTTGAGACTACCAGCGTGCAGAGTGCGCCGCCCAGCAGGCCAAACAGGACAGGATATCCCGCGTACCGGTCCATCGAGCCGAATACGCACAGATGCAGGCACAGCTCCACATAAACGCCGGTCAGGCAGAACAGCAGGAGATTTTTGCGCCACGTATTCCAAAGGCCATGGCTCATGGGCACTGCCGCTTCAGCAGCAGTGCCAGAGCCTTGATTTGTATTTGTCATGGATACATCGGATGTTTTTTCTTTGAGCATATTAGTTCTCCCGTTGGGACTTTTTTAAAAAGCTTTGTAGAATTTCAGCTGAATATGACAGACAGAGAGCTTATCTTAGAACAAATATTGAAAAAAGGCAACGGTTTCTGTAAAAAAATCAGGAAAGATTTACAGGTCACGCGGAGAATTCTATGCACCAAAGTCTGTCAACCGCAGCTTTGCAGCCCGCCTCCGGGCTGCAAATAAGGACTCTGCACCTGAAAATTGTACAAGATACATACAGACACATTGCAAAAGCCGTGCTATACTGTACGGCAAATTGAGAGTACCATTGTTTCAAGGAGGTGTGTGATGTGACGGAGACTTTGTTTCGCTTAAAGCGGCATTTGACTTCTTTTCAAATCATGATCCTCGGCTTTGCGGGCGTGATCCTATTGGGGGCGCTGGTGCTGATGCTGCCTATCGCCACAGTACAGCGGGTCTGGACGCCGTTTCATGAGGCACTGTTTACCTCCACTTCCGCTGTCTGCGTGACGGGGCTGGTGGTGCAGGATACCGGCAGTTACTGGTCCGCCTTCGGTCAGACGGTCATTTTGCTGCTGATCCAGATCGGCGGGCTGGGGGTGATCACCGGTGCGGTGACCTTCCTGATGCTCGCCGGGCGGAACATCACGCTCAAGGAGCGCAGCGCCATGCAGGATGCCATCTCCGCCCCTGCGGTGGGCGGCATCGTGCGCCTGACGAGATTTATCCTCAAGGGGACCTTTCTGGTCGAGCTGCTGGGCGCGCTGGCGCTGCTGCCAGCCTTTTGCCGGGACTATGGACTGCGGGGCGTATGGATGTCCGTTTTCCATTCCGTTTCCGCCTTCTGCAATGCGGGCTTCGATATTCTGGGGCGGACGGATTCCTTCTACCCCTCGCTGACGGCCTATGCCGCAGACCCGCTGGTCAACATTGTGATCATGCTGCTGATCATCGTGGGCGGCATCGGCTTTCTAACGTGGGACGATGTCTGTACGCACGGTCTGCACCTGCGGCGTTACCGGATGCAGAGCAAGGTCATTCTGAGCGCGACGGCGCTTTTGATCACGATTCCGGCGTTTCTCTTTTATCTGACAGACTTTGCGGACCTCCCCGTGGGAGAGCGGATATTGGCCTCCCTTTTTCAGTCGGTCACGCCGCGGACGGCCGGCTACAACACGGTTGATCTAACGAAAATGAGCGATACCTCGCAGGCGGTCACGATCCTGCTGATGCTCACCGGCGGAGCACCCGGCTCCACGGCGGGCGGCATGAAGGTCACGACGCTGGCAGTTCTCATTGCCAACGCCATTGCCGCCTTCCGCAGGCGAGAGGATCTGCAGCTCTTCCACCGCAGATTGGAGACATCCACTGTCCGCAACGCCGCCGCCATTCTGCTGCTGTATCTGGGGCTGACCTTTGCGGGGGCGGCGGTCATCAGCACAGCGGAGGAGCTTCCCCTCGGTGCCTGTCTCTATGAAACAGCGTCCGCCGCCGGTACGGTGGGCCTGACGCTGGGGCTGACGCCGCAGCTGGGAGTCCTGTCGCAGAGCATTCTCATCCTGCTGATGTATTTCGGGCGCGTCGGCGGATTGACCTTGATCTACGCCGCATTCTCCGGGCATGATCTGACTTACGCTCGCTATCCGCAGGAGAAAATTACCGTAGGCTGAAAGGAGCACACGATGAAAACGGTATTATTGATCGGACTGGGCCGCTTCGGGCGGCATCTTGCCATGCAGCTCAACGAGCTGGGCCATCAGGTGATGGCAGTGGACAAAGACGAGGAGCGCGTCAACGAGTGTATGCCCTTTGTCACCAACGCGCAGATCGGCGACAGCACCCGTGTGGACTTTCTGCGCTCGCTGGGCGTGAGCAATTACGATGTCTGCTATGTCACCATCAGCGGAAATTTTCAGAATTCGCTGGAGACGACGTCGCTGCTCAAGGAGCTGGGAGCAAAATATGTGGTATCCCGCGCTGAGCGGGATGTGCAGGCGAAATTTCTGCTGCGCAACGGCGCGGACGCGGTCGCCTACCCGGAAAAGCAGCTGGCGAAGTGGGCGGCCATCCGCTATACCTCCAACCATATTTTCAGCTACATTGAGCTGGACGAGCAGCACGCCATTATCGAGGTTGCCGTGCCGGAGGATTGGCAGGGCCGCAGCATCGGCGAGCTGGACATCCGCAGAAAATGCGGCGTCAATATCCTCGGCGTGAAGCGGAACGGCAAGACCGATGTGAACATCTCCCCGGAAACTGTGCTGGACGCTGATATGACGCTGCTGGTGCTGGGGGAAAACCAAGAACTTAAGAAGCACTTCCGGCTGTAAAGCAACATAGAGTCTTGCACGTATAAGGGCTTGATGCGCCGGAGGGGCATCTCAACAAAAGCGCGCAGGTTTGCGGAGGAGGATTCCGCGTTGCGCAAAGACAGCAAAAAATGAGGGAGGACGGCTCTGTCCTCCCTCATTTTTGCCCTGCGCTTTCGCCCTTCTCCGTCAGCTGTTTTTCCAGTGCGGTCTGTCTGGCCAGGATGGCATTGACCTTGTCGTAAAGATCCTCGATCATGATCTCTGTCTTGAGGTTGACCTTATAATCGTTCTCTGCACGGCGGCGGTCCTTTTCCTCCTGCCGGTTCTGGCTCATCATGATGAGCGGTGCCTGAATGGCCGCCACGCAGGAGAGCACCAGATCGAGCAGGATGAAGGGGTACGGGTCGAACACCTTTGCCGCCAGGAGCGTGTTGACCAGCATCCACAAAATCAGTACGCCGGTGAAGGAAAAGATGAACGCCCAGCTGCCCGCAAATTTGGCAATGGCGTCCGCCGCCCGCTGACCAAGGGTGTATTTTTCCTGCTCACCCGCGGGATTTTCGGAAATTTTGCTGTCTGCCAGCAGGTTCAGCACTTCCTCGTCCGTCATATCGCGGCGGATGTCCTTGAGGACTTCTCTCAAAAGCTTACGGTTTTCTTTCATTGTGATATCATCCTTTTCTGTTTGCGAAAGTTTTGGCGTATTATCATGACGAAGGACCCGACGTATCTCGACCTGGCTCACTGCTCGGCCGTGCCGTGCCGCGAGTTCCTGTTCGGCACGGACACGATGGGGCGCGACATCTTCTCGATGATCTGGTACGGCGGGCGGCTGTCGCTGTTCATCGGCGTCGGCTCGACCGTCATTTCGACGCTGCTCGCGATCCTCTTCGGCACGGTCAGCGGACTTGCACCCAAATGGCTCGACGCACTGCTGATGCGCCTGACCGAAATTCTTCTCAGCGTGCCGAACCTGCTGCTTGTCATCTTCCTGCAGGCAGTCATCGGCACGCCGAGCGCGTGGAGCATCGCGCTCGTCATCGGACTCACAAGCTGGACGAGCATCGCCAAGGTCGTGCGTACCGAGGTCAGGCAGCTGCGCGTGAGCGAGTACGTCATCGCGGCGAAGTGCATGGGCGGCAGCTTTTTCCACATTCTGCAGTGTCACCTTGCGCCGAATTTCTTCTCGTCCGTCCTCTTCATGGTGGTGATGAATGTGCGAAGCGCCATCATCGCCGAATCGACGCTCAGCTTCATGGGCCTCGGCCTGCCCATCGAGGTCGTGACCTGGGGCAGCATGCTCTCGCTCGCGGAAAAGGCGCTGATGACCGACGCGTGGTGGATCCTGCTCATCCCCGGCGCATTTCTGGTCGTGACGCTCCTTTGCATCACAAACCTCGGCGACTACCTGCGCAGCCGCACGAGCAGAAAAGAAAGCAACCTGTAAATAGCAAAAAGAAGGCACAGCCGTTTGGCTGTGCCTTTCTTTCTATTTATGGAGTTTACTGCGCATTCAGGATGTGCATGAACTCTTCGCCCGTGATGGTCTCCTTCTCGTAGAGGTACTGCGCCAGCTCATCGAGCTTCGCGCGGTTCTCGGTGAGGATGTTCACAGCCTTTTCGTGCTGCGCTTTCACCAGCTCCACAACGCGCTGGTCGATCTTCGTCTGCGTCTCGGCAGAGCAAGCGAGCGATGCGTCGCCGCCGAGATACTGATTGTTGACCGTTTCAAGCGCGACCATGTCGAAGTCATCGCTCATGCCGTAGCGCGTGATCATCGCGCGGGCGAGCTTCGTCGCCTGCTCGATATCGTTCGACGCGCCGGTCGTGACGGATTGGAACACGACCTCCTCCGCGGCGCGGCCGCCGGTCAGCGTGGCGATCTTGTTCTCCATCTCGGTTTTGCTCATGAGATAATGGTTGCCCTCTTCAACCTGCATCGTGTAGCCCAGCGCGCCCGAGGTGCGCGGCACAATGGTGATCTTCTGCACGGGAGCGGAGTGCGTCTGCATCGCCGCCACGAGCGCGTGGCCGATCTCGTGGTAGGAGACGATCTTCTTCTCCTCGTCGGTCATGATGGCGTTCTTCTTCTGGTAGCCCGCGATGACGACCTCGATGCTTTCCTCAAGGTCTGCCTGCGTGGCAAAGCGGCGGCCGTCGCGCACGGCGCGCAGCGCCGCTTCGTTCACAATGTTGGCAAGCTCCGCGCCGGAAGCGCCGGAGGCCATGCGCGCGATCTTGTTGAAGTCGACGTCCTCGGCGACCTTGATCTTCCTCGCGTGGACCTTCAAAATTTCCTCGCGGCCCTTGAGGTCGGGAAGCTCGACCGGCACACGGCGGTCGAAGCGGCCCGGGCGCGTGAGCGCGGGGTCAAGGGATTCGGGACGGTTGGTGGCGGCGAGGATGATGACGCCGTTGTTGCCCTCGAAGCCGTCCATCTCGGTCAGCAGCTGGTTTAAGGTCTGTTCCCGCTCGTCATTTCCAGATTCTAAAGCTTTCTTACTTTCTGCAAAAGAAATCTCTTCTATCATAAGCCGCATGCCGTAGACATTTTCACCAGCCCGATTCTTGTAGTTGTCATTCTGCATACGACCTTCTACCAGAATCTTGATACCCTTAAACAGATATTTTTCCGCGAACTCTGCTTTTCTGCCAAAAGCCGTACAGCTGAAGAAATCTGCTTCCGGATCTCCTCTTCGTACTGGGCAACGCTGATCTGGGTCTTGCGGTTCAGCACACGGATGAACCCCTCTGCACAGAGTTCATTGATCAGTTTGCTGATTGTTACACGGGCACCGCCCACAATGGTGCTGATCTCATACTGGGTGTAGTTCAGTTTGAGGTCATACCACCCGCCGTCGATCA
>ENA-OVGR01002472-OVGR01002472.1-human-gut-metagenome-genome-assembly--contig:-NODE-2472-length-11502-cov-8.934481_pt1 | contig 11502 bp, 4 predicted proteins | sample MGYA00237775_ERZ505429 | MGnify/ENA primary metagenome ERZ505429 (study PRJEB26158, sample SAMN06016345) | human gut metagenome | biome: human gut; feature: ankylosing spondylitis patient; material...
CAGGGGGCTGCGGCATCATTTCCAGTGCCATCAGGTCGGTGCAGCCCTGCCGCAGGGCCGTGCCCTGGCAGTCGTTGCCGGTGTCGCCGCCGCCGATGACCAGAACGTTCTTGCCCTTGGCATCAATGGCCCTGCCGTCGGCAAATTTGCTGTCCAGCAGGCTCTTTGTCACGCTGGTGAGGTAATCCACGGCAAAGTGCACGCCGTTGGCATCCCGGCCCGGAACGTTCAGGTCACGGGCCTTTTTGGCACCGCAGCAGAGCACCACGGCATCGTAGCTGTTCAGGATGCTCTCGGCATCCACGGCTCCGCCCACATCCATGCTGGTGCGGAACTCCACGCCCTCGGCCTGCATGATCTTGATGCGGCGCTCGATGACGGCTTTGTCCAGCTTCATGTTGGGGATGCCGTACATCAGCAGGCCGCCCACGCGGTCGGCGCGCTCAAACACGGTGACGGCGTGGCCCCGGATGTTCAGGTACTCGGCCACCGACAGGCCGGACGGGCCGCTGCCGATGACGGCCACGCTCTTGCCGGTGCGGGCCGGAGGCGGGGCGGCATGGAGCCAGCCCTTGGCGTAGCCCGTCTCCACGATGGCGTGTTCGTTCTCGCGCACGGTCACGCTGCTGCCGGTCACATCGCCGCAGGTGCAGGCGGCCTCGCACAGGGCGGGGCACACCCGGCTGGTGAACTCCGGGAAGCGGTTGGTGGCCAGCAGCCGATGCAGCGCCAGCTCCCACTTGCCGTGATACACCAGATCGTTCCACTCCGGGATCAGGTTGTTCAGCGGGCAGCCGGAGGCCATGCCGCCGATCATCATGCCCGCCTGGCAGAAGGGGACGCCGCAGTCCATGCAGCGTGCCGCCTGGGTCTGCTGCTCCTCGCGGGAGAGCCAGATGTGAAATTCGTCAAAGTTTTCCATACGCTCCAGCGGCGGTACGTCCGTGCTGGTCTTGCGCGAATAATCCATAAATCCTGTGGTCTTGCCCATGATGTTCCCCTCCTTACTTGTTCTTCTGCACCGTGTAGAATGCTTCGATCTGCGCCTGCTCGCCGTCCAGACCGCGCTCTTCCACCGAGGCGATCACCCGCAGCATGCGGTCGTAGTCGTAAGGCAGAACTTTCTTGAACTTGGGCAAAAACTCGCTGAAGTTGTCCAGGATCTCCTTGCCGCGGGGGGAGCCGGTAAGCTCCACATGCTCACGGATCAGCTCCTTCAGGGTGGCCACGTCGTACTTGTGCTCCACCGGTTCCAGGCTGACCGTCTCCTTGTTGACCCGCTGGTAGAAGTCCCAGTTCTCATCCAGCACATAGGCGATGCCGCCGGTCATACCGGCCGCAAAGTTCTTGCCGGTGGAACCCAGCACCACCACGGTGCCGCCGGTCATGTACTCACAGCCGTGGTCGCCCACGCCCTCCACCACGGCGGTGGCACCGCTGTTGCGCACGGCAAAGCGCTCACCGGCCACGCCGGAGATGAAGGCCTTGCCGCTGGTGGCACCGTACAGGGCCACGTTGCCGGTGATGATGTTCTCTTCCGGCTTGAAGGAGATGCCCTGCGGCGGGCGCACAACGATCTTGCCGCCGGACAGGCCCTTGCCCATGTAGTCGTTGCAGTCGCCCACCAGGTCCAGCGTCAGGCCACCCGGGATAAACGCGCCGAAGCTCTGGCCGCCGGCACCCACACAGTGGGCGGTGAACACGTCATCCGGCAGGGTGCTGCCGTACTTGCGGGTGATCTCGCTGCCAAAGATGGCACCAAAGGCGCGGTCGGTGTTGGACACGTTCAGGGTCACGCTCTGGGGGGTCTTGCTGCCCAGCTTGAACTTCTTCATGAGCACCTTCATGTCGAGGGTGTTCTCCAGATGGAAGTCGTAGGTGTCAGCGGGCACAAAGTGCACGTTGCTGTTTGCGATGGCGGGGTTGTGCAGGATGCAGTCCAGATCCATCTTGGAAGCACGGCTGCCGGGGGCGGCGTCCTTCACGCGCAGCAGGTCGGTGCGGCCCACCAGCTCGTCCACGGTGCGCACGCCCAGCTTGGCCATGTACTCCCGCAGCTCCTGTGCCACGAAGGTGAGGTAGTGGATGATATATTCCGGTTTGCCGTGGAAGTGCTTGCGCAGCTCCGGGTTCTGGGTGCAGATGCCCATGGGGCAGGTGTCCAGATTGCACACGCGCATCATCACGCAGCCCTCGCACATCAGCAGGCTGGTGCCAAAACCGAATTCCTCCGCGCCCAGCATGCAGCTGATGGCCACGTCACGGCCGGAGAGCAGCTTGGAGTCGCTCTCAATGCGCACCCGGGTGCGCAGGCCGTTCAGGATCAGGGTCTGGTGAGTCTCGGCGATGCCCAGCTCCCAGGGCAGGCCCGCGTTCTGGATGGAGGTGCGGGGCGCGGCTCCGGTGCCGCCGTCGTAGCCGGACACCAGAATGACCTGGGCGCCGCCCTTGGCCACACCGGCCGCAATGGTGCCCACACCGGCCTCACTGACCAGCTTGACGTTGATGTTGGCGCTGCGGTTGGCGTTCTTCAGGTCGTAGATCAGCTCGGCCAGGTCCTCGATGGAGTAGATGTCGTGGTGGGGCGGGGGCGAGATGAGGCCCACGCCGGTGGTGCTGTGGCGGGTCTTGGCGATCCACGGGTACACCTTGGCACCGGGCAGGTTGCCGCCCTCGCCGGGCTTTGCGCCCTGTGCCAGCTTGATCTGGATCTCTTCTGCCGACACCAGATACTTGCTGGTGACGCCGAAGCGGGCGGAAGCCACCTGCTTGATCTTGGAGTTGCTCTCGCTGTGGTAGCGGTCCTCCGGCTCGCCGCCCTCGCCGGTGTTGCTGCGGCCGCCCAGACGGTTCAGGGCCAGTGCAATGGTCTCGTGGGCCTCGCTGCTCAGAGCACCGTAGCTCATGGCGGCCCCCTTGAAGCGCTTGACGATGGAGGACACCGGCTCCACCTCGTCCAGCGGGATGCCGCCGTCCGGGTCAAAGTTGAAGTCCAGCAGGCTGCGCAGGTGGACCCCGTCCTTGCCCATGTTGTCCACGGTATGGGTGAACTGCTTGAAAGCACCGTAATCGTTGGTCCAGCAGGCTTTCTGGAACAGGTGGATGGTCTGGGGGTTGAACAGGTGCTCTTCCTTGCCGCTGCGGAACTTGTGGGCACCGCCGTCGGCCAGCTCCATGTTGATGTCCAGACCCAGCGGGTCAAAGGCGGCGTTGTGGGCAGCTTCCACGTCGGCCTGAATGTCCTCCAGACCGATGCCGCCCACACGGCTGACCGTGCCGGTGAAGTACTTGTCGATGACATCCTTGGAGATGCCGACCGCCTCAAAGATCTGGCTGCTCTGGTAGCTCTGGATGGTGGAGATGCCCATTTTGGAGGCGATCTTCACGATGCCGTTCAGCACAGCCTTGTTGTAGTCATCCACGGCGGCGTAGTAATCCTTGTCCAGCAGGCCCTCGTCGATGAGCTGGGCAATGGTATCGTGGGCCAGATAGGGGTTGACGGCACAGGCACCGTAGCCCAGCAGGGTGGCAAAGTGGTGCACCTCGTGGGGCTCGGCGCTCTCAAGGATGAGGGCCATGGCCGTGCTCTTCTTGGTGCGGATGAGGTACTGGGACACGGCAGAAACGGCCAGCAGGCTGGGGATGGAAACATGGTACTCGTCAATGTCGCGGTCAGAGAGGATGATGATGTTGGCACCGTCCTTGTAGGCGCGGTCCACCTCCAGGAACACGCGGTCGATGGCCTTTTCCAGGCTGGTGTTCTTATAGTAATTGATGGACACCGTGGCGGTCTTGAAGCCGGGCACGTTCATGTGCTTGATCTTGAGCAGATCGGTGCTGGTCAGGATGGGGTTCTGCACCTTGAGCACCTTGCAGTTCTCGGGCTTGTCCTCCAGCAGGTTGCCGTGGGCACCCACATAGACGCTGGTGGAGGTGACAACCTTTTCCCGGATGGCATCGATGGGCGGGTTGGTGACCTGCGCGAACCGCTGCTTGAAGTAGTTGAACAGCGGGGGGTGCTGGTCGCTCAGGACAGCCAGCGGGGTGTCGGTGCCCATGGCTCCGGAAGGCTCGGCACCGGCCCGGGCCATGGGCAGGATCAGCTCCTTGATCTCCTCGTATTTGTAGCCAAAGACCTTCTGCAGGCGGGTCAGCTCCTCGCCGGTGTAGCTGGGGACCTTGATGTTGGGGATCTTCAGGTCCTTCAGCCGGACCAGATTCCGGTCGATCCACTCGCCGTAGGGCTCGCGGCTGGCGTAGTATTCCTTCAGCTTCTCGTCATCCACGACCTCGCCCTTGACGGTATCCACCAGCAGCATTTTGCCGGGGCGCAGGCGGTCTTTCATCAGGATGTTGTCGGGGGCGCAGGGCAGCACGCCCACCTCGGAGGACAGGATCATCCGGCCATCCTTGGTGATATAGTAGCGGCTGGGGCGCAGACCGTTGCGGTCCAGCACCGCGCCCACCACGTCGCCGTCGGAGAAGAGGATGGCGGCGGGGCCGTCCCAGGGCTCCAGCATGGTGGCGTAATACTGGTAGAAATCGCGCTTCTTCTGGCTGATGTTCTTGTTGTTCTCCCAGGGCTCGGGGATGGTGATCATCACAGCCAGAGGCAGGTCCATGCCGTTCATCACCATGAACTCCAGCGCGTTGTCCAGCATGGCGGAGTCCGAGCCGGAGGTGTTGATGATGGGCAGGATCTTGTTCATGTCGTCCTGCAGGATGGGGCTGGAGATGCTCTCCTCCCGGGCCAGCATGGCGTCCGTGTTGCCCTTGATGGTGTTGATCTCGCCGTTGTGCAGGATGAACCGGTTGGGGTGTGCGCGCATCCAGCTGGGGTTGGTGTTGGTGGAGAAGCGGCTGTGCACCATGCCGATGGCGGACTCGTAGTCGGGGTCCTGCAGGTCGGCGTAGAACCGCCGCAGGTCGTGCACCAGGAACATGCCCTTGTAGACGATGGTGCGGCTGGACAGGCTGGGCACATAGGTGCCGTTGCTGGCCTGCTCGAACACGCGGCGCACCACATACAGCTTGCGGTCAAAGTCGATGCCCTTGCTCACCTTGGCAGGCTTTTTGATGAAGCACTGCCAGATGGAGGGCATGCAGTCGCGGGCTTTCTGGCCCACGGCGTCCGGGTCCACGGGCACCTTGCGCCAGGCCAGGAACTCCAGCCCCTCCTTGCGGGTGACCACCTCGAACAGCTTCATGGCCTGGGCGCGCATGTGCTCGTTCTGGGGGAAGAAGAACATGCCCACGCCGTATTCCCGCTCGTTGCCCAGGCGGATGTTGCATTCATCGGCCACCTTGGAGAAAAATTTATGGCTGATCTGCAGCAGAATGCCCACGCCGTCACCGGTCTTGCCCTCGGCGTCCTTCCCGGCGCGGTGCTCCAGCCGCTCCACGATGCGCAAAGCGTCGTCCACGGTCTGGTGGCTCTTGCGGCCCTTGATGTCCACCACAGCGCCGATGCCGCAGGCATCGTGCTCAAACTGTGGATCGTACAGGCCAAGGGTGTGCGTTTGCTCTGTAAAGTTTTGCATAGTCTTTCCCATCCTTTTGACACTCCAGATTGTGCTCTGCCGGGCGCGGCACCCTCCGCACCCCGGAAAACGAAAAAAGCGCCCCGCAAGGGCAGACGATGCCCCTGCGGAACGCCTTTGTTCCGATAGCTTTATTATACCCTGCACTGAAAAATGTTCAAGTGACAGCTGCGCCAAATATAACAGCCGCTTTGCACCGCTTCTTGTGCGAAACGCCGCGAACCCCCGCAGCTGTGCGCGGCACACAACCAAAACCGCCGCACCCGGCGGCCTTTTGCAAGGCACAGGATGCGGCGGTTCTTATGCGTCAGTGCAGAGATTCCTGCGGTTCAGGGGTGCTCAGTGCTTGGGGGAATACTGTTTGCGGGTGAAGAACCATCCGCAGGCCAGCAGCAGGGAGCCCAGGCTTGCCAGCACACCGGCCATCCAGCTGGTGGTGCCGGTCTGGGGCAGGGCGGCGGCGTCCGGGGCGGCGTCCTGCACGGCGGGGTTCTGGGGGTTCTCCGGGGTCACAGGGGTCTCACCGCTCGGGGTCTCGTCCTGCACAGGGGGATTGTCCGGGTTGGCGGGGTCCACGGGGATATCCGGATCAACGGGCGGCACGGGGTCCGGGTCCGGCGTGGGTTCCGGATCGGGCACGGTGGCCGTGTTGACGAAGTTGATGGACAGGGTCTTGCCGCCGAGGATGGAGCCGAGCCAGCTGTCTGTGCTCACCTTGCTGGTAGCGCCGGTAGCGGGGTTGGTCACCTCGGTGCCCTCCAGCTCCTTGTAGGACTCCTCATCGCAGATGACGTAGATCTCCGGGTCGGTGTCGTAGCCGTCGGGGGCGATGGCTTCCTGCAGGTAGTACACCACGTTTTCCAGCAGGGCATAGTCGATGTTCAGCTTGCCGTTGGTGGTGGTGACGGTGTAGGTCAGCTTGTCCTTGGTGGGGTCGTACTTGACCCAGCAGTAGAAGCCGTCCTTCTCCAGCACCTGTTCGCCATCCTTGTTGGTGGTGTAGGTGGGCTCCACATAGGTGCAGTACATGGGGTTCTTTTCACCGGTTTTCTTGTCGGTCTCGTACTTCCACAGGTAGAAGCTGGTCTGGCCCTCGCCCTCGTTGTCACCGATGACGTTGCCGTCGGCGTCGGTCTTGGTCAGGTCCAGGGTGCCGTCTGCCTGATGCAGCACCATAGAGGCGTACCAGTTCCATGCGGTGTTCTGGTAGTCGTTGCCTGCGTTCTGGAAGTCGATGTTGGTGGCCATGGCAAATGCTGCCCAGGTGGCTTCGTCCTCGGTCAGGCCGCTGGCCAGCAGGGTGTTGAAGTAGGCGTTGGCTTTGTCCCATGCACCGGTCTCGTTCAGTTTGCCGGCCATGTAATCGCCGATGGTTTCCTGAGTGCCGTCGGCAGCCCACTGGCCGTGGCTGTGGTTGTGGTCAACATTGCCGCCAGCCTCGGTATCGACCTTTTTCGGGTCACCCACCTTGAAGCTGAGAACGTTTTTGTAGAAGTTGTCGTAAAGGGTGGAGGGGTCCATCTTAACAGTGTTGTTTCCGGTATTGGGGTTGTCTGGCATACCCTTTCCGGAACGGCTCAACTCCTTCAGAGCCTTGGGATCATTTTTCAGCAGTTCACTTACGCTGTCATACTTGGAGCCATCGGCTTTCCGGTAGTAGTCCAGAATGTAGTCGTCGTAAGTAGTGTAACCCTTTTCTTCCATGTACGGCTTCAGTGCCTTCCGGACATCCGAGGTCATCAGAGCATCGCTGGAGTGGTTCTGGCGACCAAGGATATCATCAGTTGCAACCTTCTTGCCGTTGGAGACTTTTTTATAGGCACGGGTGGAGGTGTTCTTGTCTTTGTTCAGAACGATCTTTCCATCGTCGGTGGTCTGAACATCATTCTTGCTGAAGCCGCCGTAGTAATGATCGCCGGATCTTACATAATACTTACCGTTGATCAGTTCCACCTCGGTACCGGCAGGCACATCGGTTCTAGAAGATTGAGTGGTCAGGTTGCCCTCCGAATCAAGGTACTGAGGCAGCCAACAATCTTCGCCGTATTTCGCCAGCGCAGCATCCACCAGATCCTCCATGCAGCCGGACGCAGCGTTTTTATCGTACTTCAGCTCAAGGTTCGTATTGCCAGCATATTCCTTCGGCAGCTCCTGCCCGTCAAAACCGGTGACGCCAGTTTTGTCGGTATTGCTCACGTCAGGGGTGGCAACAGTCAGGCTGTTGTCCTTGTACACATAAGTGTGCTTGGAACCGTTGGACAGAGACACATCAAACGCCGTGACGCAGCCGGGCTCTTCGTAATGGCGTGCTTCGCCGGTGCTGGGATCGTAAATGAACTGCGCGCCGTTCGGGAGGGTGCAGGTGAACGTCATCCCGTAGTAAAGATAGTTATCGTACTTCTCTTTGGCTTCATCGGTCTGCAGGTACTCTTCCACGGCCTGCTTGCCGTAGGCGTTGACGACTTCCTGCACCTTGCTCAGCTCAATGGTCTGGTCGCCTTTGGCATCAGCCTTGATGTTGAAGGTGACCTTGAAATGACCGGTGTCCGGGTCATAGGCACAGCTGTAATCGGTGTCATCCTCTTTGGGGGTCTCTTCGGACTTTTCCTCCGGGGTCCCCTCAGAGCCGGAACCTTCCTCGCCCTTTTCCTCCGGGGTCCCCTCAGAGCCGGAACCTTCCTCGCCCTTTTCCTCCGTGTCGCCGGTGTCCGTATCGCCGGTGTCGGGGGTCTCCTCGCCGGTCTCGCCCTTATCTTCGGTGTCGTCCTTGTCCTCGCCCTTGATGTGGTCCTTGTTGTCCTCGGCGGTGCCGGGCAGGGTCTCGACGGTCTCGGACTGCTCCGGGCGCTCGATGGTGGGTTTATCGTCAGAAGAGGTGTCGTTGTCGCCTTCGCCCTCGCCGTCGGTGGTCTGGTCGGTGTTGTCGCCGGTGGAAGCGGCAGGCTGGTCCTTCTCGGCAGGGGTCTCCTCCTTCTGCGCCGGGGTCTTGCTCTCGGCGGTCGGGGCGGGGGCTTCGGTATTGTCAGCCAGCGGGACGATGGTCACCTGCAGGTTAGAGCCATCAGCATCCGGGGGGGGTCGGTAGCTGCAGCGGCACCGCACATGCCAACCGAGCTGCTGAGCACCGAAAGGGCCAGCGTCATCGCAACGATCTGCTTCTTCTTGGACTTTTTTCTCATAATCGTCCTCCTCACTTCACTAGAGACTGTGTTCCTCGCACAACTTTTCAGAAACCTATAGTACAAAATAGACGCCCGCTGGGCAGTCCTTATAATCCTATATTATACACGTTTTCCAAAAATTTCAAGGGGGTAATTGCACGAAAAAAAGCCTGTACGGAAATTTCGGCCGATTGACGGACAGATCGGCCTCGAAGTGGTAAAATTGCACGAAAAAATGAATGATTTTTACAGTTTTTGAATTGCGCATTTGTTGCGGACGGGAACGTTTTTGTTGCACTACAACACAAACGAGCGGACAAATGACCCGCCGCAGTTTCCCATCCCGAAACTATGGGGAGCACCGGGGCCGCCGCCCGTTCTGCCCGCAGAAGCCGTTTTGCCTGCCGCAGCAACGGCGCTTCCCTCCGGCAAAAAACAAACCCGGCAAGGCCGCAGCCCTGCCGGATTTGCAGATTTAAAACGATCCTTCCGTGCTCACTTGGTCCCCTGCTCCGGGTCGGCAGCAGGGTCCCCGCCGTCTGCAGGGGTCTCCGGGTCAGCCGGGGTCGTGGTGGGTTCGGTGGCTGCCGGTTCCTCGGGCGGGGTGGTGATCTCCACACTGGGGTCCGCCGCGATATACACGGTGATCACCGTGCCCACGTCCACCTGTGCGCCCGCCGGTTCACTGGCCGACACCACGCATCCGGCGGCATAGGAGCCGTCGTTTACCACCATAAAGCAGCTGGCCAGCAGGCCGCGGCTCTGCAGCACCTCTACGGCGGCGGCCTGCGTAAAGCCGACGATGGTGGGCATTTCCACCTTCTGCGGGCCCTTGCTGACCACCAGACGAATGGTCTCCCCTGCCTTGAGCACCGTGTCCGCCGCCGGTTCCTGGGTCATGATCTGCCCGGCCGGGACGGTGTCGCTGTACTCCTCGGTGACGTAGAACAGGTACATGCCGGTGTACTCCCGGTTGTTCTGCACCTGGGCGTAATCCATGCCGATGAAGCTGGGCACCAGATTCTGGGGTTCCAGCACCTCGCTGCTGGCCGGTTCCGGCTCCACCGATCCCGACGACGCCGAGGGCAGGTTGTGGCTCACCATGGTCCACACCATGAGCACCAGCAGAATGGCCAGCAGGATCAGGATGCCCGCCAGCAGGCCCTTGATGCTGAGCAGATGGGCCTTTTCTTCCGGTTGGCCCACCGGGGTCTCGGGCTTCATGGTGCGGCCCAGCTCCTCGGTGTACTCTTTGGAAGAGAGCGCCTGCACCAGCTGCGGCACGGTCTGGATGCGCTCCATGGGCTTGAGCCGCAGGCCCATCTGCAGCACATCCGACACATAGCCCGGCACGGCGCTGTTCACGGTGCGGGCGCGGGGGTTGGAGTCCGACACCATGCGCTGGGCGGCCGGCACCGGGGCCTGCCCGCACACCATGCGGTAGAACACCGCTGCAAGGCCGTATTCGTCGGTGTAGCGGCCCTCAAACTCGGCGGTGGAATACTGCTCCGGGGCCGAATACCCCTCGTACAGCTGCTCGCGCAGGCCGCTTCCGGCGGTGCGCAGGCCCACCGTGGCGTAACCCGCCAGACGGCACCGGCCGTCGGCCATCACCCGGAGGTTCTCCGGGCAGATGCCCCGGTGCACCAGCCCGATCTTGTGCATGGCGGCCACGCCCTCAAACACCGGCTGCAGCATGGCACAGGCGTCGTCCGGGCGCAGCGGCGCGCCCTGCGCTTCCAGCCACTGGTCCAGCGGGGTGCCGCCCAGATTCTCCATCACCGCATACACGGTGTTGTTGGCCTCCACCACGTCCAGCACGGCTTCCAGCCCGGTGGCCGGGGTGATGCGCTCCAGCGCCCGGTACAGGTCGGCAAAGTCCATGCGGGTGGTCTTGAACAGCACCTCGCTGCCGGTCTTGGGCTGCAGGATGCAGTCCGCGCCCCGCTCGGCAGACAGGGTCACCGGCAGATATTCCTTAATGGTCACCCGGAAGCAGCCCAGGTTCTCCACGCCCCGGTACAGGATGCCCTCCCCGTCCAGGCTCCGCATCTCGCCCACGGTGTAGCGCCCGGCCAGCACCGTGCCCACGGGCAGGCAGCCGGCGGGGTTGCGCCCCGCAAACACCTTGCCGCAGTGCACACAGCTGTCGGCGGCGGGGGGCAGCTCCCCCATGCAGTACGGACACAGGCGTTTTTGCTCCATTCTTCTCTCCCCTTTGTGCTTTGATCATCTTTTATTGTATCATAGCCCACCGGGGTGTGCAAGACGTCCGTTTTTCGGTCCTGCACGCAAAAAAGCACCCCGCCTGCCGTTTCCGGTAAGCGGGGTGCCTGTGATTTACGGTTCAGCTCACGCTGTACGCCGCACCGGGGCGATTAGCCCTCGATGTAGCCGTACTGCAGGTACCAGTAGCCGTAGGGGCTGTGCCAGGTGCCCTTCAGAGTGGGGCTCTGCAGCCAGTAGTCGTTGTAGTAAGCGATGGGCAGGCAGCCCATATCCTCCATCAGGATGTCCTCAGCCTTGTGCAGCTGTGCAAAGTGCTCAGCAGAATCAGCAACGCGGGAAGCATCAATCGCAGCATCGAAGTCGGGGTTGGAGTACTTGCCATCGTTGTTGCCGTTGCCGGAGCAGAACAGATCCAGCATGTTGGAGGGATCGTTGTAGTCCATGACCCAGCCGTTACGGGCGACGTCGTACTCGCCTGCACGGCGAGCGGGGGTGAAGGAGGACCACTCCATCTTGTTGATGGTCAGGGTGATGCCCAGATCGCCCCAAGCCTGCTGCAGGTACTCTGCCAG
>ENA-OVGR01002480-OVGR01002480.1-human-gut-metagenome-genome-assembly--contig:-NODE-2480-length-11449-cov-3.508425_pt1 | contig 11449 bp, 12 predicted proteins | sample MGYA00237775_ERZ505429 | MGnify/ENA primary metagenome ERZ505429 (study PRJEB26158, sample SAMN06016345) | human gut metagenome | biome: human gut; feature: ankylosing spondylitis patient; material...
AACACAACCCGCTACGGGGGAGACTTACCCGAAATCTGATTTATTCAACAAAGCCGTCTTACATTTCAAAGACTCTGCTCACCAGACGCATCTCGCCCAGGGGATCGCCATAATAAAATGCTGAAGCCTGGCCTTTGCGTAGTGCTCGCATCACCTCGATTCCTTTGATGGTGGCGTAAGCCGTCTTCATGGACTTAAATCCCAGCGTGGCACTGATTATCCTTTTCAGCTTACCATGATCGCACTCAATAACATTATTGCGGTACTTAATCTGCCTGTGTTCAACATCAGGCGGACACTGGCCCTCGCATTTCAGCAACGCCAGCGCGCGTCCATAGGTGGGAGCCTTGTCAGTGTTGATGCGACGGGGAATTTTCCAGCTTTTCACGTTGTTTAAAATTTTACCCAGAAACCGATATGCCGCTTTGCTGTTACGGCGTGAAGAGAGATAAAAATCGATGGTGCGTCCTCTGCTGTCAACGGCACGGTACAGGTAAGCCCATCTGCCATTGACCTTCACGTAGGTTTCATCAATGTGCCAGGGACAGAACCTGGAAGGGTTTCGCCAGTACCAACGCAGTCGTTTCTCTATTTCAGGTGCATAACTCTGAACCCAGCGGTAAATCGTGGAGTGATCAACGTTGACACCGCGTTCTGCTGTCAACAACGGGTAAAAAGTGATCCACTTACCGCCACCACCAACGGTTTAATATTGATCCACCTTGTTTACTCAGGATTAGCTTCAGCGATAACCCCGGCCTTTCGTTTCTGCTTCAGTCGATAGCTTTCCCCTTTTATTTGCACGACGTGTGAGTGATGTAAGATCCGGTCCAGCATCGCCGATGTCAGCGCTGCATCACCGGCGAACGTCTGATCCCACTGCCCGAACGGCAGGTTGGAGGTCAGGATCATCGCGCTCTTCTCGTAACGTTTGGCGATGACCTGGAAGAACAGCTTGGCTTCCTCCTGACTGAACGGCAGATAACCTATTTCATCGATGATAAGCAGCTTCGTGGCCATGACACCACGATTGAGAGTCGTTTTGTAACGGCCCTGACGCTGTGAAGTGGACAGCTGTAGCAGCAGGTCCGCTGCTGTTGTGAAGCGAACCTTGATGCCCGCCCGTACTGCTTCGTAGCCCATGGCTATCGCCAGATGCGTTTTTCCCACGCCCGATGGCCCCAGCAACACGATGTTTTCGTTACGCTCTATGAAGCTCAGGGATCGCAGCGACTGGATTTGCTTCTGAGGAGCGCCGGTGGCGAAGGTGAAGTCGTACTCCTCGAACGTCTTTACCGCCGGGAAGGCTGCCATCCGCGTGTACATCGCCTGTTTACGCTGATGCCGGGCCAGTTTCTCCTCATGTAACAGATGCTCCAGGAAGTCCATGTAGCTCCATTCCTGATCCACCGCCTGTTGCGACAGCGCCGGCGCTGCGCCGATAAGACTGTCCAGCTGGAGCTGTTCGGCAAGCACCATCAGCCGTTGATGTTGCAGTTCGACCATCATGCGGCTCCTCTGCAGAACGTGTCATAGATGGAGAGCGGATGATGCAACGGCTGCCTGTCGAAGGTCATCAGGCTTTCATCAACCTGCACGTCATACTGTTTTTTCTCCGGTGGCAGTGCCAGCATGGATTGCTGTTCCTCCACCCAGCGATCGCAGGGGCGGGTCTGGATAGTTTCATGCTTACGTTGATTGGCCACATCGTACAGCCAGCGCAGGCCGTAACGGTTTGCGGTTTCAACATCGACGGTGATCCCCATCGGACGCAGGCGTGTCATTAACGGGATATAGAAGCTGTTGCGGGCGTACTGCACCATCCTCTCCACCTTGCCTTTAGTCTGCGCCCTGAAGGGACGGCACAGGCGGGGAGAGAAGCCCATCTCTTTGCCGAACTGCCACAGGGAAGGATGGAACCGGTGCTGCCCGGTCTGGTAAGCATCACGCTGCAGCACCACCGTTTTCATATTGTCGTACAGGACTTCCTGCGGTACACCGCCGAAGAAGCTGAACGCATTGCGGTGACAGGCTTCCAGCGTGTCGTAGCGCATGTTGTCGGTGAACTCGATGTAAAGCATTCTGCTGTATCCCAGAACAGCGACGAACACATGCAGGGGTGACTTGCCGTTTCGCATGGTCCCCCAGTCAACCTGCATCTGCCGTCCGGGCTCGGTTTCGAAGCGAACGACCGGTTCTGCCTGTGCTGGCAGGGTCTGTTTACGGATGAACTCTCTCAGGATAGTAAGCCCTCCACGATAGCCCAGCTCCATGATTTCCCTGGCAATAACGGTCGCCGGGATTTTGTAGGGATGCGCATCGCTGATCCGCTTAGAGATGTAATCACGGTATTCATCGAGCAGTGATGATGGTGCCGGGCGTGGTGAATACTGCGGCTTTTCAGATTTGGCTTTCAGGTGGCTGCGGACAGTATTGCGCGAAATACCCAGCTCCCTGGCAATGGCCCGGATACTCATTCCCCGCTTGTGCAGGACTTTAATTTCCATACGAATCTCAAAAGTGATCATAAGCTCCCCTGTATTCAGAGGAGCAGATTAACCCCTGGATCAATTTTCAACCGCTGGGGTGGATCAGTTTTGCACCGTTGGTAACATCTGCCAGCATCTCCTGCAGTTCACGGTAGCTAATGCCGTATTTACAGTACCAGCGTACCGCCCACAGGATAATGTCACGCTGAAAATGCCGGCCTTTGAATGGGTTCATGTGCTGCTCCGTCAGCAAAAGATGACGATAAGTTTATCACCTGCAGATTTTTGCAACAGTGCCAAAATTAGAACTGAAAGAGGGAAGACGGACCAGAAACACAATGATGCCTATTCGCGCTGGTTAATTGAACAGGCAGACAGAAAAGAAAAGGAAGAATTCTCGCGTTCGTTCAGCAGGTGACGCATTGACATCCACCCCGGCACAGTCCGCTGAAGGAATGGCAGTTCCGTTCACCACATTTGCTAAGACATCAGGACTTACTTTGTAATCTGGAAGTACATCGAAGTTGCAACAATAGTACTCTATTGCGTGACGTAGATTCGTGACGTATAGTTACTGCAACTTATTTGTTTATAACTACCGTCAGGTACAAAATTATGTCTCCCGTACAAGCTAAACAAAAGCAGCATGAACGCTACGAAGCCGTAGCGGTGCAGGTTTTGCGTGGTCGTGCCGGTTACAAACCTGCCGTGAAAAGCCGCTTCAGTAAGTCAGCTAGTAGCAAATTCGCTCATACTATCGCTTTTGCCTGATCCTGAACTTTGAGGCACAATAAACCATCATTCGCTGATGGTTTTTTTATGCCTGTTCAAGACGTTATTCCCCCCTATGAGCAGATGTACCTGCTAAATCAGCAGCTGATCTGCAACGCTGATCAGTTCAAACATGCCGTTATCACAGTTGGCGGTCAGGCTGTGCAATACTGGATATCCTATTATCATGCACAATACGGCGACAGATTGCCTGATGAGCGCCTCACCACATCTGTTGACTGCGACTACAGCGCCCGGAAAGATGATATTGCGGCTATAGCAAAAACGCTCAACGTTAAGACGTGGGAGAACAAAGACGGTCAGCCCCCATCCCTTGCGCAGTTTATGCTTATCGATCAGGATACACACGATATCAAACGGGATGATGGACGCTTATTTGCCGTACCGGATGCGCCTGACGAGCCAAATGTGGTGGATATTATCGACCGCCCCGGAGGCTTTGACCGTTCTGATTTTCAGGGGAAAAAGCTTTACCTGTATACCGCCCCGTTTTATGTAGAAGCAACCGGCCCCGGCATGCCTGAAATGAATGAAAAGGTAAGGGTATTGAACCCTGTCGCCTGTATGCGCTCGCGCTTTAGCAATCTGATTGCCTTGCGCCGTGATGCTGAAATTGAAATTGCGCGTATTAACGCGCTCAAGATCCCGTGTTATTTCTTTCTCATCGAACAGTTTGATGAACAGCCGTTCAAAGTTGCACGAGGAATCTTTATGGATTTATGGAGGCTCGCGAATGACGAAAGCTGTCTGCGCCATCAGGCCTTCTGGCATAGCTGGCAGGGGCCGCTTCTTGAAGGGCAACAAAGTAACAACATCACTCTGATTGATGTGTTGGAAGGCGTACATGTATACCTGGAAGGGCATCTTGATGACTTTGAAATACCGGAAGCCTTTGTCACCAAAGAAGTACCGCTAAAGCTCGCACAGCTGCGTGAACGCTTGGAGCGTTACGTGGTACTCAATGCTGAATGGGCAGCAAGAGGGCGCAGGGGATTTGAACGTAATCCCCGTGATGATTAGCCTCCTTTGGGCTGAAAAATTTGCGCATGTGCAAACCACCGGAGCACACGCTAATAGGCCGTTCAGAAGGTGAGCGTCAGGCCACTCTGAAAATTGCCCGTACCATGCTGCAGAACGGCATTGACCGCAATACTGTCATGAAAATGACCGGTCTGACTGAAGATGACTGGCACAAATCCGCCACTAATCCCCCTTTCCTGGCACTCTCTGCCGGGCCATCAGTGAAAACTGGTGGCCCGGCAGGGAGGCACCAGACTCAGGCTCAGCCTGCCAGCCACAGCGATTTAACAGTTTCATTATCCCAGTTACGTTCCCTGTCAGACGTACTGTCAGCGGATTTGTCTGTTGGCCATTGTCGTCAAAAGCGGCATCAAGGTTTGTCCGTAAGAGATAAACACCGTTTACTCCAGGATTGAGTACCAAAGCATATCGTCCGGCCCATTCTCTGTCGCTCATTACGCGGTAATTCCAGCCCATGTCTTTCGCTGTTTCCAGCGCATACGTCAGCCGGAACATGTCGTTCTGTTCAGTCAACTCGCCGCTGCAGGAGCGCCAGACATAGCCCAGTTTGTCGGCCAGCTTAGCTCTCACACCCAGCAAACGCCCCTGATTCAGTAACCACCCGATATCCTGTGCCACATCGCGCGAGAATCGCCGTTGCTTCAGTGCTGCCGCGAGCCAGCGGGTGAGAAAGAGATTTTCCTGTGCGGGAGAGAGTTCTCCCTGCTCCTGTCTGGCCAGTGCCAGCGCGACCAGTGCACACCATGCCAGATGGCCTGTTTTTTCTGTCAGCGTCATAACAGATACCTCCCTTCAGTCTTACTGATTCCCTGGTCTTAAATCTCAGTTGTTCAGCTCTGTACAGTCGGTCTCAGCTGCCATGTTGCCCCACCAAAACAGGTCACACCGACCACCTGCTCCCAGGTTTCCTTCTGCTCCAGCAGCTTCTCCAGCGCATGAAAGTCCGCGCGCGAGAGCACAATATCTTCCCGCTCGCCGGGCGACTCCAGAATATACCCCTCAGGTATCCGCGTGGCCGATTCACCAGCCTGCCGTGAGGATATGCGGTAAAAGGTTTTGATGCATCCTCCGCGAGTGAGGGCATCGAGGATGATGCTTTCGGCAACGCGCATGACTGGCTCCGGTTAAAAGTGTTTCACGTCTTTGCCGGTGTGCAACTGGCGACGCTCATCATGCCGCGTAGTGCTTCCACAGACAACGGCTTTGCCTCATTGCCCCGGTGGACCATCGCATGGCAGTTCGGGCAAGGAATGCTATGGTAAATATAACCTTCCCCTTACACTCATGAAGCTTATGGAAGAATTATTCACTTGTCCGATATGTAAACTCTCATTTGGCCATAAAGCTAGGTTGAGAAAGCATATAAAAAAGCATACGAAATCCCTTGAAAAGAATCTCGCTAAGGCCAACTCAACCAAAAAGGCTGAGCATGAAAAGATGCTTATTCAGGAGAGGATTGCAAGGACAGGTAGCGCTTTTAAAAATGAATCGGAGAGAAATAAGTACTTTGAAAGAAGGCGTGCTGAAAACCCCATATTTGATATCGATACGCCGATCAGAAAGGCCTCGTTTATAGTGAATGCCGGTGCCTTTGGTTTGGGTAAATCCAGAAAAAACTAGCCGTTTTTTTGGCAAAAGCAGATCTAATGTCCCCGTGGTGAGTATATAAAAAATTACGGGGAGCTAAGCGACCTTCGTCTAGCTCTCTTCTTGTTTTTTTGCCGCAGCGGACTCTCGCGTGCGTCAGACACAAGTGGCGCAGGGGACGGGTTTTTGATGCGCGTCAGCGCATGGGAGGCGCCATGCGCCGGAGCCCCCCGCAGCGAAGCGAGGACGAAAAAAGCATTACGGCTTCAGCCGTAATACCCCCCCACACTTGTATCTAACAGTTTGTGGTGATTAGCTACCACCACTGAAGCAGAGTGAGCCGCGCCCTTCACTTAAGGTCAGAAAAGCCAGCACCGCTGAACCTTGATTTGCAGCATATGGCCCTCCGCTTCACCTTTCACGCCAGCACATCAGGTTGAACGGTTACCGGGAGCTCGACTCCGTATGTACAAGGCGAACAGGCGTGACGGTTTATGTGAGAGGAGTTTGACCATGTTTCCAGTCGGCATTGACGTAAGTAAAAACACCCTGGATCTTTGCATACTGTATGACGGTATCAAAGGACGCATAAAAACCCGTAACATCCAAAATAACAGACATTCAGTTGAAAATATTCTTCGCTGGCTCCGGCTCCAGCACTGCGGTCCTGAGGATGTTCATGTTGTGATGGAAGCTACCGGTGTTTATCACGAACGGCTGGCCACTGAGTTACATGATGCCGGTTTCCGGGTTTCTCTGGCCAACCCCCACCGCAGTCGGGAGTTTGCACGCGGCATGGGAATAATGACAAAGACGGATAAGGTGGATGCGTATATGCTGGCCTGTTACGCATTCCTTAAGAAGCCACACTACTGGGAGCCGCCGGCACCCGAAATAAGATATCTCGGTGCACTCCTGCGACGGCGGGATGTTCTGCTGGGTGATGCCCTGCGTGAGGAGAAAAGGCTGGAAAAATACCTGTCGACAGACACACCTGCAGATATTATCAGTTCCTGCAGGCGTATGGCGCAGCTTCTGCGCGAGGAGGTAAGTAATATCGAGCGGCAGATTAAAGCACATATCAAAGCCAGCCCTGCACTGAGGCGTGATTATACACTGCTGAACTCAATTAAATCGGTTGGTCCCCAGTTGGGGATGCATATGCTGGTCGTGCTTCGCAGCCATAACTTTGCATCAGCTGAGCAGGCTGCCGCCTTTCTGGGCGTGGTGCCGATCGAGAAACGCTCAGGCACATCGGTCCGGAGCCGACCGCGGATGTCGAAAATCGGCCCCCCTCAGTTGAGAGCGAAGCTTTACATGTCCGCCCTGTGCGGAAAAATCTACAATAAGCGAATGCGTAATATTTACGATGAGATGTGCCTGCGGGGTAAACCTAAAATGGTAGCCATTGGCGCGCTGATGCGGAAACTGGTGCACTGGTGTTATGGCGTCCTGAAGACCGGAACCGTTTTTAATGACGAAGGTCTGAAACAAGTACTGTCAACCTGACTATACCTGGCTGGCATTAAACTCAATGTAACGCTCACAGCAGTAAGTGAGCGCAGTCCGCTATGAGCGAAGAGCGGAAGTTGGCAGTTGATCTCGCAGCTAAATAGTCGCATTACTAACATTGCGGCGTGTTAATCAACGGGGAGCAGGTCACGGTCTCGCCTTTTCGCCTCACTGCGTGTTGATGCCGAGTAGGTTAATTAACTGCTCGACAATCTTGTCCTCATCGAGAACCAGATTCACACTAGCCACCTGTAATTGTTCCTTGCCTGCTAGAATCCTATAGCCTGCATTCAGAGGTTGCGTTCCCAGACCTGCATGATGTGGATAGAGAAGCATAACTTGTGGGCATTGATAAATCCGTGCATAGGCCATCATCTGGTAGACATCAGCCTGCGATATGCCATGCCTGGCATCTTCGGGATGACGACCAATACGCTTCCATTTAGTGTCTATCATCATAACAATCTGATGGTTCCGCTCGATAAGCAGATCTGGTCGGGTCTGGAAGCGTGGTTTGCCTTCTTTTACGTCCTCGATCAGACAGTATAACCTGCCTGCCTGTGCACGAACCGTCCATTCCGTACCGCGTACAGCACGCTTCGCCAGCGCCGCTATATATGCCTCGAACAGGTCGTTCATTGGGAAAAGCAGTGTAATCCCGTTCTGCGCTCGTTTATCGTGGTGTGTAGCTTGCCAGTCGCGTCGCAGGAGAAGACGTGCCAGATTGTAGAGGGCTTCCCAGCGATGATTGGTTCGGTCGATCCGTACCTGTGACCACGGCAGATGACTGAAAGGGACGTCGCTAACACCCGATAACAGGATGCGCAATTCATTCAGACGACAGAGCGTATCAGCAGCGCGGGCATAATGGTGAAGCAGAACTACACACGCCTTCATAATTCGAAGCAGGGCGGTATCAGCCGACAGTTCGTCGTAACGACAGGCGAGACGGTCGGGGCGGACGGCAAGCATAGTGAATTGTCGTTTGATATTGAGCCTTCCGCGCAATGAGGGCAAATCGTCTTCCTGTGCCAAATAGGTGCGCGGTAATCCCCGATGTACTTCAGATAAGAGTCGCTCGGCGAACAAGCGGATGAGTATCTCAAGTAAGCTTTCAGCTTGTCTCGCCATTGTTGCAGCCTGTCCATTGCCGAGTTTAAGGCCGAGGGCGACATCAAGCATACGTATCAGGCGATTGCGTATTGTGGCGTCCGGTTCTATCGTCTCGTCGTCGAATTTGGGCAGGATCTCAAGGCTACATCCCGGAGCGGCAATGACCCCAACCATTTGCCCGGCAATAATTTTGTTATGGCGATCGATTAAGATATTAGTACCGTGCTGATTTGCCAGCGGATGCTCGCGCGCCGCCGTAAGCAGCGCGTTAGCCTGAGGGCGGGTAAAAGCATGAGGAGCGTTTATGCTGCTTTCAGTGTTCACACAAACACCACCCCATTCGCGAACCGTGAGGTGCGTCATTCTTTCGATTCACCAGCCACCTCAAGATCGGTGACATTTAACGTTCTGGTTTTGCCTATCAGTCGATCAAAGGCGTCATTTCTGAACGGTGCACGTACCGACCAGCTTGATAATGGTTCCCCCTCTATTCCGGGTGGCGGTAAAATCTGAGCTTCCTGCATAAAACCATCGCCCAGCACTGCCGCGATTCGGCTCCAGTCCTCGAAGAAATACTCTTGTAACAGCGGTATGACCTTATTGCGCACTGCATCTTCAACTTGTGCCCTGGATTCACAATTGATAAAGAAGGCGTGTCCAATGCGATATTCCCGACCTATAAGATATTCAATACGCTGGTTGATGGTGGTAAGAACGGCTTTGAGATCGATCCCCTCTACTTCACTTAGCAGGGTCGCGTCGGGAGCCATTTCCCGGAAGTTGAATCGCCGCCTTAATGCTGTGTCGAGCAATGCGATGGATCGATCGGCGGTATTCATGGTGCCTATGATATGAAGGTTGGCGGGGATGCCAAAATCTTTCTTTTTCGAATAAGGCAGAGTTACGGTGAGTGCATCAGGCATTCCAAGGCGTTTATCCGGCTCAATTAACGTAATCAGTTCACCGAACACTTTCGAGATATTTGCCCGGTTGATCTCATCAATAATGAGGACGAATTGTTCTGGTTGTCCTTTAACATCGGAACTATTATCCAGGTTCTCTGTACTCGAGAGCAGTCTGCCTAGCGCCGGGATATTCACACGACTGGTGGCAATGGAATAGAGCGTCCGCATGGTGAAGTTACCATCGATAATTGTATCGAGTGGCAGTGGTTCATCAAGGGTCAGTAGCCAGCGAACTGGGCGGCGGTGGGCATAGTAACCTTCGGCTTCAGGAACGAAATAGTAATCACCAGTTATTTCAGCGATAGCGCGAAACGCAGTGTTCCCGTAAGGGACAATCACGATATCACCAGGCTTCATTTCGCAACGGAAGGGATAGGTTTGCGTCCAGTTACTAGGCGTCAGATTCCCTGGATTTTGCTTGATCCATTCATCATGAATCGCGTTGAACGATGAGAATCTATCCGCGCTCCAGTCTATGGCCCCACCCCACCCCAGAGCGATATACCCATTGTCGCGGGCATCTTCATACACATCGTCTTCGGTGCCAATTGTCCCTTGCCCCATTTTCCAGAAGCGTTTCTTGGATAGTTGCAGTGCCGAGGCATCTGTCTGTGCACGGGGTTGTGTTCTGGCCTGATCGGCAAGGGCACAAATTTCTCTGAAGAGCCCCGGCGTAGGCATGAGTCTGAATCCAGCAGACGAAGACTCATCTTCACCGATTTCTGGACGAAGACCCTCAACGAAGGTTTCGTAGTCATAGCTCTGGTGGAATGTGACGAAAGAGATTCTCTTTTCTGCCATCAGTTCGTTATAGCGCGCCATCAGGGCCGCACGCCCATCTTTTGAGTTCGGATAGGCATCTTTGCCATCGCAGAGCGCTACGGCTTCCCTCGCCGTGTGATAGGTCTTTCCGGTACCTGGAGGACCGTAAAAAATAAGGTTAGTCGGAGTTGGTTTAGTCTGGGCCACCAGTTCGCTTCCTTAAGGATGAACGTATATTTCCGGGTTGTGCTCTTTTTAGGCCCTTCCGTCACCGGAGGGGGAACATCCGCTAGTTCCTGAAATTTTTGACCATCAAGAGCTTGACAGATGTTCGGCCATCCCTTGTCGAGACCCATTTCAGTATTCAGAGGACCAACTACCAGGGTGACACTTGCGTCACCTCGCTCTCTGGCTGGGGTGATGTAGTTTTCAAGGACATAATCCCGAATTTCGTCGGCCTGAGAGTCATCACCGCTCAGAAAACGTCCATATTGTCCGAGCCAGCTATTCCAGTTGGACAATCGGTTAAGCGGTTGCTCTGATTCAGGCATTAGTAACCTATAGTCATTGCCGTTGTCTTTGGCATCACGGCGAATCTCTTTGATCCGCTGCCGCAATTGCGCAAATCCATCCGCCTGGTAGGCTGCATCCAGATCTGCATGAGGAGAACCAAGTGCTGCGAGATTTTTTTCTATAGTTTTGACAGCATAAATACGGGAATTGAGGCCTGCTTGCGTTTTGGCGCCTCTGCTCTTCAACCATTCCTGAAATTCAACTTCGAGCATTTCCGATGCCCTCTCATTTTCGTTAACTTACTGATAGCTATCATTGTGGATGATGGAAGGGGCAGTACTGCAACTCTTCGCTACAGATTGCCAATACTATTAATCTTCCTTGCTGATTGTCTCGCTTGCGGGGCGAAGGGTTTGACCAACCTGACATAGCAGACAGGCATCATCCTCGAATGTAATGGTCCCTCAGGAGTGCAGCCCAAGCGCTGTGTCGCTTACCGTAAACATAGCACTATGGATGCCTCGGTCAAGGTATGTTTTTCCATAATTTATTGATAAGAAACAATAATAGTTATTATGTAATGATTTGAACCTTTATGAGCCTTTTAATAAATCGTCATGTCCAAACTATGGTAAGCGTGCAGTGAGAACCGTATTGACGAAGTGAAGCTGGTCA
>ENA-OVGR01002498-OVGR01002498.1-human-gut-metagenome-genome-assembly--contig:-NODE-2498-length-11344-cov-3.003012_pt1 | contig 11344 bp, 10 predicted proteins | sample MGYA00237775_ERZ505429 | MGnify/ENA primary metagenome ERZ505429 (study PRJEB26158, sample SAMN06016345) | human gut metagenome | biome: human gut; feature: ankylosing spondylitis patient; material...
GACCTCGCTCGCCGTCCCGGTATCCAGCACGCACCCGCGCTCCATGAAAACGACGTTCGTCGACAGGGCCAGCGCGTCCTCGAGTCTGTGCTCGGAGAGGATGATCGTTGTGCCGAGCTCGCGGTTGATCCTTCCGAGCGTCGAAAGAAAGTCCGAGGCGGCGATGGGGTCAAGCTGGCTCGTCGGCTCGTCGAGAAGCAGGACAGACGGCTCGAGCGCCATCACGGACGCCAAATTTACCAGCTGCTTCTGCCCGCCCGAGAGCTCGGCCACGGGCTTATAAAACCAGTTCTGGATGCCGAAATACGACGCAATTTCCGCCACGCGGCGGCGGATCGTCGGCGTGTCCAGTCCCAGAGACTCCAGGCCAAACGCCAGCTCGTGCCAGACCTTGTCAGTCACCAGCTGCGCGTCTAAGTTTTGCAGCACAAAGCCGATGCGGGCGCTTTGTTCGCGCTGGGAAAGAGACTCTAGAGGCTTTCCCTCAAAGAGAATCTTGCCCGTTTTCGTCCCGTGCGGCTGCAGGATGGGCTTTAATTGCCGCAGAAGCGTCGACTTGCCGCAGCCGGATCTGCCGCAGAGCACGGTGAACGAGCCTGCCTCGATCGAAAGCGAGACGTTTTGGAGCGCGGGGGCGGTTTCTGTGGGATACGTAAAGCTCAGATCTGAGATTGTAAACGTCTGCATACAGCCGCCTCCTTTTGCTCTAAGATGACCGGGATGAGATTGAGGATCAAGAAGCTGAGATAGCAAAGAACGCTCAAGGGCGCGAAGCCTGCGCCCTTGACGCTCGGATAATACCGCCACGAAAGTGCGCCAAGTGCGTATCCGGCGATAACAGTTCCGCCCAAAAGACCCATGACGGCAAGCAGCAGCTTGTCTCGTTTCGTAAGCGTGAAGATCGAAAACGCGCTCCTTCCGGGAAGGCCGTAGCCCCGGGCGCGCATGGAGTCCGCCGTGTCGACCGCGTTCTCGAGCGACCACGTGACTAAGATTGAGAAGACCATCAGCGCGCATCTGATGCGGTGAACGGGGCTTCCCGTGTGCATGTCGTTTCCGACGGCGGCCTGCGCTCTGGAAACCCGTCTTGCCTGCGCGGAAAAGCGCGGGACGAAGCGGAGCGTCATGGAGAGGACCAGACTCAGCGCCGGGACGATTCTTCCGAACAGATAGACGAATTTGTCGGACGTCATGACCCGCGTGTAATCGGAAAACCAGATGAGCGCCGTGCAGAGCGTGAGCCCTGCACCAAGACCGTATAAAATGGACTCGAGTGTCAGGGGGTTTCCGGACGGGAGATAGCGGAGGATCGTCCGCCCTTCGTGGCTGAACGCGGGATTCACGGCGGCGGTCAGCACGAACAGCGCCAGCGCGTACCACAGCCGGAAGCCGCCCGGTTTTTCTCCCCCGAGGCAGCAGAAACAAGCGATTGCGCCAATGAGCGAAATCACCTGACACGCCGGGTGCCGCAGGACCATCGCCCCCAGCAGCACGAGCGCAAAATATAGAAAGTTCACCAACGGGTGGCACCGGGAAAACGCGTCGTTGTGGTTCATGGTTCCCCTTTCCGAGTTGAAGAGACTTCGTAGGGGCGGAATTTGCAAAATTCCCCCGCTTTTGCGTAGGGGTCGATGCCCACATCGACCCGGCGGAACGCACCGTTTTAACGGAAATCTCCGGCGAATTCGTACTGCCCAATGGGGCGATGTGGGCATCGACCCCTACGAACCTCCCGGGAAAATGTATTTGTCCGGACAAACGAAAGAGCCGCGCGATGCGCGGCTCTATGAAGACCTTGATTACTGAAGAAGATTTGCGCTCAGAAGCAGCCCGCAGAGCATCTGCGCGATCTCGCCGCGCGTGATCTGCCGGGTGGGGGTGAGCGCCGAAACGCCCCGCGCCCAGAGGCCGGAGGCTGCGCAGTAGGCCATGGAGGACCTTGCCCACGAGGAAACGCGGGACGCATCCGTGTAAGCGCGAAGGACCGTGTCCGGGTGTTCCACCACAGGATCCATGCCGCACAGAGAAGCCGCGCGGGCCGTCATGGCCGCCGCCTCCTGCACGGTGATCGCGCCGTCAGAGTTAAACTTCCCGTCGCCCACGCCGTTGACAATGCCGTAGGCCGCCGCCGTGTCGACATAGGGTGCGTACCACGCCGACTGCGCCACATCCTTGAACGTACCGCGGTATTCGGGGGTGAGATTCAGCGCGCCGACGACAATCTTCGCGAACTGCGCGCGCGTGAGGTTCGCGGCGGGCTCAAAGGTTGTCTTTGTCATGCCGTTGAGAACGCCGTAGGCCGCGAGTGTTTCAATCGCCTGCTGTGCTGCAATTCCCTTTGTGTCGGTGAATGCTGGAGTTTCTGCCAGACGCGAGGTATGTGCCGTCACGCCGGACTGCGGGGTGTGCGTCATTTTCTGCACATCTGTCATCGTGAAAAACGCGGATTTACCGCCTGCCTGCCGGACTGCCGCCGTAAGCGCGCAGAGCGCCTGCATGGTCGCGTACGCGTCGAAGCTGTCGTCGTGGCAGAAGCTGCCGTCCGGGAGCTGATAGGTCAGGAGCTTATCGAGAACGCTCTTGCCGTTTTTCACAAAGCGGCTGTCGTCCATCGAGATTCCCAGCGCGCAGAGCGTGAGCACGACCTGCGAGCAGGACTCGGAAGACGTGTAGCCCCACGAGCTGTAGCCGCCGTCGTCATTTTGAAGAGTAGAGAGCCGGTTTACGCCGAGGGTAACTGCATTTTTGACCGGGGTGCGCTCCTGATAGGGCGCGAGCGCCTGCAAAACCATCGCCGTTACGTCGGGGTCCGCTTCCTCCGAGCCGATGGCCCAGCCGCCGTCTGAGAGCTGCTGGCCGAGCATGAAATCGACATACATCGGGCGCGTGGCCTGCGTTTTACCTTCCTCTACGGTCGGAATTTCATAATCTCCGCAGTCGAGCGCCAGCAGCACGTAGGCCGCCGACGTGACCCCGGGCTGGGTCGCCGCATCGTAATCGGCAAGCGGCGCAAGCAGATTATAGCCTGCGACATTCCGCGGATTTTCGCCGATGGCCGTGAGCCCGAGAATGACGCGCGCATATTCCGTCAGGCGGGTCTTGGACAAAACGCCATTTGTTTCTTGCAGTCTGGCCGCGATCGCGCGGTAATAGGAATCCGTCCAGTGCTCGGGGGTATCAAAGCCGCCGCGCACCGTGCCAATGACCGCCCAATCATCGCCCGCGCCGGGATGCGGCACGCTTGAGACGGCAAAGGCCGCCGCCTTTTTTGCGGCAGTATCCAATGTTGCGGACGACGCACCCGCCGGAAGGGCAAAGAGGCCCAAAAGCAATACGAGCGTCAGAAAAATCGTCAAAAATCGTTTCATCATCGTACCTCCGTTTTCAAAAACGCGCCCAAGCATGGGGCGCAGAAACATCGAACTGCGGTGTGAAAGCATCATAGCACAGAATTTAAAATCTTGCAACGAAATTAGCCCGAAATTGGAAGATATACGTGATTTACCAGATCGATTTCGTATCCAAAGCCGGGTTTCGGCTGCCAGGCGTAGCCGTCTTTTCCCTCTTCCGGGAACAACTTTGCCATCGCGGTGAGAATCGTCCCGCCATGGCAGACGCAGATCGTGTTATCCTTGCGGGAAAGAAGCTCATCCAATCCGCGCAAAAGCCGCGCTTCGCTGTCTGCGAATGATTCTCCACCCGGCGGCACGTTCCGGAACCAGTCGCCCGCCAGCCATGCCTCGTACTCCGCCAAGCCCTTCAGCTCGTCGTAGGACTTTCCCTCGAATATGCCGAAGCTGATCTCACGCAGCTCCGGCCAGATCTCGTGCGGCGCCTCGCCGTAGATCAGGCGCAGCGTCTGCTCTGTGCGGAGCATTCCGCTCGTCAGGACACGTTCGTTTCCGAGCGGGGGATACAGGCCGCCTGCGGCGGCCTCCTGAACAGCTGCTTGTCCGGCCTCGCACAGAGGAAGATCGAGCGCCCCATAATACCACCGGCGGACATTTCCCTCCGTCAGTCCGTGGCGGATGAGCGTGAGCCGCCTCATCCCTTCAGCTCCAGCGGAAGCCCGCAGAAAATGCGTGTGACCGTGTCCGCCTGCGCGGCCAGCGCCGCGTTCATGCGCCCGACGGCCTCGCGCCATTCGCGCGTTTCCGCGTCCATCGGCACAACGCCGCAGGAAATGTCCTCGCAGATCAATATTTTCCCGCTGAGCGCAAGCCCGGCCAGCACGTCCGCAGGCTCCTTTCCTGCCCGGACGCAGGCAAGCGCGAAGCGCTCCAGATGCCGGAGGCAGCGGGCGGTCAGATCGAGCGCTTCGCCCTCGCAGGTGAAAATTTCCGCGTCCCGCAGGGCGTATTTTGTTTGCGCGTATGCTGTTTTTCCCTGATACGCGCCGCCGATGATCAGAACCATACCGTTCCTCCTTAAAAGACTGCCAGAATGAGAAGGGCGGACGCCTCGCCCAGCGTGATGGAAAAGCCTGCGACGTCGCCGGACATCCCGCCCAGATGCTTCTGGGCCAGACGGCAGGCAAGGATGGTCACAAGCCCCGCCCACGCGACGGCCAGCGCGCAGCTGGGCCGCGAAAACAGGAACACGAACACCGCCAGCATGACGGCAAGGTACATCCCGAGCAGAATGTTCCGCTGCCGTTTTGTCTTCCCGGCTGCAAATGTGCCGGAATACTGGCTGGTCTTCATGGGAGCAAACGATTCCACCGCAACGCCCGCCATGCAGCGCGTTACGACCGGAACGAGCAGCAGCGCCCGCCAGATATACGAGAAGTCACAGTCCGCCAGCGCCGCGAACGAAAACAGGAACAGCAAAATCGCACACACGACTGCAAACGCGCCCACGCGCGAATCCTTGAGAATCTTCTGCCGCGTTTGAAGATCACGCCGCGATAAGATCGCGTCACAGCAGTCGAGGAACCCGTCCAGGTGGAAAAAGCCCGTCACGAGATACGGCAGCGCCGTCAAGATCGCGGCGGCCAGAAATCCGGTAAACCGGAAATGGGCGAACAGGGCGGCACACAGCGCCCAGAGTCCGCCCACGATCAGCCCTACCGGCGGCAGGCACACGATCTGCCACGGGCGCAGCGCATCGTCCCAGACCTTATACGGGCACGGGATCGCCAGATACGTCCCCCACGCCATCATGAGTGCCGTCAGGGGCTTTTTGAGCTTGGCTTTCATCCGGAAAAGCCTCCTTTGTACCAATATGCCTGCGCACAGCAAAGCTCTGCGGCGTTTTCGCACGCCGCCGCCAGCGCCCGGTCAAGCTGCGCCAGTCCCCGGCGGTAGCATTCCGTCCATTCGTCATACTGTCCGCCGTCAGCGTAAATATAATCGCTCACGAACACGCAGCAGCGCATCCGGCGGGAGAATTCCAGCAGCTCCGCCTCCAGACGCGCCGGGGCAGAGGTGTCCATCGTGCCGTCCGCGCGGAACATCTCATTTGACAGCAGCGCCGTCACGCTGTCGAGCAGCACTGCGCCGTCCGGCTCCATCCGCGAAAGCGAGGAGAGAATGTCCGTTCCGCATTCGACGGTCTGAAAGCCCATCCCCGCGCGGTTGTCCAGATGGCGCTGAATGCGCAGCCGGTCCTCATCGTCGTGCGGGATCATGGTCGCAAGATAATAGCGCGGACCGCTCTGCGCGCAGACGATTTCCTGCGCAAGCGAGGATTTCCCGTTTTTTGCGCCGCCGGAAAGAAAATAGTTCATACCGTAAAGCTGTCCCTTTCGCGTATTTCGGTCAGGTATCCGTCGTCGATGGCGGCCTCCGGGAATGTTGCCATCGTGTTCATCACCGCGCAGGCCGCCTCGACCACACGGAAGGCCAGCGGGCACCCGCTGCCCTCGCCGAGGCGCATCCCGAGCTGCAGACAGGGCCTCAGGCCGAGCAGCCGGGCTGCGATCTCGTACCCGCGCTCATAGGACACGTGCGAGCCGATGAAATAGCCCGCTGCGGCCCCACACAGCCGGGCAGCGCAGAGCGCGGCGACGACGGAAATGAACCCGTCAACCACGACGGGCAGGCGCTCATGCGCCGCACCCAGAAACACGCCCGCCATTGCGCACAGATCGAACCCGCCGACCTTGTGCAAAACGTCAACAGGATCGTTCCCGTCTGGCGTGTTTATGGCCAGCGCCTGTTCGATCACCTGTTTTTTCTTCAAAAATGCCGCGTCGGTCAATCCGCCGCCGCGTCCCGTAACGGCTTCGACGGGTTTGCCGCTCAGGGCGCACAAGACGGCGGAGGACGTGGTCGTGTTGCCGATGCCCATTTCGCCCACGCCGAGAATTTGAATGCCGTCCCGTTTTGCCTGTGCGGCAAGCCCCATGCCGGTCAGAATGCCGCGCACGGCAGTCTGCCGCGCCATGGCCGGGCCTGCGGCGATGTTCGCCGTGCCCTTGCCGAGACTGCGGTTCAGAATTTCCGGGCAGGCATAGGGGAGCGCGATGCCCATATCGACGACCGTCAGGCCGTCATGAAAGTGCTTCGCCAGACACGACGCGCCGGTCAGACCACGCGTCAGGTTGATGGCCTGCGCCCGCGTGACCGACTGCGGTGCGGACGAAACGCCCTCGCAGACTACGCCGTTGTCTGCCGCAAGCACGTAAATGCGGGTGTGGCTGACTTCGTTTTTGACCTGCCCGGTGATGCCCGCCAGCTGGACAGAAAGGTCCTCCAGCAGACCGAGGCTGCCGGGCGGCTTGGCCAGTGCGTCCTGTCGGGCCTTCGCCTCGCGCATGGGCACGTCATAAAGCGGGGTAATTTCGGAAAGCAGCGAAACAAGCTGCCGTTCAGTCTGTTCCATAGGGTTCACTCCAAAAGGTGCTTTTCCACGAGCCAGTCAAGGCTCGGCCTGTCCTGCGTCAGCTCCAGCGTACACGTCGCCTGCGGGGAAAGCGCTTCCAGCAGGGAAAGAAGCCCCGCAATATCCATCACGCCGTCAAAGAGCGCCGCGTGCAGGTCACGGTCGCCCTGATTGTTGTGCAGGTGCACGTGGGAAAGGTACGGCGCACAGGCGCGCAGCCAGTTCTCCGGGGGAAGCGCTGACGCGCACGTATTCGCGTGGCCGAGATCGAGGCAGATACGCAGGCGCGGGTCATGGACGGCCTCCATGATCGCCGTTAAAAGCTGCGGTTCCGGCTCCAGCACGTTTTCCAGACACACGGTCATATCGTCCGGAACATCGCAGAGCAGCTCCCGCCATACGGCGGCACTGCGCTCCACGAACCACTCCGGATAATAGACCAGCGGCAGAAAGCCTGCGTGCAGAACGATCTTCTGAATGCCCATTGTATGCGCCTTTTTGATCGCCTGCCGGTATCGCTTCTTCGTCACATCCAGCACAAGTGGGTCGATGGCCGCAGGCGTCAGCTCGTTGAACGGCCCGTGCAGCACGAACCGGCTTGATGCAGACAGGCAGCGTTCCACCGGAAGCTCCCACGGCTCCGGCGGAGCGCCGTCGAGCCGGGCGGCGGTGCAGAACTGCGCAAGCTCGATGCCAAGGCCAAACGCCCGCGCAGCCTCGCAGCAGTCTGCGCCGATGGACGAAAGATAAACCAGCTCCCGCCTCACGAGAGCTTCCCCTCCTGCAGCATGCACCACACGCGAAGCGCGGCGGCCTGCGTCTTGGCGTCGGGAATTTCGCCGTTCAGGACCTTTTCGACCAGCTCCCGCAGCGGCAGGCGGAACACGTTCAGAAATTCATCCTCGTCCAGCTCCCGTTCGCCGAAGCTCAGCCCGCGTGCCAGGAACATCTGGATGACCTCGGTCGAATACGCGCAGGTGGGGTAAAACGGGCCGAGCGGGATGAGCTCGCTTGCGACCGCGCCCGTTTCCTCGCGCAGCTCCCGCAGCGCGGCCTCCCGCGGGTCCTCGCCGATGTAGTCGAGCTTCCCGGCGGGGATCTCCGTCAGGACTTCGCCCATGGCATAGCGGAACTGCCGCTCGAGCAGCACGTCGCCGTTTTCCAGAAGCGGCAGGATGCACACCGCGCCGTGGTGGACGGTGTATTCCCGCGTGGAGGTTTTGCCGTTCGGCAGGCGGACGGTATCCTTGTAGATATGCAGCACGTCGCCGTCAAAGATCGGCTGGGACGTGAGCTTTGTTTCCTGTAAATTTTTAAATTCTTCCATTGCCTTTGTGCTTCCTGTTCGTTTTTTTCTTATCTTACCGTTTTGCGCCTGTAAAGTCAAATCAGACCTTGTGTATTTTTCTTCGCCCTGCGCATACTATGGCCAGAGAGATCGTTGGCAAACGCTTTTGAGATGCTTTGTCCGCCGGATGATCCATACGCAGGTGCGCGTTTCGGTCAGACGCCGCGCTTCGCCGGAGCGGCAGAAGGCAGGCAGAACGGGGGTTCCGCGTCCCGCTGATCCGGGCGGAGCCCGAAAAGCAGCTGCCTGGTTTCTTCGCAGTCTCCTGTTCCGGCCGCACCGATTGACCGGAAGGGCTGTTTTTTCCGGCAAGAGCCGGGGAAGCGTCGACGCTTCCCCGGCTCTGTTTGTCTTCAGCGCTTCTGCGCCAGCGGTCTGGATTTCTGCTGCGCTTCGAGAAGCTCGACCAGAATGGTGTTCGAGAGCATGAAGCCCTTCGGCGTCAGGTGCCAGCGGCCGGAGGTAAACGCGGCGTATTCCCGCGCCTGCAGCCGGACAAGAATGTCCTCAATCGGCTCAAACGGCAGCAGGAACGAGCGGGTGTATTCACTCTTTTCAATGCCGTCGACCGTCCGCAATCGGAGCATGAGGTATTCGCCCGCGCGTTCGCGCAGCGGGACAAGCTCAGATTCGGACAAAATCTGGCCCTTGTCCGTCACGCCCTTGATATAGCCCTCCAGATCGGACTTGATGGTGAACCGCCGTCCGGCAAAGTCCGACGCCGCGCACGGGCCGAAGCCCAGATACTCGTCGCCGACCCAGTATTTCATGTTGTGGCGGCAGATGAAGCCGTCGTGCGCGAAATTGGAGATCTCGTACTGGTGATAGCCGAACTGCTCCAGCGTTTCGACGGCGTAAAAATACATATCCGCCTGTGCGTCGTCGTCCGGAAGGTTGGCGCAGTCCTTGTATGTCCAGAGCTTTGTGCCCGGCTCGACCTTCAGCCCGTAGCAGCTGATGTGGTCGGCCTTGAGGTCGATGACGTTGCGAAGCGTCTGCATCCACTGCTCGCGCGACTGGCTCGGCAGGCCGAACATGAGGTCGACCGAAACATTGTCAAAGCCTGCGCGCCGCGAGAGCGACACGGCCTGCTGCGCCTGCCGGTAGGTATGCGGGCGGCCCAGCGCCTTGAGCTGCGCGTCGTCGTCCGACTGCACGCCGATGGAGATGCGGTTGAAGCCCGCGCGAACCAGCCGCTTGAGCCCCTGCGGCGTGACGCTGTCGGGGTTGGCCTCGAGCGTGATCTCGGGGTCCGCGCCGAAGTGGAAGCGCTTCTGCAGCTCGTCGAGAATTTTTTCCAGATTCTCCGCAAGCCCGCCGGCGCCGAAGAACGACGGCGTGCCGCCGCCAAAATAGACGGTGTCGACCTCATAGCCCGCTGCACCCTGCGCCGCCTCGCGGATGTGCAGGATCACGGCGTCGAGATACCGGTCCATCAGATCCCGGCTGCGTGCGCCGGGAACGGAATAAAAGTCGCAGTATTCGCATTTGCTCCGGCAGAACGGGATGTGGACGTAGATGCCGAGGCTTTTTTTCTTGTTTTCAACGATCTGAATGAGCGCCACGAAAAAACCTCCTACGATTCGTCGTCAAGCTTGAGGACGGCCATGAACGCCTCGGACGGCACGGCGACCGTGCCGAACGTGCGCATACGCTTCTTGCCCTCCTTCTGCTTTTCGAGCAGTTTCTTTTTGCGCGTGATATCGCCGCCGTAGCACTTGGCAAGCACGTCCTTGCGCAGGGCCTTGATCGTCTCGCGGGCGATGATCTTGCCGCCGACGGCAGCCTGCACGGGGATCTCAAACATCTGGCGCGGGATATTGTCCTTGAGCTTTTCGCAGATCTTTCTGGCTCTTGCGTAGGCGTTGTCGGCGAAGAGGATGAAGCTCAGCGCGTCGACGATCTCGCCGTTCAGGAGAATGTCGAGCTTGACGAGCTTCGACGGGCGGTAGCCCTCCAGCTCGTAGTCCAGCGAGCCGTAGCCGCGCGTGCGGCTCTTGAGCGCGTCGAAGAAGTCATAGATGATCTCGTTGAGCGGCATGGAATAGTGCAGCTCAACACGCGTGGGGTCGAGGTACTGCATATCCTTGAATTCGCCGCGCCGGTTCTGGCACAGATCCATGATCGCGCCGACGTATTCGGGCGGGGCGATGAGGTTCGCCTTCGCATACGGCTCCTGCGCCTCGGCAATTTCGGCGGGGTCGGGGTAGTTGAGCGGGGTATAGACGTCGAGCTGCGTGCCGTCGGTCTTGGTGATCTTATAGACGACGTTCGGGGCCGTCGTGATGAGGTCGAGGTTATATTCGCGCTCGAGACGCTCGAGAATGATCTCCATGTGCAGAAGGCCCAAAAAGCCGCAGCGGAAGCCGAAGCCCAGCGCGATGGAGTTTTCCTGCGTGAAGCTCATGGACGCGTCGTTCAGCTTCAGCTTTTCCAGCGCGTCGCGCAGATCGCCGTATTTCGAGCCGTCCGCCGGGTACACGCCTGAGAAGACCATCGGCTGCGCCTGATGGTAGCCCGGAAGCGCCTCGGCTGCCGGATTTTCCACGCCCGTGATGGTGTCGCCCACGCGGGTGTCGGAGACGGTCTTGATGGAGGCCGTGAGATAGCCGACCTCGCCCGCGCCGAGAGCATCGGCAGGGATCATGCCGTTCGGGTGCAGGTAGCCGACCTCGACGATCTTGTATTCCGCACCCGTGGCCATCATGCGGATGTCCATGCCGGGGCGCAGCACGCCGTTCTTCACGCGGAGATAGACGATCACGCCGCGGTAGGAGTCGTATTGACTGTCGAAGATCAGAGCCTGCACGGGGGCCTCACGGTCGCCCTGCGGGGCGGGAATGTTCCGCACGACGTCCTCAAGCACAGCGTGGATGTTGATGCCGTTTTTGGCCGAGATCTCGGGCGCGTCCATCGCCGGAAGGCCAATCACGTCCTCAATTTCGTGCTTGACCTCCTCGGGCCTTGCCGCGGGCAGGTCGATTTTATTGACGACGGGCAGCACCTCGAGGCCATTGTCGATGGCAAGATAGGTATTCGCGAGCGTCTGCGCTTCAATGCCCTGCGACGCGTCGACAACTAGCACCGCGCCCTCGCAGGCGGAGAGACTCCGCGAGACCTCGTAGTTGAAGTCCACGTGGCCCGGGGTGTCGATCAGATTCAGTTCATAGT
>ENA-OVGR01002540-OVGR01002540.1-human-gut-metagenome-genome-assembly--contig:-NODE-2540-length-11136-cov-6.597780_pt1 | contig 11136 bp, 6 predicted proteins | sample MGYA00237775_ERZ505429 | MGnify/ENA primary metagenome ERZ505429 (study PRJEB26158, sample SAMN06016345) | human gut metagenome | biome: human gut; feature: ankylosing spondylitis patient; material...
AAGTCCGCAAGAAACGCACCTTTGTGAAACGCGATCCGCAAGAGGCTGAACGCCTGGCCGCGGAAGAGCAGGCGCAGCGTGAAGCGGAAGAGCAGGCCCGTCGTGAAGCTGAAGAAGCAGCGAAACGCGAGGCGCAATTAAAAGCTGAACGTGAGGCCGCAGAACAAGCTAAACGTGAAGTCGCTGATAAAGCGAAACGTGAAGCTGCGGAAAAAGACAAAGTGAGCAATCAACATACCGACGAAATGACCAAAACCGCCCAGGCTGAAAAGATCCGTCGCGAGAACGAAGCCGCGGAATTGAAGCGCAAATCGGAAGAAGAAGCACGCCGCAAACTTGAAGAAGAAGCGCGCCGTGTAGCGGAAGAAGCACGCCGTATGGCTGAAGAAAACGAAAAAAATTGGTCTGAAACCTCAGACAGCCCGGAAGATAGCAGCGACTATCACGTCACCACATCACAGCATGCTCGTCAGGCTGAAGATGATAACGATCGTGAAGTCGAAGGCGGTCGCGGCCGTAGCCGTAGCAGCAAAGCGGCTCGTCCGGCGAAGAAAGGCAACAAACACGCTGAATCGAAAGCTGATCGTGAAGAAGCCCGCGCGGCCGTGCGCGGCGGTAAAGGCGGTAAGCACCGTAAAGGTTCCGCTCTGCAGCAGGGCTTCCAGAAGCCAGCGCAGGCCGTTAACCGTGACGTCGTAATCGGCGAAACCATCACCGTTGGCGAACTGGCTAACAAGATGGCGGTGAAAGGTTCTCAGGTCATCAAAGCGATGATGAAGCTGGGCGCCATGGCGACCATCAACCAGGTCATCGACCAGGAAACCGCACAGCTGGTTGCCGAAGAGATGGGCCACAAAGTTATCCTGCGTCGTGAAAACGAACTGGAAGAAGCCGTAATGAGCGACCGTGACACCGGCGCGGCGGCTGAACCGCGCGCACCGGTCGTGACCATTATGGGTCACGTTGACCACGGTAAAACCTCGCTGCTGGACTACATTCGTTCTACCAAGGTTGCCTCCGGCGAAGCGGGTGGTATTACCCAGCACATCGGTGCTTACCACGTCGAAACCGACAACGGCATGATCACCTTCCTGGATACCCCGGGCCACGCCGCGTTTACCTCCATGCGTGCTCGTGGCGCGCAGGCGACGGATATCGTGGTTCTGGTGGTGGCGGCAGACGACGGCGTGATGCCGCAGACTATCGAAGCTATCCAGCACGCTAAAGCGGCGCAGGTACCGGTGGTAGTGGCGGTGAACAAGATCGATAAGCCAGAAGCCGATCCGGATCGCGTGAAGAACGAACTGTCCCAGTACGGCATCCTGCCGGAAGAGTGGGGCGGCGAGAGCCAGTTCGTCCACGTTTCCGCGAAAGCGGGTACCGGCATCGACGACCTGCTGGACGCGATCCTGCTGCAGGCTGAAGTTCTTGAGCTGAAAGCGGTCCGCAACGGTATGGCGAGCGGCGCGGTCATCGAATCCTTCCTTGATAAAGGTCGTGGTCCGGTAGCTACCGTTCTGGTTCGCGAAGGTACTCTGCACAAGGGCGACATTGTTCTGTGCGGCTTCGAATATGGCCGTGTGCGCGCGATGCGTGACGAACTGGGTCGCGAAGTGCTGGAAGCGGGTCCGTCCATTCCGGTGGAAATCCTCGGCCTGTCCGGTGTGCCGGCTGCCGGTGATGAAGTGACCGTAGTGCGTGACGAGAAAAAAGCGCGTGAAGTGGCGCTGTATCGTCAGGGCAAATTCCGTGAAGTTAAGCTGGCGCGTCAGCAGAAATCTAAACTGGAAAACATGTTCGCTAACATGACCGAAGGCGAAGTTCACGAAGTGAACATCGTACTGAAAGCGGACGTACAGGGTTCTGTCGAAGCGATTTCCGATTCCTTACTGAAACTGTCTACCGACGAAGTGAAAGTGAAGATCATCGGTTCCGGCGTAGGTGGTATCACCGAAACCGACGCTACCCTGGCAGCAGCATCCAACGCGATTCTGGTTGGCTTCAACGTTCGTGCCGATGCCTCTGCGCGTAAAGTTATCGAAGCGGAAAGCCTGGATCTGCGTTACTACTCCGTCATCTATAACCTGATCGACGAAGTGAAAGCGGCGATGAGCGGCATGCTGTCTCCGGAACTGAAACAGCAGATCATCGGTCTGGCTGAAGTGCGTGATGTCTTCAAATCGCCGAAATTCGGCGCCATCGCGGGCTGTATGGTTACTGAAGGGACGATCAAACGTCACAACCCAATCCGCGTTCTGCGTGACAACGTGGTTATCTATGAAGGCGAGCTGGAATCCCTGCGCCGCTTCAAAGATGACGTTAACGAAGTCCGTAACGGCATGGAATGTGGTATCGGCGTGAAGAACTACAACGACGTTCGCGTTGGCGATATGATCGAAGTGTTCGAAATCATCGAAATCCAGCGTAGCATCGATTAATCATTTGATGGCTAAGCAGCCGGGGAAGCGAAGCGCCACCCGGCAATCATTTTAAAAAGGGGCTTTTGGCCCCTTTTTTGTCTTTATTCTGGAGAACTTATTATGGCGAAAGAATTTGGTCGCCCGCAGCGTGTGGCCCAGGAGATGCAAAAAGAGATTGCCATCATCCTGCAGCGTGAAATTAAAGATCCGCGTCTGGGCATGATGACCACCGTTTCCGGTGTGGAAATGTCCCGTGACCTGGCCTATGCCAAGGTGTATGTCACCTTCCTTAACGACAAAGATGAAGCCGCGGTGAAAGCGGGCATCAAAGCGCTGCAGGAAGCTTCTGGCTTTATCCGCTCTCTGCTGGGGAAAGCGATGCGTCTGCGCATCGTACCGGAACTGACTTTCTTCTACGACAACTCACTGGTGGAAGGGATGCGTATGTCCAACCTGGTCACCAGCGTGGTGAAACACGACGATGAGCGTCGTGTGAACCCGGACGACAGCAAGGAGGACTGATGAGTCGTCCTCGTCGTCGCGGCCGCGACGTGCATGGCGTATTGTTGCTGGACAAGCCTCAGGGCGCCTCCAGTAACGATGTGCTGCAAAAAGTAAAACGTATTTATAACGCCAACCGCGCCGGGCATACCGGCGCGCTGGATCCGCTGGCGACCGGTATGCTGCCGATCTGCCTTGGCGAAGCGACCAAGTTTTCCCAGTATCTGCTGGACTCCGATAAGCGTTACCGCGTGATCGCCAAACTTGGCCAGCGCACGGATACCTCCGATGCCGACGGTCAGGTGGTGGAAGAGCGCCCGCTGACCTTTAGCGACGAACAGCTGGCGGCGGCGCTGGACAGCTTCCGCGGCGAGACGCAGCAGGTGCCGTCGATGTATTCGGCGCTGAAATATCAGGGCAAGAAGCTATACGAATATGCTCGCCAGGGTATTGAAGTTCCGCGGGAAGCCCGGCCGATAACCGTCTATGAGCTGCTGTTTATTCGCCGCGAAGGCGATGAGCTGGAGCTGGAGATCCACTGCTCGAAAGGCACCTACATCCGGACGATTATCGATGATTTAGGTGAGAAGCTCGGCTGCGGCGCGCACGTGATTTTCCTGCGTCGCCTGGCGGTAAGCAAATACCCGGTCGAGCGGATGGTGACCCTCGAGCAGCTGCAGGCGCTGGTCGATGAGGCGGCGGCGCAGGATATTCCTGCCGCTCAGTTGCTTGATCCGCTGCTGATGCCGATGGACAGCCCGGCCTCGGATTACCCGCTGGTTAATATTCCAGAAACCTCCGCAGTCTACTTTAAGAACGGCAACCCGGTACGTCAGTCAGGCGCGCCGCTTAACGGGCTGGTGCGAGTGATGGAGAGCGAGTCCGGCAAGTTTCTCGGCATGGGCGAAATTGACGATGAAGGCCGCGTGGCCCCGCGTCGTCTGGTGGTGGAATACCCGGCGTAAGCGCTTTTCTTGCGATAAAAGCCTGCTACGAGTAGAATATCGCCGCTTAACGTCCGCTAACGTGTTTTAACATTTTCGGGCGTTGCATCAGGGGTCGCTGAATTAGAGATCGGCACCCTTTCTTTCTTTTAATTTTTGGAGTTATAAAATGTCTCTAAGCGTTGAAGCTAAAGCAAAAATCGTTTCTGAGTTTGGTCGTGGCGAAAACGACAGCGGTTCTACCGAAGTTCAGGTTGCACTGCTGACCGCACAGATCAACCACCTGCAGGGCCACTTTGCAGAGCACAAAAAAGATCACCACAGCCGTCGTGGTCTGCTGCGCATGGTTTCTCAGCGTCGTAAACTGCTCGACTACCTGAAACGTAAAGATGTTGCCCGTTACTCTGCGCTGATTGAGCGTCTGGGTCTGCGTCGCTAATTCTGCGAGTTTCAGAAAAAGGGGCCTGACGGCCCCTTTTTTCGACCGGGCGGCAGCAATTCATTCAAAACTCATGTATTGTTGCTAGTAATGATCTTCATGCAGAGGTTCGCGCGGCTAATGAGAGGCTTCATCCGCAGGGGCGGGTAAAGGTTGTCATTAGTCGCGAGGATGCAGAAGATCGGGTCAATAGACGCTATGTCGTGGATATGGCGTGATTTATAGATAAAAAGGATAGAATTTTGCTTAATCCGATCGTTCGTAAATTCCAGTACGGCCAGCATACCGTGACCCTGGAAACCGGCATGATGGCGCGCCAGGCAACGGCCGCTGTGATGGTTAGCATGGATGACACTGCGGTATTCGTTACCGTTGTGGGTCAGAAAAAAGCGAAGCCAGGCCAGGACTTTTTCCCGCTGACCGTTAACTACCAGGAGCGTACCTACGCTGCCGGTAAAATCCCGGGTGGTTTCTTCCGTCGTGAAGGCCGTCCAAGCGAAGGCGAAACCCTGATCGCGCGTCTGATTGACCGCCCGGTTCGCCCGCTGTTCCCGGAAGGCTTCGTTAACGAAGTTCAGGTTATCGCCACCGTCGTTTCCGTTAACCCGCAGGTTAACCCAGACATCGTCGCGATGATCGGTGCTTCCGCTGCGCTGTCGCTGTCTGGTATTCCGTTCAATGGCCCAATCGGCGCTGCGCGCGTGGGTTACATCAACGACCAGTACGTACTGAACCCAACCCAGGAAGAACTGAAGTCCAGCAAACTGGACCTGGTGGTTGCCGGTACCGAAGCGGCCGTGCTGATGGTGGAATCCGAAGCGGAACTGCTGAGCGAAGACCAGATGCTGGGCGCGGTGGTCTTCGGCCACGAGCAGCAGCAGATTGTTATTCAGAACATCAACGACCTGGTGAAAGAAGCCGGTAAACCGCGTTGGGACTGGCAGCCGGAAGCGGTCAACGAAGCGCTGAACGCGCGCGTGGCTGCGCTGGCTGAATCCCGTCTGAGCGATGCTTACCGTATCACCGACAAACAAGAGCGTTACGCTCAGGTTGACGTGATCAAATCTGAAACCATCGCCACGCTGGTTGCTGAAGATGAAACCCTGGACGCTAACGAGCTGGGTGAAATCCTGCACGCCATCGAGAAAAACGTGGTTCGTAGCCGCGTACTGGCCGGCGAGCCGCGTATCGATGGCCGTGAAAAAGATATGATCCGTGGTCTGGACGTTCGTACCGGCGTTCTGCCGCGTACTCACGGTTCCGCGCTGTTCACCCGTGGCGAAACGCAGGCGCTGGTTACCGCGACTCTGGGTACCGCACGCGATGCGCAGAACATCGACGAACTGATGGGCGAGCGCACCGACTCCTTCCTGTTCCACTACAACTTCCCTCCGTACTCCGTAGGCGAAACTGGCATGGTGGGGTCTCCGAAGCGTCGTGAAATCGGTCACGGTCGTCTGGCGAAGCGCGGCGTACTGGCCGTGATGCCGACTATTGAAGAATTCCCGTACACCGTGCGCGTGGTATCGGAAATCACCGAATCTAACGGTTCCTCTTCCATGGCTTCCGTCTGCGGCGCCTCTCTGGCGCTGATGGACGCCGGCGTGCCGGTAAAAGCCGCTGTGGCGGGTATCGCAATGGGTCTGGTGAAAGAAGGCGACAATTTCGTCGTGCTGTCTGACATCCTCGGTGACGAAGATCACCTCGGCGATATGGACTTCAAAGTTGCGGGTTCCCGCGACGGTATCTCTGCGCTGCAGATGGATATCAAAATTGAAGGTATCACCAAAGAAATCATGCAGGTTGCATTGAACCAGGCTAAAGGTGCGCGTCTGCACATCCTGGGCGTGATGGAGCAGGCGATTAACGCGCCGCGCGGCGATATCTCTGAATTCGCACCGCGTATCCACACCATCAAGATCAACCCGGACAAGATCAAAGACGTTATCGGTAAAGGCGGTTCTGTTATCCGTGCCCTGACCGAAGAGACCGGTACTACCATCGAGATCGAAGATGACGGTACCGTGAAGATCGCAGCGACCGACGGCGACAAAGCGCAGCATGCTATCCGTCGTATCGAAGAGATCACCGCTGAGATCGAAGTTGGCCGCATCTACAATGGTAAAGTGACCCGTATCGTTGACTTTGGCGCATTCGTTGCCATCGGCGGCGGTAAAGAAGGTCTGGTTCACATCTCGCAGATCGCTGACAAGCGCGTTGAGAAAGTGACTGACTACCTGCAGATGGGTCAGGAAGTACCGGTTAAGGTTCTGGAAGTTGACCGCCAGGGCCGTGTCCGTCTGAGCATTAAAGAAGCAACTGAACAGACTCCGTCTGCCGCAGCGCCGGAAGCTCCGGCTGCCGAGCAGGGCGAGTAAGGTTGCCGTTAGCCCTCCGCTTTTGCGGAGGGCGTTTTACGGGCAGGACGCCTCGTTTGCAGCCGGGGAACAGGACGTTCATCCAATCGTTGTCTTCGGGAGTGGGAAATGAAGCCTTTTTTGCGCTGGTGTTTCGTGGCGACAGCTCTCACGCTGGCAGGATGCAGTAGCACCGCCTGGCGTAAGGACGCCGTCCTCGCAGTACCATTGCAACCGACTTTACAGCAAGAAGTGATTCTGGCACGCATGGAACAAATTCTTGCCAGTCGGGCTTTATCCGATGACGAACGCGCACAGCTTTTATATGAGCGCGGAGTGTTGTATGATAGTCTCGGTCTGAGGGCACTTGCGCGAAATGATTTTTCACAAGCGCTGGCAATCCGACCCGATATGCCGGAAGTATTCAATTACTTAGGCATTTACTTAACGCAGGCAGGCAATTTTGATGCTGCCTATGAAGCGTTTGATTCTGTACTTGAGCTTGATCCAACTTACAACTACGCGCACTTGAACCGCGGTATCGCCCTGTATTACGGCGGCCGGGCTAAGTTAGCGCAAGATGATCTGCTGGCGTTTTATCAAGACGATCCCAATGATCCTTTCCGTAGCCTGTGGCTTTATATCGCCGAGCGTAAACTCGACGAGAAGCGGGCGCTTGAAGCACTCAGAGAGCGCTTAAACAAGTCGGATAAAGAGCAATGGGGATGGAACATTGTCGAGTTCTACCTTGGCGACATTAGCGAAAAAGAGCTGATGACTCGTCTGAAGGCAGACGCAACGGATAACACCTCGCTCGCTGAGCATCTCAGTGAAACCAACTTCTATTTAGGTAAGTACTACCTAAGTCTGGGGGACAAGGACAGCGCTACGGCACTGTTCAAACTGGCGGTCGCCAACAACGTACACAACTACGTTGAGCACCGATACGCATTGTTGGAATTATCGCTCTTGGGCCAGGAGCAAGATGACCTGGCAGAATCGGACCAGCAATAGCTGACGAACACATCAGCCCATAGTTTTTTGCTTGCCATCACCTTTGCGGGTGAGGGCGTTGTTGTTCGTTAATACACCTACTTTGAGCCGGTTCACACTTTTCAATGAAAATTACCGTAAATTTTCACGATGAGTTATGTAGACTGGCCGCCATTAATTTTGAGGCACACGTACTACATGGCTGAATTCGAAACCACTTTTGCAGATCTGGGCCTGAAGGCTCCTATCCTTGAAGCGCTCACCGATCTGGGTTACGAAAAACCATCTCCGATCCAGGCTGAGTGCATTCCGCATCTGCTGGACGGCCGCGACGTTCTGGGTATGGCCCAGACCGGTAGCGGTAAAACCGCAGCATTCTCTTTACCGCTGCTGAACAACATCGATCCTGAGCTGAGAGCACCGCAGATTCTGGTGCTGGCGCCGACCCGCGAGCTGGCGGTACAGGTTGCTGAAGCAATGACGGAATTCTCTAAACATATGCGCGGCGTGAACGTGGTTGCCCTGTACGGCGGCCAGCGTTATGACGTGCAGCTGCGCGCCCTGCGTCAGGGGCCGCAGATCGTCGTCGGTACCCCGGGTCGTCTGCTGGACCACCTGAAGCGCGGCACCCTGGACCTCTCCAAACTGAGCGGCCTGGTACTGGATGAAGCAGATGAAATGCTGCGCATGGGCTTTATCGAAGACGTAGAAACCATTATGGCGCAGATCCCGGAAGGGCATCAGACCGCGCTGTTCTCCGCCACCATGCCGGAAGCTATCCGTCGCATTACCCGTCGCTTTATGAAAGAGCCGCAGGAAGTGCGCATTCAGTCCAGCGTGACGACTCGCCCGGATATCAGCCAGAGCTACTGGACTGCCTACGGCATGCGTAAAAACGAAGCGCTGGTGCGTTTCCTGGAAGCGGAAGACTTTGATGCGGCGATTATCTTCGTCCGTACCAAAAACGCGACCCTGGAAGTAGCTGAAGCGCTGGAGCGTAATGGCTACAACAGCGCGGCGCTGAACGGCGACATGAACCAGGCGCTGCGTGAGCAGACTCTGGAACGCCTGAAAGATGGTCGTCTGGATATCCTGATTGCGACTGACGTTGCGGCCCGTGGCCTGGACGTTGAGCGTATCAGCCTGGTGGTGAACTACGACATCCCAATGGATTCTGAATCCTACGTTCACCGTATCGGCCGTACTGGTCGTGCCGGTCGTGCTGGCCGCGCGCTGCTGTTCGTTGAGAACCGCGAGCGTCGTCTGCTGCGCAACATCGAACGCACCATGAAGCTGACCATTCCTGAAGTGGAACTGCCTAACGCGGAGCTGCTGAGCAAGCGTCGTCTGGAAAAATTCGCCGCGAAAGTTCAGCAGCAGCTGGAAAGCAGCGATCTGGATCAGTACCGTGCACTGCTGGCGAAAATCCAGCCGACGGCGGAAGGTGAAGAGCTGGACGTGGAAACGCTGGCTGCTGCGCTGCTGAAGATGGCTCAGGGCGAACGTTCGCTGATCGTTCCGCCGGACGCGCCGATGCGTCCACGTCGTGAATTCCGCGATCGTGACGATCGTTTCGACCGTCGTGGCGACCGTAATGATCGCGGCCCGCGCGGCGATCGCGAAGATCGTCCGAAGCGTGAGCGTCGTGACGTGGGTGACATGGAGCTGTATCGCATTGAAGTGGGTCGCGATGACGGCGTTGAAGTGCGTCATATCGTTGGCGCGATCGCCAATGAAGGCGATATCAGCAGCCGTTACATCGGTAACATCAAGCTGTTCGCTTCTCACTCCACCATCGAACTGCCGAAAGGTATGCCGGGTGAAGTGCTGCAACACTTTACGCGCACTCGCATTCTCAACAAGCCGATGAACATGCAGTTACTGGGCGATGCACAGCCGCATACTGGCGGTGAGCGTCGTGGCGGTGGTCGTGGTTTCGGTGGCGAACGTCGTGAAGGCGGTCGTAACTTCAGCGGTGAACGCCGTGAAGGTGGCCGTGGTGATGGTCGTCGTTTTAGCGGCGAACGTCGTGAAGGCCGCGCTCCGCGTCGTGATGACTCTACCGGTCGTCGTCGTTTCGGTGGTGATGCGTAATCATCGCTGAACAGCGAACACAATCTGTAAAATAATATATACAGCCCCGATTTTTACCATCGGGGCTTTTTTTCTGTCTTTTGTACTCGTGTACTGGTACAGTGCAATGCATAACAACGCAGTCGCACTATTTTTCACTGGAGAGAAGCCCTCATGGCAACACTAACCACCACCCAAACGTCACCGTCGCTGCTTGGCGGCGTGGTGATTATCGGCGGCACCATTATTGGCGCAGGGATGTTTTCTCTGCCAGTGGTCATGTCCGGGGCGTGGTTTTTCTGGTCAATGGCGGCGCTGATCTTTACCTGGTTCTGTATGCTGCATTCCGGCTTGATGATTCTGGAAGCTAACCTGAATTACCGAATCGGTTCGAGTTTTGACACCATCACCAAAGATTTGCTGGGCAAAGGCTGGAACGTGGTCAACGGTATTTCCATTGCCTTTGTGCTCTATATCCTGACCTATGCCTATATTTCTGCCAGTGGTTCAATTCTGCATCACACCTTCGCAGAGATGTCGCTAAACGTCCCGGCACGGGCGGCGGGTTTTGGTTTTGCACTGCTGGTAGCGTTTGTGGTGTGGTTGAGTACTAAGGCCGTCAGCCGCATGACGGCGATTGTGCTGGGGGCGAAAGTCATTACCTTCTTCCTCACCTTTGGCAGCCTGTTGGGGCATGTGCAGCCTGCGACATTGTTCAACGTTGCAGAAAGCAATGCATCTTATGCGCCGTATCTGCTGATGACATTGCCGTTCTGCCTGGCGTCGTTTGGTTATCACGGTAACGTGCCAAGCCTGATGAAGTATTACGGCAAAGATCCGAAAACCATCGTGAAATGCCTGGTGTACGGTACGCTGATGGCACTGGCGCTGTATACCATCTGGTTGCTGGCGACGATGGGTAACATCCCGCGTCCGGAGTTTATCGGTATTGCAGAGAAGGGCGGTAATATTGATGTGCTGGTACAGGCATTAAGCGGCGTGCTGAACAGCCGTAGCCTGGACCTTCTGCTGGTCGTGTTCTCAAACTTTGCGGTAGCGAGTTCGTTCCTTGGCGTAACGCTGGGTTTGTTTGACTATCTGGCAGATCTGTTTGGTTTCGATGACTCAGCCCTGGGGCGCTTGAAAACGGCATTGCTGACCTTTGCCCCGCCTGTTGTGGGTGGTCTACTGTTCCCGAACGGATTCCTGTACGCCATTGGTTATGCTGGTTTAGCAGCTACCATCTGGGCGGCAATTGTTCCGGCGCTGTTAGCCCGCGCATCGCGTAAACGCTTTGGCAGCCCGAAATTCCGCGTCTGGGGCGGCAAGCCGATGATTACGCTGATTCTGGTGTTTGGCGTCGGCAACGCATTGGTGCATATTTTATCGAGCTTTAATTTACTGCCGGT
>ENA-OVGR01002548-OVGR01002548.1-human-gut-metagenome-genome-assembly--contig:-NODE-2548-length-11114-cov-3.134551_pt1 | contig 11114 bp, 7 predicted proteins | sample MGYA00237775_ERZ505429 | MGnify/ENA primary metagenome ERZ505429 (study PRJEB26158, sample SAMN06016345) | human gut metagenome | biome: human gut; feature: ankylosing spondylitis patient; material...
CGAGCGCGACCGTGCGTTTCTCCCCCTTGACGAACTCCTGCAAGCGCTGCGGAATCTCGACCGGCCGGCCGGTGATGCTTTCCACCGTATCGAGGAACTTGGCCGGATGGGCCGTTTCGAGGAAGATGCCCGTTTCGCCGTCGCGCAGTCCGTCGCGCAGCGCGCGGTAGCCGCAGGCGCCGTGCGGATCGAGCAGGTAGCCCGTGCGGGCGAAAGTGTCGGCCACCGTGGCGCGGATCTGGTCGTCGTCGCAGCGGAACGCCGCGACGTCGGCGCGCAGCGCGTCGAGCGAACGGCCGTAGAGGTCGAGGATGCGGGCGAAGTCCATCGCGTTGGCCAGCGTCGGAACCGACGGCCGGGGGCGGTAGCTGCCCGTGCGGAGGTATTCGTAAAAGGTGTCGTTGGCGTTGTTGGCGGCGATGAAGCGGTCGACCGGCAGCCCCATGCGTCGGGCGAACAACCCTGCGGTGAGGTTGCCGAAGTTGCCGCTCGGTACGCTCACCACGATCGGCGAGGTTACGCCCTGTGCGCGCAATTGCGCATAGGCGTGGAAGAAATAGAAGGTCTGGGGCAGGAACCGCGCCACGTTGATCGAGTTGGCCGATGTGAGCCGCATCCGTCGTTTGAGCTCCGTATCCGCAAAGGCGCTCTTGACCAGCCGTTGGCAGTCGTCGAACGTGCCTTCGATCTCCAACGCCGTGACGTTGCGTCCCAGCGTCGTGAACTGCTTCTCCTGAATGTCGCTTACGCGCCCTTTGGGGTAGAGTACCACTACGTCGATGCCCTCGACGCCGAGAAACCCGTTGGCCACGGCGCCGCCCGTGTCGCCCGACGTGGCGACGAGCACCGTGACGGGGTGTTCGTCGTCGCGGCCTTCGATGAAGTGGGAGAGGATGCGTGCCATGAAGCGCGCGCCTACGTCCTTGAAGGCCATCGTCGGGCCGTGGAAGAGTTCGAGCGCCCAGATGCCGTCGTCGACCCGGACAACCGGAATGTCGAAGCAGAACGTGTCGCGGACGATGCGCCGCAGCGTTTCGGGTTCGATCTCCTCGCCGAAAAAGGCGTCGGCCACGCGGCAGGCGATCCGGTGGAGGTCCAGACGGGCGATCCCGTCGAAGAATGCGTCGGGCAGCCGCTCGATCCGTTCGGGCATGTAGAGCCCGTTGTCGGGCGCCATGCTGGCGACGACCGCCTCGCGGAGCGAGACTTCGGGCGTGCGGCGGTTTGTGCTGTAATATTTCATCGTGTGGAAACTTGTATTTTTCGTCCGTTATTCGGTACCGTGGATGAAGAGGTCGATGAAGGCATCGCCCCGCAGGTGGCCGTAGCGGCCCCGTCGGGCGCTCTGTTCGTCGTAGGCCCCCACCATGTCGGGATGGCAGCCGCTCCGCCAGATCGTGAAGGGGACCGGCGCGGCGGTGTGGGTGCGCAGCAGGCAGGGCGTCGGGTGGTCGGGAAGGATGGCCAGCGAGACGGGACACTCCCATGCGGAGACCGCTTCGAAGATCGGCCGCACCACCCGTGCGTCGAGCGCTTCGATCGTCCGTACTTTCAGTTCGGCGTCCCCTTCGTGGCCCGCCTCGTCGCTTGCTTCGATATGCAGGAAGACGAAATCCTCGTCGCGCAGCGCCCGCAGCGCGGCCTCGGCCTTGCCTTCGTAGTTGGTGTCGTAGAGCCCCGTCGCTCCTTCGACTTCGACGGGCGTCAGTCCGGCGCAGACGCCGATTCCGCGGATCAGGTCGACGGCCGAGATGACCGAACCGTTGCGGATCGGGGCGTAGCGCTCCTGCAAGGTCTGCATACGGGGGCGGTAGCCCGGCGACCACGGCCAGATGCTCGTGGCCGGCTGTTTCCCGGCAGCCCGGCGCGCCCGATTGACGGGATGATCCGCCAACAACTCCTGCGAACGGAAGATCAGTTCGCGGAGCTGTCGCGCCGTAGGTTCGGCGGCAGCGTCGGCGGCCGACGGCAGCACTTCGGCGAAGGGGCGGTCGGGTACGTCGTGCGGCCCGACGGTGTGGAGCCGCTTGTCGCCGCCGCGGATCGTGAGCAGGTGGCGGTACGAGACGCCCGTGTGGAACCGCACGTCGCCGCCGCCCAGCCGCCGTTGGAGGAAGTCGATCAGTTCGGCCGCTTCGGCCGTGGAGATATGGCCGGCCGAATGGTTGCGGATGCGCTCCTGCTCGACCGTAATGAGGTTGCAGCGCATGACCATTTCGCCGCGCCCGATTTCGACGCCCATGCCGGCCGCTTCGAGCGAACCGCGTCCTTCGAAGACGGAGGGAACGTCGTACCCCAGCAGCGAGAGGTGTGCGATTTCGCTGCCCGGAGCGAACCCTTCGGGCACGGTGTCGAGGATTCCCGAGGCGCCGAGCGCTGCGATGCGGTCGATCGTCGGCTTGCGGGCGGCTTGCAGCGGCGTGGCCGCCGAGCCGTGGAATCGGTTCGTCGGCCATTCCGTCGCCGAGGATGATGAGGTACTTCATGGTCTATCGGATATTGGCGATGCGGATGATGTCGGCGAAGACGCCTGCGGCCGTCACCTCCGCGCCGGCGCCGTACCCCTTGATCTGGATCGGGTATTTGCGGTAGCGTTCGGTGGTGATGAGGATGACGTTGTTGCTGCCCGAAAGGTGGTAGAACGGGCTTTCGTTGTCGACCTCTTCGAGCCCGACCGAGGTGCGTCCGTCCTCCATGCGGGCGATGAAACGCAGCCGTTTCCCTTCGGTTTCGAGCCGTCGCCGCCATGTTTCGAAGCGGGCGTCCGTTTCGGGCAGGCGATGCCAGAACTCGTCGATGCTCCCCTCGAAGCAGCTTTCGGGCAGGAAGGTGCGCCGCTCCACGTCGCGCTGTTCGACGGCATAGCCCGCTTCGCGCGTGAGGATCACCAGCTTGCGGATGACGTCCGTGCCGCTCAGGTCGACGCGCGGATCGGGTTCGGCATAGCCTGCCTCCTGAGCCATGCGTACGGCGCGGCTGAACGGAATTTCGGCGCTCATGCGGTCGAAGATGTAGTTGAGCGTCCCCGAAACCACCGCCTCGATGCGCAGGATGCGGTCGCCGCTGTTTATCAGGTCGGAGATCGTGTTGATGATCGGCAGACCGGCGCCGACGTTGGTCTCGAAGAGGAATTTCGCGTTGCGTTTGCGCGAGACGGTTTTGAGCTCGCGGTAGAGGGCGTAGTCGGACGACGCGGCGATCTTGTTGGAGGCCACCACCGAGACGTTGTGGTCGAGCAGCGAACGGTAGAGCGCCGCCACCTCCGCGCTGGCCGTGCAGTCGACGAAGACCGAGTTGTAGATGTTCAGGGCGAGAATCTCGTCGCGCAGGCTCTCCGGCGTCGAGGGCGTTCCCTCCTCTTCGAGCCGCCGGAGGCAGTCGTTCAGGGCGATGCCTTCGGCGTCGATGAGCCGTTTGCGGGAGTTGGCGATTCCCACGACGCGGATTTGGAGTCCGTTGTCGGCCATGAGCGTGCGCCGTTGCAGGCGGATCTGTTCCAGCAGGTCGCGCCCCACCTGTCCGACGCCGGCCACGAAGATGTTGAGTACCTGATACTCCGACAGGAAGAACGAGTCGTGGATCACGTTGATCGCCTTCGGAAGGCTTTCGAGCGTCACGACCACCGAGATGTTGGTCTCCGAGGCGCCCTGCGTGCAGGCGATGACGTTGATGCCGTTGCGTCCCAGCGTCCCGAACAGCTTGCCCGCGATGCCGGGCGTATGTTTCATGTCGTCGCCCACCACGGCGATCGTCGCCAGGTCGTGTTCGGCGGTGATGCTGCCCACCTCGCCGATCTCGATTTCGGGGGCGAACTCCCTGGTGAGCATCGCGATGGCCAGATCGGCGTCCTCGTTGCGCAGTCCGATCGACGTGGTGTTCTCCGAGGCGGCCTGCGACACGAAGAAGACGCTGATGCCGGCCCTGGCCAGTGTGCGGAAGATGCGGTGGTTGACGCCGATCACGCCTACCATGCCCAGCCCTTGAATGGTCACCAGACAGGTGTTGTTGATCGAGGAGATCCCCTTGATCGCCTTGTCGCGCCCCTGCACCCGCTCGCGGGAGATGAACGTGCCCGGCGCTTCGGGGTTGAAGGTGTTCTTGATCAGGATGGGGATGTCGCGGTGGTAGACCGGGAAGATCGTGGGCGGATAGACCACCTTCGCGCCGAAGTTGCACAGCTCCATCGCCTCTTCGAAGCTCAGCCGGTCGATGACATAGGCATCGCTGATGACGCGCGGGTCGGCCGTCATGAAACCGTCGACGTCGGTCCAGATTTCGAGCGTCTCGGCGTTCAGCGCGGCGGCGATGAGTGCGGCGGTGTAGTCCGATCCGCCGCGCCCCAGATTGGTCACGTCGCCCGTGGCGCAGTCCGAGGCGATGAAGCCCGGCACTACCGACACGCGGGGGCGGTCGGCCAGACGCTCCCTGATGAGCTTTTCGGTCAGATCCGGTTCGGCGATGTGCTTTCCGAAGTCGGTCTTCGTGCGGATGAACTCCCGCGCGTCGTAGAGCCGCGAGCCTTCGAGCACGGCGGCCACGATTCCCGACGAGAGGCGTTCGCCGTAGCTGACGATCGCGTCGCCCGTGCGGGGCGAGAGGTCGCGGATCAGGTAGACGCCGCGCAGGATATTGGCCAGTTCGTCGAGCAGTTCGTCCGTCCGCCGGCGGATCGCGCCGCGCCGCTCGGACGCCACCGTTTCGTCGATCGTCGTGCGGTGGCGGGCCATGATTTCGGCCAGCGAGTCGGTGTAGTCGGGCTTTCCGGCCGCGGCTGCGGCCGCCGTGGCCAGCAGACGGTCGGTGATGCCGCCCAGCGCCGAAACGACCACGACGATCTGGCCGTCGTTGGCGGCGACGATCCTGCGCACCTGTCGCAGACCTTGTGCGGAACCTACCGACGATCCGCCGAATTTCAATACTTTCATCTGTTTCGTTGTTTTACTGCCGGAGCAGTCGTAAATACTCGGAGTTTTCCGTCCGTCCCGTCGTCATTCGTCCCGGGCGGTGCGGTGGACACCCTGCACGGCGCGTCCCGACGGATCGTCGAGATTGCGGAACGATTCGTCCCACGCCAGCGCCTCGGCCGTGCTGCACGCCACCGAAGGCACCGACGGCACGCACTGCGCGGCCGTCTGCGAGGGGAAACACTCCTCGAAGATCGTGCGGTAGTAGTACTCCTCCTTGTTGCGCGGCGGGTTGACCGGAAAGCGGTCGGCCGCCTGCGCCATTTCGCGGTCGGAGACCGCGGCCTCCGTGAATGCTTTGAGCGAGTCGATCCAGCCGTAGCCCACGCCGTCGGAGAACTGCTCCTTCTGCCGCCAGACGATCTCCGGCGGCAGGAGGTCTTCGAACGCCTTGCGCAGAATCCACTTTTCGATGCGTCCGTTGCGGGGGCGTTTGGCTTCGGGGGCGATGCGCATGGCCGTGTCCAGGAACTCCGTGTCGAGGAACGGCACGCGGCCTTCGATCCCCCACGCCGCGAGCGACTTGTTGGCGCGCAGGCAGTCGTACTGATGCAGGCGGCCGATCTTGCGCACCGTCTCTTCGTGGAAAGCGCGGGCGTCGGGGGCCTTGTGGAAATAGAGGTAGCCGCCGAAAATCTCGTCGGCACCCTCGCCCGACAGCACCATCTTGATGCCCATCGACTTGATGACGCGCGCCAGCAGGTACATCGGCGTCGAGGCGCGCACGGTCGTCACGTCGTAGGTTTCGATGTGGTAGATCACGTCGCGCAGGGCGTCGAGCCCCTCCTGGACGGTGTAGTGGATTTCGTGGTGCACCGTACCGATGTGGTCGGCGACCTTGCGTGCGGCACGGAGGTCGGGAGCGCCTTTCAGGCCGACGGCGAACGAGTGGAGGCAGGGCCACCACGCACCGTCGCGTCCTTCGGTCTCGATGCGGCGGTCGGCGAAGCGTTTGGCTACGGCCGAGATGATCGACGAATCGAGTCCGCCCGACAGCAGCACGCCGTAGGGAACGTCGGACATTAGCTGCCGTCGGACGGCCGCTTCGAGCGCCGAGCGCAGCGCGGCAGGGTCGGCGTCGCCCTGCTCGACGGCTTCGTAGTCGAACCAGTCGCGCGTGTACCAGCGCGTCGTCTTCCCCTCGCGGCTCCACCGGTAGTGCCCCGGCTCGAAGGGGCGGATGACGTTGCACACCCCTTCGAGCGCCTTCAACTCCGATGCGACGTAGCACCGTTCGTCGGCATCCCAGCCGATGTAGAGCGGAATGACGCCGACGGGGTCGCGGGCGATGAGGTACTCGTCGCGCTCGATGTCGTAGAGCGCGAAGGCGAAGATGCCGTTGAGCCGGTCGAGCAGCCCCGCGCCGTATTTGCGGTAGAGCGGGAGGATCACCTCGCAGTCCGAACCGGTGCGGAAGTCGTACTCGCCGGCCAGCTCGCGCCGCAGTTCGCGGTGGTTGTAGATCTCGCCGTTGACGGCCAGCACCAGCCTGCCGTCGGGGCTGTAAAGGGGTTGCCCGCCCGACTGCGGGTCGACGATCGAGAGGCGTTCGTGAGAGAGCACGGCGCGCGGGCCGCAGTAGATGCCCGACCAATCGGGCCCTCGATGCCGGATTTTTCCCGACATCCGCAGCACCTGCGCACGCAGGTTCTCACCGTTTCGTCCGATTTCGAACACTCCGACAAAGCCGCACATAACAGTAGGTTTTAGTTGTTTTCGGGGCGCAGCTTGCGCACGACGGCGCCGGCCTGCCACATTTCGCTTTCACGCAGTTCGCGCAACTCCTCTTCGAGCTTCTGGCGGTAGTCGGGCTTGCTGTTCAGGTCGATCGACCGCTGTGCCTCGCGACCGGTGGCCACCTCTTCGTAGAGCTGTTCGAAGACGGGTTTCGCAGCGTCTCGGAAGCGTTTCCACCAGTCGAGCGCGCCGCGCTGCGCCGTGGTCGAGCAGTTGGCGTACATCCAGTCCATGCCGTTTTCGGCCACGAGCGGCATGAGCGACTGCGTGAGCTCCTCGACCGTCTCGTTGAAGGCCTCCGAGGGGGTGTGGCCGTGTGCGCGCAGCGTCTCGTACTGGGCGGCGAAGATGCCCTGGATGGCGCCCATGAGCGTGCCGCGCTCGCCCGTCAGGTCGGAGTAGACCTCGCGTTTGAAGTCGGTCTCGAAGAGATAACCCGAACCGACGCCGATGCCGAGGGCCACCACGCGCTCGAAGGCGCGTCCCGTCGCATCCTGGAAGACGGCGAAACTCGAATTGAGACCGCGTCCTTCGAGGAACATCCGCCGCAGCGAGGTGCCCGATCCCTTGGGGGCGATCAGGATCACGTCCACGTCGGCCGGCGGGACGATGCCCGTGCGCTCCTTGTAGGTGATGCCGAACCCGTGCGAGAAGTAGAGCGCCTTGCCGGCCGTGAGGTGTTTGCGGAGCGCGGGCCACACGGCGATCTGGCCTGCGTCGGAGAGCAGGTACTGGATGATCGTGCCGCGTTCGGCCGCCTCCTCGATGCCGAAGAGCGTCTGCCCCGGTACCCAGCCGTCGGCGACGGCCCGTTCCCAGCTGCGGGTGCCCTCACGCTTGCCTACGATGACGTTGAAGCCGTTGTCGCGCAGGTTGAGCGACTGTCCGGGGCCCTGTACGCCGTAGCCGATGACGGCGATCGTCTCGTTTTCGAGAACTTTGCGTGCCTTCTCCAATGGAAACTCTTCGCGTGTGACGACGGTTTCGTTTACACCGCCGAAATTGATCTGTGCCATAGTCGTAACTGTTTTTTATGAAAGTTTTCTGTCGTTTCGTGCGAGTTCTTCGAGATATTCGTTGAGCAGTTCGCGCCGCGATTTGACGATCGCCACCGTGCCGCTGCGCACGAACTGCTGTACGCCGTAGGGTTGCAGCAGTTCGAACAGTTCGCGCGTTTCGCTCTTGTAACCGGTCTTTTCGACGACGATGTAGTCGTCGTCGATTTCGAGGATGCGCACGTTGTGCCGGCGGACGAGCTGTTCGACGTTGCGGCTGCGCGTCACCTTGTAGAGGGCGATCTCCTGCTGCACCACTTCGTCGGAGGTGAAGACGAAGACTTTGAGCACGTCGATGCGCTTTTCGACCTGTCGCGCGAGCTTTTCGATCTTTTCGGGATCGGTGCGCACGACGATCGTGAATTTATGGATGCCCGCGAGCGCCGATTCGGAGGTGGTCAGACTCTCGATATTGACGTTGCGGCAGGTGAAGACCGTGGTGATCTGGCTCAACAGACCCACCTTGTTCTCCGAAAAGACGGTGATGATGTATTCCTGTTCCATACTGTCGTTGTTATTCGAGCCGGATGTCCGAGACCGGAGCGCCGGCCGGAACCATCGGGAAGACGTTTTCCTCGTTTTCGACCCGCACTTCGAGCAGATAGGCGCCCGCATGGGCCTTCATGGCGGCGACGGCCTGCGGCAGCTCCCCGCGCCGCTCGACGCAGCGGTATTCGATTCCGTTGGCGCGGGCGATCAATCCGAAATCGGGGTTGACCATCTCGGTCGACGAGTAGCGGCGGTCGTAGAAAAGTTCCTGCCACTGGCGCACCATGCCCAGGAAGGAGTTGTTGAGCAGGACGATCTTCACGCAGACGTGCGACTGGAAAATCGTCGCCAATTCCTGAATGGTCATTTGCAGCCCGCCGTCGCCCGCGAAGAGGCATACCTCGCGGTCGGGGGCGCCCAGTTTGGCGCCGATGGCGGCCGGAAGCCCGAAGCCCATCGTGCCCAGACCGCCCGAAGTTACCAGGCTGCGGCTGCGGCGGAACCCGAAATAGCGGGCCGCGAACATCTGCTGCTGCCCGACGTCGGTCACCAGCACCGCGTCGTTGTCGTAGGCATGCGCTACGGTATCTACGACCTCGCCCATGCGGATGCGGCCGCCTTCCGGGCGGATCGCCTTGCGGACGACCGCCTCGTATTCGACTTTGTCGCAGGCGCGGAACCCTTCGATCCAGGCCTTGTGCGCGGCGGAGCGGATCCTTTGGGTGAGCAGCGGGAGCGTTTGTTTCACGTCGCCGATGACGGCCACGTCGGCGTGTACGATCTTGTCGATTTCGGCGGGGTCGATCTCCAGGTGGATGACCTTGGCGTTCGCCCCGAAACAGCCCGGATTGCCCGTCACGCGGTCGTCGAAGCGCACGCCCACGGCAATCAGGAGGTCGGCGTTGCTGACGGCTTTGTTGGCGGCATAGGTCCCGTGCATACCGAGCATACCGAGCCACTGCGGGTGATCGCAGGGGAACGCGCCGAGGCCCATCAGGGAACAGGTCACCGGGATGCTCAGGTTCTTGGCGAGATTGCGGAACTCTTCGCTGGCATTGGACATGATCACGCCGCCGCCGCCGAACAGCAGGGGGCGCTCCGCATTGTAGAGCGCGTCCACGACCTTGCGGATCTGGGCGTAATTGGGGCGGTAGGTCGGGTTGTAGCTGCGCAGGCTCACGTCTTCGGGCCAGACGAATTCGGCCGAACCCTGAAGCACGTTCTTGGGCAGGTCCACAAGCACGGGGCCGGGGCGTCCGGAACGGGCCAGATAGAAGGCCTGCCGTACGACCTTGGCGAGATCCTTCACGTCCTTCACCACATAGTTGTGTTTGGTGCAGGGGCGTGTGATGCCCGCAATGTCCACCTCCTGGAACGCGTCGTTGCCGATGAGGCCGGTGGGTACCTGCCCGGTGAAAATCACCATCGGGATGGAATCGCAATACGCGGTAGCGATGCCGGTCACCGTGTTGGTGGCTCCGGGGCCGGATGTGGCCATGCAGACGCCGACCTTGCCCGTAGCGCGGGCGTATCCGTCGGCGGCGTGAACGGCGGCCTGCTCGTGACGTACCAGAACGTGGCGTAGCTGTTCGCCGTACTGGGGCAGTTCATCATAGATGTCCAGTACGGACCCCCCGGGATACCCGAAGATGATGTTGACGCCTTCGCGAATCAGACACTCGATGAGAATTCTGGCACCGTTCAACTGCATTGAAGAACACTCCGTTCGGTACAAGGTGAAAAGAACACTCCGTCTGTTGTGTATAGCCGTGAGACAGTTGGAGGTCTAGCCCTTTTGCCGGGCTTTCCTCCTTTTTTCTCTCCGGTTTTCGGGCCTTGGCTCATAAGGAGGCGATTTCCCGTGGAGAGGGATGGCCTTATGTTCCTTTGGCGCGCCGTGAGGAGGGCTCCCCGCCTTTTCTTCAATATTTTTTGGGGACACACATTTTAACAAGTTTCCCCGTGTATTAGCGTTGAGGCGTATTCCGGGCACAGAGGCAGACGACTTCGCCTTCCGTTGTAATGGTGTCCACGGATAGCCCGGCGGTTTTGCAAAGGGCCGTAAGGTTGGCGATGCGGATCGGGAGGCCGTGGAGCGACAAGCCCGTGCCCATACGGAGAGCGGGCTGCCAGAGGAACAGCGTGCCGTTGTCAGCGAGGCGGCGGCTCAGCCAGCGGACGGCGTTGAGAGGCTTCTCCACTTCATCCAGAGGCTTGGTAACGGCGATGATGTCGAACCGGGAAACGATGTCGGCATCGCGGTAGTCCGCATTGTAGGCGGAACGCAGGAACGCTTTTTTGAGCAACCGCATGAACGCGTCGCCGGATTCGATGGCCGAAAGTTCCCAGCCGGGCCGCGCGGCGTGAAAGGCTTCCAGAAAACCGCCGTCCCCCGCTTCGAAGTGCAGCAGCGTTCCCGTTTCCGGCAGGCGCAGGAGCGTCTCCAATTGTTTGGCGGCCTGCTGCGGATGATCCGCGGCGGACAATCTGGCGGCCGCTTTTTCGTCCAGGGCCGCGGCGTATCGGGCCAGTGCCCCGAACCGTGCCTTTATGCCGGACAGAATGGACTCATGGAGACTTGTTTTCTTGCGGTTGTTCACGAAGGCGGCGGGCCCGGAGCAGGTTCCGGACAGGGCCCTGCCGGAAGACGCGAGGCAAACGGCGTGTATCGTAGGGTGAGGCATGTGTTTTCCTTTGTTGATGTTCCGTGGAGGACGCGAGGTCCGCGGCAGCGCTTTTCCGTCTGAGGCGGCAGGCTGCACACTCGCAAAAGCATGGAACGTGCCATTTGCCCTTTCTGGAAAAGGAAGACGCGTACTCCCTTATTATCAAAGAGCTTTCAGCATGAAGGAGAAGATCGCGCCGCGTT
>ENA-OVGR01002565-OVGR01002565.1-human-gut-metagenome-genome-assembly--contig:-NODE-2565-length-11052-cov-3.198145_pt1 | contig 11052 bp, 9 predicted proteins | sample MGYA00237775_ERZ505429 | MGnify/ENA primary metagenome ERZ505429 (study PRJEB26158, sample SAMN06016345) | human gut metagenome | biome: human gut; feature: ankylosing spondylitis patient; material...
ACTTAAGTATGCTGTAACATGTAAAACCGTTCGTAAGAGTTCGTAGGGGGGCGATGCCCACATCGACCCTGCGATACGAACCAATTTTACAGAAATCCGCGGCGAATTCGATGTCTCCTCATGGGGCGATGTGGGCATCGCCCCCTACGCGTTGGATGGATACGCGGTCGAAAAGATCGTGTACACCGCTACATACGGAATTAGGAAATTTGAATAGGCGAAAAAATGGGAGTACCGCGTTTGAACGGTACTCCCGATTTTTAATGGATTATCTTGTCAGGAAGAACATGAGGGCGAAGAGGAGCGTGATGACCCAGGTGCCGGCGTTGACTTCCTTGATCTTGCCGGTGAAGAGCTTGATGAAGACATAGGAGATGAGGCCGAAGGCGATGCCGTAGGAGATGTTGTAGGTCAGCGGCATGAACGCGACGGTCATGAAGCCGGGAACGGCGGATGCAGGATCGTCCCAGTCGATGGAGCGGACGTTCGACATCATCAGAACGCCGACGTAGATGAGAGCCGCGGCGCAGGCGTAGGTCGGGATGAGCTGCGCGACAGGCGCGAGGAACATTGCGATGAAGAACAGCGCGGCGGTTGCCATGGAAGCAAGACCCGTACGGCCGCCTTCCGCGACGCCAGCGGAGGATTCGACGAAGGTGGTGACGGTGGACGTGCCGCAGACAGAGCCGCAGCAGGTCGCAATCGCGTCAGCCAGCATGGCCTTGTCCATGTTGGGGACGTTGCCGTCCTTGGTCAGCATATTACCGGCAGCGCAGGCGCCGTACAGCGTGCCAAGGGTATCGAACATATCGACCATGCAGAATGCAAGCATGGTGGTGAGGAACATAACGATGAAGTTGCTCATGCCGTGCTCGGCAATGTACGGGCTGAAGTTGAAGCCTTCGGTGAAGACCTTGCCGAACGCCTGTGCGCCGAACTCCTTGAATGCACTGAAGAAATCGGAGGTCAGGTTGGGAGCGACAGCGGTAGCATAGAAATCAGGAATCGTGATGAGGCCGATGACGTAGTAGAGAACTGCGCCGCCGAGCATGCCCCACAGAACAGCGCCCTTGACCTTCTTCTTGGACATTGCGCCGATGGCGAAGACCGCGATGATGGTCAGGAGCATCGGGAAGATGTTGGCCCATGTCGCGGAGCCGGAGAAGACGTTGAAGGAAGAGAGATTGACGAGCGTTGCGCCGTCGTCCACGACGATACCGGCGTTCTGCAGGCCGATGAACGCGATGAACAGGCCGATACCGGCGGAGATCGCGGTCTTGACAGCGGCCGGGATGGCGTCGAAGATCATCTTGCGCAGGCCGGTGACGGTCAGCAGGACGAAGACGATGCCGTCAACCAGAACGAGAACCAGCGCGTTTGCGTAGCTCAGGCCGAAGGTGAAGCAGACGGTGTAGACGAAGAATGCGTTCAGGCCCATGCCGGACGCCTGCGCCAGCGGCAGGTTGGACAGCAGACCGATGAGAACGGTGCCGATGACGGCGGAGATGGCGGTCGCGATGTAGATCGCGCCGTAGCTGACAGTGCCGAGGCTGGAGAACATACCGGCGTTGACCATCAGAATGTAGGCCATTGCCATGAAGGTCGTCACACCGGCCATGATCTCGGTGCGCACGGTCGAGCCGTGCTCCTTTACCTTAAAGAAATTGCTCATGTAGGGAAACCATCCTTTCTTTTTCTCGCGGGCGGGCAAAAGTTTTTTAGCCCGCCTGACTTTCTGACAGATTGATTATAGAGGAAAGCGCCTATAAATACAAGAGTCGACACCGACAAAAAAGTTCACGGAAAATTCACACTACTGCACAAAAAATGTGTCGTTTTCGCCAATGGCGAAAAAAACAGGACGGAAGAAGGAATTGACAAGCTGGCGTTTGGCCGGTATAATGTTTTTTTGGGAACGACCCGACGCATGTAAGGATATGAAGGAGAAGATTCTGCATGAAATATAGAATGAACATTGCCGGTCTTGACCGGGATCTGCCGCTGTGCAAGGTATCCGACGATCTGTATATCGGCGCGTTCGTCATGTTCGGCGACGCGGAGATCACCGTCGCCTGCGCGCGCGAGCTGCTGGCCAGAGCGCCGAAGGACTATGATTATCTGCTCACGGCTGAGGCCAAGAGCATCCCCCTCATCCACGAGATGGCCCGCCAGTCCGGCGCGAAGGAATATTTCGTCGCCCGCAAGGGCCTAAAGGTCTATATGCCCCGCCCGCTGCACGTGACGGTCCGCTCCATCACGACCCAGCACGATCAGGACCTGTACCTGTCCGGCGAAGAGGCCGATAAGATCCGCGGCAAGCGCGTGCTGATCGTCGACGACGTGATCTCTACCGGCGAATCGCTTCGTGCGATGGAGGAGCTGGTCGAAAAGGCAGGCGGCACGGTCGCGGGCCGCATGGCCGTTCTCGCCGAGGGCGACGCGCAGGCGCGCAAGGACATCGTCTACCTCAACAAGCTCCCCGTCTTCAACGCCGACGGCACAGTCAAGGAATAAGTACATATCATATCGCAAAACCCTCTGCCGCTTAAATGCTGCGCAGAGGGTTTCGTCTGTTTTCAAAGGCTCTGCTGAAAGGGGAGGCCAAACCGTGCGGGGGCCTACTCAGCCTCTTCCGCCAGATCGATGCCGTTGAGCTCGACGCCCTCGTCGGCCTTGATGAGGATGTACCGGACGCCGCCGAGCGTGCGCGTCTCGATGAGATCGGGCCGCTCGGGGTTGACGGTGATGGACACATCCGGCGTCTTGACAACGCACTTTTTCACGTCGATCAGGTTCCGGGGGTTGAGCACTGCGCCGCCGCCGAAGGATTCGTCGAACTGCGCGCCGAACTGCATCCGCTTGTCCTCCGACACGCCGCAGCTCTCCAGCACGTCCTTCAGCTCGTCGCCGCTGACGACCAGCGGATCGTCGCTTTTTGCCTCCTGCCACGCGTCGATGCGGTCCTTGATCTCCTGCCGCACCTGCTGGACGACGGCAAGCGAGCATTCGTCGTCCAGCGCATTGCGCAGCACGCCGCTGAAGGTGTCGCGCTGCTCGTCTGCGGGCATCGGCGGCTGGACATGGAACAGCGCGTCGATGAGCGGCTGATTGTCCGCGCCGGAGGAATGCGTGTAGAACAGGCAGTTATACAGATTTGTCCGCCGTCCGTCAAAGGCGGGGAAGAGGAAGCCGGCCTCCGGCATACCGGCGGCCCAGCCTGCCGAGCGGTTGTGGAAGGTCTTTTCCTCGGCAATGTAGCTCAGAAGCTCCCTGCCCGGCTTGACGGGGCAAACGGCGCAGACAAAATAGGAGAAGACCTCGCTGCCGTCGTCGAGCTTCGCGCCGTCTTTCGCCTTGAACGGCACGTCGTAGCGCTCATGCGCCAGCAGGATCAGGAAGTTTTCTTCAAAGCTGACCGCGCCGATGATGGTCTGGAACAGCTTCTGCCGCGCCTCCTCGTCGTCCAGCGCCGTCTCGCGCAGGCGCATGAGCAGCCGGTGCTCGTCGGAATCGGCGACCTGCTTTGTGGTGAACGAGAGGTCGAGCAGGTTCTTATCCGGCGTGCCGGACAGCGCGCGGCGGAAGATCGCCAGATATTTTTCCCTGTCCTCCTCCGTCATCAGGCCGAACGGCTCCCGGAACGTGGACAGAACCTCGCCGCTGGACGCGACATAGCAGCCGTAAACAGCGGTCAGATTGGTGCGGTCAGGCTTCATGCGGCGCCGCAGCTCGCCGATCTCTTTGTTTGTCATGGGAAAAACTCCTTGTGCTGATAGTCTATTTATTATATCATAGATGAAAGCTGATTTCCAGCCGGAACTCTTTTGCACAGAATTCGTCCAACCCATCAGAAGGGAGAGACTACCATGATTTTTTATTTAAAAGAGGAATTTCTGTCGTTTGACCACTTTGATATCTGGGACGAAAACGAGAACCTTGTCTACAGCGCGGACCGCGAGTTTTTCAATTTCGGCAAAAAGCTGATCGTGCAGGACGCCTCCGGGCGGCAGGCCGCCGCCGTGCAGCACGTGCCGTTTTCGCTGCCGTGTACCTATGCGCTGACCATCGGCGGGCGGGAATACGACCTGACGCGGAATTTTGCGTTCTTTTCCCGCAGCTATTCTCTGGACGAGCTGGGCTGGGAGATTGAGGGCGACTTTATGAGTCTGGACTACGAGATCACGCAAAACGGCCGCCGCGTCGCGGCCATTTCCCGCGCCTTCCTGACCCTCGGCGACCGCTACGCGTTAGAGGTATTCGACCCGCAGGACGCGCTGATCGCCCTGTGCACCGTCCTCGCCATCGACTGCTGCGCCGAGGAGCACAGCCGGTAACGGACGCGTGCGCATCCGCTGAAAGGCAGCTCCCCTTATCATGCAGGCCATGATACGAGGAGCTTTTTCCGCGCTGCGCGCGAACGCCTTATTGTTTGCGCACCGGGCAGCAGGCTTCGGTGACGAATTCTTCAGGGTTCTGTGTTTCGTGCGGGCTGACGTGGTAGATGTTGAACATCGGGCCGTCGCATTCATAGCCGTTATCCGCGATCCACGCGGCGATGGCCGCGTAGACCTCGCCGATCCTTTCATACGGGCCGCGGAACGTGCAGCTTGCGACGGTAACAGCGGGGAGCGTTCTGAATTTCACGTGCGCTGTATCGGGATAGCTGCCCTTGACGGTCTTCCACGCTTCGATCTCCACGTCGCGTTCCTTGTATTCCCCGTCGAGGAACGTCACGGCGCAATAGCACGGCTCGTCCGGGACGAGGCGCATCCCGTCCGTCTCCTCGCAGAGCGTCTTCCAGACGCTTCCTTCCTCCGAATAGCACGGGATGGTCGTATGGACACAGGCCGCATAGCGTTCGGGGATGGTCTTGATGGTCACATTGTACTGCATGATGTCTTCCTTTCCCAGCCGGTTTCGGGCTGATTCCAGAAGCAGCAGCTGCCGCGCTGTTTTTGCCGCGTCGGCTTCCAGCTCGCGCCGTCTTGCTTCAAAGTACGGTGCGAGCTTTTCCGCGTCATGGCCGATCTCAGTCATGCGGCACACGTCGGCGAGGGAAAAGCCCATGTCCCGCAGGGCCGTGATCCAGCTGATCTGCGGCAGCTGATCCTCGCGGTAATAGCGGTAATCCGACTCCGGATCGATATACGCCGGGTGCAGCAGGCCAATCTCGTCGTAGTGGCGCAGCATACGGATGCTGACTCTGGACAGTTTTGAAAATAATCCGATTTTCAGCATTACGGTACCTCCATGCTGATTTTTTTGAGCTCAATGACAGCATACAGCCTGACACAGTGTCAGAGTCAAGTGCTTTTTATTTCTTTTTTTCGCCCTGTCCGACCAGACGGAGCACGGCCATTACGGCGCCGTACAGGATGCCTGCGATCGCCCAGATGAACCAGCTGTATTTTGCCTGCGCGTTGCCATACGGCCCGAAGGTGTAAAACATGAAAATGGCTGTCACGACCAGCCAATAGCAGACGCTGACCGTGCCGATCAGGCGGCTTTTGGACTTTCTCTGGCGGGTGTAGTCGCCCTCCTCCAGCAGCTTTTCCATCGCGGCAGTCTGCGTCCCGGCATAGACGAACGCGAGGCAGGCCAGCGCGACAAAGCCCAGAAGCAGGCACACCGCGCCGATGTACATGAGATCCGAGCCGGAAAGGCACATCGTCAGAAACAGCGGCAGGACGGACATGATGCACAGGATCGTGCCGATCATGTTCAGACGGTTCGCCGTGGGCTGGAAGTCCTGCTGCCGCTGCCTGACCATGCCGCTCACGCCGTATTCCGTTTCAAACGGCTCGGTTTCCAGAAACGAGAATGCCTTTGCCTTTGCGCCGCACGTCAGGAAAATTCCGACCGCGGCGGCGACCAGAACGATCAGTACGCTGAGGCCAATACCAGCCGCTGCATTTTCCGTGATGTGGGCGGTATATTCGCTCAGTCCGCCGAGCAGGATCAGCGCAATGGGTGAGATCACGCACAAAAACGTGGCCAGCGCCAGCCTCGGCGCGGCAGCGCGGCGCAGTTCCAGATAACGCGAGGCCTCCTCCATGCTCACGCGGCGGCGCTGCGGCTGCTCGGGAAGGCTTGGCGCAGGCTCCTGCTCCTCCAGTTCATCCTTTAATAAGTAATCTGTGCTGACGCCGAAGATGCGGCTCAGCTGGACGATCTTATCAAGGTCGGGGACGGACTGCGCGCCCTCCCATTTGGATACGGACTGCCGCGAAACATTCAGTTGCTGCGCAAGCTCCTCCTGCGACCAGCCCGCCTTTTTCCGCAGGGCGATCAATTTGTCTGCAAAGATCATGGTTTTCTTCCTCCTTTGATTTGGGATCGATGCCGCTATTCTACGAGATCATGCGGTTGCACGCCAGCAAGTTTGCCGGAAAATCTGTCAACTGCCGGTTGCAGCTGCGGAATTTCAGGATTTCTTTATACTTCGTTTACAAACTGTTCACCACAAACCGGCCAAAATCCGGTATCCTTGGAGCATAAGGAAGCTGCTTCACGGAAATCTTCGTGGAGAGCCAACAGCAGCCTTTTAAATAGACATTCATCCATTTCTCCTCTCTTTTCTCTTTTTCTCTCAAGGAAAGCCGCCGGCAGCCATGCCGGCGGCTTTTCGTCGGTCTGTGCAGGCGCCTCTGGGCAAATCCGTACTGCCTGGCCAGCCGAAAAATGCGCCCGGCGGCTTCGTCAGGCGCATTTTTTGATTATATGGTTTCCAGCTTGATCGTTCCGTCCTCGCAGGTCGCTTTGATAGAGCGGAAGGGGTCGACATAGCTTTTGATGATACGCTCGGCGATGGGGTCTTCGAGGTCGGTCTGGATGGCGCGGCGGAGGTTGCGCGCGCCGTAGGCCACGGAGTAGGACTTTTTGACGAGATGATCCTTGACGCTCTCGTCCCACGTGAATGCAATGCCGCGGCCCTCCAGCGACTGCTGCAGCTCCGCGAGCATGATGTCCGCGATGCCGCGGAAATTGTCCTCGCTCAGCTGGTTGAAGCAGACGATCTCGTCGACACGGTTGATGAATTCAGGGCGCAGGAACTCGCCCAGCGCCTTCATGGCCTTCTCCTTCGACTGCTCGGTCAGACTGCGGCCAAAGCCGACGCTGCCGCCCTTCTGGTTGGAGCCTGCGTTGGAGGTCATGATGATGATCGTGTTCTCAAAGTTGACGACCCGGCCCTGCGCGTCGGTGATGCGGCCATCATCGAGAATTTGCAACAGGATATTCAGCACGTCCGGATGGGCCTTTTCCAGCTCGTCAAACAGGATGACGGAATACGGGCGGCGGCGGATCTTCTCGGTCAGCTGACCGGCCTCGTCATAGCCGACATAGCCGGGGGGCGAGCCGATGATCTTCGAAACGCTGTGCTTTTCCATGTATTCGGACATATCGAGCCGGATGAGCGATTCGACCGATTCAAACATCTCGCTGGCAAGGCGCTTGACCAGCTCCGTCTTGCCGACACCGGTCGAGCCGACGAAGATAAACGAAACCGGGTGCTTTTTGACCTGAATGCCGACGCGGGAGCGGCGGATGGCGGACACGACGGAGGCAATGGCCTCGTCCTGCCCGACGATGTGCTTTTTCAGCTCCGCGTCGAGGTTCAGAAGCTGCTCGTATTCCTGCGCGCGGATCTTGCTGGCGGGGATCTTCGTCCAGAGCTCGATGATGCGGGCCAGATTGTCGATGGTCAGCGTGGGCTTCGGCAGCTTTTCCAGCTCCGTGATCTCGGAATCGAGCTGCAGGTTGCGGCTGCGCAGCTCCGCCATGCGGGCGTAATCGTCCTGCGTCTTTTCGGCGTTCTCCGTGAGCATGGAAAGCTCCAGATCATAATCGGCGTGCTCTTTTTTGAGCGCTTCGAGCCGGCCGATGTTCTTATTCTTGAGGTTCACGTCCGAGCAGGCCTCGTCGATGAGGTCGATGGCCTTGTCAGGCAGGAAGCGGTCGGTGATATAGCGCTCGCTGAGCACGACGGCGAGGCGGCACATGTCGTCCGGGATGACGACGCCGTGGAAGTCCTCGTAATAGCGGCGCACGCCCTTGAGGATCTCGACGCTGTCGTCGATGCTCGGCTCGGCCACCGTGACGGGCTGGAAGCGACGCTCGAGGGCCGCGTCTTTTTCAATGTGCTTGCGGTACTCGGCGAACGTCGTCGCGCCGATGACCTGGATCTCGCCGCGCGAAAGCGCGGGCTTGAGGATATTGGCGGCGTTCATGGAACCCTCCGCATCGCCCGCGCCGACGAGATTATGCACCTCGTCAATGACCAGAATGATGTTGCCGAGCTTCTTGACCTCCTCAATGAGGCCCTTCATGCGGCTTTCAAACTGGCCCCGGAACTGCGTGCCCGCGACGAGGGCCGTGAGGTCCATGAGATAGACCTCCTTGTTCTGGAGCTTATACGGAACGTCCTTGTCGGCGATCTTCTGCGCAAGGCCCTCGGCGATGGCAGTCTTGCCGACGCCCGGCTCGCCGATGAGGCAGGGGTTATTCTTCTGGCGGCGGTTGAGGATCTGAATGACGCGCTCCGTCTCCTCCTCGCGGCCGATGATGCGGTCGAGCCTGCCGTCGCGCGCCTTCTGCGTCAGGTTCTGGCAGTAGCTGTCGAGGAATTTGTGCTTTTTGTTCTTGGGGTTCGGCTTGTCGCCGGAGCGCTGGCGGCTCTCGGTTTTTTCCGGCTCCGGGACGGCAGGCGTGTTGTCCTGCCCCTGACCGGCGGCGCCAAAGAGCTTGTTGAGGAAGGGGAACGTGGCGGTCTGGCTGTCAGCCTCGTCGTCCTCGCTGCCGTCCTCCGCGTCATGGCCCTGACTGAGCAGGCTCTCAAGGCCGTTCATGGCCTCGGTCATTTCGCCGTTGAGATTTTCGAGGTCGTCCTCTGAAAGCCCCATGCGTTCGATCATATCGTCGACGGGCTTGATGCCCATCTCCTTTGCGCATTTGAGGCAGAGGCCCTCGTTGACGGTCTTTCCGCCGTCGATTTTCGTTATAAAAACGACTGCAAGATTCTTTTTGCATCTTGAGCACAGGGTCGGTTTCATAAAAGGCTTCTCCTTATCGTGTTTCCTTCTGCAAAGTATATCACAGGCAGGCCGTCGTATCTTTGCAGAATTGTAAACGTTTTTTGGAAAATTATTTACGGGACATACAGCGTCCCATGGCCGTTGGCCAGGAGAATGGCAGAGCCGTCCTCGCGCATGACGGCGCTGGACGCGCCGGTCGTGTTGTCGGAAACGTCGTATTCCGTGAGATTCTGATCGTAAATGGAAAGCGCGCCGCTCGTCAGGAGGGCGAGATACTTGCCCGAAGCGGAAATGTCCAGAATCTGCTCGCTGATTGGAAGCGTGCCGAGCACTGTCCCGTCATACCCGACGGTCAGGGCGGTATAGCCGTTTCCGGCCTTATAGAGATTCATGACGAGCGTGACGAAGCCGTTTCCGTCCAGCGTGTAGTCCTTGAGATAGGCGTCCTCAAAGGCGTAGCTGCCGAGGCACTGGCCGTCCAGCTCATAGAAATACAGCGCGTCTTCACACAGGACGCAGAGCGTGTTTCCGGGCAGGAAATGCAGATCGTAGATCAGGGCATTTCCGATGGGGATGGTGCGGAGAATTTCCTCCGAATCCGTCCGGAAGAGGACGACGGAGGACTGGAACATCCCGTCCTCCTGCCCGAGGGCGGCAGCGGCGGCGTATTTTGCGCCGGAGGAGACGGTGCAGCGCATGAAATACTGGCTCGACGAGAGCCAGCGGTAGATCAGCGCCTGCTGGCTGTTGTAGACATAGAGCACGGCGCGATAGCCTGACTCACTGGATAAATAGCAGATGCTGCCGTCAGACGCAATATCCGCGTCCAGAATCGGCTTCTGGGATGAAACGTGCAGGACGGAGCCGCGTTTCTGGCTGGCGGCCTCCAGCGTATTGCCGCCGGTGTCGTAGGCCAGCGCGAGGTCACCGCCGGTCTTTAAAACTGGCGCGGACATGGACGCCTGAATGGAGGCTGTCTCCACGCCGTCCTTATCGTAAAGACTCAGGCCCGTCGCGGAGGCGACGGACAGCCCGCCGGACAGCCCGGCATAGCGGTTGGAGTTGCTTTCGTCGTAGACGAATCGGCCCGTTTTGCTGTCCTCAGAGACGTTCAGATAGCGCACGTAGCGCTGCAGCGCGTCCAGATTCAGCCGGTCGCGGAACACATAGGCCGCCACGCCGCCCGTGACAAACACGAGCAGGACCGCAAACACGGCGATCCGCTTTCCTAGGCCCGGATGCTTCTGCGGATGCAGCTGCGAGATATTATCCGACATGGAAAACCGCCTTTCCGTCATCATACCAGAGCTGCGTCATGTAAAGCCCGCCGGGCGGGACGGTCGGCCCCGCCGCCGTGCGGTCGCCGTTCAGGAGGATCTGCGCGACGGCCTCTGGCGGGAACTTTCCTTCGGCGGCATAGACGCAGGTGCCCGCCATGGCGCGGGCCATATTATAAAGAAAGCCGTTGGCGCTGACGCGCAGCGAAATGAGATCGCCGTCGCGCTCGACCTTGTAATCATAAACCGTGCGCACGGTGGATTTGACATCCGTGCCGATTGAGCGGACGGCGGCGAAGTCGTGCGTGCCGATGAAGCAGTCCGCCGCGCGCTGCATGACCGTCTCGTCCAGATGCTTGGGGTAGAACCATGCACGGTTGACATAAAACGGATCGCGGATACCGGAATTATAGATCAGATACGTATATTCCTTTTTGACGCAGGAGCCGATGGCGTTGAAGTCCTCGTGCACCTCCATCGCGTTTGTCACGACGATATCCTCCGGCAGGTGCGTGTTGAGCGCATACGGGATGCGGTCACACGGAATGCGGGCGGAAGTGCGGAAATTGGCGACATAGACGCGTGCGTGAACGCCTGCGTCCGTGCGGCCGCAGCCGGTCATATGCACCGGATGGCCGACGACATCCGCAGCGGCTTCCTCCAGCGTCTGCGCGACGGAGCAGGCGTTTTTCTGCACCTGCCAGCCGTGATAGGCCGTTCCGTCATATTTCAGAAAGAGTGCG
>ENA-OVGR01002577-OVGR01002577.1-human-gut-metagenome-genome-assembly--contig:-NODE-2577-length-10999-cov-3.393366_pt1 | contig 10999 bp, 6 predicted proteins | sample MGYA00237775_ERZ505429 | MGnify/ENA primary metagenome ERZ505429 (study PRJEB26158, sample SAMN06016345) | human gut metagenome | biome: human gut; feature: ankylosing spondylitis patient; material...
TTGGCCAACTCCGTTTGCTCCTACCTTTTGGTGTACAAAAGCAGTATTATCCATGCGGACCAGAAGCGCTACCTTATTTCCAGATATGAGATATGCTTCAAATTTCTCTCAGTGGCGGCGCAGATCATGGTGCTGCTCCTGTTCCGGAATTTTACGGTGTATCTGTTCATTCAGATTGCCATGACCGTCGTGAGCAACCTGTTCATCTCCCGGAAGGCAGACCAGCTCTATCCGTTCCTGAAAGAGAAGGCACCTCTGGAACCGGAAACGAAAAAGAATATCTTCCGGGATGTGCGCCATATGTTCTCCTATAAGGCGGGGGGACAGCTGCTGAACAGTACGGATAACCTATACATTTCCACGCTGATCTCCACGGCCACTGTTGGCCAGTACGACAACTATGTGATGATCCAGGGAATGGTGTCGGCCTACACCACGATCATCTCCCAGTCGGTGCTGGGATCTCTGGGCAATTTGAATGCCACCGGAGACCGGGCGCAGAAGAAGCGGGTCTTTGACATTTACAGCATGGGCTTCAGCTGGATCGCCGCATTCTGTATGGCGTCCCTGCTGGTCCTATACAACCCCTTTATTCTATTGTGGGCCGGGGAAAAGTGGCTGCTGCCGATGGATACGGTGGCAGTCATCTGTCTGAATTTCTACCTGCCCAATGTTTTGGTGCCGGTTTGGAATTTCCGCAATACCTCCGGGCTGTTCCGAGAGACAAAAAATATCCTTCTGTACGCTGCGGCGATCAATCTGGTGCTGTCCTATTTTCTGGGAGTCAAATGGGGGCTGACGGGCATTCTGGCGGCGACCTCCATTTCCAGACTTCTGACCTCTTTCTGGTTTGAGCCCTATATTCTCCACAAGAAGATATTCGAGACCTCATGTGCACCCTTCTTCCTGCGGCAGGGAGCGTGCCTTGGCATTGTAGTGCTGTCCTTTGCAGCCATCACCCTGGTTAGCAGCCTTTGCGGCTTGGGCGTGTGGGGAGATTTCTTCCTGCGGGGCGTTCTGTGCCTGGTGATCCCCAATGGGCTGCTTCTTGCCCTCAACTTCCGGACGGAGGCCTTTGGCTACCTGAAGGAAAAACTGTTGAAAAAGCTCGGAGGCTGATATGCGTTCGCAAAAGCTGTTGGAAACCTATGCCGGGGACATCCTCCATTCCAAGGGCATGGACATGGAGAAGCGCTTTTTCCAGCACGGCACGGTGACGGTCTTTGACCACAGCGTGGCGGTTGCGCTGATGTGCCTGCAATTTGCGGCACTGCTCCGGCTGCGGACGGACACCCGCTCCCTGGTCCGGGGAGCGCTGCTCCACGACTATTTCCTCTACGACTGGCACATCAAGGAAAAGGGCCGGCCGCTCCACGGCACCCACCATGCCCGCCGGGCCATGAAAAATGCGGAGCGGGACTTCGGCCTGAACAAGATCGAGCGGAATATGATATTGGCGCATATGTTCCCGCTGAATCTGACCCTGCCCAGGTACCGGGAGAGCGTGCTGCTGTGCACGGCAGACAAGCTCTGCGCCCTGCGAGAGACCGCCCGAGGGGTGCTGCACAGAAAAAAACGCGGGATGCGCCTGAAAAGAAAGGGACTCTCCCACGGCTAAAAATGCGTCCACCGGACGCATTTTTGCGGCAGCTGCGCTGTCGCCGCCCTTTCGAGTCCGCCGCAGATACCAAAAAACAGGACGCCCCCGAAGGGGTGTCCTGTTTTTTGGTGCAACAAGGCAATTCAAATCCGAACCGTTTTTGTTGCTGATAGCTTCCTGCAATTCCGCGAAGGTGATGGTTTTCGTGCCCTCCTTGTAGTTGAAGGTGATCACCATTTTATCATCGTACAGAAAAATCGCGTTGATGAAGGTGTCAATGAGCATCTAGCGGTGGCTTTTCTGCCGCACGTCCAGCTTGCGGAAGCGGTGGAGCCAGAAGGTTATAAACTCGGCACTGACCTTGGGCTTCGCCAGCTTTTCGCAGGCAAGCCTGTTCTCAAGCTCGTCGCGGCGGTTTTCCAGTTCCTTCTGCGATCCTTTTGGCGGCGCATCAAAAGCAGCTCTTTGTCCGAACAAGCACTTGAAAATTTCCGCATTGTCTGGTAAAATGACTGTGTATAAGGATTCACACCGGCAGGAAGTGGCGAAGGCTCATGGGTTTTGGGGGCGGGGCGCGCCTTTTGATATGCTTTCACAGCTACGCCTGCTAAAAAGGAATCGAGGCAGTCAACCAGAACAAAGAAGGAGGCTTTTGCACATGAAGGGGAAGAAAATCGTATCAACGCTCCTTGCGCTGCTGCTTTTCGCCAGCCTGCCCGTGTCGGCGCTGGCAGCGGAGTGGGACATCGGTAACGGCGACATCACCGTAAACGCAGGAAGCGGCGGGCAGACGGTCACCCAGGGGTCGCAGGTCGATGTTCCGGACAGCGCCCCCGTCATTACGGGAACCTCTAAGGAAAACAACGTCACCATCAACGCGGATAGCGGTCAGACCGCAAGCGTCACCCTCTCCGGTGTGAACATCGACGTGCGCGATAAGGGCAAGGCCGCCGTTTCCACCACCGGCGAGGGCAATGTCAGCATCGAGCTGAACGGCGGAAGCACGCTCAGGAGTGGCTATGAGCATGCCGGCCTTGAAAAGAACAACGGCGGCAGCCTGACCATTGCAGACGAGGACAAAAACGGCAAGCTGACCGCCGAGGGCGGCGGATACGGCGCGGGCATCGGCGGCGGTCAGTACGTCCCGGCGCGCGATATCACCATCACCGGCGGCGAGGTGAACGCGCACGGCGCATACGGCGCAGCCATCGGCGGCGGCCGCTGGTGCCACGGTCAGAACATCACCGTGACGGACGCGAAGCTGACGCTTACAACAGGCTATAATCAATATGCCTCGAACGCAGCGGTTATGGGCTACGGCGATCTTGTATACTCGGGCAAGGTATACAGCACAGTGCTAAGATATATAGGAGATTTTGTCAGAAACCCCCTGCCCGAAGACTACAAGTCCATCAAAATAGGCTCATACCATGGAAAGCTGATAAAGCTGAAGGTTGAGGCGCAAGCCATCAACCGCAACGACGAGTTTACCTTCTTCTGGAACCTCTATGATATCCTGATCCCCAACGAGAACGGGCGTATCGACGTGCAGCTGCTGACGCTGCCGTACGTGAAGAACTACGGCTGGGCGATCAACGCGATGGAACTGGAGCTGATCGACGACCCCTGCAACGGGAAGCACAACTTCGGCTGGGTCGACCGGCAGTCGTGCCACGTCTGGGCGTGCAGGAATATGAAGTGTCAGGCACGCGACCCGGTCGCGCCGGAGTCTGCGCAGAACGGCAAACACAAATCCAGCGGCTGGAACACGGAAACGCACCAGCTGGTCTGCGATGTCTGCGGCCATGTGATGGAAACGGACACGAAAGCGCCTGTTCTGGAGGTGCTGGAGGACGGCGAGATCTATACCGCCGAGGATGTCCGCGATGAAAAAACGCTCGAGGGAAAGCCGGGCGCGTACACCTTCACCGTCAGCGACCCGGCGGCATCGGGAGAGGCGTCCTCCGGCATCAAGTCGGTGACCATCAACGGCGTGGAGCAGACAGTTGGCTCTACCTATTCTCTTCCCGCGCCGGACGGCGGCAACAATGACGCAGGAAATGAATATACCGTCGTGGCGACAGACAACGCAGGCAACCAGACCACGGCAACGGTGACGGTCTACCGGCGGCACCGGGTGCAGGTGATAAGTCCGGATAGAAGCAAGACGTATGTGGATAAGCTGCTGGCGCACAATGAGTATCTGATCCTCACGATGAAGCTGCCGGAGGATGCGGCGGTAAAGCTGACCGATGAGGCGGACGGGCAGGAAATCCCATATGACAAAGAAAAGAAGCAATTCGTGGTAGGCCTGATCGACAGGAGCCGGACACTTTTGCTGGAGTATTCCACGGTGTATCCGCAGGTGGAGCTCGAGTTGGGGCAGAGCCAGCGCTTTACGGGATACAGCGCGGATACGGACGAAACGTACTATCTCAAGGCTGCACGCAAGGATACGGACAATAACCGCTATTCGGTGGCCGTAAGGATCGACACAACAAACGCCACAGAACCCGGCTGCTACTTCAGTTCGCCGAAGCGCTACACACAGGAGCAGCTGGCGGAGATGGATAAGCAAGGTGAAATTCCCTGGATCGAATACAAGCACCCGGACCCGGAACCGGGGGTCATCATTATCTACAGGCCTGAGGCCCATATAGACGCCGCGGAGTATGACGCAAATGGCAGCTGGTATATCTACGCCAAAGCCAAAAACGTCAAGGGAACGGCCTATGTCTCTACACCGAACCTGACCGCCGATGTGGAGGCTCCGAAAGCCATTGATCTTTCTACCGGTGAGGAACTGAAGAGCAGTGGGAGATATTACGGTGATCTGCGGTTCAGGGTAGAGGAGGAGTCCCCTTTCACGGTGTGGTACCGCAAACCCCAGGAGTCTGCGGATTATACCGTTTTGCTGCCGGATGAGGATGGCTATTATACGATCCCCGCAGATTACGAGAGCGGCAAGGACCACAACATTTTCATCGAAGACGCCTGCGGGAACAAGAGCCAGTACCTTTGGCTCCGTGCTACGTGGAACTATCTGATGGATGTGGGGCAGGAGGGTCGTTATTGGGATGAGCCAACTGTGCAGCCGCTGCGTATTTCCAAAGCGCAGAAGCTGGAAGAGGAACTCTCCAAGATCAAGATCGGGGTCAAGTCGGCTCATAGCGGTGGGAACTGGATGCTTGTCGATGTGGATTGGACGATTCCAGAGACCTATGATCGGAATTCCACGCGGGAGCAGACCTTCACGGTCAACGGAACGGTGATCCTGGCGGGCACAAAAGACAACGAAAAGAACCTTTCGGACCTGGATGTTGTCCCGCGTCCGGGAGAGGAGTGGATGAAGAACATCTCGGTGCAGGTGACCGTGGAGGGCGACCCGCAGTACAAGGTGACGATTGCAGACTGCGCAAACGGTACGGTCACGACGAACGCTGCCCAGACGGATGCGGACGGCACGCCTCTGTTCTACGCGGGCGATCTGGTCATGCTTTCGGTGGTCCCGGACGAAGGGTACCGTCTGAAGAGCCTGCTGGTCGAAGAAGCGGACAGCGGCCTGGCAGTCGACCATGACGACGCGGATTCCTTTATCCAGCCGGCAGCAGACGTCAGAATTATTGCCGAGTTTGAGGAGATCAGGGCGGTCAAGCCGACAGCCATCCGCGTCACCGGCGAATACGTCTACAACGGCGGGGAGCAGCTTGCCAACGTAGAGGGCTATGACGCCGAAACGATGAACATCGAAGGAAACATTGCCACGGACGCGGGCACGTATACCGTCAGCGTTACCTCCAAAACCGGAAGGTGGACGGACGGCACGACGGACGCGGCAACAGCCCAGTGGCGCATCGAACGGGCCGAACAGGAGGCCCCCGACGGCCTGCAGGGCGTCGGCCCGACCACCGAGGGCGGCAGCGACGGCAAAATCACCGGCACGGATACAAGCATGGAATACCGTGCGGCGGCTGAGGCGAGCTACACAGCCTGCACCGGCAGCGAGATTGAAAATCTGACTGCGGGCAGCTACTTCGTGCGCTATACGGAGGATCGGAACCACTTCGCCAGCCCCGATACAGAGGTCGTCGTGGGAGAGGGCGAAGCCCGCTCGTTTACGATCACCTTCAACGCCAACGGCGGCACGGGCAGCATGGAGCCGGTCACCGTTGAAGAAGGCAGCCGCTATCCCCTTCCCGCCTGCGGCTTTATCCCGCCCGTGAATATGCAGTTCAGCGGCTGGGCGCTCAGCGCCGGCGGCAGCGTGATCGCCGACGGAGCTATCATGGTGACATCGAATATCACGCTCTATGCCATCTGGGAGCCGGTTCCCGTCAACGAATTTGTCGTTTTCTTTGACGGCAACGGCGGCACGCCCGCCGTCAGCAGCATGACGACCATCGGTCACAGGCTGGCGTTCCTGCCCGGCGCGTTCCGAAGCGGCAGCTACCGCTTCGACGGCTGGTACACGGAGCGAAACGGCGGTGAGCTGATCGCGACCAGTACCGTTTTCGCGGCAAATACCATCGTGTACGCCCATTGGACCTATACCGGCGGCAGCGGAGGCAGCGGCGGGTACGCTCCCGGCTATTACATCATCCGGGCGACTGCCGGTGCAGGCGGCTCCATCACGCCGAGCGGCGACGTCAGCGTCCGGGCGGGTGCGAACCAGACCTTCACCATCACGCCGAACAGGGGCTATGCCGTCTCCGACGTGAAAATTGATGGCCGGAGCATCGGCGCGGTGCGGTCCTACACCTTCGAGAACATCAGCGCGTCCCACACCATCGAGGTGCAGTTCCGGGTACGCAGCAGCTTTGTCGACGTACCGTCCGGCAGCTATTATGAAGACGCCGTGGATTGGGCCGTTGCAAACGGCATTACCACCGGCACAGACGCCGCGCACTTCTCCCCGGACGGCATCTGCACCCGCGCGCAGGCCGTGACCTTCCTGTGGCGTGCCGCCGGAAGACCCGCGCCCGAATCCCGCACCATGCCCTTTACCGACGTTCCCGCAGACAGCTACTACTATGACGCGGTTCTGTGGGCCGTCGAGAACGGCATCACGAAGGGCACGAGCAGCACGACGTTCAGCCCGGACGATACCTGCACCCGCGCCCAGATCGTGACCTTCCTCTGGCGCTCTGAGCAGTCCCCAGCGGCAGGCAGCAGCAACCCGTTCACGGATGTTTCCGCCGATGCGTACTACGCCGACGCGGTCCTGTGGGCAGTAAAGGAAGCGATTACCACGGGCACCACCCGCACCACCTTCAGCCCCGACGCAGAATGCACCCGCGCCCAGATCGTCACCTTCCTCTGGCGCTGCAAAAAGTGACCGGCTGAGCTGCGGAAAGCCAGCAGAACGAAAATAAACGACCCGCACCGCCAATTTAAGGCGGTGCGGGTTTATATCTGCAAGCGGGAGAAGAACTGCTCGCGCGCAGTGCTGCGGTAGGTGCGGCTGATGGGAACGCGCAGGCCGCCCGGCAGCAGCACGCGCAGCTGAACGCGGAAGCCCTGCCGCTCCAGCTCCTGTGAGCGGGAAAACAGATACGCGTCAACGATCGGATTCTCGCAGATCCCCAGATGCGCCTGCACCTGCGCCTGCGCGGAAACCTCGTTTGAATACGCCGCGGCAGCCTGATACTGTCCGGACTGCAGCAGCGCCTGCATGGTGTCAAGATGCTTGGCAATATCGTGCCGCATACGTCGGATGTTCGCGTATTGCGCGGTGAGCGCGGCATAATGCTCCTTCTGCCGGTCGATCTGCGCGGAGAGAAGGTCGTTTTTCGCCTTGAGCGCACTGCGCTGCGCCATGCCGCGCACGGCAAGATACAAAAACGCGTCCGCCGCGATGCAGACCAGCATTGCGGCAATGACCTATGTCATCCTTGGCCTGTGCGTGGCCGTTGCGGGCTTTATCAAGGTCAGCCGTTTCTCCACCATCAACTATTCCGTCGTCGCCAAGGACATTGAAATGGATGCGATCCTGGCTGTTGCGGTCGGCGGCAACAGCTACAGCGCCAATATGCTGGCCATCAACGTCAAGCGCACGAAATTCCTCGCGCACCTCATCTGCGGCATTCTCGCAGGCATCGGCGGCTTCGTGTATTTCCTGCACGTCGGCTCCGGCTCCCCGTCGCACGCAAGCGGCGCGGAAATGAACGCCATCGCGTCCTCCATCATCGGCGGCACAATGCTGACCGGCGGCGTCGGCAATATCATCGGCACGCTCTTTGGTGTTTTGTCCCTGAGCACGATCAAGAATATCGTCTCCTCGCTGGGACTTGACGAGGCATGGTGGACAAATATCACGGTTTCTGCTATGATATGTCTGTTCCTTGTGATCCAGAGTCTGGTGCTCTCGCGCAAAAACAAGGACGAATAAGCACCGCAATCTGTAATTTTGATAGGAGAGATACTATGAAACACTATGAATTCTGGTTCATCGTCGGCTCGCAGACGCTCTATGGCGAGGACGTTCTGACCACCGTCGCCAATCGCGCGGAGGAAATGGCGCAGAAGCTGTCCGCCGTGCTGCCGTATCCGCTCAAATACAAGGTCACGGCTAAATCCAGCGCCGAGATCACACAGGTCCTGAAAGAGGCCAATTATGATGATTCCTGCGCCGGTATCGTCACGTGGTGCCACACGTTCAGCCCGTCGAAGATGTGGATCAACGGTCTGGATCTGCTCCAGAAGCCGTGGCTGCATTTCGCCACGCAGTATAACCGCGAAATTCCCAATGAAGAGATCGACATGGACTTCATGAACCTCAATCAGGCAGCGCACGGCGACCGCGAGCACGGCTTCATCGGCGCGAGACTTCGCAAGCCGCGCAAGATCATCGCCGGGTACTGGCAGGATGAGGACGTGCAGGCGCGCATCGGCAGCTGGATGAAGGCGGCCATCGGCGTGGCCGTCTCGAAGGACATGAAGGTCATGCGTTTCGGCGACAATATGCGCAACGTCGCCGTCACCGAGGGCGATAAGGTAGAGGTACAGAAGAAGCTCGGCTGGGAGGTCAACACCTGGGCCGTCGGCGATCTCGTGAAGGAGATGAATGCCGTTTCTGAGGCTGAAATTGACGAACTCATGGCCGTTTACCGCGAAAAGTATGACTTTGCGACCGACGATATCAATGCCATCCGCTATCAGGCGCGCGAAGAAATTGCCATGAAGAAGATGATGGACGCGGAGGGCTGCAAGGCGTTCTCGAATACGTTCCAGGATCTCTACGGCATGGAGCAGCTGCCGGGCCTTGCCTCCCAGCACCTCATGGCGCAGGGCTACGGTTACGGCGGCGAGGGCGACTGGAAGGTCGCGGCCATGACCGCCATTCTGAAGGCCATGGGCGAAAACGGCAACGGCGCATCCGCGTTCATGGAGGACTATACCTATCACCTTGTAAAAGGTCAGGAATACAGCCTCGGCGCGCATATGCTCGAGGTCTGCCCGTCCGTTGCATCGGGCCGTCCGCGCATCGAGACGCACTTCCTCGGCATCGGCATGAACGAAAAGGATCCCGCCCGTCTCGTCTTTGAAGGCAAGGCTGGCAAGGGCGTTGTCACGAGCCTCATCGACATGGGCGGCAGACTCCGCCTGATCGTGCAGGATATTGAGGCCGTCAAGCCTATCATGCCCATGCCGAACCTGCCGGTTGCCCGCGTTATGTGGCGCGCGATGCCCGATCTCACCACGGGCGTCGAATGCTGGATCACCGCTGGCGGCGCACACCACACCGTTCTTTCCTACGACGTGACTGCCGAGCAGCTGCGCGACTGGGCGAGAATGATGGAAATCGAATTTGTCCACATCACGAAGGACACCACGGTCGAGGGCTTGGAGCAGGAGCTGTTCCTGAACGACCTTGCGTGGAAGCTGAAAAACTGAATCAGGGCATAAAAACGCCGGAGGCCTCCAAAGGAGCGCCCTCCGGCGTTTTGCATATCGTTACTGAAAGTGCTCCGCGAAAGCGTCCCATTGCTCGCGCAGGTGTTCGCGGCTGCGTTTGAGCACGTCGACGCACAGGCCGAGCGACTGGTAATACTCGTCGGAGAAGCGGCGGCGGGCGGAATGGCCGCCGGAGCGGTACTGCTCGATCACGATCTCATAGCGCTGCTGCGCGCGGTGGACAGCGTCGTCCCAGGAAATATAAATCTCCTCCTGCGCCTGCCTGCCCACGCGCTTCAGGACCTCCGGTTCATGGCAGAGCTTTGCGAGCAGCGCTGCCATGGAGTCTGCGTTTTCCTCGATCAGGAAGCCGTTTCTGCCGTCCGTGATATCCTCTGCGGCACAGCTGCCGCGCACCAGCACGCTTGCCAGCTCACAGGCCGCCGCTTCGCGCACGACAAGGCCGTTCGTATCGAACGTCGACGGGAACAGGAACAGATCGCCCCTGCAGTACCACGCGCGGATGACGCTGCGGTCATATTGGGGCGAGGTAAAGAACACGCAGTCCGAAAGCCCAAGCTCGTTTGCGTAGGCGACGACCTCGTCCTTATCCCCGCCGCTGCCGACGAAGACCATGCGGAACGGGTGCCCCGCGTCCTTGAGCTTTTTGAGCGCGTCCAGCGTGATGCGCAGTCCCTTGTACCACATCATGCGGCCCACGAACAGGAAAACCGGCACGCCCTCCGGCAGATCAATGTCCCGGCAGACCGCGCGCACGTCCTCCTCCGGTACGCGGCCGCGTGCGAAGTCGACGCCGTTCGGCATCACGCGCCAGTCGCCCTGATAGCCGAGCGAGCGCAGGTTCTCCCCTGCCCCATGGCTGACCGTCCAGACCTCGTCGAAGGCGCTGATGTTGTCGACGAGCAGCTTTTTTGCGCCCTCCTGCAAAAGCTTTGCGTGGATGGCGTTGGCAATGTCAATGTCAAACTTGGTGTGGTACGTAAAGACCGCCGGGACGTGGATGCGGGCGCGCAGCTCGCGCGCGAGGACGGCGGAGGTGATCGGGCAGTGGCAGTGGATAAGATCGAACGGGTGTTCCATAAGCGTCTGCATGGTCTTCTCCGAGAACGGGAAGCCCGCGTGATAGCCGACGAGCTTCGTCATGTCGATGCTGGGATAGCGCACGACCGGGAATGAGAAGCCGCTGTCATCCGCACCGGGATAGGCCGGCGTTGCGACGACGGCCCTGCTCCCGCTCTCGGTGATCGCGCGGCCATAATTGACGACCGCGTTCGCAACACCGTCTGTTACGGGCGGGAAGGAATCGTTGATGAGGCAGATGGTTCTGTTGGACATGAGGTGTCTCCTTTATGTAATGAGCGTGAGTGGTTTTCTATTGCGTTTTTTAACGCACCCTGTAGGGGCCGACGACTCTGTCGGCCCGAAAATGTCGCAAATTCACCGCAGATTTCCGCGAAAACGCAGTATTTTGCGGGCGGACAGAGT
>ENA-OVGR01002610-OVGR01002610.1-human-gut-metagenome-genome-assembly--contig:-NODE-2610-length-10858-cov-3.976025_pt1 | contig 10858 bp, 8 predicted proteins | sample MGYA00237775_ERZ505429 | MGnify/ENA primary metagenome ERZ505429 (study PRJEB26158, sample SAMN06016345) | human gut metagenome | biome: human gut; feature: ankylosing spondylitis patient; material...
GGCGACCACCGAGATCTACACTCTTTCCCTACACGACGCTCTTCCGATCTGTTCAAACCTTGAGAGGAATCGAGAATTTCTCAATCAGTAAATTCCGTTTGAGTGAATATCCTTTATTCATTAAAGGATTAGCTATAACAAAAATGGCGGCTGCCATGGCTAACTTTGAATTAGGCTTGCTTACCGTAGAGCAAAAAGACGCTATCATCGCCGCTTGTGGGGAGATTCTCGATGGTAAACATCACGACCAGTTCCCGGTGGATATGATCCAAGGCGGAGCGGGTACCACTACGAATATGAACGCGAATGAGGTGATCGCCAACCGTGCCTTGGAGCTGATGGGGCATGAGCGGGGTGAATACCAATACTGCTCACCGAACGACCATGTGAACTGCTCGCAATCCACGAACGACGCATATCCGACCGCTATCCATATCGGTATGTATTTTAAGCATCTTCAATTGCTTCCCCATTTGGAGGAATTGATCGCCTCTTTCCGTAAGAAAGGAGAGGAGTTCTCGCAAATTATCAAGATGGGACGTACGCAGTTGGAGGATGCCGTACCTATGACGTTGGGGCAGACCTTTAATGGCTTCGCCAGCATCTTGCAGGATGAGATCGCTCACTTGAATGAGGCCGCCGCCGATTTCTTGGTGGTTAATATGGGAGCTACCGCTATCGGTACGGGTATTTGTGCCGAGCCGGGATACGCGGAGAAATGTATCGCGGCTTTACGTGAGATAACCGGATGGGATATCCGTCTCTCCTCCGATTTGGTAGGAGCTACCTCGGATACTTCTTGCTTGGTAGGCTATGCTTCCGCCATGAAGCGGGTTTGCGTGAAGATGAATAAGATATGTAATGACCTTCGCTTGTTGGCAAGCGGCCCTCGTTGCGGTTTGGGTGAGTTTAACTTGCCTGCTATGCAGCCGGGTTCTTCTATCATGCCGGGTAAGGTGAATCCTGTGATCCCGGAGGTGATGAACCAGATCGCTTATAAGGTAATGGGTAATGAATTATGTGTGACCATGGCCGGGGAAGCCGCCCAGATGGAGCTGAACGCCATGGAGCCGGTGATGGCACAATGCTGCTTCGAGTCCGTGGATTTGCTGATCAATGGTTTCGATACCTTGCGTACCCGTTGCGTGGACGGTATTATCGCTAACGAGGATCGTTGCCGTGAGGAGGTACATCATAGCATCGGCGTGGTGACGGCCTTGAATCCGGTAATCGGCTATAAGAACTCGACCAAGATCGCGAAGGAGGCGTTGGAGACCGGTGTTAGCGTTTATCAATTGGTACTGGATCATGGTATCTTGACCAAGGAGGAATTGGATACGATCTTAAGCCCGGAGAATATGATCAAGCCGGTGAAGTTGGATATCAAGCCTCGCCGTTAATCGAGTCCTATTATATAATGTATACCATTTGTGGACCGTATAGGTGGATTTTTCCATCCTATGCGGTCTTTTTTTAGATTATAATCTCTATCTTTGGACTGACTTAATTCTAATAATCATGATAAATAGACGAGATTTTTTAAAGAATGCGTCCCTTTTCACCTTGGGTGGCCTGATGGCCGGAAAGGTCGGGAGCGCAGATGCGGCTAAACCTGTCACTTCTGAAACGATGGCCGCTAAGACAGTTGGTTTACAAATCTATTCTTTAGGCAAGGAACTTTATGCGGATGTACCCGGTGGATTGAAAAAGATCAAGCAAATGGGGTACACGAATCTGGAATTGGCCGGTTACAAGGAAGGTAAGATCGGCGGTGTAGACATGATGGAATTCAAGAAGATGGTGGATGATGCCGGATTGAAGATCACCAGTTCCCACGTGAATCCTCCGGTACGTGAGTACACGAAGGCCAATCGCTCTCAGATCTCCGAGTATTGGAAGAAGACGGCTGATGACCATGCCAAACTAGGCGTGAAGTACTTGATCCAGCCCGGGCAACCGAGTACCCGTAGCACCGAGGAAACCGCTTTCGTCTGCGAGATTTTTAACGAGGCGGGTAAGATCGTGAAAGCGGCCGGTATTCCTTTCGGCTATCACAACCATGAGATGGAGTTCGCCAAGGTAAATCCGGGCAGTACGGAGGCCAAGCTGGGAAGGCGTGTGAAAGGAGATTGCATCTATGAGTTGTTCTTGAAGAATACTGATCCTTCGCTTGTATTTTTCGAGATGGATGTTTATTGGGCCGTGATGGGACAACAAGATCCGATAGAGTGGTTGAAGAAATATCCGAACCGTATCAAGGTATTGCATATCAAGGACCGTGCTATTCTAGGCGAGTCCGGGATGATGAATTTCGAGAATATATTCCGGCAAGCTTACGCGAATGGAATCAAGGATTATTTCGTGGAGTTGGAGGGTATGCCTGACGGACGTTCCCAGTTTGAGGGCGTGAAAGGCTGCGTGGATTATTTATTGAAAGCACCGTTCGTGAAATAAGTCTTTTGACTCATTAAAAAAACGCTCATGGCGGTAGGATGCTTCCTCCGTTATGAGCGTGTTTGTTCGTAAAGCAGCCATACCAATAAAGGGATATAGTCCTTTAATTCCGTCCGTAATATCTTGAGCGCTTGAGAGATGCGGTATGCGATTGTTTTGGGGGATACGCCTGTCTGCTCGGCGATCTCGTTGTAGGTCATTTCCTCGAAACGGTTCATCTCGAATGCCTTACGGTATTCATCCGGGAGCTCCCGGATGGCCTTGGAGGCCAAGGCCATCAGTTCTCCTATATAAAAATCAGGATTCTCGAATTGCTCTTGGAACTTGGCGTACAATCTCTCGTGCACTTGTTGCTTAACCTGTATGTGGCTGATCGTATTGAGGCATTTATTGCGGACAATCGTGAAAAGGAGTGATTTCAGGGACATGTCCGCTACTAGGGATTTTCGGTTTTCCCACAGCCACATCATCACGTCTTGTACGATCTCCTCTGATTCTGGTACTGTTACATATTGGGAGGCGAAGGCGCACAATCCCCGGTAATATTGTTTGTACACGGTGTCGAACGCTTGTTCGTCTCCTGCGATAAGTTCTAGTGAAATTCGTTCTGCGTTCTCGTCCACAATAGTGTTTAAGTTTGTTTGGTTGCAAACTTAATGAATAATTCCGGATAAGAGGCATGAATCCCGCTACTTTTTCTTTCCTTGGTTGGCTACGGCTTCCATGAGTTTCTTGATTTCCTCCGGGTCGCCAAGGAAATAATCATTCACGAGTTTTAAGTCATCATCGAACTCGAACACGTATGGAACGGCTGTCGGGAGATTCAGATGAACGATCTCTTCATCGGAGATGTTTTTTAAATATTTGATGATTCCCCGCAAGCTGTTTCCGTGAGCGGCGACAAGGATCTGGTCGGCGGTCCGGAGCGTCGGGAAGATAACCTCTTTCCAATAAGGGAGAATCCGCTCAACCGTATCTTTCAAGGATTCCGTACGGGGCAACTCTTTATCCGGCACGTCTTTGTAGCGGATATCGAAGCGAGGGTTACGAGGGTCGCCTTCCGATAGGGGAAGCGGGGCTATATCGTAACTGCGACGCCAGATCAAGACCTGCTCGTCTCCATACTTTTGGGCGGTCTCGCTCTTGTTCAACCCTTGTAGCGATCCGTAATGTTTCTCGTTCAGCCTCCAGCTCTTCTCCACCGGGATCCAGTCTTGGTCCATGCGATCCAATACACAATTCAAGGTTTTGACGGCCCGTTTTAAATAAGAGGTATAGGCTTTATTGAACACATATCCTTTTTCTTTCAATAGGTTGCCGGCCCTATAAGCTTCGGCCACGCCTTTTTCTGTCAAATCCACATCGGTCCAACCGGTGAACCGGTTCTCTTTATTCCATACACTTTCGCCGTGGCGAAGCAATACGATACTTTTCATAGGTCTTTTTATTTTTATGATTTGTTTTTCTCGAAATCCTCGATGACTTCTTTTAATATAGGTAGATGACTATGTTGTACATCCTTCGCTGCCGTGAGGAAAGTGACAACCGGATGCTTCTCGATCTCTCGTAAGAAAGGAATGAAATCCGGGTTCTGCTTGATTTCCATCCCGTAGCGACCTTGGAATACTTCCCAATGCCTGTCTTTATCCTCGTGGAACCATTGGCGTAACTCCTTAGATGGAGTGATTTCTTTTCTCCATTCGTCAAACTTCGCATCCTCTTTCTTCAGTCCTCTGGGCCATAGCCTGTCGAGAAGAATGCGATAACCATCCGCCTCACTTGGCTCCTCATAAATCCGTTTTAAAAGAATCTTTACCATAAGAAGTCTCATTTTGTGGTAAAACAGTAGAAAGAGGGATATTGTTGAGCCTTTCTTTAGGAACGGTATTTTTGTCATTATTCAATTTTCTTGAAAAAAATCGTTTTTTTGTTTAGTACATCTTTTGTCTCAACTGTATTAATTATAGAAACAAGAAAAAATGGAAATAAACGAAGACATATTGATCCGATACATCGATGGGATGTTGACCGAGGAGGAAGCTGCGGAGGTGAAAAACTGGCGGGCCGCCTCTCTAGAAAACGAGAAACTGTTGGAGCAGGTCTATTTTACGACTCAAGTGGCAAGTCGCCTAAAAGTCATGCGGACCGTGAACCCGGACGAGGCGTTGTCTCGTTTTAAATCAAGAATCCATAAGAAAGAGAAAAGATTAGCTTTAAGACAAGTGTTAGGTGTTATTCAACGGGCTGCGGCCGTGTTATTCATTCCAGTCTTTCTTTTATCCGCTTATTTGTTCATACAGCAGGGTCAAGGGAACGTGCGTACGCTAGCCGTACGCACGAATCCTGGGGTGGTTTCGGCATTCGATTTACCTGACGGTTCTAAGGTTTGGCTGAATGCCAATAGCGAATTGAGATATCCTTCGGATTTCAATGCGGATACCCGTACGGTGGAATTAACCGGACAAGGATATTTCGAGGTGACGAAGAATGCCCATAAGCCTTTTATTGTGAAAGCGGATAAAGATTACTCGGTAGAGGTGTTGGGTACTTCTTTCAATGTATCCGCTTACAAAGACGAGAGTATGATAGAGACCACCTTGGTAGAGGGATCGGTAAAGTTGAACGTCGTGTCCGGAGGAAAGCGAATGACACAGATGTTGAAGCCAAACGAGAAAGCTGAGTATCAAAAGGGTGCTGACAAGATCAAGGTGTTCGACGTGAATACCGAATATGACACGGCTTGGAAGAACGGGGAGATTATCTTCAGGAACCATCCGATGGATAAAGTATTGAAAACGCTGGAACGTCATTATCACGTAGTATTCGAGGTAAAAGATAACGAGATACTCAAGTCCATAATAACAGCCCGTTTCAAGGACGAGCAATTGCCTCAAGTATTGGAATACCTGAAATTGGCGTCGGGAATCCAGTATGCGATACATAAACCTACCGTTAAGGACAGTGGATCGGGAACCTCAGTCGTGGAAATATCAAAATGAGAAATAATGTGTAACCTTCTAAAATACGTCTGCCCATGAAGAAAGAATAAACAAGGATTAAAAACATACGGAAGAATATTGGCGTATTCTCCCGTACGAAAAGTCAAGAAGAGCTGTTGGCGCAGCTACAAATAACTTTATTATAAATAGTAACACTACAAAAATATGAATAAAATTGTAACCTTAAATGCTTTAAGGGGGAATAGTTATTCTCTTTTTCGAAAAATTCCGTTAATGATTAACATGGGGGTATGCGCATTCTGTTTGGTACCGGCCATGGTTTTCGCAGAGAACACGCATGAAGTCACAGTCTTAAACGCTCAACAACAGACACGAAAAGCAGTCGGTGTCGTTACGGACAAAACGGGCGAGGCTATTATCGGTGCTAACGTAATTGTCAAAGGAACTACCAACGGTACCATCACGGATATGGATGGCCGTTTCGAGTTGGATGTTCCTATCAATGCGACTTTACAAGTTTCCTATATCGGTTTTAATACGCAAGAGATCGTCTTTACCGGACAACCTTCTATCGAGGTTCAATTGGTCGATGATACGCAAGCCTTGGATGAAGTCGTGGTAACCGCTTTGGGTATCAAGCGAGAGAAAAAGGCTTTGGGATATTCTATGTCTGAATTGAAAGGTGAGTCCCTGACGCAAACCCGTGATGCTAACGTGGCCAACGCTTTGGCTGGTAAGGTAGCAGGTTTGCAGATCAAGCAAAATGGTACCGGTGTCGGTGGTTCCTCTCGTATCGTGATTCGTGGTAATAACTCTATTACTGGTAATAACCAGCCGTTGATTGTTGTGGACGGTGTACCTATCGATAACTTTAGCGGTGGTACGGATGACTATTGGGGTAACGGTAACGTGGATAAAGGTTCCGGTATCTCTGATATCTCCCCGGATGATATCGAGAGTATGTCCGTATTGAAAGGCCCGGCAGCCGCGGCGTTGTATGGTAGCCGTGCAGGTAACGGTGTCGTGATGATCACGACTAAGAAAGGTAGCCAGAATAAAGGTTGGGGCGTAAGTATCAACTCGAATTTCACGGCTGAGAACCCGATGCAAACCCCGAAGTTCCAAGATGTATACGGACAAGGTATCGACGGCGCTTTCGATAATAATAAAGCGACGAGCTGGGGTGCCGCTATGGACGGTTCTTCTAAGGATATGGCGATGGGTTCTTACCAGTATGCGGCGAGAGACAATGATTTATATAAGGACTTCTTGCGCACTGGTACCACTTGGACAAACAGCGTGGATTTGAGCAAGAGTTCCGAGGATATCACTTTCCGTGCCGGCGTGACACGCTTGGATAATAAGGGTGTTGTTCCGAATAGCGGAATGGATCGTACGTCTATCAACTTGCGTTCTACGGCTAAACTGTCTAAATGGTTATCGGCCGACGTGAAGGTTAATTATGTAAGCCAGCATACGAACAACCGTGTGAAATTAGCGGGCGACCCGGATAATATCTTCCTTAACTATTTAAGTATGCCCCGAAGTGTGGGCTTCTCTGACTATGACGCCTATAAAGATAATGATTGGAAACGTGCGGACGGAAAGCCCGCTGGTTATCTGATCGACACGGGAGCCAACGCCAATAACCCGTATTGGTCCGCTTACCGCAATACGAACAAGGATAAGAAAGACCGCTTTATCGGATTCGCGGCCTTGGATTTCACGTTTACGGATTGGTTGAGCTTGAAGCTTCGCTCTGGTATGGATAATTACACCATCCAGTATGAGACGATTCGTGCGACAGGTAACCCGTATTGGGAGAACAACGGTAGCATGACTGCCAATATGGAGAAATTCACCGAGATCAACTCCGATTTCTTATTGACAGCTAAAGGCAACTGGGATCGATTCGGTATCGTAGGTACGGTAGGTGGTAATATGATGTACCGTAATTCTACATGGTACAAGGAATCATCCGGTGAGTTTGTGATTCCCGATTTCCATGCGATCGCCAACGGTAAGACACATGGTGGTGAGTATACTCGCAACCGTAAACAAATCAACTCGCTATATGCTACGGCATCATTGTCTTGGGACGACTATTTGTATTTGGACTTAACTGCTCGTAACGACTGGTCTTCAACACTTCCAAAAGACAATGACTCTTATTTCTACCCGTCGGTAGGTGTTAGCTGGATTTTCACCCAAATGTTGAATAAGATGGGGCATAACACGGGTATTCTTTCTTTCGGTAAGATCCGTGCGTCTTGGGCTCAGGTAGGTAATGATACGGACGCTTATATGTTGCGTGACTATTATAATATCAGTTATGATATTAAAGGGGGTATTTTTAATGCCAGCAACGAGGATTGGATGGCAAATCCAAATTTAAAGAATGAGACGATCAACTCTTGGGAGTTAGGCCTTGAGTTGAAGGCGTTTGAGAATAGGGTTGGTGTTGACGTAGCGTATTATAAGAAGAACGCCAAAGACCAGATCTTAAAGATCGATGTTCCTTCCGCTACAGGGTTCAAGAAAAAGATGATCAACGCCGGTAATATTGAGAATAAGGGTGTAGAGGTTGCGTTTAACGCTACTCCTTATATCTCCGAGAGTGGTTTCCAATGGGATACTCAGTTGAACTGGTCAAAGAATATCAACAAGGTAATTTCATTGACAGATGATACGAAAGAGCAGATCCTTAGTGACGCATCAGTAAGTTTCTTGAAGATCGTCGCTCACGAGGGTGGAGCCTATGGAGATATTTACGGTTACGCTTATCAACGGGATGATAACGGCAACATTATTATCGGTGCCGATGGTGTTCCTTTGAGAACGGACGATATGGTATTGTTGGGTAACAACCAGCCGAAATGGATGATGGGTTGGAGCAATACCTTGTCATATAAGAATTTCGTGTTGAACTTCATGTTCGATATGCGTTATGGTGGTGATGTGTATATGGGATCTATCCGTGCGGGTGCTTCATCCGGTAATTTAGAGATGACGTTGGATGGTCGTGATGGTATGGTTGTTCCGGGGGTATTGGCCGATGGTACTCCCAATACGAAGAGTATTACGGCTCAAGCTTATTGGAATGGTCTTTCTAGCAATAATGTGACAGAGGCTTATATGTACGATGCGACAAACATCCGTTTACGTGAGTTGAGTTTGGGTTATAATTTCCCGAGAACGATGTTGGCGAAGACTCCATTTACTTCCGCTCGCTTGAGTTTCGTGGCTCGTAACTTGTTCATGATTTATAGTAAGACAAAGGGATTCGACCCGGAGGCTGCTTATACATCTGGTAACGCCCAAGGTATCGAGTACGGTTCTATGCCTACTATGAGAAGCTTAGGTTTCAATATTAATTTGGCATTTTAATGAAACATAAATCTAAAAATGGAATTATTATGAAAAGTAATATAAAGATATTAGCAGCTTGTTCGTTTATGATGGCGAGTATGGCCAGTTGCGACCTGACAGGTATAAATGATAACCCGGATAAGCCGACGGATGATGTAAATTACAATATGAGCGAACCTCGATTGGCCTCTACGCTACGTGGTGGGATGATTATCGATGGTGATGTGGAACAACGCTTGAAACCTTTGCAAATTGATTTCTACTCTCAAATGTTGGTCGATGGCGGTGGTTGGGCAACTAAGAATTATATCCAAAATGACGAGTGGAACAATTTAACATGGCAAGCGTATCTGACACAGATTTCTTCTATCAATATCGTGATCCGTAGTTTGATGGAAAAAGATAAGGACTTATACGCTAATACGATCGCTTTCGCTCGTATCTGGCGTGTGTATATCCATAGCCTGGCTGCGGATAAGTTTGGTCCGATGCCTTTCCCGGCCTATGCTACCGTAGAAGATAATCCTCCTTATAAATCGGTGAAGGATATCTATTATGAATATTTCACGGAATTGGATGAGGCGTTGAATAGCTTTAGCGATAGCGCTGAGCCTATATTCTCGGATGCAGGTATCGACTTGGTCTATAAGAATGACGTTTCTCTTTGGAAAAAATTTGGAAACTCCTTGCGTCTTCGTTTCGCTGTTCGTCTATCTGAGGTGGATCGAGAGAAATGTGTCGCTGAGGCAAATGCCGCTTTGACATCTCCTTGTGGTTTGATCTCAAGCAAGGCTGATAATGCTTATATGCCTCCAAAAGCGGATGGTTCTTGGGGACAGGACTATAACTATACGATGTTCCAGATTACTTGGAGCGGTCCGATCTGTATGTCTAAGTCATTTGAGAAATTAGTGACTAATATCGGTAATATCGATTGGCCTGCCGGCGTGGTAAACCAGACATCCGGAGTTGCCGTATCGAATGTACATCCCGCTAAGGTAGACCCTCGTGCCCCGAAGATGTTCCAGCCGGGTATTGAGAATGGTGATTGGAAAGGTTTGGTATACGGTGCGAAAGCAGAGGAGGCGAATACTGGTATTTATCAGTCTAAGCAATGTGCAGAGATGGGCTTTATTATTAAAGATGGCGCTCCGTATAAATCTCGTCCTTATGATATGTTCCTTTCTGAGGAAGTTGATTTCTTGAAAGCTGAGTTGTTCGCCCGTAATTTGGTCGCCGGTGATGCTAAAGCTGCTTATGAGGCAGGGGTACGTGCTTCCTTCGAGACTTGGGGTGTATCGGGTGATGTTGAGGAGTATTTGGCTTCCACGGAAAAGAATGAGGCTGGTACCAGCGCGAAATATGACGATCAACAAGGCGCAGGCAATACGGCTTTAGAGAAGATCATCACGCAGAAATATATCGCCGGACTTCCAGATTTGGCGCAGGAAGCTTGGAATGACAAGCGTCGTTTGAACTTGCCTCGTTTGGATGTGGCTGTTTATCGAGATCAAGCTGTATATAATAATAGTGATACAAATATCTTGAATCCTCAAAATTTCATCAAACGTATGAAATACCCGATGAAAGAGCAATTGGTAAATGCTGCTGAATATGAGAAAGGCAAATCCATGTTAGGTGGGAAAGGTGATGTGGTTTCGACCCCGATTTGGTGGGATAAGAATTCCAACTATTGCACATCTTCAAAATAAATAAACAGACAGATTGATTATATTGAGCTTTAACAGAAGCTGATGGTTATTCTCGTTTGGAGATACTTATCTGTGAAGAACAGTACTCCAAGCGAGAATTTTTTGTTATAATTGAATAGTATTAGATAATAATTCTTACATTTACCCATGATAAATTGTGCGTGTGTAAATTATGAGATTATATATTTATATCTTCATTCTACTATTATTATGTATATTCCCGCTGGGCGCCCAACAGGAACGTTCGGAATCCTATATTCGTATCTCTCCCCCGGTTAGCTTGGCTGGCGCTCTGGATGAGATTGAGAGTCAGATCGGAAGAGCGTCGTGTAGGGAAAGAGTGTAGATCTCGGTGGTCGCCGT
>ENA-OVGR01002638-OVGR01002638.1-human-gut-metagenome-genome-assembly--contig:-NODE-2638-length-10697-cov-3.315542_pt1 | contig 10697 bp, 6 predicted proteins | sample MGYA00237775_ERZ505429 | MGnify/ENA primary metagenome ERZ505429 (study PRJEB26158, sample SAMN06016345) | human gut metagenome | biome: human gut; feature: ankylosing spondylitis patient; material...
CGCGCTATCTCGGCGAGAGGTGCCCCGAACAGATCGGCGCGGTCATCGGCGGTGCGGCGGTCGTGTTCGCGCTCGTGTCCGCGCTGCTGTTTGCGGTGCCGGTCGGTCTGGTGCGGCCAATCGCCGTGGTGATGCAGGCCCCGGCCGAGGCCGTCACGCTCACGGCGAGCTATGTACGCATCTGCGGCGGCGGGACCTTCTTCATCGTCGCGTATAACCTGCTCTCGGCCATCTTCCGCGGGCTGGGCGACAGCCGCTCGCCGATCTCGCTGCTCGAAATGGGACTTTACGCCCGTTCGGGCAAGCTGTTCGTGGCGTGCAGCCCCGACTACTACCGCTACGACAACGTGCGCATCACCTGCCGGCGCTACGGCGTGCCGCTCTACGATTCGCTGACGGCACTGCTCGACGACCTGCCGCAACAAAGCGACGAATGACATGGAAGGATTTCTGGACACGGCCACGCAGCTCTGCATCGACTGGGGCTATTGGGGACTTTTCCTCTCGGCCTTCGTGGCGGGGAGCATCGTCCCGTTCAGTTCGGAAGCGGTGATGGTCGTACTCGTCCGCTTGGGACTCGACCCCGCACTCTGTCTGCTGGCAGCCGCCACGGGCAACACCGCAGGCGGCATGACCTGCTACTGGATCGGTCATCTGGGCAAACGCGAATGGTTCGGCCGCTACCTCGGCATCGACGAAAAACAACTCGACCGTGCCGGACGCTTCCTCGCAGGAAAGGGGGCATGGAGCGCCTTTTTCGCTTTCCTGCCCTACGTCGGCGAAGCGATCGCCATCCTGCTGGGACTCATGCGCAGCAACGTGTGGATCACCACGCTGGCCATGTTCGCGGGCAAGGCGCTGCGCTACGTGGCTGTCCTCTACGCCGTGCAAGGCGCAATATCGCTGTTGTAGGGCGCGCACGGCGCGATTGTTGCACATCCGACAGAGCGTTATGAAACGAATCATCGCAGGGGGAATCGCCCTCATGGGAATTCTCCTCACGGTAAATGCACAAACCATGAAACCGCTCACACCCGACGAACGCCGGATCATCGTCGACAAGGGAACCGAGGCTCCCTTCACGGGAAAATACTACAAGCACAGCGAGCGCGGCCTCTACCGCTGCCGCCAGTGCGGCGCGCCGCTCTACCGTTCGGAGGACAAGTTCGATGCGGGGTGCGGCTGGCCCGCCTTCGACGACGAGATCGCAGGTGCGGTACGCCGCACGCCCGACGCCGACGGCCGCCGCACCGAGATCACCTGCGCCCGCTGCGGGGCGCATCTGGGGCATGTCTTCACGGGTGAACGCTTTACCGACAAGAATACGCGCCACTGCGTCAACTCCCTCTCGCTCGACTTCGTGCCGGCCGCGGAGCCGTCCGACCGAACCTCCTCCGAGGCGGCCGCCACGACCGAAACGGCGATCTTCGCCGGCGGCTGTTTCTGGGGCGTGGAATACCTGCTGGAACAACAGCCCGGCGTCCTCTCGGTCGAAGCGGGTTACACCGGCGGCCGCACCGACCGCCCTACCTACGAGGAGGTGTGCAGCCATACCACGGGACACGCCGAAGCGGTGCGCGTGACCTTCGATACGTCGAAGGTCTCCTACGAAACGCTCGCACGTCTCTTCTTCGAGATCCACGATCCTACGCAGATCGACCGCCAAGGGCCCGACATCGGCGACCAGTACCGCTCCGAAATCTTCTACACCTCGCCCGAACAACGCGCCGTGGCCGAACGGCTCATCGCCCTGCTCCGCAGCAAAGGTTACCGCGTCGCCACGCGCGTGACGCCGGCCGGCCCCTTCTGGCCCGCCGAAACCTGTCACCAGGACTACTACCGCCGCCGGGGAACGCTCCCCTACTGCCACGCCTACACCCGCCGCTTCTGAGGCCGCCTCGCTACTTCCAGAGAGTTTCTTCCGGTCGACCGCCGCGTCACACCGTTAAAAAAAGAGACGATATGGAAAATCTGAACACCACTCCCCTGCCGCGCATCGGCGACAAGGCCCCGTCGTTCGAGGCCGTCACTACGCAAGGCCCGATCCGCTTTCCGGAAGATTATGCCGGACGCTGGATCATCCTTTTCAGCCACCCGTCGGACTTCACGCCCGTCTGTACCTCCGAATTCATGACCTTCGCGGCGCGCAGCGACGAATTCGAAGCGCTCAACTGCCAGCTCGTCGGACTCTCGGTCGACGGACTGTACAGCCACATCGCATGGCTGCGCACGATCCGCGACAAGATCGTCTACCGCGGAATGCAGCACGTCGAGGTGCGCTTCCCGCTGATCGCCGATCTGCGGATGAAAGTCGCCAACCTCTACGGCATGATCCAGCCGGGCGAAAGTTCGACGTCGGCCGTCCGAGCCGTCTTCTTCATCGACCCCGACGCCACGATCCGCGCCGTGATCTACTATCCGCTGGCGCTGGGCCGTAACTTCGACGAGATCAAACGCGTGCTCGTCGGCCTGCAAACCGTCGACCGCTTCAACGTGGCGCTGCCCGCCGACTGGCATCCGGGCGACGAAGCGATCGTGCCCACCGCCTCGTCGTCGGCCGCTGCCGAAGAGCGCATGACCCGTCCCGACGAAGGGACGCAGTGTTACGACTGGTTCTTCTGCACGCGGCCGCTGCCGCAGGAAGAGCTCGAAGAAGTTCCCGTACAATAACCGCAAAACAACCGCAATCATGGCAATCACGCAACTGACCAAAACCGAATTCTCGGAAAAAATCGCCAACCTCGACTCCGCCATCTCCGAATGGCACTATCTGGGCTCGCGACCGGCCATCGTCGACTTCTATGCGACCTGGTGCGGCCTCTGCCGCACGCTCGCACCGATCCTGGAAGAGCTCTCCGAGGAGTACGCCGGCGAAGTGGATATCTACAAGGTCGACATCGACCGCGAACAGGAGCTGGCCGCAGCCTTCGGCGTGCGCTCCGTCCCCACGCTGCTCTTCATCCCCGCCCGGGGAATGCCGCAGATGGCTACCGGGGCATTGCCGAAGGAGACGCTGCGCGAAGCCATCGGCGAGCTGCTGCTCAAACTCCCCGCCGCCGAGTCCTGATCCCGCAGAGAAACGACAACGAAGGGGCGTCACTGATGTGACGCCCCTTCATGTTTGCAGACGGATTCCTCCGCTTAGAACATATATTTGATACCGAACTGCATCGTCCAATAGGAACCGATATCGGGTTTGTAGGTACGATCCAGCGAAATGTCGTTGCCGTAGATGTCCTTCAATCCGTTGGTCATCTTGTATTGAAGCGTATAGTCGTTGGCCGCCGTCGGCTTCTGCGTGACGGACAAGAACTGATACTGCTGACCGTTCGTCCCCAGATACTGCGAGTAGCTTACACCCCAGTTGCGGTTGAGCAGGTTGAGGAAGTTGTCGATGTTGAAACTGAATCGCAACTTGTGCTCGCGACCGTTGCGCTGCGGAACGATGATGTCGTGCGAAATGCTCAGGTCGAGCTGATTGGCGAAGGGTGCCACGGCGCCGTTGCGCTTAGTGTACTCGCCGCGGTGCTTGCTCAGATAGGCGTCCTGCTCGATGAACTTGTCCATCGCCTGCCAGGCATTCTCCCAGGCCTGCGCCTCGTCGAAATCCTTGTCACCGGCCATGTTGCCGTTGTTGTCGGCGAAACCGTCGGAAACCAGATGGCCGACCGCTTCGTCGCGGTTGGCCGGCACGTAGATCAGGTCGTTGGCCGTCTGACCGTCGCCGTTGGCGTCGCCGCCGTAGCAGTAGGAGAAGCGGAAAGGACGGTAACGCTGGTAGACCAGACCGAAGTTGGTCGCACCGTGCTTGCCCCAGCGTGCCGTGTAGAAGGCGCTCAACAACAGCCGCCCGTCGAACGAGCCGGCCGAATAGCCCAGCTCCTCGCTGTTGACAGCCACCTTCTGCGTATATTTCCAGGCCGACGTAGCCACCGACGACGTACCGTCGGTCACGCTGCGCGCCGTACCCATCGTATACGATCCATTGAGGTAGAGACCGCGCAGCGGCCCCTGCACGAACTCCTTCTGGATTTGGAGCGTGGTGTAGAACGAGTAGCCCTTGTTCGTATTGCGAAGCATCACGACGTTGTAGGTATTATCCGCCAGATAATTACCGGTGAAGGCAGTGCGTTGACCCTTGCCGCCATCATTGACAGACTTGCCCTCAGCCACTTCGATACCGATGTTGTCATGGTAGATCGCATTGACATCCTTCGTGTAGAGCGCTTCGAGCGTGAAGACCCAGCCGCGCCACTTGTAGTCGAGCGCAAGGTTGCTCTTCCACAGCATCGGATACTTGAAATCGGGATCGGTAATGGCGATATCGCTCTTCACGGGTTCATCCGATGCTGGCCAGTATTGCTGTATATTTCCAGTAAAGCCCAACTGATGACGATTGTCATAAGCGACACCGTCAATCTTGCCGACATACTCGGGAACACTTCCAAACAGACGGCCGTTGTTACCCGCCTGATTCGAAATCCAGACATAGGGAGGCGTACCCGTGAAGAGACCCGTACCGCCGCGCAACTGCAACGAACCGTCTTCGAGCGGTTTCCAGTTGAAGCCCACGCGCGGCGAGAACTGCGGATGCACGCCCGGATATTTCGAGACGTCGATCTTGATGCCATCCCGATAGGTGTTGGCTGCGACCGCGGGATTCTCCTGCAAGTCGGTCAGGAAAATCGGCATGTCGACACGCAGACCGTAGGTCAGCGAGAAGCGGTTGCTGGGCGTCCACTTGTCCTGCACATAGAAGCCGAGTTGCAATACGTCGACTTCGGCGAAGGGGAAACTGCCGTCGGGAGTAAGCGGATAGCGCTGCTGGAACTTCGTCTGCCCCGTACCTGCACTGTTGGCAAGACCGCCGTTGACGGGATTGAGGCCCCACTTCGCAGGATCATACGTGCGAATATCGAATCCGTTCATATTGCCGTGCGAAGCCATGTAATCCTTCGCGGCCAGCACGTTGAACTTGAAGTCGTCGATCGACGAGAAGACCCACGAGCCCGGATAGTTCTGCGCGAAGCCGTTCTTGAACGTACGATAGTCCGACTGCGTGCCGACGGTGATCTGGTGACGGCCGTAGTTCATCGTGAAGTTGTCCTGAATCTGGAAGATGTCGGTATCGAGCTGGTTGTTGTAGGAGTTGGCCTCGGTACCGAAGACCGTATAGCTCGATCCGTCTTTGAGGATGTCGACCTGCGGGAAGAAACCGCCGTCCATGTCGCGATAGTCGCGCAGACGCGAGTAGCCCACCTTCAACGTGTTGGACATGTGGTCGTTGATCGTCGAGTTCCAATCGGCCATGACGATGTTGAAATTGTTGTTCGTGCGGTAGTAGCTCGACGAGAAGGGCATGGCATAGGCGTTGGGGCCGCGTCCGTTGGCAGGAGCGCCCGACGTCGAAGGTGCGTTCGTATTATAGGATTTCAGGTAGTAGTACTTCAACGAGAAGGTATTCCGATCGTTGATATTCCAGTCGATACGCGCCGTAAGACGATCGGCCCGCGTCTCGGTCTTCGACAGATCGTAACCGCCCGGATTGTAGTTGAACTGATCGCCGAGAAACTTGGCCAGATCGTCCAGATCGGCGGCCGAGACACGCGAATCGGCCAGACGGTTCGAGATCGGTTCGTCCTGACGGTCCAGCTCGCCGTTGACGAAGAAGAAGAGCTTGTTCTTCACGATCGGGCCGCTCAGGCTCACACCGTACTGACGATTGGAGAACTCCGACACCTGACCGACATAGTCGCGCACGCGGCGGCCCTGCAACTCGGGACTCTTGGTATACATATAGGCCGAAGCGTGCCACTCGTTGGTACCCGACTTGGTCACCGAGTTGATACCGCCGCCCGTAAAGCCGCCGTTGCGCACGTCGTAGGGAGCGATCATCACCTGCACCTGCTCGATCGATTCGAGCGAGATGGGCTCCGTACCCTGGGCGCCCAGCGCCGACGACAGGCCGAACGAGTTGTTGAACGACGCACCGTCGACGGTCACGTTGTTGAAACGATACGACGTACCGGCGAAATTCTTACCGCTCGACATGGGCGTCAGTTTGACGAATTCATCGAGCGAACGACTCGTCGTAGGCAGTTTCTCCATCATTTCGAGCGTCACGACCTCCTGCGCGCCCGTGCGGTTGGCATTGAAGACCGGATTGGCCTTGCCTACGACCACCACTTCGCCGATCGACTGCGAGTCTTCGCGCAACACGAAGTCCAACGTAGCCTCCTCGCCGATGGTCAGATAGATTCCCTCGATCTTTTCCGTATTGCAGCCGATAAAGCTGACCTCCACATCGTAAGGACCTCCCACACGCATACCGCCCAAGTTGAACTGGCCGTTGCGTGTCGATGCCGTAGCATACTGCGTACCCGTCGGCGTATGCACGGCGACGATCGTCGCACCGATGATCGGCTGGCCGTCGGTGTCGGCGACGCGACCGCTCATGCTCGACGTCGTCACCTGTGCCGAAGCCGTACAGAATGCGAACAGCGACAAAAATAAAAAGACAAGTTTCCTCATAAGTATAAGTTTAGATTAATAAAAAGGGCGATTTCCATTCGTCTACGGCATCCGGCTCCGAAAAACAGAGTCGCCATGCCACCCGTTACCCGTTGTCTTTTCGGATCGATCCGTAACATAAATCTGCTGCAAAGATAACGCTTTCCTACAAATTATAAACGCTTACCTATATATTTATAAAAATCCGGCCGCTTTTACCTACGAAATGCAAGCGGTCGGACTCACGACGTGAGTCCGACCACTTTACGAATCGGGTATTTTCGTCAGAAATAACGGCCGCTCAAATCCTTCATCTCGGCCATCTCCTGCAAAGCCGGCAGGAGGCGCTGCTGCATCATTCCCTCGGCCATCGCTTCGGCACGCACCTTCTCGTCCTCGGCCGTCTGCTGCCGCTCGGCCGGATCGATCGCAGTCACCTCGAAGAGGTAAACGCCCGAAATGCCCTTGACCGGAGCCGAAACCTTGCCTTTCTCGGTCGTCTCGGTGATCGCACCCACGAGCGCCGGCTCGACACCCGCACCGTCGATGTAGAACGACCCGAAGGTCACGTCCTTGAAATCGGTCACCTCGCTGCCGAAGCTCTCGGCGGCGCCTGCGAGCGACGCATCGGAGAGGTTCTTCACGATATAGTCGTATTTCTTGTCGCGCAGCAGGCGGTTCTGAATCTGCGGGGCAGCCTTCTTCACCGAAGCGTACTCGTCGTCGTCAATCTCCGTGAGCAGCGCCACGACATAGTCCTTGCCGACCTTGAAAATCTCCGACAGGTCGCCCTTGTCCGCGCCGTAGGCCCAGCGGGCCACTTCACGCGAACCTTCCAGACCGCGAACCGAGCGGTCACCCATGTTGAGCGTCGCTATGCGCGGCGTCACGGCAGCCTTCGAGGCGGCCTCGTTGAACGCGGCGGCGGAACCTTTGGCGTTCACGGCGAAGGTGCTGGCCTGATTGTGAACGTCGCGCAGCGTTGCGGCCGAAGCCTCCACGGGATAGCTTACCGTCGCCACCTTGTAATGTTTCGAGGGTTTGTCGGCACGGTAAACATTGACGAGCTGGATGGCGTCGCCGCTCATCACCTTCACCACGTCGCCCTTTCTGGCGTCCGAAAGCGCTTCGGCCATTACGGTATTGAAGGCCGAGAAGGGGTAGACGCCCACCTCGCCGCCTGCGGCGGCCAACTCCTCGTTGGCCGAATACTGACGCGACAGATCGGCGAAATTCTCACTCGTCGCCACCGTTTTGAGACTGTCGGCCAGTTTCTCGGCGGTATACGGAAGCACGATCATTTTCAGACCGAGCGTATCGGGAGCCATGCGGCTCTCCACCACACGGGCCATCGTCCAGACGTTGTTCTTCAACTCAGGGCCGAACATCTTGCCCGCGACGAGCGCCTCGGCCTGTTCGCCCAGCTGCGCCGCCGTCACATAACGGTCGGCGATCTCGCCGTGGCGATCCTGACGCACGAAGAGTTTCACGTCCTCCGCGGCGTCGAACTTCTCTCCGACGGCGCGCACCTCCTTTTCGAGGTTCAGCATATCGTCGTCCGTAGCGTTCACCTCGAAGACCACGTACGACAGCGTGCGCGACGGCGACTGCTTGAACATCTCCTTATGGGCGTTGTAGAACGACTTGATCTCGCCCGACGAGACGCTCACCAGCGAATCGGGCACCGACGAATAACGCTTGGCGACGTACTTCCCGCCGAAGACCTGGTTGGCCGCATCGACACCGTCCTCGATTTCGAGTTTGTTGACATAGGCGCCCTTGCCGATCAGCGTGGCGTATTTCTGCACGGCGCGTTCCAGCCGGGCCTGCTCGTTCAGGTCGTTCCACGCCTGTTGCGCGCGGGCGTCGGAAGCGGCCTGCGACAGGAACTGCGACACGGCGGCAGCGTTGTAAGCCCCCGTACGCGGATCGCCGAAAGCCGAATAGAAGGCCTGCGAAGGGATCTTGCCGCTGACCATGTCCAGACGCTCCTGCTCGGGAACCTCGATCCCCATCCGCTCGAAGCCGGGGACGAGCACGTGGTCGGCGAAAAGCGCCTGCCACGTCGCGGCGGCCAGCTGGTCGGACTCCTGATCGGTCGAAGCCTCTACGCCGCCGTTGCGGTTCTTGATGGCGTCGTACTGATTCAGATACTCGGAGTAGCGGATCTTGTCGCCGTCGATCACGCCGACCTTCGGATCGTTGTCCGAGAAGCCCATGTCGGTCTTCAACGACAGAATGAATGCCAAGAGGGCGAGTGCGATAATCACCGACAGAAGCGCGCCGAACTTGGTCCGTAAAGTGTTCAAACTTGCCATAAAACTGTATTTATTTTTTCATTAGTTTGCTTTCCTGCGGACGTTTTTTCGCCTCGGCACAGCCCGAACGGGTGCGGCTCTGCATCCGGCTTATCGAAAACGTCCTTTTTTCGGGCCTCCAAAGATAGTAAATTATTCGTAATTAACCCGCTGATCGGCCGAAAAAAAGCTCACAACCGTCTGACCCGCGCCAGCTCGATGCGCGAACGGGTCGTGCGCAACACGCGGATTTCGAGGCCGTCGACCGTAAGCACCTGACCGGCAGAAGGAATCCCGTCCAGATGCGAGATGATGTAACCCGCCAGCGTGTCGTATTCGCGGCTCTCCTCGATGCCGAGCCCGTAGCGTTCGTTGAGGTATTTCACTTCGAGCCGGCACGAAAAGACGTACTCGTTCTCGTCGACCTGCTTCTCGATCATATCCTGCTCGTCGTGCTCGTCCTCGATCTCGCCGAAAATCTGTTCCAGCACGTCTTCGAGCGAGATGATGCCCGCCGTGCCGCCGAACTCGTCGATCACCACGGCGATGTAGGAGCGGTGCTTGATGAAGTGTTCCAGCAACGCCTGCAACGGCATGGTCTCCGGCACGAAATAGGCCGTCATCAGTACCTTCCTCAGATCGGCCGGCTGGCGGAACAGGCTCTTGGAGTTGACGTATCCCACGATATTGTCGATACTGCCCTCCCAGACGAAGATGCGCGAATACTTGGAATCGACGAAACGCGCCGTGAGCTGTTCGATGGTCGTATCGTCGATGTCCACTGCCTCGACGTCCACGCGCGGCACCATGCAGTCGCGCACGCGCAGATCGGCGAAGTCCAGCGCATTCTGAAACAGTTTGATCTCGTTCTCCTCGTCGTGCTGCACCTCCGTCGACCCCTCGATCAGACTTTCGAGATCGGTGCGGTTGAAGTCGGCCGCCGGCGCCTGCCTCTTCATCCGGCAGCCGAACAGCCGCAGGATGACATACGAAACGACGGTCGTAAGCCATACGATCGGATAGAGCAGGATGTAAAAGACGAAGAGCAGCGGCGCGAAGGCTCGGTAATAGAAATTGGGATTTCCCTTGACGATCGACTTGGGCAGATATTCCGCCACGAAGATGATGACGACCGTCGAGATGAGCGTTTCGGCCAGCACCGACCCGCCCTGCGCCCCGGCGTCCCAGCCGGCCAGCGCAGCCAGCGCGCGCAGCAGCGACGACATGTAGAGCGAATAGACGACCAGCGCGATGTTGTTGCCCACCAGAATCGACGTGATGTACTGCCCCGGATGCCGCTCGAAGACCTTCGCCACGAAATCGAGCAGGCCGCTCTGCTTGCGGTCGATCTCCAGTTTGAGGCGGTTCTTGCTCACGAAGGCGATCTCCATGCCCGAAAAGAAGGCCGAGAGGAGCAGCATCACGAGGATCAGGATAACGGATACGGTCATCGCTACGCTTCGGTTTGCGGTTCGCCCGCCTGCGGCGAAAGGGCCGCAGGGGCAGGATCGCCGTTATCGGGAGTCTTCTCTCCGGTCGGGGTTTCACCGGGGACGGCAGCCCCCGATCCGGCGGCAGGCTTTCCGCCCGCCTCGGCGGCTCGTTTATGTTCGGCTGCGGCAGGCTGCCCTTTTTTAACAGTACCGGCGGGATTGCCTTCGGCAGCAGGATTCGAAACAATTGCGGCAGCCTCCGATCCGGCAGCAGGCTTTCCGCCCGTTTCAGGCGCCGGCTCGCGTCCGGCAACGGTCTGTTCCTTCCCGACCGAGCCGGCAGGGCCGCGTTCGCCCGCAGCGGCAGGCGCAGCGCCACCAGCCAGCCCATCCGTGCGCAGTATGTACTGCCCGCAATCCGGGAAGCTGCCAAGAGCGCCCTCTGGGCCCTGACCTT
>ENA-OVGR01002642-OVGR01002642.1-human-gut-metagenome-genome-assembly--contig:-NODE-2642-length-10677-cov-4.502448_pt1 | contig 10677 bp, 9 predicted proteins | sample MGYA00237775_ERZ505429 | MGnify/ENA primary metagenome ERZ505429 (study PRJEB26158, sample SAMN06016345) | human gut metagenome | biome: human gut; feature: ankylosing spondylitis patient; material...
ACCGCGCCGCTGATAGCCGTTGTGCCGGAGATACGGCTGAACACATCGTCGGCAAGCTCCTTTCGCAGGTGATGCACCAGCAGAATGGCGATGCCGTGGGCATCCGCAATACGCTTCAGCACGGAGAGGTCACGGTAGTCATTTGCGTAGGTGTTGTCATAGCCGGTACCGCGGATCATTTGCAGCGTGTCGATGATGATCAGCACCGTGTCGGGGTGCTCAACGAGGAATGCACAGAGCTGTTCCTCCAGACCCTTGCCGAGAGTGTCACTGTTGGTGGTGAAGTGGACGCTGGCGGGGGCGTCCTCCGTGATCTCGAACAGGCGGTTCTGGATGCGGAGGGTGGAGTCCTCCAAGCAGAGGTAGAGCGTGGTACCCTGTTTCACGCCCATGCCCCAAACGGTTTCGCCCTTTGCCACCGTGACCGCCAGCCACAGCGCCAGCCATGACTTTCCCACCTTGGGTGAGCCGGCGAGGATGTGCAGGCCCTGAGAGAGCAGCGTATCCACCACGAAGTTCAGCGGTGTGAGCGGCTGACTCATCAGCGTTTCTCCGTCGATGGTCAGCAATCGGTTTTCTTTTTTCAATTTCGGATCCTCCTTAAAAATATTGCTCCCATCGGAACGATGAGAGCGAAAAAAGCAGAGGGGCGTTACCACGGGACGGCGCGTGGTTTCTTCCCTCTGCTTGTATTGTGGAGGAATTTATGCTATGCTGAGAAAAAGCATGGACAGATTAAAATTCATGTAGGACAGATTTTACCAGGAGGGGCACATATGGAGGGCAGCATCGTTTTCTACACCTATGGCAGTACGCTGGAGCTATACGGTCAGCAGTTCACTGCCGGTATGTTGACCGCCGATCTGCTGAACCTGTCGCCGGACGAATATCGACCCATGAGCAAACGCATGAAGCAGGTCACCAGCCTTGCGGAAGAATATGAGCAGAGCGGGAGCATAGAGCTGTGGTGGAAGCTGAACGAGGAGCTGGCAGCACTCTGTGGGGTACTGCGCCGCTACGCTGTGTTCCGCCTGCTGCTGGACGAGAGCGAGGACGCTTTCTTCTCTGTCATACGGGAGGTCACGGGGCAGTTCGATTTGTTTCCGAAAGAGGAGCACGAGCCGCCAGCGGAGATACAACGGGAACGACTTGAGCGCGTGGCGAATGAAATCTCCGAGCGCAGTGAAACGGTCAAGGATGCTCCGCTTGACCTGTTCCATCCGAGTGAGTCAGACTTGGAAAGGGGAGACGCCTTTTATTATGAAATGCTTCGCGCCGTCGGTCCTACCAAGGACGCATGGCGTGATTACAAAAAGTACATTCGCCGTTATGAAACATATCTTCACGACATTCGCGCTTTCAACGGTACTATTCGGAATTTCATCAGCTTTAGTCTGTCCAAGCTGAAGCATAACAGCCCAGAGGACTATGCCGCAGCACTCTACGGCTTCTACAATGATGAACGCATTGCGGAAAAGCTCATCGTCAATCCCATCCGCAACAACGGCGACTGCTATACGACCCACGATGCCTACGAGCTTTCCTATGTGCCGCGGCCGCTGCCGGACGGCTCTGTCGCTATCTGTCAGGAGCATGTGACCGACAGCTTGCAGGCACTGATGAAAGCGGATTATATGCTGGCGCTGAACAGTGGGCACAACATCCGCCGCTGCATCATCTGCGGACGGTATTTTCTGCTCAAGAGCGGTGTCCACGCTTTGTACTGCGAAGGGGCGTGTCCCCATGCGCCCGGCTACACCTGCCGGCAGTTCGGCACGGTGGAGTTGCAGAAGGAACTGGCGAAGGACATTCCCAAGGTCAAAGTCAAGGTGACCGCCTTTGCCCGCATCACGAAGGATATGCAGCGGGGTGCGATCTCACAGGAGGATGCAAGAAAAGCCAAGGACTATGTGCGGGATCTGCTCTATGATGCCCTGCGCGACGCGAATATCTCCGTAGAGGCTTTCGAGCAGCGTATTTCCTCTGAGCGTGTTTACCAGCACTGCGGGATCACCAGAACGGCTAATCCGAGGGGCCGTCCGCCGAAGGCAAAGGCGGGTGAGATCTCATGACCAATGAGGAACTGGTTCGTCGGTATTATGACGGTGCCGAAGCCGCGCTGGAAAAGCTGTACCATAAAAACATCGGTCTGATCCGTGGCATCGCCAAGGAAACCGCGGCGGAGTTCAACTGCCTGATAATGGAGCAGCATCATACGAATCAGTTTTCCGCGTATACGAAAACGATTCTGGACGATCTCTGCGGCGAGGGCGCCGTGGAGCTTCTGACACGGATTCAGAGCAGAGAATATGACAAGAGCCGCGCCGCACTCACCACCTATCTCTACCCGCATTTGAAGGGGCGCATGACCCGCTGGCTGGAGCAGAATATTGGCTGCATGGCGTTGAGCAAGGATGAGATGGCTGCCGTCCGACAGGCGCAGAGGCTGTATCATGTTGCATGGAAGGATACCGGTGAGATCACGGAGGAGTTGGGCATCCCCGAGGCTCGTGTCAGCCGATATGTTCGCTACAATACCCATTTCCTCGGTGTGCACGACCTTATCCGAGAGGACTATGACGGCGATCCCTACGAGCGGCTGATGCCGGGTGCGCTCTCCGTTTCGGCGGAGCAGGCCGTGTACCGCAAGGTCTGCATCGAGCTCCTCCGGGAGCTGTTCGACACCCTGCCGAAGAAGGACAGGGACATTCTCGGCAAGACCTGCGGCGTGTTCGGATACCCGGAGGCGACCTTGAAAGAGATCGGGATGTATCACATGATGAAGGAGTCCGCCGTGGAGAAGGCGAAGAGCCGCGTGGTCGAGAAACTGAGAGAAGCCTATCCCGGCAGCAGGCTTCAGGTATGGAGGGCTGTTCATCGTATGATGCGGAGGCCGGTCCCGCCGCCGGGGGAGGACAGTGATCTGCGGCGCAATTTCCCGCAGTATGTCCGTGCCTTGACGGAGGTCTATGCTATACTGGAAGAAGCCGTTGCAAGCGGAGAGCGATACTTAGGCGAGAATGAGAGCTCCAATACCTGTGAAAAGTAAAGCTGGAGGCGTATGTAAAGATTGTGGACGGTCCTCTTACTGCATAACCGAATCTGCCGCCCGACAGCGAAAACTGCCGAGCGGCAGTCTTGCAATATGGGAAGATAAGTAGTCAACTCAAAATTTTTTACAAAATTCTTTGTAAGATTTTCGGTTTTGCGTAGTCATATAAGTGAACGGGACAAGGAGGTGAGCAGGTGACGGACTTTGAACAGATATACAAGGACTATTTTCGGGATGTGTTCCTCTATGTGCGGCGGCTGTCCGGTGGGGACGAACGGCTGGCAGAGGATATTACCAGCGAAGCCTTCTTCCGTGCGCTTCGCCGCATTGACAGCTTTCGGGGGGATTGCGACATCCGGGTGTGGCTGTGTCAGATCGCAAAGAATTGTTACTATACCCATCTGAAACAAAGCCGCTGGACAGAGCATACAGCGGATATGGAACAGCTTATATCGGAAGCGGAGGAATCACCGGATGAAATGCTGCTGCGCAGCGAGAATGCCCAACAGGTAAAACATCTGCTGCATGAGCTTCCCGATCCGTACAAAGAGGTTTTCATGTGGCGTACCCTTGGCGAATTGAGCTTTAAGGAGATCGGGAAGCTGTTTCACAAGACGGAAAACTGGGCGTGCGTCACCTATCACCGCGCACGAAAAATGATCCAAAAGGGAATGGAGGTTGACAAAGATGAAAAATGAATGCAGTATCATCCGCGATATTCTGCCGCTGTATGTGGAAAACATGGTATCGGAGGATACGTCGGAGTTTGTAAAGGAGCATCTGGAAAGCTGCCCCGCCTGCCGTGCGGAGCTTGAAAAACTGCGGGAGCCTGTGGAGGTGCAAACAGAGCCGCAGCCCGACATGGATGCCGCGCCGCTGAAACGGCTGAAAAAGGCTCTGCTGATGAAAAAGGTGCAGACCATCCTATGCACAGCGGCGGTGCTGCTGGCGCTGATGCTGTCGGTCATTTCCTTTCTAACCGCGCCGGAATACTTCGCCTATTCGCCGGAGCTGGTGACTGTGACGGAGGAAGCAAACGGTGCGGTGACGCTCTCTTTCGGCAACGAGGTCACGAATTATAAGCTCCAACAAATCGCCGACCCCGATGATCGCAACACTGTCTACCATCTTGAGGTGTGGACCTCCGTATGGGACAGGGCGTTCCATAGGCCCGGCGCGCAGGCCGTGACCGCAGCGCCGGAGAGCGGCAAGCCGCTTCTCGTTTATTTCACGCAGTTTATCAACGGACACGCCGAAAGCTCCAGCGATAGCTCGGTGTGCATCTACGGCACCGCGCCCGACAGCGGCGGCTGGGTCGCTTTGGCGGGGCTTTCTTTGGGCTATTGGCTGCTATTCAACATCGCCCTGTTCCTGATCCTTACCGGGGTATGGTTCAAGCTGCGTAGGAAAGAAAAATCCCGCCGCCGGGTGGAGCGCCTACTCCCGATTCCTATCGCATACGGGCTGGGGCATCTGTGTGTCATGGGCTTTCGCACTGCATCCTGTTCGGAATGGCGCGACTTTCAACTGATCCTTGCAGTCGGCGTTCTGTTCTACTGCGCTATGCTGCTGGCATTGAGTATTTTTTATAATGTAAAAGAGCTGCGGGGTATAAAAAGAGAGGGTGAGAACGAATAGCGGTCTGACCATTTGGAAAGTAGGTGTACCATGAGAAAACTTGTGATCTTTTGCTTTGCCGTCTGTATGACCGTGCTTTCGGTACTATCCCTGTTCAATTTTGCACAGGACGCAGAGGAAAGCATGATACTGGATAAGCGGGCGGTAATCCTCGAAAAGCCGGAGACATTGAGCAACCGCGAATTTTTGGGACAGATAGATACTGCACTCGGAAAGATCGGCGCAGACATTATGTACCGCTACGCGGAGCTGGATGGGGACAAGCCACTGTACCGCTACTATAAGACCAGCCATACCGACAGCTTTCTTTCCGTTTCTACCGGGAAAGGGAGCGTGAGGCTGGAATCGGACGAGTTCTTTTCCACTGCAAAGCAGCCGGGAGCTATGGCGCTGCATCTGTCCTCGCTGTTTCAAGATACCGTCATCTATCCACTCATGCAGGCGCAGCAGCATGACTTGACCGCCGCGACCTGGTATGTGGCGGAAGGACAGCTTGACGCGGTGCTTCATGCGCTGAAAGGCTTGGGCTATTCCGTAACAGCAACCAACGAAAGGCTTTTGTCTACCAAACTGCCGCTTTATTTCCTGTTCATTCCTGCCTTTATGCTCTGCGTCAGTATCGTATTCTACACCCTGTCCGCAGGCAAGAAAAATGTGCTGAAAAAAATGGAGGGCTATACCACGGGGAATATCCTGCTGGGGGAGATCAAAGCCTTTGCCCCTGCTTTGTGTCTTTGCTTTCTGCTGATTTTTGCCGCCGCCATGATTTGCGCCGTGTGGCTTCATCCGGTGGCGACCTGGCAATTTGGGCTGTTCCTGCTGGGGGATTGTCTGTGGCTGCTCGTTCCTCTGATACTGGGCATCCTGCTCTCCCTGTTGTTCCTCTCCGGGCAGCGCAGCGCGGAGTATGTGAAGGGCAAAGTTCCAAAGCGCGGGATCTACATTACAAACACGCTTGCGAAAGCTGCTTTTCTGATCTTTATTCTATTCTCTCTCACCATTGCCGTGCGGAACATCACGCAGATCTACAACACCTTCCATGCAGCGGAGTTCTGTTCGCAAAAGACAAAGGGCTATGTGACTGTCCCTCTGAACAATGTTAATTCCGGCAGAGCACCGGAGGGCGCGGATTATCTGGCGTTCTATTATGCCACAGTGGATCGCTACAATGGCATACTCATGGCAGCCAACGATTTTAATTACGACCTGTTTGAAGGGAAAATGCTGGGAGAGGCATACGGTCAGGATTATGCCCACATCAACCGAAACTACCTTGCGTTCAACCCCATCTATGCGCCGGACGGGGAGCAGATCGGTGACGCTCTGCTTTCCGATACCCATGTGAATATTCTGCTTCCAAAGTCCAAGGAATACAGGCGGGATGAGGTACGGGAGTGCGGCGCGAGCTGGGGAAATTCCGGGGATGTGAATATTGTCCTCTACGATGATAAAGCGTCTGACATATACTCCTATAACGCCAGCACAGGGCTTGGGGGAAACGGCGCTCTGCCCGCGCCCATCCTTGTAGTCAAGGAAGGTGACCTGCTGGACGGGCTTTTCATCGAAGCATGGTGTTCACAGGGGGCGTATTTCCTCTATGTTCCCACCGATGATCCGTATGCGGAGCTGCTACCCATCCTGCGGGAAACGGGGATTGACGCGGCGACCGTTTCCACACCGACCGTCGCCGCCACCTTTGATAAAATGCTCCATCATCTGACCTATATGCTGATGATTTGGGGCGTACAGGCTTTGGTGCTGCTGATCGGGCTGTTCTGCCTGATCTTATTCGGCGCAAGGCTCTACTGCGACAATTACAGGGACAGGATCGCCTGTCGTCTGATTGAAGGGCATTCCCTATTAAGCTGTATTCGCACCCATCTCGTGCTGACGGTGCTGTACTATGGGGCGGTAGCGGCAGGGCTGCTGCTCTTAAAGCTCGCCATCGAGCTTGACTACAATATCCTGCTGGGTACATTTCTCGCGGAGCTGCTGATCACGCTGCTTGCTTGCGGCAGCATTGCCTGGAAGAACCTCTATCAGATTGTGAAAGGAGCGGAAGCATGACTGCCATTACTTTATCTAATATCAATAAACGCTTCGGGGAAAAAGTCCTGTTTCGGGATTACTCGCTACATATTGAAGCCGGAGAGTTTGTCGCCATCAAGGGCGAAAGCGGAGTCGGAAAAACAACGCTCCTGAACATCATAGGACTGCTGGAAACGCCGGACAGCGGCAGCGTCACCCTCTGCGGCGCAAGAAACCCGTCCTTTTCCTCCCGCGCTGCGGTTCATCTGCGGCGGCACAAGCTGTCCTACCTGTTTCAGAATTACGGGCTGGTGGACACCGACACCGTGGAAGCCAACATGAAGCTCGCCACCCGGTTCGGTAAAGCAAAGGGCAAGGCAGAGAAAGAACGCATCGCGGATGCGCTGGCACAGGTGGGGCTTTCTGGCTATGAGCGTCGTAAGGTCTACACCTTGAGCGGCGGTGAGCAGCATCGGGTGGCACTGGCAAAAATCATCGCAAAATCCCCCGACATTATCCTTGCGGATGAGCCTACGGGCAGTCTGGACGAGCGCAACCGCAGCTATGTGATGGATATTCTCAAAGAGCTGAACCGACAGGGGAAAACCATTGTTGTTGTGACACATGATCCCTATGTGAGCGATTGCGCCACACGGCATATTGCGCTGTGAGAGGACGGAGGGTAAAGCTATGCGAAAAAAGAACTGGGCTGCCTTGCTATGCTCGATCCTGATTCTTGCGAGCATAGGGCTTGGCGTTTCCATCATTTACTCGGACTACTATTTCAGCCCCGTGTCGGGCTTGCAATCCTTTACTGTCGCGGACGTCTCCCGGACATACCTTCATCCGGAGGAGGACACAGGCACGCCAAGCGCCGCCGCGCCGTCCGATGAGCTTTATGTGCTCCTGGAACGCTGGGCGTTGGAAAACGAGGCGACAATCCTATACAAGAACGGGTTTGCCGCAGGCTGCGGCATTCTGGACGGTTCGGATTGGCTCCGTGAAGCCATCGGGCTTTCGCTGCCTTGTGATGCGCAGGGCGTATTAACCGCAGAGGACGCGGCTTTTTCGGAAACCTATGTGCGCGATGGGCGGTTTTTGCCGGACGCGCTGGGGCTGCCTGTACTGGGAACCTATCGGGAACGGGATGTGCCTTCCGTTATCTCCAATGCAGGGTTTCTCTATCCGTTGTCTATGAGCGGGGCGAAGGATGGAATGTACTTCACAGATGGCACGGACACCCGTGGTCTGACGGCACTATTTGAGAATAGCGGCTATACGGTCACTGACCAGCGGCAGCGTTTGAGCCTTCCCGCGCTGGCGGCGAAGCTTCTGACGGACAGCGTTCTTTCCAGAGCGATTTCCGCTGCCATGCTCGGTTTGATCTTTTGCTTCTCCTATGTGGTGCTGACCATGTATCGGGAAAATGACCGCCGCTATCAAATCTATCATTTGTTTGGGCTGTCAAAAGCACTGCTGTTCCTCCGCTCCACCCTTACGGCGATGGGTATTGCACTGACTGCTGCTCTGCTTTTCGGCGTGGCGCTGTACCGGGGGCTGACCTATATGCCGGGCAGTGATCTGACCACGCTGCTGATAGGTACTACGGCAGGGTTTGTACTGTTCTCACTGATTTTGAACTGGGCGGGCTACTGCGGAACAACCGCACGGTTGGGGAAAGGGGGAAGATGATATGACACTGATCAGGCAGGTGGTCCGGGATTTGGTCAAGGATGCCGGATGGGTCATTTTTTACGGCTTTTTAACCGCAGTGTCCATCATGGCTTTCGTGCTGGTGGGATTGAGCTACCAGCATGTCGCGTCACAAAATGATGCAATCCGTCGCTTTACGCAAAACGATGTGAGCATGGTGCGGGTAAAGGATTTGAGCAGTCTTATGACAGCGGCTGACCGGAAAACTACCGCACAGCCTATCAGCACAGGCAGTGGGCGGCAGCAGGGCCTCGTGGATCTGTTTCAAAAGCATGACAACCTCGGCAGCCTCGTCCTTCTCCCCGGCATCGGCGGGTATCAGCAGACCATCGTTTATGTGGGCGCCTACACCCGGCTGACAGCATTCCCGTTTCCGGCAGGCAGCGATGCACCCATCGCCGCGGTTTCGCCGGACTGCGCCGGGGACGAAGGAAAGACGCTCCGCATCGGCGATCACGAATGCACAGTAACCGTTGTTCCATCCGATATGGACGTTTACCATCCGCTGCACTACAGTCCCCCCGCATCGGAGAATCTGAAGAAAACGCTCTATGTTTTCTCGCCGTCCTGTGAGGATGCCCTTTCCCTCGCGGCGTTTCCGCACGTATCGGTGGATATGTTCATAGACCGTCTGATTCTTGCCGAACCCACAGAGGAAAGCGCCGCCGATGTCAGGTCGTTTCTGTATCAAAACTATTCCGCCTATGCGGAGATACAGTCAACGGAAAACTTTTTGCGGCTTTCCGCCGCAAGCAGCACCCGCACCCATCAGGCGTATCTTCTGTTCTACATCATGTCCACGCTGGTTTTATTCGGTGCGCTGCTGCTGAACGCCTATCGCATCCTGCGACGCAGGATCCCGGAATATGCGGTGCATCATCTGTTTGGCGCAACACAGCGGTTTATCTTTGCAAGGATGTATCTGTTCGTGTTGGGATACCATGTGATCCCGCTTGTGGGTACGCTCCTGATCCTGTCATTGAACAGGCTCGCGTCGCCGCTGAATCTTCTCATGGTATTCGCAGCCACCATGGGCTCGGCGTTCCTTGTCACAGGTATTGTGCAGCAGCGTTTTGTATCTAAATTTTCACAGGGATTAAGGAGGGAATGAACTATGCCGGGAATCACCGTTACACAAGCCTGCAAGAGCTATGAAACCAGCCACTATACCGTAAAAGCGGTGAATCACGCCAATCTTTCCGTGGAAAGCGGCGAAGCCGTCGCCATTGTCGGACCTTCCGGCAGCGGCAAGTCCACACTTTTGAACATTATCGGTCTGATTTTGAAGCCGGATTCCGGAAGCATCGCCGTGGACGGAGAGGAAGTCCTGAACATGAACGACAGGCGGTGCAGTGCTTTCCGAAATGCCTCGTTCGGCTATATTGTGCAGGACTTCGCCCTGCTGGACGATGAAACCGTATATCACAACATCCGAATCCCCCTGCTTTATAACAGGCAGATCAGGCGCAGGGAGCATAAGCCCCGAATCAGGGAGATCGCGCAGAAGCTGGACATATCAGACAAGCTGAACCGCAAGGCGGGCAAATTGTCCGGTGGAGAGCGGCAGCGGGTGGCAATCGCCCGTGCAATCGTCTGTGACCAGCCGATCATCCTTGCGGACGAACCCACCGGTTCACTGGACGCGGCGAACAAAGCGAATGTCATGGACATTCTCATGCGGCTCTGCAAGGAAAGCGGCAAGACGCTGATCATCGTTACGCACGACCCCTCGATTGCCGAACGCTGTGACAGGATCGTTCAGATGACGGATGGCCGCATTGAGGGAAACGGAGAAAACTTGCCGTGAGAGGGTGTGCGCCCATTACCATGGATTTCAGAGTCAAACAGCCGCAAGCCACCATTTTTGATGACTTGCGGCTGTTCTGTTCAGCAGCTCTTTTGGTAACTCTCCATCTTGTACGCTTTGCTTCCACGGACGGCTGAAAGAAATAGTTTGAAATCAGGCCGCCAATCAGGGCGGCTTCGTTATCGGTGTACTGCATGGTGATTGCCCTCCTCTGCAAAGCTCAAACAACAAACGCTGGCATCATACCACAAGATACTGTACCGGTCTATTCGCAATCTGACGAAATATTGAAATACAAACCAAGATACAAAATGAAGCGGCGTTTCGCTCTCTCGTGAAAAGAGGGTTGAAACGCCGCTTTTTTCTTTTCTTAAATTTGAAACCTGAGACGAAGGAGGTCACAAAAATGTCTGTATTCCGTGTCGAGAAAAACAAAGGT
>ENA-OVGR01002647-OVGR01002647.1-human-gut-metagenome-genome-assembly--contig:-NODE-2647-length-10669-cov-4.366874_pt1 | contig 10669 bp, 10 predicted proteins | sample MGYA00237775_ERZ505429 | MGnify/ENA primary metagenome ERZ505429 (study PRJEB26158, sample SAMN06016345) | human gut metagenome | biome: human gut; feature: ankylosing spondylitis patient; material...
AAAGAAAAAAATTGATTCTGCAGCGAATGAATATAGAAAAAGTATGGATATTTTAAGGGTTGCTAAGTTTGGTGGTATATTGACAACTGTAATTACTGTAGCTGCGGATGTATTGGGGTATTGTAGTAATTTCCCTGATTTATATAAAGGCGCAATTGAGTCTTCCGGCTTGTGGGCCGGAATCTTGACTGGGATTTTTGAGAAAAGAGTAGGGAACATTAATAATCCATATACTTACTTAGCACAAATCAAGTCTACTTTTTCGTATTATCCAGGAGCCTCCAAACTCTTTGGAGGGCAACCGCAAATTGCAAAGTATAACTATACTTTATACCGCGGATTTGAGGAATTTATAAACGATTAGTTAATATGTCTGGAGTAACATAGAAATTCACATAAAGCTTGCTGTATGATATTTAAAACAGAACTCTTTTCTTCTTTTTAGCCAAGAGAAAACTCCGCACTATCTAAAGGTGGTGACCAGATGGAATTCATTGTTCGAGAATGTCCCAACAATGGTATACTTGGTGGACCGTTCGAGAAAACGATTACAGCCTATATAGGCCAACAACATAGTTTAGCAGAGATTTCCATAGAGCAATTTGGTGAACGTATCATTACGGTTCATACTGTAGAGGATGCCTCCATATACGACCTTCATCATTTATACTTTGATTTGAAGCGTCTAATAATGCTAATGGATGGACAGTTTTATCCAATCACATCGGTTACTCAGGATGGAGTCGAAATCACCACAAGCATTCAGAAAAAGTTGCTTCCTAATTATTTTTCTGCTGATTTTATGATTGGAGAAAATAACCGTTTGATTAATTTTGATGAGGTGCTTTCCGAAACACTTTTTTCAAATTGGTGTCTGATTCAAGAGGAATTAGATATTGTTCACAATACGGCTTTATATTGCCTTTCCAGAGTTGAAATGCCTGTGGACATGAAATGTGCTTTCCTAATTGAAGCCTTTATTGGTGTGGGCGAGATTATTCAGAGCAAAAAGAGCGAATTTGTTTTGCCAAAAAGGAAGAGTCGTGAGGAGTCCCAATTAGGTTTGGATCTTAAATAATAAGCCATTATGGGCAAGAAATTTTTCGGGGTGAGTACCAAAAAGACTTGGAAGGTTTTGTGCAAATATTAGTAAATAGTAGGAATCGAATTACTCACATTAAAAGTAAGCAGAATAGAAAATTCTTGAATGGTGATGAGAGTGTGCTTTACCTACACAAGCTTTCACTCATGTATAGAATTATTTTATTAGATTTGCTCGATATTCCGCTAAACCGATACAAGGAGAGATTGTCTAATCGTATTGAAACTATAAATTGCTGGTGGGCAGATAGATGCGACCAATGATTTTCTCTGCAAATTGAGGTTTGGACCGATATCTATAGTGTTTCGCTATTACAGAGAAACCCCCGGAAAGCGGATGCTTTCCGGGGGTTTGATTTTGCCCGGCCCGGCAAATAAGCCATCCCCCGCCCTGCCAATCGGCAAGGCGGGGGATGCACTGTTCGGGTTATTCGCCGATGGGATCGTCGTCGGAGTCGTCGTGGACCGGCGCGCCGCCGTTGGCAGGCAGCGGGGCGATGAGGGTGCGGTACAGCCGCCGGAAGAACACCAGGGTCACCAGCAGGGAGGCGATCTCCGCCAGGGGATAGCTCCACCAGACCAGATCATCGTTGCCGATGGAATAGCCGTACCGGGCCAGGACATAGGCGATGGGCACCAGAAACACCAGCTGCCGGATGATGGAGGTGGTCATGGAGTACACCGCTTTGCCCAGGGCCTGGAAGGAGCTGCCCAGGGCGATGCAGGCTCCGGCCATGCAGAAGCTCAGGGAGATGATCCGCAGGGCAGGGACGCCCACCTGGAGCATGGTGTCCGTGGCGTCGAAGATCTTCAGCAGAGGCCCGGGAATGGCCCAGAAGATGATCACGCCCAGCACCATGATGCAGGAGGCGTAGATGGTGCTGCGCTTGATGGTCTCCACCATCCGCAGCCGGTTCTGGGCCCCGTAGTTATAGGCCACGATGGGCACCACGCCGTTGTTCAGGCCGAACACCGGCATGAAGATGAAGCTGTTGAGCTTGAAGTAAATGCCGAAGGCCGTGGCCGCCGTCTCCTTGGCGGAGTGGTACGCGATGAGGATCTTGTTCATGCAGAAGGTCATCACCGAGCCGATGGCCACCATGATGACGCTGGGCAGGCCGATGGCGTAGATGTTGCCCACCAGCCGCCAATTGGGCCGGAAGCCCCGGAATTGCAGGTGAATTTCCTCGTTCTTCTTCAGGTTGAAGATCAGGGCCAGGATACAGCCGCAGAACTGGCCGATGACCGTGGCCACCGCCGCGCCGGTAACGCCCATGTCCAGCACGAAGATAAAGATGGGGTCCAGCACGATGTTCACAATGGCGCCCAGACCCTGGGTATACATGGACAGGATGGATCGGCCGGTGCCCTGCAGCAGCCGCTCGAACATGATCTCGCAGAACAGGCCCAGGGAGCCGCAGCAGCAGACCAGCAGATAGTCCGTGCCGTTTTCCACAATGTAGTCGATCTGGGTCTGGGACCGGAAGAAGGGCCCGGCAAACAGCAGCGCCAGCACGGCGCAGATGGCAAAGCCCACCACCGCCAGGAACACGCCGTTGATGGCCACGGCGTTGGCCCGCTCCTGGTCCTTGGCTCCCAGGGCCCGGCCCATCAGGGCGTTGACGCCCACGGCGGTGCCGGTGGCCAGACCGATCATCAGGTTCTGGGCCGGAAACGCCAGGGACACGGCGGTCAGCGCCTGCTCACACACCCGGGACACGAACACGCTGTCCACGATGTTGTACAGGGCCTGCACCAGCATGGAGATGATAATGGGCAGGGACATGTTGATAATCAGCTTGGAAATGGGCATGGTGCCCAGCTTGTTTTCCTTTTCCATGGGACTATCCCCTCCTTGATTTCGATTCACAAAAGGATATTGTACCATAGCCTCGGACAAATGAAAACCCCCTGAAAGCCACATTTTCGTCGGCATTTCAGGGGATTTTTTATTCATTTTGGAAACTTATTTCGCCCGTCGAAACAATTTCTCACTGGGTCACCAGGTAGCTGCCGCCGTCGGGGGCGTAGGCGGTCATGGCCACCACCCGGGTGGCGGCGTCGTAGCTTGTGGGCAGGGCCGAGGCGTCCGCCTCCGGCATGACATACACCCGGTCAAAGCAGGCCGTCAGCAGCTCCGGCGTCAGGCCGTTGTCCGCCGTGGGCGTCTCCCGCAGCACCACGGACAGCACCGTGCCCTCCGGCAGCTGTTTTTCCAGGGCCTGGGCGAAGTCCTTCAGCACCGCCGTCCTGTCGGCAGGCAGGTCCAGGGCCGTCTGGTCGCCGCTGGTGGGATACAGGAACCAATCCAGCAGGATCTCGTCAAAGCCCAGCCGGGCGCACTCCTCGGCCAGGTCCGTGATATACCGCAGGGTCTCCGGCTTGGTGGGGTCCAGCCAGCGGCGGCCGGAGCCGTCCCGGTACAGGACGCCCTCGGCGGTGCACAGGGCCGCCCGGTCCCCCATGGCGTCGGCGTAGGCGTTGTCGCAGAAGCAGGCAAGCCTTGCCACGGTGTAGCAGTCGCTGTCCAGAATGGTCTGGAGGTTCCGGCTGGTGGCATTGCCGCCGGTGAGGATGCCCTCCGGCAGGGACACCGCCGTGTGATAGGCCACGGAGCCGTCGTACATCTTCACGTTGACGGCCACGGCCTCCCGGCCCGTCAGCAGATAGCCGGGGTCGCCGCCCAGAACGCCGTAGGGCAGCTCCCAGGCGTGGATGGCGTCCACCTTCTGCCGCTGCGGCTCCTCCCGGGTGATGTCCACGTCATCCGGCACAGGGGCGGGGTCCGGCTGGGGCTTCTCCGGCTCCTTCCGGAACCAGGGCAGCTCCAGATGGGCCTTGCCCTCGTCGTCATACACCACATACTCCTGGGTCAGCAGATAGGCCACCGCCGCGATCAGCACCAGCACCAGCACGATGACCAGCGCCACCTTGCCCCGGGTGTTTCTTCCCCGGTAGCGATGATATCCCTTTGTGGTCATGGAGCGCACCTCCGTTCACGGAAAATTCAGGGCTGGATGCTGTCCAGCTGGCCCACCCGGCGGGCATGGCGTCCGCCCTCAAATTCGGTGTTCAGGAACACCTCCACAATGCGCTTGGCCAGGTTGGGGCCGGTGATGCCCGCGCCCAGGGCCAGCACGTTGGCGTCGTTGTGGCGGCGGGTCATTTCGGCGGACAGGGAGTCCGTGCAGTGGGCGCAGCGGATGCCCTTGACCTTGTTGGCGGCGATGGAAATGCCGATGCCGGTGGTGCAGATGACGATGCCCTTTTCGCAGTCGCCGGAGGCCACCAGCCGGGCCACCTTCTCGCCGTAAATGGGATAGTCCACGCTTTCGGTGGAGAAGCAGCCCACGTCCTCAAAGTCGATGTCGTGCTCCTCCAGCCAGATGAGAATGTCCTGCTTCAGCAGATAGCCGCCGTGATCGCAGCCGATGGCAATTTTCATGATTCGTTCTCCTCTCGGGTATCACAGGGCCTGAAACTGCGGCCGGCCCCGTTCAAATGTGGTGAAATAGCGGAAGCCGCAGGTCCGCAGAAGCTCCTGGCGCTGCCGGATGAAGCAGCCCACGTCCTCCGGCCGGTGGGCGTCGCTGCCCAGGGTGATGATCTCGCCGCCCAGACTGCGGTACAGCCGCAGAATTTCCTCCCCCGGCAGGGGCTCGTTTCCCCGGTTGGTGTTGCACTCGATGCCCACCCCCTGGGGAATGATGGTGCGGAAGATCTCCTCCACCCGGTCCATGTGGCGGCGGAAGGTCATGTGCTCCCCGTGGTGCTCGTTGATATACCGCAGGGGCAGGGTCAGGTGGCCCAGCACCTGGAACCGGCCCCACCGGGCCAGGGCCAGCACATCGTCCAGATAGCTGTCGATGACACTATCATAATACGCTTCGCTGCCTTTTTCAATATAGTACAGGTCCATGTTGGCAAACTTTTTTCCGCTCAGGTGCACGGAGCCGATGACAAAGTCCAGCTCCTCCCCGGCCAGAAGCCGGTCCGCCCGGTCGAAGCTCAGCTGGGCCTCTCCCAGCTCCGCCCCCCGCCGCAGGGTGATCCGGTCCCCCCACAGCGCCTGGGCCTCATGGAACTGCCGCCGGGACTCCTCCCAGTCGAAGTCGTCCCGGGGAGCCAGGGTGCCCCAGTGGATGGTGTCCACATGGTCGGTGATGCACAGCTCATTAAGGCCCTGCCGGACGGCAGCCTCCGCCGCCTGGGCCATGGTCTGGCGCCCGTCCGGGGAGCAGGTGGAATGGACGTGATAGTCTGCAAGATACATGGCTTACTTCTTCTTTCCGAAAAAGCTGCGGCGCTTTTCGTAGTTGTTCTCGCCCAGGGTCTCGCTGAATTTCTTCAGGGCCTCCTTCTGCTCCCGGTTCAGGTCCCGGGGCGTCTCGATGGTGACGGTGACGTACTGGTCGCCCCGGCCCCGGCCGTTGAGGACGGGAATGCCCTTGCCCCGCAGCCGGAACACGGTGCCGGTCTGGGTGCCCTCGGGGATGGTGTATTTCACCCGGCCGTCGATGGTGGGGATCCCCAGCTCCGCGCCCAGCACCGCCTGGGTGAAGGTGATGGGGGCCTCGCAGAACACGGAGGTGCCCTCCCGGCGGAAGATCTCGTGGGGCCGCACCATCACGGTAATCAGCAGGTCGCCGCTGGGGCCGCCGTTGGAGCCTGCGTGGCCCTGGCCCCGCAGGGAGATGGTCTGGCCGTTGTCGATACCGGCGGGGATGTTCACCTGAATGGTCCGGCGCTTGCGAATGCGGCCGCTGCCGTGACAGTCGGGGCAGGGCTGGTGAATGATCTTGCCGGTGCCCCGGCACTTCTGGCAGGGGCCCTGGCTCTGCATGACGCCAAAGGGCGTCCGCTGGGCCTGGGTCACGGTGCCGGTGCCGTGGCAATCGGGGCACACCTCCGGCGTGGTGCCGTGGGCGCAGCCGTTGCCCTTACAGGTGGGGCAGGACTCGCTGCGGTCCACCGTCACGGATTTTTCGCAGCCGAAGGCCGCCTCCGTGAAGTCTACGGAGATGCTGGCCCGGATGCTCTCGCCCCGGCGGGGGCCGTTGCGCCGCTGCTGGCCGCCGCCGAAGCCGCCGCTGAAGAAGCTGCCGAAAATGTCGCCCAGGTCGCCGAAGTCGAAGCCGCCTGCCCCGTATCCGCCGCCCTGGCCCGCGCCATAGTTGGGGTCCACCCCGGCAAAGCCGAACTGGTCATATTTCTGGCGCTTATCGGGATTGGACAGCACCTCGTTGGCCTCGTTGATCTCCTTAAACTTCTCCTCGGCCTCCTTGTCGCCGGGGTTCATGTCCGGGTGATACTTCCGGGCCAGCTTTTTGTATGCTCTTTTGATCTCGTCCTCGCTGGCGCCCTTTTCAACGCCCAGGACCTCGTAATAATCGCGTTTGTCTGCCATAACGGCCCGCTCCCTTCTCTGGGTCTTCTATCCCTGAACACCACAGGAAGGGACAGGAAGCCCTGCCCCTTTCCGGTGGTGAAATTTCACTTATTTATTCTTGGTGTCGTCGTCATCCACGACCTTGTAGTCGGCGTCGTAGTACTGGCCGCCCTGGTCACCCTGGGCGCCGCCCTGCTGGCCGGCCTGGGTGGGGTCGCCCTGGGGCGCCTGCTGCTGATACAGCTTCTCGCTCATCTTGTAGAACAGCTGGGTCAGCTCCTCGGTGGCGGCCTTGATGGCGTCGGTGTCCTCGCCCTTCAGGGTCTCCTTCAGCTTGTCGATACCGGCCTGGATGGGAGCCTTCTCGCTTTCGGGCAGCTTGTCGCCCACCTCGCTGAGGGTCTTTTCGGACTGATAGACCATCTGGTCGGCCTGGTTGCGGACCTCCACCTTCTCCTTGATCTTGGCGTCCTCGGCGGCATACTGCTCGGCCTCCTTCACGGCCTTCTCGATGTCGTCCTTGCTCATGTTGGAGGAGGAGGTGATGGTGATGTGCTGCTCGGTGCCGGTGCCCAGGTCCTTGGCGGACACGTTGACGATGCCGTTGGCGTCGATGTCGAAGGTCACCTCGATCTGGGGCACGCCGCGGCGGGCCGGAGCGATGCCGTCCAGGTGGAAGCGGCCCAGGCTCTTGTTGGCGGCGGCCATCTCCCGCTCGCCCTGCAGCACGTTGACCTCCACGGAGGTCTGGTTGTCGGCGGCGGTGGAGAAGATCTGGCTCTTCTTCACGGGGATGGTGGTGTTGCGCTCGATCAGGCGGGTGCACACGCCGCCCATGGTCTCGATGCCCAGGGACAGGGGGGTCACGTCCAGCAGCAGCAGACCCTTGACGTCGCCGGTCAGCACGCCGGCCTGCAGGGCCGCGCCCATGGCCACGCACTCATCGGGGTTGATGCCCTTGAAGGGCTCGTTGCCGGTGAAGTTCTTCACGGCCTCCACCACGGCGGGGATACGGCTGGAGCCGCCCACCATCAGGACCTTGGACAGGTCGGAGGGCTTCAGACCGGCATCGGACATGGCCTGACGCACGGGGCCCATGGTGGCGTCCACCAGATGGCCGGTGAGCTCGTTGAACTTGGCCCGGGTCAGGGTCACATCCAGGTGCTTGGGGCCGGTGGCGTCGGCGGTGATATAGGGGAGGTTAATGTTGCTGGTGGTAACGCCGGACAGCTCGATCTTGGCCTTCTCGGCGGCCTCCTTCAGGCGCTGCATGGCCACCTTGTCGCCGGACAGGTCGATGCCCTCGGTGCGCTTGAACTCGCTGACCAGGTACTTCATGATGCACTGGTCGAAGTCGTCGCCGCCCAGCCGGTTGTTGCCGGCGGTGGCCAGAACCTCGATGACGCCGTCGTCGATCTCCAGAATGGACACATCGAAGGTGCCGCCGCCCAGGTCGTACACCATGATCTTCTGGGCCTGCTCCTTATCCACACCATAGGCCAGGGCCGCGGCGGTGGGCTCGTTGATGATACGCTTCACGTCCAGACCCGCGATCTTGCCGGCGTCCTTGGTGGCCTGACGCTGGGCATCGGTGAAGTAGGCGGGGACGGTGATAACGGCCTCGGTGACGGTGCTGCCCAGATAGGCCTCTGCGTCGCTCTTGAGCTTCTGCAGGATCATGGCGCTGATCTCCTGGGGAGTGTAGGACTTGCCGTCGATGCTGACCCGGTGGTCGGAGCCCATCTCGCGCTTGATGGAGGAGATGGTGCGGTCGGGGTTGGTGATGGCCTGGCGCTTGGCCACCTGGCCCACCATGCGCTCGCCGGTCTTGGAGAAGGCCACCACGGACGGGGTGGTGCGGTTACCCTCTGCGTTGGGAATGACAACTGCCTCGCCGCCCTCCATGACGGCTACGCAGGAATTGGTGGTGCCAAGGTCGATACCGATAACTTTAGACATAATAATTGCCTCCTGAATATATGAAATAAAATTTGTTTACAAGGGTCAGTCCATCGGATACTCGGGGATCACGATGGCGGCGATGATATAGCCCAGCACGCCGCTGCCGCCCAGCAGGCTGAACAGCACCCAGGCCAGACGGATGATGGTGGGGTCCATATTGAAATACTCGGCGATCCCGGCGCACACGCCGGAGATCATCCGGTTATCCCGGCTTTTATAAAGCTTTTTTCCGTTCATAGCACATGCTCCTCTCAATTAGCAACCTTCACCATGGCGAACCGCAGGACCTTGTCGCCCAGGGCGTATCCCTGCTGGAATACCTCCACCACGGTGTTCTCCCCGGCCGACTCATCCTCCACATGCATCACGGCGTTGTGGCGGGCGGGGTCAAAGGGCTGGCCCAGGGCCTCAATCTGCTGTACGCCCAGCTTTTCCAGCACGGTCATGAACTGCTTGCAGATCATCTCCATACCCTGGCGGTGGGGGTCCCCCTCCTCGAACTGGGCCAGGCCCCGCTCCAGGTTGTCCAGCACCTCCAAAAAGGGCTTCACGGTGTCGGCCTTGGCGTCGCCGTAGAGGCTTTCCTTCTCCTTGGCAGTGCGCTTGCGGAAGTTGTCATACTCCGCTGCCAGCCGCAGATATTTGTCGCTGGCGTCGGACACCATCTTGGCCAGCTGTTCCATTTTCTCCATCTGGTCCCGGGTGACGGTGAAGGTCTCCTCCGCCGTTTCCGGAGACGGCTCCTGCTGGGGCTGGGTCTCCGGGGTGTCCGTGTTTTCCTGTTCCTGGTTGTTTTCCTGATTCACATTCTCGCTCATGTTTCCTGGTCCTCCTTGGGGGGCAGCTGGTTCTTCCCGAACATGCGGCCCAGGCTCTCGGCAAAGTAGCTCAGGCGCGCCGCCACGGTGGCGTAGTCCATCCGGGTGGGTCCGACCACGCCCACCAGGCCCCGCATATTGTCTCCGATATCGTAGCTGGCCACCACCACGCTGCTGTCCCGCAGGGCCTCGTTGAGATTTTCGGGGCCGATGAGGATCTGCACCGGGCCGCCCTCCGTGGGCGCGGGCAGCTGTTCTTTATTGTCCACCATAAAGGTCATCAGGTCGTGGGCCTTGTCCGCGTCCCGGTATTCCGGGAACCGCAGGAACTCCTTGGCCCCGCCGGTAAAGACCTCCTGGCTGTTGGCTTCCTTCAATAGCCGTCCGGCATATTCCACCACCTGGTTCAGCGGCAGGAACCACTGGCCGGACACCTGCTCCGACAGGCTCATCAGCCGTCCGTTCATGTCCTCCGGCCCGATGCCGGTGAAATGGGTGTTCAGCAGGTGGCTCATGTCCGGCAGGCCCCCGTCCTCCACCGGCAATTGCAGCGGCAGCAGCTGGCTTTTCACCTGGCTGTCCGACAGCATCACCACGGCGATGAAGCTGCTCTGGTCCACGGGGATCAGCTCGAAGCGCCGCACGGTGGCGGCAGTTTTGTGGTCCGCCACGGCGTAGGCGGGATAGCCCACAAAGGACGAGACCATCTGGCCCGCCCGGGCCATGACCTGGTCCGTTCCCGCCAGCTTCTCGGCCAGGGAGGTGTTGAGCTTTTCCTCCTCCTCCCGGCTCAGGGACCGCCGCTCCATCAGCTCGTTGACGTACAGCCGGTAGCCCTTGGCGGAGGGGACCCGTCCGGCGGAGGTGTGGGGCTGTTCCAGATAGCCCATCTCCGTCAGGTCCGCCAGTTCGTTGCGGATGGTGGCGGAGCTGATCTTGCCGGGCATCCTCTGGGCGATGGCCTTGGAGCCCACCGGCTCCGCCGCCGCCACATATTCCTCCACCACGATCTTCAGTATCTGTCTTTTTCGATCGGTCAATTCCATATCGTTTTCTCCGTTAGCACTCCAACTTCCCGAGTGCTAAACGCAGTTTACCACCCCCCGCCGCCCTTGTCAAGTGGAAGCCTTTGAATTATTTGTAAACAAAGCCGGTTTTCCGCCGGGGAAATCGCCGAAGCGCCGCCGGTGGCGGATGAAGCAAGGCGATTTCGAGGAAGTGCCCCGACTGGCGGGCATGACACAATGCCTGCCAGTCGGCTGGCACGATGGTGGGCAGACGCGGCCCCCGCCCTACAGGAACGGGGGGACCGGCAGGCCGTCCGTAGGGCCCGCTGTCCTCAGCGGGCCGCGTCACCCTGGGAACAGGACGATTTCTCCCTTGTGGTGTCACGGCAGGG
>ENA-OVGR01002661-OVGR01002661.1-human-gut-metagenome-genome-assembly--contig:-NODE-2661-length-10596-cov-26.844607_pt1 | contig 10596 bp, 14 predicted proteins | sample MGYA00237775_ERZ505429 | MGnify/ENA primary metagenome ERZ505429 (study PRJEB26158, sample SAMN06016345) | human gut metagenome | biome: human gut; feature: ankylosing spondylitis patient; material...
CTGCCAAACATATCATCTGATTTTTCTTACACTTTTTTGAAACTTGTTTGTAACACGCTGATTTACAACAGGACATCACAAGTACTTTTTGAAAACAACAGAACAGGAAGAAAATCGAACACACATAATTATATTGCGGGCGCGCATGTATGCGCACGTAGAAGGGTATGGTTCATCCGACAAATGCATCGTTCTTATCGTGCATCGCCGGTATGTTGAGTTCAAAAAACTTTGGGGCTCTATCTGCTATTGCTGCCTACTGTTTCTTTGAATCCACCGCAAGAGGGGGAGGAAAATAAACAGTAACCGTGAAATACCTAAAATGGCTTGTCGTGCAATGACTGAATCCATAAAAATAACTGCGTTTTTTCGCCCTACAAGCGGAAACCTGTTTCTTCCTTCCTCCTTTCATCTACTGTCGAAACGTCCTGCCGATGGGGATTCCGGTTGTGAAGGGACATCCTGTCATTCCCCTTTCAGCCTCCTTTCATCTGTAAAACTTCTTCCGGCGGGACAAAGGCTGAAGGCAGATTGTGAAGGGACTTGGGAGGCACGGATGAAAGGAGGATGAGGAGAGGCCTGTCATTCTTAACCGATTGATTATCCGCTTGTTCAAACTAAAATGTAAGGATGAACGGAAAAAGAGGAATGACCGGCTTAATGAGGGGAGAATTCCACCTGCCATTACATAAAAACACGCCGGGCTTTTAAAAAAAGACTTGGAGGTTTTTAAGAAACATCAAAGCCTTTTATTGAAACACCACCATCTTTTTTGAAAACATCAAGGTCTTTTGGCAGCACTCGGTGTGAGCTGCCTGTTCTTTTTAATGTGCATGTACGCATCGGTCAATCACACATACGGTGGCGTGAGCCTACACGTATATACGCGTGAGCCTGCACGTATATACGTATCGGCCCACACATACGTATGTATAAGACTATATGTTATTGCGCCCGTCTAACTGTACTAATTGTTTGTTTTTCATAAGGCTATTTCAATTTAAGTTTCACCAATACTGGATTGCTTTCCTCTGTTAAATCAGGGAAAGGAGATTTTGCTCCTTCTTCAAAGAATTTGAAAGCATCTATTAGCAGATAGAGATAATCTTCTTTTTGGTAAAGAGTCTTATAGGCAATTGCTTGCCACAAATCAATGGAAGGACAGTAAGAATCTATGTCGTTTTTAAATAATCTGGAAATAGTTTTGCTTTTACCGTTTGCCGGACAGAAACCTGCTCCTTGTTGTTTGGGATTGAATAGATAATTGAATAGTAGACCTGATTTTAGAGCATATACATTACAAAGTTGTTCTCTTTCTGCATCTTCTCGGGTAATATCACCTACTTTCATTCGTACCGACCATGCGTAATCAGCTGCCCTGTTATTTCGTTGGATGATGTAATAAGGACGAACATCTGTCCAATTGGAAGTTGAATACACGGTATCGACATAATTAGGTCTTATCCAAAATAGATTCCGATTTATTTCACCATAATCTATTACTCCTCCTAACAACACAATAGTACCACGTCCCGGAGAGGTTGCTTTTATATCAAAATGATGATTGGGTAATCGATAGATGATTTTGCCCGTTTTATCTTTTACTTGACAAAAATATGCACTATCTAAATTTGCAGCCTCCCCTTTTTGAAGAATTATGTCTTTTTCATAGCGAAATATTTCGTAATTTTTCCAATATGTTAATACTTCAATATTGGTACTGTCGATTTGTGCATCGACAGTTTTTATGAAATTTCCTTCTAAAGTGTATTTATTGTAGGGTGCATTATGGTTTTTTACTAGTACATAATTTTCAGCCTTATTATAAATGCCAGGAATGTATTTAGCGTATATTTCTCCTGGTCCTTGTCCTTGTTTGAATAAAGATTTTAGATATTTCCCCCTTGGAGTATATTTGTATATTTCATTGAAATCAAGATATAGATTCCCTTGGACATCTTCTGACAATCGTACCTTCCTTGTATCTGGAATCAAAGGTTGGTCGGACAACCGGATGTATTCAATGCTATCTACAAAATCGGACAATAGTTGTGGGGTTTCTGAATATTCCACATCTGTTAAGTCTATCTTTTGGGGAGATAAAGTTATTGTTTCATCTACCGTAACTGTAGAAGCCGAATTAGCTTTGTTTTTGCAGGAACAAGTAATAATGGATAATATTATACTTATTAATAGAAAATGTGCTTTCATATTTGTTAGTTTTAAGATATTTATAAACACTACTGGAGTAAAATCTCCAGTAATGATTTGAAGGTCAATATCATTTTAGAAATAATATTACTAATCTAATTATCCAAAATATAATGCAACGGATACACCTGGCATACAAACGCATTGTAAATTTGGATTATCACCTGTACTAGTATAGCCTAAAGCTTGGTTGCTGTTCTATTACTAGCTTGACTAGGAGTTCCTCCATTAGTGGAGCAAGAACCGCATCTACATTCACCAATCATGCCACCCAACAGCAGACATTCCTGTCTTTTTCCCAACTCAACTTTATCAAGTTGCTGAAGGGATAATTTACGAAGTTTTTTCATCGTACTTAAAATCAATGATTAATAATTTAACAATATACCGGTGTTAACTCATTCGCTATTATATAGCTGCGTTACTTTTAAACGCATTGTATTCAATGAATAATATTTTTCAAAACGGTGTCTGGCTCGCTTTCCAAGAAAGCCTTTATTGGCTAAGGTACTCAATATTGACTCACTTAATTTATCCGTACAAAGCAATATTTCTTCTCCGCCTATCTTTAAGGGTATTTTATATCCTTCTTCTATCATTTCACTTATCCCCATTGCATCAGTTCCTACTAAAGGAATACCATGCATCAACATTTCAATGCCTACATAACTGCATTGCTCCTGACAGGAAGGCGAGAATGTTATCATTCTATGCGGATAATCCCCTGCATATAACAACTCCCTTTTTTTATTTGTATAGTATACTTTCCTTTACTCCAATTATCAATAAGAATGGGATAAGTGGTATATCCGGAAACGGTAGTTACATTATAATAAATAACATTACCCAAAGAGTCTTTTATTATCACTTCCAAATCATTTAATTCCTTTTCGGAATAGATATAGATGTTCTGTTCGTCTATGGATAGCTGAGGGGCAAATGAAATAGAACGATCGTCTTCAATGTCCCATGTACCTTCAATAGAGACCAGTGTGTTCTCTGCCATTAACTTATATGGAAAGAGAAAAAGAAAAGCTGTTAATACTAATACTGCATTTTTCATATTTTGCATTTCGTTTTAAAGTTTAGGCAAATATGAAAAAAGATTTTAATGTATCATCAAGAACTGGTACACTTTTAGTACACAGATGACTTCTTGTACTTTCTAAAGTACACAGTTAGTACACTACAGGTTATAATCTACTGTAAATCAGAGATAAAAGCATCCAGTTTCTCGGTAGAGTTTTGTTCTCCCAGTAGTCTCTTTGCAAGGCGGGTGCGAGCATTACTTATGGCAGCTTTGGTGCGATTGGTGAAAATGGCAATATGGGTTGGTGGAATTGAAATCTTCATTAGATAGCATATTTGCAGTTCGATGACTGATAATTTTGGAGATAACTCATATAGGTGCTTGCTGAAGTTGGGATAGGCGGTATCAACCTCTTTTTGTAGCTCTGATCTGCATCAGGCTGCTCTGTTCCCCGGCCGCCTGTGCAAACCGCCTGATGTCCAGTTCCCTCCTGTATTTCATGAACACGAGCACCCAGCACACATACAGCGTGTTCCCTGCCAGGAATATGCCCAGTATGACCGGATTGTAACAGGCCAGTATCCATCCGAAGATGAAGAAATTGACAAACGAGAACAGCGTTGCGACCGATGAGCCTGTGAGGAAGCTCTCGATGCGGTTATGGTCTCCGATGCGCTGCATGATGTCCCCTATCATCCTGGTGTCGAAGAAACGCAGCGGCAGCTTCATCAGCTTTATCAGGAAGTCGGATATGAGTGATATGTTGATGCGCGTGTTCATGTGGGGCAATATCCAGCTCCGTATGAACTCCACGGAAAGCCGGGAAATGGAGACGACGAGCTGGGCTGTCAGAATCAGCGTGATAAAGCCCGGGTTCCCGTCCCGAATCCCGACATCCACCAATGATTGCGTAAGGAAAGGGAATATCAGCTGCAAGAGGCTCACAGCCAACATCCCCAGGAGTAAGTGAGCGATTTGTCTTTTATAGGGCAACAGGTACTTGAAGAAGAAGGAGAGGCTGTTCCTACCGTCCTTCTCCTTTTCGTTCTCCTGTTCATAGAATCCGGGGGCCGGCTCCAGGGCGAGTGCCGTTCCCTTTTCTTCCCCTTCCGTCCTTGTCACCAGCCAGCACCGCTTCATCTCCTGTTCGGTGTATATGACGTTCTGCGAGGCGGGGTCGGCTATATGGAACCTGTATCCGTTCCTTTTCTTCCTGATGTCATAGCACGCCACGAAGTGGTTCTGGTTCCAGTGCAGGATGCACGGAAGCGGCACGTCTTCCTCCAGTTGCTTCAGGGTAATACGCACTCCCGATGTGCGGAACCCGATGGATTCCGCCGCATCACTGATGCCCAGCATGGATACCCCCTCGCGTGTGATGAAGGAGCGTTCGCGGAGCGTCTGCAGCGAATAGTTCTTGCCGTAATATCTGGCTATCATACGCAGGCAGGTGGGGCCGCAGTCCATCGCATCCAACTGGAGGTAGTGGGGGAAGGTCTTCATTAAAATAATAAATTTAGTTAAAATAAAAAGACCATGTGCAAGTACATCTTGCACATGATTCTTTAAAAGATGTGAACGCGGCATTTATCTAGCATAAAGTCTATTTGCTTTTTGATTCACTTATTTTATGTGCAGCTACAAAAATCTCCACCCAAACCAGACATATGTATTCTTGTGCAACTTTTGGTTGAAACTCCACCATGACCATCAAAACTAGGAGCACAATATCCGCTACAGCTACCATTAGACATAGAACAATAACCACTTTTAGTTATTTGTCCACTAGTAATTCCTTTCATTTCTACAGGAGTCATAACTTTATGACTCCTGTAGTACAATTTTTTTTTAATTTCATAAAATAATTATTTATTGATTATTACTAATGACGAACTTTATTCTTTTTATTCGTCCAATATTTTCATTAATATATTTTCAAGTACAGGCATTGAAGGTCTCAAATAATTGCCTAAAGCTAAAATTGTGCCATCTTCTCCTATTAAGATGCCATGCGGAACTCCCATAACAGCATAATCTTGGGAGAACATAGACCCTCTTTCTATGATAACATGTATCCAAGGAACATCCAATTTCTTAACAGCTTCTTTCCATGCGCTAATAGAAGTATCAGTAGATACAGAGATGATTTCCAATCCTTTCTTTTTGTACTTTCTATATATTTCTTTTAATTCGGGCGTTTCTTCAATACATGGACCACAACCGGAATACCAGACATTGATAAAAAGTATTTTGTGTTTTCCTATGTAATCAGATAGCTTTGTTTTATTCCCTTCTAGAGTTATGAATGTATTGTCTCTATATTTCTTACCATTGAATGACTCCCATACCTTAAATGTATTTTGTATGGTTTGTTGGCTTATCATAGCTTCTTTTATTTGTGGAATGTTGGCATATTCATTGTTGTTTGACAATGCGACGTATTCTTTTAATTCTTCTAAACTCCAATTATTTAGCAGGTCTATAAAGTAAGTACGGCCTATTGCATTGTTCATATTGCGTTTGATATATGATTTATGTTCATCAAAAGTTTTAAATGCTGTATATGCCTGTAGCGAATCATTGTGAAGTGTTCCACTTCTATGTGAGATTGAATCCAAATTCAGGTTTATCGTTCCTTCTTCCAAGAAGACATCTGCTGCCAATACCTTCTCCGGGTAATTACCTATTGTCACGATGGAAAGGAAATTATCTTCCGGCAGACCTTTAAAGTAGAACTTTCCATTTGTTACAATGGCCGTGTCTGCTTTGCATACTTTGTCAGGATTACTGTTGCTGAATCTTAATAGCATGACGGCTCGTCCTTCATAGTTCTCTGATATAGTTCCTTTAATTTCAAATTCTCCCGGCTTGAGAGAAGTATTTGGAACCTTATTTATAGTTGTGACAATCCAATTGCCCTTCCTGTTTTTCTCACCTAATAATTGTATGTTTCGCCTTGAAGTCATCCATAGATTTCCTATATAACCCTCTTTGTTATTTTCAAATAGAGTACGCAGGTATGAGAAAGGCTTGGGAACTCCATCCAATGTACAGTGTAATTCATTTTGCCATTGTAAATCGGAAATAGAATCTTTTTCTGTATATTCAGCTGTTTGCGCAGTTACAGAAATAGAAAATGAGAATAATAAGATAGATATTAATGTTGTTTTCATATTAATTGGATACTGTTAAATTTATGTTGCAAAAATATTCTAAATCTTCTACATTGTAATTTTCAGGTAATAAATATCCATTAATTAGAATAGTAGGTGTTACTGATAGTTGATTATACTTTTTCCACTGATAATGTTTGTCTAATTCTTCTTGGACATGATGATTGCTAATTTCTATATTCATTTTTTTTGCAAAAGCATCAGGGTTTATTTTCCCCTTATTAAACCACTGCGTATAGATATCTCTAACTTCGTCTTGATTTTTTTGTTGATAAGCAGCAATTAGAATTTTATTACTATATTCCATCCATCTTCAATAGAGATTACTTTATTCTCTGCCATTAACTTATATGGAAAGAGAAGAAGAAAAGCTGTTAATACTAATACTGCGTTTTTCATATTTTGCATTCCGTTTTAAAGTTTAGGCAAATATGAAAAAAGATTTTAATGTATCATCAAGAACTGGTACACTTTTAGTACACAGATGACTTCTTGTACTTTCTAAAGTACACAGTTAGTACACTACAGGTTATAATCTACTGTAAATCAGAGATAAAAGCATCCAGTTTCTCGGTAGAGTTTTGTTCTCCCAGTAGTCTCTTTGCAAGGCGGGTGCGAGCATTACTTATGGCAGCTTTGGTGCGATTGGTGAAAATGGCAATATGGGTTGGTGGAATTGAAATCTTCATTAGATAGCATATTTGCAGTTCGATGACTGATAATTTTGGAGATAACTCATATAGGTGTTTGCTGAAGTTGGGATAGGCGGTATCAACCTCTTTTTGTAGCTCTGACCACTTCTCTTCAGTTATTTTGCTGTCTGCCTTGGTACATGCCTGATGGAAAAAATGATAGATGGAAGTCTGACGCAGGGAGTCTTGTAAAACTTTTTGTTTTTTTAGACAGGCGATAATTTCTTTGTTTTTAGCTTCCAGTTCCTCTTTTTGAGCCAGGAGCAAGTTTTGCAGGGCTTTTGCTTGCTCTAATTCTTCCTTTTGTGCTTTCAATAGTGTTTCCTTTTCTGTTATTTCCCCTTCTTGCTCGACTAGTTTTTGCTCTAATTCTTTTACTCGTGGTTCTGTTTCTATTTGTTTTTGCTCTAATTCTTTTATTTTGCAGATGTTTTCTTCATGGGCTTTCATGCTCATTGCTTCTTGTTCTTCTTTTAGTTTGCTAAGCTTGTGCATTTGTAGGCGAGTGTTTTGTACTTTCTTTTTATAATGGAAATAGACACTGATAGCTACCCCCATGATGACCACAGATATACAGCCAAGTATCCATAAGAAAGTATTCTTCTTTTCATTTTCCAACAGGAGTGTATAGTTCTCTTTCTGGATGTGCTGATAATTATACAGGGAGTTTATTTTGGCAATCGCTTCTGTTCGGGTAATCTTCTTAATGGAGTCTGCCAACAGTTGAGCCCGCCGGATATAGGTTATGGCTTGAGGATAATTGTGTTTTTGAATCTCAATGGATGATAAATGTCGGTAGGCACTATGCTGTTTGTAAATATCACCATATTCTATGGCTTGATGCAGGTAATAACAGGCGGAGTCCCATCGGTTTTCACCCCGATAGACATCGCCTAATACCAACAGGGCATTTGCCATATCCGGTTGATGCTTGAGGGCAGTGATAAGCATTCGTTTGGCGGAATCGGCTTTTACCAAGCTATAATAGTAAAAGCTGCCTAATTCCCCCCAAATAATGTATGCTTTATGAGGACTGTGAGTGGATAATGCAGTGCGGTATGCTTTTTGATAATAATGAAGCGCACTGTCCTTTTGATGTTTGGCATCATACATGCGTGCAATATCTCTTAATGCATAGGAGATTTTATTTTCTTTCCCTTGTGCCAGATAACAGTTTACCGATTCCCTGTTGGCTTGCAATGATTCATCGTAAAGCCCTTGATAAGCAAACAAGGTTCCCATTTGATTATAGGTTCGTGCCATTAAATCGGCGGATTGCTTCTTGTCGGCGGGCGACAGTTCCTTGCTCCGGCTAATCACTTCATGGAAGGCATCCAAAGCACTCGGGGCATCATGCAGGTCGCGATATACACTGCCTTGATAATAGTATGCCTCCATTTGTTTGTTCTTGTCGCCATACTTATTATAGAATTTCACAATAAGGTTAATAAGCGAATCGGAGATATGGCGGGTATATAACTTGTCTTCTGCTTTAATGGTGAGTAAATGATAGTACATTTGCGTTTCTTCGGGTTCACACCGGATACTGTCTTTCAGTAAAGAGAGATAATGCAGGGCGCTGTCGGGGGCTGTTTCCACACAGCTTTGGGCTTGCTCCATGAAAAGCGGATAAGACCGATAGTGGCGCGAACACCCCAATGACAGACTTATCCCAATGAATAATATGAAAACTAAACATGCCTTCATCAAGAGGCAAAGATATGAAAGTTTTATTAAAAGCAATATTTTTCTTCAAAAAAACTTTATCTTTGTCCAAATGAAAATCCAATAGACTGAAATACATAAAACTATGGCAAAAGAATTAGAATTAAAGTACGGCTGCAATCCCAATCAAAAGCCGTCACGCATCTTTATGCAAGAAGGAGAATTGCCCATCGAGGTATTGAACGGACGCCCCGGATATATTAATTTTCTGGATGCATTCAATAGCTGGCAGTTAGTAAAGGAACTCAAAGAAGCCACCGGACTACCTTCGGCTGCATCTTTCAAACACGTCAGCCCCGCCGGAGCTGCTGTCGGCATAGAAATGAGTGAAACACTGAAGAAAATTTATTTTGTAGACGACCTTCCTCTCACCCCATTGGCAACAGCATACGCGCGTGCACGAGGCGCCGACCGTATGTCTTCTTACGGAGATTTCATTGCTTTAAGCGATACATGCGATGAAGCAACCGCACGGCTCATCAACCGTGAAGTATCGGATGGTGTCATTGCTCCCGACTATACGCCTGAAGCGCTCGAAATCTTGAAAAACAAACGTAAAGGTACTTATAACGTCATCAAGATTGACCCGTCTTACCGTCCTGCCCCTATTGAACACAAGGATGTGTTTGGTATTACTTTTGAACAAGGACGTAACGAAATCAAACTGGACGAAAGCTTGCTGACTAATATTCCGACAAAGAACCAACACTTCACGGAAGAGGCCAAACGCGACCTGATTATCGCCCTTATCACCCTAAAATATACACAAAGTAATTCTGTATGTTATGTGAAAGACGGTCAAGCTATCGGTATCGGTGCCGGACAGCAAAGCCGTATCCATTGCACCCGACTGGCAGGCAACAAGGCTGACATCTGGTATCTGCGCCAACACCCTAAAGTAATGAACTTGCCATGGATAGAAAAAATCCGCCGTGCCGACCGCGACAATACTATTGATGTGTATATCAGCGAAGACCACGATGACGTATTGGCTGACGGAGTTTGGCAACAATTCTTTACCGAAAAACCTGAAGTACTGACGCGTGAAGAAAAACGCGTATGGCTGGATACAATGAAAGGAGTTTCACTGGGGTCGGACGCTTTCTTCCCATTTGGCGACAACATAGAACGCGCACATAAAAGCGGAGTGGAGTACATTGCACAAGCCGGAGGTTCCGTACGCGATGATCACGTTATCGATACTTGTGACAAATATGGAATTACCATGGCATTTACAGGTGTCCGCTTGTTCCACCATTAATTATTGAAAAAATAAAGAAAGGGGGAGGGTATCAAAACTAAAATGGTCTACAAATCGTCAACTGTAGGGGCAGGATTTGCCTGCCCGAACCAACGGTCACGACCTTGGAAATAATACACAAAACATTTTCGGGCAAGCAAACCTCTTTCCTACTAACAAAATGACATCATTATCAACGTTTTGACACAATCCCCCTCCCGACAAGTTTTAAACCTATGTCTAAAAATCGATTAGAAAATATAGTGGAAACCGAAGCTCAGCTCATCAGTATCTAAATCCAAACCGAAGTTTTTCGTTTTAGTTCCCATGGGAGTTTCATCCTGTGAATATCCTAAGAAACCATACTTAGCAACCAAACAAAAACGGTCAGACAGCTTAATTGCCAATCCCGGCTTCAAACCAATGTTCCAAGAATTTGCAGCATCGCTTCCCTTTACTTTAGCTGTAGAAAGGGACATTCATTAAATATTACAAAATCAGCCAACTAATTCATACACAAATTAT
>ENA-OVGR01002681-OVGR01002681.1-human-gut-metagenome-genome-assembly--contig:-NODE-2681-length-10482-cov-9.222403_pt1 | contig 10482 bp, 8 predicted proteins | sample MGYA00237775_ERZ505429 | MGnify/ENA primary metagenome ERZ505429 (study PRJEB26158, sample SAMN06016345) | human gut metagenome | biome: human gut; feature: ankylosing spondylitis patient; material...
TCGTAGCCCTCGGCGTCCGCGAGGGACTTGAGACCGCCCTTGTGCGCGTCGGTGGTGGCGTAGATGCGCTGCGCCGCGCCCGCCTTGCCGTACTTTTGCTCAAGCCTTTCGCGGAAGAAGCGGAAGGCGACGGCGGGCTCGGTGGTCGTGCCGGACTTGGAAATGACGTTGACGGAGAAGTCATCGTCGCCGATGAGCTTCATCACCTCGCGCAGCGCGGCGGAGGACAGACCGTTGCCGATGAAGTAGACGTTGGGGGTGTCCTTTTTCTTCAGGTTGTAGTTGGGCGAGCACAGACACTCGATCACGCCGCGCGCGCCGAGGTAGCTGCCGCCGATGCCGATGACGACAAGGGCCTTGGAGTCGCCTTGAATCTTTTTCGCGGCGGCGAGAATGCGCGCATATTCCGCGCGGTCGTACTGCGCGGGCAGGCGGACCCAGCCGATGAAATCGTCGCCCTTGCCGCCGCCGTTGAGGAGCTCGCGCTGCGCGCGCTCGAGACGGGGGCAGAGGACTTCTTCATAGGGATAGGAAAGGAAGGGCTTTGCGTGGGAAACGTTGATGGAAAGCATGATAGAATTCCTCCTTATAAAATTCAGAGCGTCAGCCGGCGGGGCGGTCGACCTTCATCACGCCGCTGATCTGATGGAGGCGGCGCATGACGGCGGAGAGCTGCTCGCTGTCGGCGACGAAGATCTCGAGATGGATGAGGGCGAAGCCGTCCGCGGTGGTCTTGGCGTTGAGGCCCGCGACGCGGGTCTGCGTGGACGAGAGGACGGCGGAGACGTCGAGCACGAGGTCGAGGCGGTCCTTGGCGTAAATGTCGAGCGCGGTCTGATACGACTCCTTGACGTCCGTGCCCCAGCTCACTTTGATCCAGCGGCCGCGCTCCTCGGGCTTTCTGCGCTCAATGGCGGCGTTGGGGCAGTCGCAGCGGTGGACGGACACACCGTAGCCGCGCGTGATGAAGCCGACGATCTCGTCGCCGGGGACAGGCGTGCAGCACTTGGAGAATTTGACAAGGCAGTTCGACAGCCCCTCGACCACGATGCCCTGCTCGCTCTTCGTGCGCTTGGGGACGGCGGGACGCGTCGCGCCGGAGTTGTCCACCGGCACGGTGGCGGCGCGCTCCTCCTTGCGCTGCTTTTCGAGCTTGACGATCTCGTCGTGGATGCGGTTGACGGCCTTCTGCGCGGAAAATCCGCCGTAGCCGATGGCGGCGTACATCTCATCCATCGAGCCGAACGACGTCTTCTTGAGAAGCGCGGCCTCGATATCCGTGCCGAGCACGTCGCTCATCGGGATGCCGAGGTGCTTGAGCTCTGCTTCAAACGAGATGCGGCCGTTGATGATGTTTTCCTCGCGGCGCTCCTTTTTGAACCACTGGCGGATCTTGCTGCGTGCCTCGCTCGATTTGGCAATCTTGAGCCAGTCGCGGCTGGGGCCGTGCGCGTTTTTCGAAGTCAGAATTTCGACGATGTCGCCGTTTTTGAGCTGATAGTCGAGCGGGGCGATGCGCCCGTTGACCTTCGCGCCCGTCATGCGGTTGCCGATGGCCGAGTGGATGGAGTAGGCAAAGTCGATGGGCGTCGCGCCGGCGGGGAGGTTCGTCACGTCGCCGCGCGGAGAGAAGACGAAGACCTCGTCGGCGAACATGTCGACCTTGAGCGTGTGGACGAATTCCTCGGCGTCGGTGTTCTCCTGATTTTCAAGCAAACGGCGCACCCATTCGTAGTTGTGCTCGCCTGCGTTGCCGGAGATGCCCTGTTTGTACTTCCAGTGCGCGGCGACGCCGTATTCGGCGATCTCGTGCATCTCTTCGGTGCGAATTTGGACCTCGAACGGGATGCCGTCCGCACCGATGACGGTGGTGTGGAGCGACTGGTACATGTTCGGCTTGGGCGTGCCGATATAGTCCTTGAAACGGCCCAGAATGGGACGGTAAAGGTCGTGGATGATGCCGAGCACGTTGTAGCAGTCGGCCACAGTGTCGACGATGACGCGGAACGCGAAGAGGTCGAGCACCTCGTCCATCGTCTTATTCTGCGCGTACATCTTGCGGTAGATGCTGTAGGGATGCTTCATGCGGCCGTAGACCTTGAGATACGGGACGTGCTGGTCCTTCAGGCGCTCTTCGATCTGCGCCTGCACGCGCTCCATAAAGGCCTCGTGCTCGGCCTCCTTGGCCGCGAGCGAGCGGGTGATCTCGTCGTAGCCGACGGGGTCGAGATACTTGAGGGACAAATCCTCAAGCTCCCACTTGATGCGCTGCATACCGAGGCGGTGGGCGATGGGCGCGTAAATTTCCATCGTTTCAAGCGACTTCTGCCGCTGCTTTTCCGCCGTCTGGTACTCCATGGTGCGCATGTTGTGCGTCCGGTCGGCCAATTTGATGAGAATGACGCGGATGTCCTTGGCCATCGCCATGAGCATCTTGCGCAGGTTCTCCATCTGCTCTTCTTCCTTGCTGGCGTACTGTACGCGCGTCAGCTTGGAGACGCCCTCGACCAGATCCGCGACCGCGGGGGAGAACTCCTTGGCGATCTCGGCATACGTGGCGGAGGTGTCCTCGATGCAGTCGTGCATGAGGGCGGCCTCGATGGACTCTGAGTCGAGCCGCAGCTCCTCGGCGATGATCTGCGCGACGGCGAGCGGGTGCGTGATAAACGGCGAGCCGTCCTTTCTGAGCTGACCGTTGTGGTGCGTGTCGGCATAGCGGAAGGCCTTGTCGATCTGGGCAAAGTCTGCGCTCGGGTTGTACTGGTGGATCGTCTCGACAAGGTGGTCGTACATGCCGAGCACGAGCGCCGCCTGCTCGCCGGTCTCCACGCAGGTGCCGGGCGCGACGATCTGGAGGGGAGCCGAAGCGGTATTCTCTTTTAATGCTTTATCCTGTGCTGTCATATCCGAATCGTCTCCTTTAATTACGAAAGAAAGCCGTGCAGGGCGGAAAGGTAGGGGCTCTTGTTAAGCTCAACCTTTTTTCCGTCCGCCGTCAGGCGGAGCGTGAGGGTCGTGTCCTTGCGCTCGATCGAAAGAAGCCCGCGCTCGGCGAAGACCTGCAAACACATCGCCGTGCGCAGAAACGTCTCCGCGCCGACCATTTCCGAGCTCAAATGCCGCAGCAGCGGCAGCATGGGCTCGCTGACGCCGTCAGGCCCGACTTCGCGCTCCAGAACGCGCCACGCGCGCACGAACTGGTCGCGCGAGGGGAGCGCCCGCGCCGCGTCGCGCGGGGAGAGCGTGCCGCCGCTAATCAGCTCGCGGCAGAGGGAAAGCGCCTCATTCTCGCGCCCGCTGGGGTCGAGCGAGGGGCGCAGGTCGATGAGCTGGAGCTGGATGGAGCGCTGGGAGCGGAACTCGTTCACCTGCAGATAGAACGCCGCGTCCACACGCATACCCGCGCACACGCCGCACTCGTCGGCGGTGACGGAGAAGAAAATGCCGTCGAAATTCACGCGGCTTTTCTGTAGTTTCAGCTTTAAGTGCCGGTTCTGGCCCACGCCCTGCACGCTCTCGAGCGTTGCGCCGCGCAGGCAGAAGACGGGGCGGTTGTTGCCCGCGCCGTAGGGCTCGAGGAGCGAAAGCGCCTCGACCTCCTCAAGCGTGATGAGTGAGGGGTGCTGCAAGTCGACGTCGACGTCGAGCATCGACACCGGCGGATGCTCGCCCGTGTGGGCGCGCACATACTGGTTCATCCGCGTGCGGAACGCGGGGATGTTGCGCTCTTCGATCGTAAAGCCCGCGGCGAGCTCGTGTCCGCCGAAGCTCACAAGAAGGTCGGAGCACGCTTCGAGCGCATTGAAGAGGTTAAAGCCGCCGTAGCTGCGGCACGAGCCCTTACCCGACCCGCCGGAGAGGTGGATCATAAAGCTCGGGCAGGAGAATTTTTCGGAAAGTCTCGACGCCACAATGCCCACGACGCCTTGATGCCAGTCCTCGCTGGACAACACGAGCGCACTGCGTTCGCTCTCGGGAAGGTCCTCCATCTGCTCGATGGCGCGGCGGAAAATGTCCTGCTCCACGCTCTGGCGCTCGCGGTTGAGCTCGCACAGCTCGCGCGCGAGCTTTTCCGCGCGGGCGGGATCGTCGGTGAGCAACAATTCCGCGGCCAGCTCGGCGCGGCCCATGCGGCCCGCGGCGTTGATGCGCGGGGCGAGCACAAAGCCGATCTGGATCGACGAGATGGGGCGCGACGTGAGCCCCGCCTCGCGCAGCAGCGCGTGCAGCCCCGTAAAGTCGCTGCGGTCGATGCTCTCAAGCCCGCACTGCACGATGGTGCGGTTCTCGCCCTCCATGCGCATGACGTCGGCGATCGTGCCGATGGCGGCAAGCGTGCAGTAGCGCGCAAACAGCGCATCCTTGCGCCCCTCGCCAAGGGCCAAAACGAGCTTGAGCGCGACGCCCACACCCGCCAAGTGCTTGAAGGGATACGGGCAGTCGGGCCGGTGGGGGTCAACGACGGCCACGGCGGCGGGGAGCTGCTCCTTGCACTCGTGGTGGTCGGTGATGACAAGATCGACGCCGAGCGTCGCGGCGTAGGCCGTCTCGTCCACGCCCGTGATGCCGCAGTCGACCGTGACGATCAGCGTCACGCCGGACTCGGAGAGTGCGCGGATGGCGTCACAGCCGAGGCCGTAGCCCTCCTCGATGCGGCGGGGGATGTGCATCGTCACATCTGCCCCGCGCGAGCGGAGATAATCGGTCAGAAGGCAGGTCGAGGTGATACCGTCCACGTCGTAGTCGCCGAAGACCGCCAGCTTTTCGCCGTTTTCAAGCGCCTTCGAGATGCGCGCGACGGCCTTGTCCATGTCCTTCATTAAAAACGGGGAGTGAGCGAGCGTCTTCTCGCGCTCGAGCGCTTCGGCGGCCTGCTCGCTCGTGGTGACGCCGCGTGCGGCCAGCACCGACGAGACAAGATAGGGGTATCCCGCGTCCATCAGCGTCTTGATGGCATCCTCCGGCGCGGCGGGGATCTGCCAGTGCTCGTACTTCATGTTTCGGCTCACCTTCTTTCTTTTGAGAACTTTTGGGCATACTATCTCAGGCAATACTGCCTCATCATACTAATACAATCTATTATTTTAACAAAGACCACCGCAAAGGTAAAGAGAAAATTTGACTATCCACGCGACTTTGTGCTACAATACGGCAGAAAGACCACCCAAAAGGGGGAAAATACCAATGAAACAGATCGCAACGCGCCTGACGGCGCTTCTTCTTGCGCTCGTGATGACCACGACGCTCGCGCTTGCCGCCAACAAATCCGGCTATTCCGACGTGCCGGACAAGAACTGGGCGAGCCAAAGCATCGCGCAGTGCAAGCAGTACAACTTATTGCAGGGCATCGGAAACGGCAAGTTCGGCCTTGGACAGAAGATGACGCGCGCGGCCTATGCCGCGGCGCTCTGCCGCCTGATGGGCTGGAAGACCGTAACGCCCGAAAAGGGCAGCTATACCGACAATCAGGATGCGAAAAAGTGGTATTATAGCGCCATTGAGACCGCGGGCGCGCACGACGTGTTCTCCGGCCACAGCACGACCTGCCGACCGAACGACCCCATCACGCGTGAGGAGATGGCCGCGATGACCGTCCGCGCACTGGGGTACAGCACGCTTTCCGGCACGGTGCAGGATGAGTGCCCGTTCACCGATGTTTCGACGAATCCCGGCTATATCACGCTCGCCTGGCGCATGGGCCTTGTGGTGGGTATGAACTTAACGACGTTCGCGCCGAAAAACGACACAACGCGCGAGCAGGCCGCGGCGGTGCTGCTGCGCGCCTACAACGGCCTCAAGGCCAAAGTCAGCGTGACGAGCGTGAGCGCGGCGCCCTCCGGCGCAGTGCCGGCGGAGAGCCTGACGGGCACGAGCGGTGCGGTGCCGCTGTCCCCGCGCGCGGCGGTAGAGCAGGTCTACGACGCGGCGGTCAAGGCCGGCAAGGGCGGCAGCGTGGTCATCAACGCCGTCCCCGCGGCGCAGAGCGTGAAAGGCGGCAAGGTGGGCGCGCTGCGCGAGCTGACGCAGGACGAACTGAGCGCGTATTTGAACGACAGTGCCGTGCAGAAATCGCACTCGAACCGCTTCGACAGCTCGTACCTTCTCTGTAAGGAAAAGGACGGCTCCACGATCGTCGTCTGGTACGAGAGCGAGGCGGACATCGCCGAAAAGACCGAGCTCTGCAAGCTCCTCGGCATCAAGAACGTCTACGTGCTGAAGTAAAACAAAAAATGACAGAGGGATATCTCATGCGAGATATCCCTCTTTTTTGCTGCGTTCAGAAGTTGTCGTTCCAGGAGTCGAAGTGCGGCGGCTCGTTTACCTGCGGCGCGGTGGCGAGCTGGTAGAAGCGGCAGGTCGAAAGGTTCAGATACGGCGTCAGGTAGACGCCCACGACCGCCGAGAGCACGCCGTAGATCAGAGCACCGAGCACCGCACCGGAGAGCGAGTCGGGCAGGTAGCTGATGATGACGTATTCGTAGAGCAGCGCGATAAGCACCGCGGCGATCTGATAGCCGATGAAGCTGAGCTGGAGCAGGAAAAGCTGCATCTTATAGCCATTTGTCTGCCGCTTGCTCAGGTTCAATGCCTCCATCACGCCGAGCTCGGGATTTTCACACAGGTTCAGCATGGCGAACGAGTAGCGGTAGGCCGCGATGATGCCGGGGATGACGAAAAGCATCGACCACAGGAAGATGAAAACGCCCTCGACGATGGAAAGCAGGATGACCTTCCCGGCAAAGGGGAACGCGTCAAAAAGGCTCTCATACGGCATTTCCTCACGGCGCAGGATGCCGAAGCAGTAGCAGTAATACCCTGCGTTCAGAACGAGCGCGACGAGACCGACGAGGATGCTCACAAAGCTGAACGAGAGCACTGTGAAGCCGCCGGCAGAGTCGATCATATAGCTCACGCCCGAGTTGATCATATCGAGCACAAGGGTGATGAGAAGATAGAAAAGCGTCATCCGGAAGGGATTGACCTCACCGGTGCGCAGCAGTGAGCGCGATTCTGCCTTGATCGCGCCGGTATCGAGCTGCATGGGCATAAAAAAGCTCCTTTCTTGCCGGAACGGGGAAAAACGGACGGCAATGTGCGGAAAATGCACGAAATTCATAAAAATAATAATACATAACTATACCATCGCGTCCGGGACACGTCAAGAAGCGGAAAAATGGGTGATTCCCTCCGCGGGCCGCCGAAAGGAAAATTGTTTGGCAAAATGCTGTTTTTGCGAAAAAATGACGCCGAAATCTGATAAATTATGTAGGAAAATGATGGTCATGAAGAATATTTTCTGGACAAGAGAAAAGAAAGGGGATATAATCTATCCGATTATGGAGCAGTGTTTCCGCTGCTCTGGCAGTATAAAGATGAGGTGAAGACTATGGCACAAGCTTTCTTTGGCGGCGTTCATCCCAATGATATGAAGGCTGCTACCAATGAAAAGGCCATCGAGCAGTTACAAGCCCCTGCTCAGGTGGTGATCCCCATGTCGATGCACTTCGGCGCACCCTGCACCCCGACGGTCTCCAAGGGCGACTATGTCAAGCTTGGACAGAAGATCGGCGAATTCAAAGGTCTCGGCGCTCCCATTCACGCAAGCGTATCCGGTACGGTCGCTGCGGTGGAGCCCCGTCCCTATTCCATGGGCGGCAAGGTCATGTCCGTTGTCATCGACAATGACTTCAAGGACGACTTGAGCGAGGAAGTCCATGCTCCGGCCGACCCCGACGCGCTGAGCGTGGAGGAAATGGTCGAAATGGTCAAGCAGGCCGGTATCGTCGGTATGGGCGGCGCAACGTTCCCCACGCACACGAAGATCTCCAGCGGCATCGGCAAGGTCGATACCGTCATCATCAACGGCGCGGAGTGCGAGCCCTACATCACCGGCGACCATCGCGCGATGCTTGAGCGCCCCGCTGAGATCATTGGCGGCTGCTGCTACCTCGCCAAGATGTTCGGCGTGAGCAAGGTCGTCATCGGCGTGGAGGACAACAAGAAAAACGGCATCGAGGCCCTCAACAAGGTCATCGCCGAGCAGAAGGCTCCCGTCGTGGTCGAATCGCTGCGCTGCCGCTACCCCCAGGGCGGTGAAAAGCAGCTCTGCCAGGCCATCACCGGCAAGCAGGTGCCCCCGGGCGGTCTTCCCGCGAACATCGGCTGCGCCGTGTTCAACATCAACACCACCATCGCCATCTACCATGCCATCAAGGACGGCATGCCCGTGGTGCGCAAGGTCGTCACCGTGTCCGGCAGCGGCGTTGTGGAGCCGAAGAACCTCGAGTGCCCGATCGGCACGCCCGTTTCGCTCCTGTTCGACGCCTGCGGCGGCTTGAAGGACGAGACGTTCAAGCTCATCGCCGGCGGCCCGATGATGGGTATGGCGCAGGCCTCCGCCGACTTCCCCGTGGCCAAGGGCACGGGCGCGGTGCTGGCGTTCGCCGCGAATGAGAACAAGGTCTCCGAGGACCCGACCTGCATCCGCTGCGGCCGCTGCGTCGAGGCGTGCCCCATGCACCTCGAGCCCCTGTACCTCTATTTATATGTGCAGAAGAACCGCATCGAGGATCTCGAGGCGGCCCACGTCATGGACTGCATCGAGTGCGGCGCGTGCTCTTACATCTGCCCGGGCCGCCTGCACCTGACGCATTCGTTCAAGGTTGGCAAGCAGAAGGTCAAGGAAGCCGCCGCCAAGGCCAAGGCCGCGGCTGAGGCTGCCAAGGCTGCTGAAGAAGCAAAGAAGGAGGCTTAAGAGATGCTGAATGATTATAAGGGTCTGAAGCTCATCGCTTCCTCCAACCCCCATATCCGCAACAATGAAGACACGCGCTCGATCATGCTCGACGTGATCATCGCGCTGTGCCCCGCGCTCATCATGAGCGTCATCCGTTTCGGCTTCCGCGCGCTGATCTCCGTGCTCGTGAGCGTGGTTTCCGCGATGTTTTTCGAGTGGCTCTACCGTAAGCTGATGCACAAGACGCAGACGCTCGGCGACCTGTCCGCTGCCGTCACCGGTGTCCTGCTCGCGTTCGTCTGCCCCGTGACGCTTCCCTACTGGATGCTGATCGTCGGCAACTTCTTCGCAATTTTCCTTGTCAAGCAGCTCTACGGCGGCCTTGGCAAGAACTTCCTGAACCCCGCGCTGGCCGGCCGTGCCGCGCTCGTCGCGTGCTACACGAGCCAGATGACCTCCTGGATCGACCCGGCCTCCGGCAAGGCACCGCTCTTCGGCGGCGCTGACGTCGTGACCGCGGCCACTCCGCTTGCGATGATGAAGGGCGGCGAGTTTGCCGAGGTGACGGCACAGTACAGCCTGTCCGACATGTTCATCGGCAACATCGGCGGCTCTCTCGGTGAGATCTCCGCGATGATGCTGCTCATCGGCGGATTGTACTTAATTTTCCGCAAGGTCATCTCCTGGCAGATCCCCGTTGCCTACATCGGCACGGTGGCAGTCCTCACGTTCCTCTTCCCCCAGGGCAACGATGCGATGAGCTGGATGCTCTACAACGTGCTCGGCGGCGGCCTGTTCCTCGGCGCGTTCTTCATGGCCACTGACTATGTCACCTCCCCCGTCACGAAGAAGGGCCAGCTGATCTTCGGCATCGGCTGCGGTCTCATCACGGTGTTCATCCGCTACTTCGGCTCCTATCCCGAGGGCGTTTGCTACTCCATCCTTGTGATGAACTGCTGCACCTGGATCATTGACAAGTACACCAAGCCCACCCGCTTCGGCGTAGATAAGAAAGCAGCGAAGGAGGCGGCAAAGAAATGAAGATCGAAGGTAAATTCATTTTCAAGGTAGCCGGTACGCTGACGGCGATCTCGCTGGTCGTCGCGCTGCTGCTGGGCCTGACCAACATGCTGACCGCGGACAAGATCGCGGCCATCAACAAGCAAAAGACCGAGGCGGCGCTCGCCAAGGTCGTCTCTGCGGCCGACTGCGAGTTCCCCCCGATGGAGGAGATCCCGCAGGCCATGATCGACGCCGCCAACGACCAGGGCGGCAAGCTGAGCGAGGTCTATGAGGTTAAGTCCGGCGGCGACACCATCGGCTATGCCTTCAAGGTCACCGCGAGCGGCTCTCAGGGCAACATCGTGATGATCGTCGGCGTGGACACCGACCTCACCGTCACGGGCGTTTCCATCGTCAAGGCTTCCGAGACCGCAGGCATCGGCTCCAAGGTCATCGACAATGAAGCGACCTCCGCAGGCACCGGCGCGCTCGATCAGTTCGTCGGCAAGTCCGGCGCGGGCACGCTCGTCGTCAAGCAGAACATCGACGCCGTTACCGGCGCGACGGTCTCCACCAAGGGCGTGACCAAGGGCGTCAACGCCGCTCTGGCTGCCGCCGAGGCCATGAACTGAGAAAGGGGGAACGATCTATGAATTTCAACAAACAGCTCAAAGACGGTCTGATCTACCAAAACCCCGTTCTGGTGCAGGTGCTCGGTATGTGCTCCACCATGGCCATCACCA
>ENA-OVGR01002685-OVGR01002685.1-human-gut-metagenome-genome-assembly--contig:-NODE-2685-length-10462-cov-2.692226_pt1 | contig 10462 bp, 9 predicted proteins | sample MGYA00237775_ERZ505429 | MGnify/ENA primary metagenome ERZ505429 (study PRJEB26158, sample SAMN06016345) | human gut metagenome | biome: human gut; feature: ankylosing spondylitis patient; material...
AGAAATTATCTTATAAACAGAAAAATACTCCCGAAGGGGCTTTCCACGTTTTAAATGTACACTAATTCTCTTAACACAACCTCTTCTGCATCATTCCATATTTCCCATGAAGAATGTTGTAAATTAGTACTATCCACAACGATAACAGGTAATTTAATTATTCGTATTTTTTCCCGATAATGTAAATCGAAACTACCATACCACCTAATATCATAATTAAGAAAATTTTATTCAAAATATCCCATAAAGCTATATTGAAACAATTGATTATTATAATACCTGCAAGAGGATATAGAACAACCGTTGCAAGTGTCCATATTTTTAAAGTTGTGCAGATGTATATCCAATTTCCATTGTTAAAAGATAAACCAACTAGATGTATTCTAAAAATTCCTTGTGAAACATAATTTATCTTGTTGGCATCATAATATGTTGGTAATATGTCTTTTGCAAAGAAACAAAACCATGCACCAAATAAAAGCATTCCCCCGGTAACTAGCAATATATCCCTTTTCATCTCAGCTAATGAACTTCCAGATACAACTAACATAATAATTTCTGTAATAGATATAAAAAAACATAACAAATATGCTAATATCCAGTTTTTTCTATGCTGGTGAATAGAATCCCTAACAGCCATATCGAGAGAGCCTACTACCAATTCCTCGATTTCTTTTTTATCAATATTTTTCTGTGTATCTATTTTTTCTCCACGTAACAATTCTGTAACGGTAACATCTAATATATCAGCTATTGGTATGAGTAATACGACATTGGGCATACTAAGACCACGTTCCCATTTGCTAACTGTTTTATCTGATACATATAATTTTTCAGCCAAATCCTTTTGAGTTAAATTCTTTTCCTTTCTTAATTCGGTTACAAATAAACCAAATTTTTCATTACTAATCTGATACATATATCCACCTCCTGCACACATATTATAATGAGAGCGTGCATAAATCAATCGACTAGCAGTAGAATTGCAGAATATTAGCACATAATTCATCAAATAATCTCCCCATCATGAGCTCGACCGTGCTATCCGCTGTGGAAATAATACCGGTGTTTCTATCTACGATGATAGAGGCATTCTCTTCATGTAAAATGCAAAAATTGTCAAATTTTAATAGTTTCTGCATTTCAGTGCATAAACTTGAATAAGATTATAACATTCCATGATTTTGAAATAAGAGAAACCAAAAGTGTGTTAGGTGGCACACGCAAGCAAGCATTTGATAAAACCGGCGAACACTATGAACTCCAAGCGCTCACACTGTTCAGGCCTATGTGAATGCGCTACTGGAAGCATACTTCTTCTATGACATCAAGAGATTTGATATTAAAGGAAAGGAATTCTTACGTACTCTTGGAAAGTATTACATCGTTGATATCGGACTTAGAAACTATCTGCTTGGATTCAGGGATCGTGATAGCGGACATGCAATAGAAAATGTTGTTTACTTTGAACTGCTACGTAGAGACTATGATGTCTCTATTGGTAAAGTGGATAATTCCGAAGTGGATTTTATCGCAACAAAAGTAGATGACAAACTTTATGTTCAGGTCACAGAGTCCATGTATATCAATACACCGGTACCAGTGGCAAGGAAAAAACTATCAAACATCCGCTGTATCGACTGATTCACGATGAACCAAATCCGGAAATGCTAACATCTAATCCACAGCCTAAACCCTACCGCAATTTTCCGGCCATCCACTTTTTCTCCAATCAGACCAAAAAATAGATATGTTTCCATATAATAAAACCGAGCTTTCCGCAAGGCTTCTCTGATGATACCAACCTTACAAAAAGCTCGGAAATACGCTACTTTTCAGTACTTGATTTTATTTTCTTGACAGCAAACAGACCGTCTCGACATACTCATCATTGTCCAAACTCGTATTTTTACCAACTTCTAAAAATCTCTTTTATGAAAATTAATTCTTACTGTTTTTCTTTACTGTACTGTGAATATTTTTAATGCTTTCCAAATATTCTTCTTCAACCGGCGATAAGTTCTGCACCTGATATTTCCGATATTCTTCTGTTGCTTTTTCAATTGCCTGTGCATGACTAATCGTTCCGGCTCCTTGCAACACTTTTTCACCTGTAGTTTTCAAAACATTATCAAGGTGTTCCACATAATCTTCCATATGCATGGGATTGTGACGCATAGCTTGAATCTCCGCAAAATCAAAATATCCCGATACAATAAATATTATTTAGGATCTTTAACTCTTCATCATTGAGATAATTTTTGGCAATACTGATATCTTTCAATACAGGAAAATCACCAGAAAAACTTTTTAATCCCATAAAAGGCTGACTGGCGTCCGCACGCTCGTATATAACTTCTGCTGCTGTATGTCCATGTGCTGCATAGTGTAATTTATTTTGTACCATTTTGAAAAATGCAATGGATTCACTACTCTTGGGATCATAATCAACACTTGTTGCATAAAGGTCAAGTACCTGTCGGTACATCACTTTTTCAGATGAGCGAATATCCCGAATACGGTCTAATAACTCTTTCCAATAATTACCCCCACCCAGATTTTTTAGCCGTTCATCATCCATTGTAAAGCCTTTTATCATGTACTCTTTTAATCGTTCAGCAGCCCACCGACGGAAATTTGTAGCAATCTTGGATTTCACTCTATATCCAAGAGAAATAATCATATCAAGATTATAATGAATTGTATTATAGTTTTTTCCATCAGCTGCAGTTGTTCGGAATTTCCGAACAACTGACTCTTCATCCAATTCTTCCTCTTCAAAAATATGCTTGATATGCTCGCTGATATTAGATTTACTTGTCTGATACAACTCACATAATTGTGCCTGTGTAAGCCAAACGGTCTCGTCTTCAAATTTAACGTCAATTTTTGTATATCCATCTTCCGTTTGATATATGATGATTTCACTCCCAATAATATTAGGATTGTCTCTTTGATCCTCCATCTTTTACCCCTCCCTTTACCGTTCCATTAAATTCCCGATAACCTCTCTCTTAATTAAACATCTATCTTCACCTCTGTAGCAAATAGTTTCTTATTCCCTTCTCCTGGAATAAAAGATATTTTTTTACCCTTTTGAATCACTTCTATTGCACTCTCTGTCTTAGAATAAATACTTTCGGTAATGGAATATTCTTTTCCATCAGCACCAACTACATAGGCATAAAAACTTTCTGTTCCCTTTCCAACATATTTAACCGTTCCTGTAATGCGTCTAAAATCCGCATCAATAATGAGTGTCCGTGTCTCGTCATCCTGCATGCGCAACTCATTCTTGTGTGCATGATCATCCACAAGATACTGATTTTTATATTCTCTGATAATCCGATCTGTATCTGTTGCAACATCACATCCAAGCCCAAGATACAATTTCCTATCACTAATAATATAAAACTCCTCTTTGGCCCTCGTCGCCGCAACATTCATTATGTTCGCTTCGGTTACTGCCCAGCGTGCCGCTCCGCTGCTCTGCCTGTCGGCACCGAGTACAAAAAATACGATTGGAGCCTCTTTCCCCTGAAACGTATGGACAGTTCCGACATTTGTCGGTTTTCCCTGTTCATCATATCGGGTAAAGTGAATTTTCCGTAATTTCTGAGAAAGCTGATATGCCACATTGGAAAACGGTGTAATTACATAAACCACATCTTTTTCTTTTTTATCTAAGATTTTCGGATTTTTATCTATCATCTCCTTGAGCTTATGCAAAAGGAATTCTCCCTGTTCCTCGACATATTTATTGTTCGCCATTCCACCAACATCAAACCAGTCTGCTTTTCCGTACTTTTCCATTCCCTGCACCATAAATCCGTCATAGGAAATCATGTTCGAAATTGTAAACATCGGATACCGACATCTTCTATGCACCCATAGCGGAATTCCAACCCATGAATCCTCCGCCTTGTCCTGTTTTCGATAAAACCCGTATTGACTTGCCGCATCTGCTAAAATCTGTGCGGATGCAGATGCAGATAAATATTTTTCTGTCACTCCAAAATGCTCCCCCAACATATATAGGGTATTAGAATCCAACGTAAGAACCGGTTTAATCTGCAACGGATCACCGACCACCATTACATGCCTGCTGCGATAGATTGCACCGACAGCCGCCTGTGGCAGCGCCTGTCCTGCTTCATCGATAAAAAGATGCCCCAGTGTCTCAGCTCCAAGATTTTTGCACATACGCGAAAAACTGGCAAACGTAGAACTAATCACCGGAATTGTCATATTAATCCAGTTCCATGCCGCCTCAATCACATGCTTTCGATCCAAATACTTCTCCTGCTGATCCCAGACGATAATGGCCGCCTTTACATTTTTTCTGTTCTCATAAAGAAATTGTTTTCGAATACGTAATGCCATAACAAACAATTTTGACTGTGCGACACGATACGCTTCGTCAAACCACGGGTTTGATATCTGTAAATCTTCATACTCCTGATTCATATTCAGCGGTTCTGTCTTACTGTCGTTTTTTATATTTTCATATTCGCGGACTCTTTTCTCCAAATTTGAAATTTTACCTGTTGCCACCGTCTTCCAACTGTTAAACTCCTGCTTAAGCTTCTCCTGTTTTTCATTACTTTTACTCAGCCTTGTTTGCCGCAAATGAATATTTTCATTAATTTTTTTCTCCTGTTCCCTGCATTCTATATCTTCATCATTTAATTTTACTAACTGATCCGTAATCTCATTTAATCTGCTCCTATATTCCTCTTTCTTTTTCTTTCCCGCAAAGAAGCAAGGACGTTGCTCCTTGTGTACTTGAAGGCACTGGTTCATACTGTCCATATTTTTTCGGACAGCTTCTGCCCTGTTTTGTACCTCTTTCAAACTGAGATGTAACTGTTCCAACTGCTGCCCGCATTCCTGTTTATTTTCTGCAAGCTTCTTAAGTTCTACGCACAATTCATGCTCTTTCTTCTCTAATTTTTCTTGATAGCTGCCACGAACCTGTTCCATCTTTTGAGTATATTCCTGATACATCCGAACGCTATCTGCAAATTCCTGCCTTTTTGTTCGAATCGCTTTTACTTCCTCATAATGACTCAGAAATTGTTTATATATACCTTGATTCGGCAGATAATCTTCTTCCAAATATTTGTGGATATGCTTCATATTCGTGAGGATATTGCTCATATTATTCGCTTTTCCACCTTCAAGTGAAAATACTCCCCAAAACTTTTCTTCTCCCGGAACAGATTCTTTTACCAGTTCCTCTCTTTTCTTCCCGTTCTCATCTTCCAGCCACTCTACCGACACCTTCGCATTCGATATCTCACAAAAATAGTCCGCTTCTTTCAGTTCATCGATTAGAAAATTGTCAATCTCCTTACTCAACGGAAGTTCGTTCACAATGTTTTGAACCGCACCATTATTCGAACTTGCAACCACGATATTATTTTCGATAATATGTTCCGGGATCTCTCCAATCGATGCATGATTAAAATAAATTGTTTTCTCTGTTCCTTTGATAAAATGGTCCGAAAGTTTCGCAATACTATACGCCTGCTGTACCACTAACTGCGCAAATATGTCCTTCAAAAGCGTCGTTTTTCCGGTTCCAGGCGGACCGTTGACACTTCTCATCTGATTGTTGTCAAAGCCGATGGATAAGTTTACCGCAACTTGCTGCATCAGAGAAAGCGCATATGTCGTATTGCTTGGAAACCTTCCCAAGGGATAATTCTTCGGCTGCAGAATTTGTTCAAACAGATGCGGATGAAAATTCACTGAATCTTTTTTGCTGTCAAGGTTCATGCGTTCCTTTTTATTTCCATACAAATAAGCATTCAAATTAACCGTTTCGATTTTTTTTGCTTTTTCCAGATCATCGATGAAAAAAGAATGCAGATTCGTCGCTTCAGTCTCGATATTTCCCAAAATCTTCATCCGGCAATTTATTATATCAACCTCATGTCGCAGGAGTTCCTTTTGCATCGCAGCATTAAACTTCGCCGAATCCCCTGCTGTCTCATCAAAATCCTGAGCAAGCTGATTTTTAAAATCTTTCTCAAATTCCCGAAACTCTTTCTCATAGGGAACTTTTTTGAATTTCCGTATGTAAGCACTTTCTGTAAAGAATGTCATATCCTCCAGAAAATTAAGATTCTTATCGAAATACAGCGCAAAACTGAACTTGTCTCCGAAACGAATATCCTCATCCGTCGCTTCCAAACCATACTCTGCATGAAGTATGTCCACAACTTCCTGAAATTTAAAAATATCAAAATAGACAACGACTCCTCCTTTTTGCCGTCGATTCCATTTCTTTTTCTCAATTTTATGCAGAAACAGAGAATAGAAATCCTGTTCCTGCAAATCATTCAGAGTGAGAATAGCCTTATCATTCAAACCGATGTCTCCCTCCGATAAATGTTCCACCATTATCCATGATTCTAAAATCTTATTTTTTTCTATCATTTATGAACAAAACTCCTTCGTATCTGTTTGAACTCTCTATCTATCTTCCGATACGTATTCACGTTTCTTCAAATGTAAAATTATGTCCCACTAACCAAAACTAACAAAGGGACTTAAAGAACCAAGTCAAAGAAAAAGGATTCTTCTATTTCTACGATATCGTCATATCATCCGAAAATGTTCCAGTGCCTCCCTTATAGCCGCTTCTTTCCCTGGCGGACACTTCGGCTGTCTAGAGTTTTCCAATTTTGACAGGTTATAATTTGCCCTCTCAATAATGCCGCATTTCTGCTTCACCTGTGCGATATACAAGTTGCTAACTTTCAATCCGCTTTGCTTCAGAAACATAATCCTTGACTTCCTCATAGATCGCTTTACTCTCCGCCGCCATCAAATCAAGCTCATCCATCTCTAATTCCACATTGATATGCTTCAACTTATTTGATTTAAGTTTGGAAAGCAACACGATACTTTCCACATGCACACTCTGTGGGAACTGATCCACCCCTCTGCACACCGTAATCTCATACCCATTCGCACACAGATACTTCAGATCTCTCGCCAATGTCGCACTGTCACAGCTTACATACACAACCTTCTCCGGCTGCATCTTCACGATCGTCTCCAGCAGTGTCTCGTCACAACCCTTTCTCGGTGGATCCACTACGATCACGTCTGCATGAGCTGTCTCACCATTATGCTCTCGCTCATACTCTGCATAATATTCCGGCAGAACTTCTTCTGCCTTCCCGACGAAAAATTCTGCATTATCAATCGCATTAATCTTTGCATTTTCTTTGGCATCATCGATTGCCTGCGGCACAATCTCAACTCCGTAAACCTGTTTTGCCTTCTGAGCAAGGAAGAGGGAAATCGTTCCGATTCCGCAGTACAGATCCCACACTGTCTCATTGCCTGTAAGACCTGCATAGTCCAGTGCCAATCCGTATAACTTCTCTGTCTGGACCGGATTCACCTGGTAAAATGAAAGCGGGGAAATCTGATATTTTACATTTCCGATATAATCTGTAATATATCCCTGTCCCCAGAGAATTTCATAGGAATCTCCCATAATCACATTATCTCTTCGTGTATTCGGACTGATCGTGATACTTGTCATGCCCTCAATCTGAATAAGCTTTTCAATCAGACGCTCTGCTTTCGGAAGTTTCTTCCCGTTGATCACAAGACAGACCATAATTTCTTTTGTCTTGAATCCATAGCGGATCAATGCATGCCGGATCAGACCTTTCCCAGTCTTCTCGTCATACGATTTGATCTTGTTTTCACGCATATATTGTAAAATAATCTCGAGAATCTCTTTGTTCTGCTCTACGCCAAGAGCGCAATCTGTGTTTGCAATAATATCATGTGTTCTTCCGGCATAGAATCCCGTGATCGGATTGCCTTCTTTGTCCGTTCCGAACGGGAACTGTGCTTTATTACGATAACCAAACGGATGCTCCATTCCAACAACCGGCTGCATCACTGTATCGATCTGGTCTTTTGTGAACCCACCGATTCGTTCCAGATTGCCACGAATCTTCTGGTCCTTAAACACAAGCTGACGATCATAAGACATTTCCTGAATCTGGCAGCCTCCGCATCTTCTGGCAAATGCACACTTTGGTTCTACGCGATATTCTGACGGTGTGATGACTTTCATTAATCTGGCATAGCCATAATTCTTCTTTGCCTTCATGACTTTCGCTTCAACCACATCACCGATCACTGCGTCTTTGATAAAGAGCGTGTAACCATCCACATGGCCAATTCCTTCCCCGCTCACTCCGATATCTGTTATTTCAACTGTTACAATATCATTCTTATTCATACTTTTCTCTCTTCTATTTTACTCTTAATTATACAAATAGCCACTGCTCACATAGAATCTGCAAACAGTGACACTTGTTATTCTCATTGTTAAATTTAATCCTCAGATGCTCTTCTTAAGTTAGACTCGAACAGACGATTATATCCAAGCCAGTCTGTTCCTGTTTTTCCTTTGAACAGCTCTGTCAATGTCTGAAGCTTTGCATCTGTTGAATCTGCCATGTTCAGTGCAACTGCCTCTGCCAGTGCAGGCTTCTTTGGAGAACCGTATTCCAGTTCACCGTGATGTGCCACGATACAATGCTTTAGCTCATGTGCAAGCTTCTCCGGAAATCCTGGAATGGAACGGATTGCATCATTGATCATCTCAACACCGATCACGATATGTCCGATCAGCTGTCCCTCATCTGTATAATCATTGTCCTACACGACGCTCTTCCGATCTGGAAAATCAGAAAGTTCTTTCACTTTTCCAATATCATGAAGAATTGCAGAGCTAAGGAGCAGATCTCTGTTCAAAATAGAGTAGCTTGTTGCAAAATAATCACACATACGAGTTACACTGAGTGTATGTTCAAGCAATCCCCCGGAAAATCCGTGATGTACTGTCTTCGCTGCGGAATGTGCCTTGAATTTTTTGATAAATGCTTCATCTTTTATATAGTAGAATTCCAACACCTGTCTTAAATATTTGTTAGAGATCTGACGAATATAAGCTGTCAGCTCCTCGTACATTCCATCAACACTTTTCTCTGTTGTCGGCATATAATCTGCCGGATTGTATTCTCCCTCTTCCGCCTTTCTGATCTGACGGATGTTCAACTGAAGATTTCCGTTATAATTGATCACATCTCCAAAAACTTCAATAAAGTCCTTCTCATCATAATCTGCGATTCCCTGGGAGTTCGGATCCCATACTTTTCCATCTAATGTTCCTGTCTTATCCTGAAGAATCAGATTATCATACGGCTTTCCATTTCTTGTCTCTGCGGAACGCTTTCCTTTACAAAGATATACATTCCTGATTGTTTCTCCCTCGCATAATCCATCTCATTTTCTGCCTCTTTCACTTATTATTCTTTACTTTCAATCATAACATCAAATTTAATATCTACATATCCTTCAGATCCTCGGCGTTTCCCTTCCACTTTGATCTGATCTCCTGCTTTCAGCGTCAACATCAGTTTACGGTAAGCACTCATGCTTACAATTTTCTCTCCATTCACAGAACAGATCACATCTCTACTCTGTATGCCCGCTGCCATTGCAGGTGAATCTGCTGCCACGTCAATCACATAGATTCCTGACGGCATGCCCTCTTCTTTCTGAATTCCACTTGTCACTGCTGTTCCTGACACACCGATATATGGTACACTTGCACCGTTCGCTAACAGCTGGATAACCAACTTCAGATCTGAGATCGCATAAGCATTTGCGGTACGTACTCCCCGGTCTTTCCAAATATCAGAAGAAATCATTCCGATCACTTCTCCATCCAGATTGAATAAAATACCCGTTCCTTCGGATGCACTGCTCATATCGGTCGCAATCACGCTATACTCTCCGTCGCGTCCGATTTCTTTATAGTTTGACGAACTGACAATTCCGTATCCGCTTCCTCCGGCATAACCGAAAATATTTCCCAGTGCGAATATAACATCACCCTGTTCTGTCAGATTCGAATTGCCAAGTGATGCTACACTTGAAGCACTCCATGTGGCATCTGAAAGGCTTTTTTTATCTACCGCAAATATTGCAAATCCACTATTTTTATCCTTTTTTTTCAGGCTTGCCTTATATTCTGATTTATCTGAAAATGTAACGCACCACTCTTTTGCATCTTCGCAGATCGAAGCATAGGACAAAATCAGTATCTCCGGTCCGTTATCCGCAACGATCACACCAGATACGCTCTCATCAATTCCGGTCGCTTCTGCATTCCAGTTCTCCTGTTCTGCTCCTTTCGTAACAGATACCACACTCTTCTTCGCTGTCAGTGCTTTCTCATATGCTTTGGACATCATCTGTACATAACTGATCTCCTGCTTATTCAATGCGCGGTACTCTGCCGCGGAAAGGGTGTTGAAATGCTTTTGCGGCTGCGGCGGCTGGGCCGGTGCAACCGCAGGCCGCTGGGGGTTGGACTGTGCCGGAGCACTGCCGGGCAGCGTTGTCTGCTGCGGGG
>ENA-OVGR01002688-OVGR01002688.1-human-gut-metagenome-genome-assembly--contig:-NODE-2688-length-10444-cov-20.101742_pt1 | contig 10444 bp, 3 predicted proteins | sample MGYA00237775_ERZ505429 | MGnify/ENA primary metagenome ERZ505429 (study PRJEB26158, sample SAMN06016345) | human gut metagenome | biome: human gut; feature: ankylosing spondylitis patient; material...
ATGGAGCCGACGGCTCCGAAGGAGCAGGCATGAAAAATCTGCTGAAAATGAGCGACCTTTCCCCCGCCGAGCTGACCCACATTCTGGATGTGGCAGACCAGCTGAAGGCGGACTGCAAGGCGGGCCGCACCGCCCCGCTGCTGGCGGGCAAAAGCGTGGCGCTCCTGTTTTCCAAAGCGTCCACCCGAACCCGCACCAGCTTTGAGGTGGGCGTGTACCAGATGGGCGGCCTTGGCAACTACATGAACACCGCCGAGCTGCAGGCCGGGCGGGGCGAGCCCCTGCGGGACACCGCCCGGGTGCTGGGGCGCTACTACGACTGCGCCGTCTGGCGCACCTACCGCCAGCGGGACTTGGAGGAACTGGCCGAGCTTTCTGGCATTCCGGTGATCAACGGCCTTACCGACTACGCACACCCCTGTCAGGTGCTGGCTGACCTGATGACCATCCGGGAGCGCCGGGGCACGCTGGCAGGGCTGAAGCTCTGCTTTGTGGGCGACGGCAGCAACATGGCCAACAGCCTGATCGTGGGCGGCCTTTTGGCGGGGATGCAGGTATCCTGCGTCTGTCCTCCGGGCTACCGCCCGGCAGCGGATGTGCTGATGTTTGCCCACAAATACGGCAATGCCTTCCACCTGACCACCGACCCCGCCGAGGGCCTGCGGGATGCGGACATCGTAGCTACCGCCGCATGGAACACCACCGCCCCCGGCACTGCCGAGAGCGAGCAGCGTCTGCGGGATTTTGTGGGCTTCCAGCTCACCGGCCGTCTGCTGGAAAATGCAAAGCCCAACGCGCTGGTGCTGCACTGTCTGCCCGCCCACCGGGGCGAGGAGATCTCCACCGCCCTGTTCGAGCAGCACGCGGACGAGATCTTTGACGAAGCGGAGAACCGTCTCCACGTCCAGAAAGCCGTGCTGGCGGTGCTGCTGGCGGGCAAGTAAAACGGTTTTGAATGCCCGCTTGGGCATCAAGAGTGGAAAGAATATTTTGTATTGCAGTTCCGAAACGCCTGCGGGCGTTTCGGAACTGCTTTTTTATGGGAGAGAAGCATACCCCCCCCCCGTATCGTGATTTTGCCCATAATTTTGCACCATTTTTTGGCAGGTGCTGCCCGCAAAAGCGCTTTATTTCCTTGAATTTTGGTGCTATACTCAACTTGGCATTTTTGTCCGTTCCGGCTGTTCCGTTTGGGGGTATAGCCGGACAAATCAACCGACAAAGGAGAGGATATCATGAAAAAACGCATCGTGAGCATGATACTGGCACTCAGTATGATGCTCTCCATTCTCCCTGTATCCGCATTTGCAGATGCAGGGGCAGGGCTTTCTTCCGCGGCGGCGGAAGAGACCAACAGCATCACTTACAGCTCGGAAGACGAGCATGAGGCTGTTGGTACGAACTCTGAAACAAAAAATCAGGTGGTCAAGATCAAGATCGGTACGAACGGTCTGCCCAAGGCAGCAACCGGTACCGGCTGGAGCTATGACGAAACCACCGGACTGACCATCACCGGTACCGGCAGTGAAGATACCGAGTACATTCTGGACGGCACGGTCAGCTGCAATGTGACCATCTGCAATGCCGCCGGTGTTACTGTGTATCTGTTGAATGGCGTGGTCACGCGCAAACTCCGTATCAACGCCGACAATATGTACGGCGTCTACGTTCTGGGCGGCAGCTACGCCGATGTGGAGCTGAATCTGGGCACCATTGACGGCGGCACCTACGATAAGCTGACCGAGAACGGCGGCAATGTCCGGGGCGGCTTTTTCCGCGATATCTCCGGTCTGAGCGCCGGCACGCAGCAGCAGGCACACCAGCTGCTTCTGCCGAAGAACTGCACCCTGAACGGACAAAAGGAAACAGGGAAGATCTATATCGTCAAGCCGTTCGACTATTCCGGCACCGGGAGAAACCTGGAGCTGGCAGTGGAAAGCGACACCGGCTGCGATGCGTGGGCGGTAGCCTCTACCGGCGGCAGTGTCATGGCACTGCCCGCCGGTACCCAAAACTACCCCTTCACATACTTTGGCTCTACGATTGCCACGGTCAGCATCAGCCTTGACGGAAAAACGCTTTCCGCCAGCTTTAACATGATCCCGGCGCAGGACGGCGCACCCATGAAGCTGGTTCCTATGGTACTTGGCGCCACAGAACTGCACTTTGACAATGAGGGTCAGCCCGACCTGACCGACGTGGCCTATGTGGACAGTCTGGACACGGACGCAAAGCTGCACCGTGTTTACATGGGCATCGGCTGGGGTTATAACTGCTACCCCAACGACAGCAGCAAGGAAAGCACTGTGCAGATCCTGGATCAGGGCGGCGCGAACTTCGACTTCAGCCTGCTGAGCGATGTGCCTATCAACTGCTATGTCGAGATCACCAATGCCAATATTACCGGCGGTGAGTTTGGCGAAAACGGCCGACTGAATATCACCAGCGGTAAGATCAGCGGCGGCACCTTCCACAATGTCAGCGCGGGCATCAACTCGATCAATGGGAACAATGCGGTCGAGATCACCGGCGGCACCTTCGATTCCCTGTACTGCAATGGCTCGTGCTCTATTGCCAATGCGGTGATCCAGAGCTGCAATTTCAACACCTATGGCAATAAAACCTACACCATTTCGGATACGGTTCTGGGCGAGTTGCCTGACGGCCTCCAGAAGCTGCTGCCCGCAGGACAGCAGCTCAGCACGCTGGTGGTGCGCAACGGCGGTGTGACTGCGATGAACGGCAGAACTCTGCCTCTTTCCACCAATATCATCTATCTGGTGGGCGCAGGCAGCGCAGAGCTTACCCTGAACACCGATGTGCTGAGCATCAACGATGCACCGGTCAGCAGCTACAGCGCCAACACCTCTGCCGAGGGCAAGGTGCTGTGCATTACCGGCAAGAATGACGGCGCAGAGATCTTTGTGAATAAGTCCACCGATCCAAGCGACCTCAAGCCCCTGCGCATTACCGAAGAGGGTCTGCCCGACCTGACCGGCGTGACCGGTGTGCCGGTGAGCGGCGAGGGCATGACGGCTAACCTCTATGAGGGCTTGGGCTGGAAGTACGCCACCAAGAAAGAGAACGGAAGGACACGCGCGGCGCTTTACATCACCACCCCGGACGGCAACCCGGTGGATCTTGCTTCGGGTGCCATCAACCCCTACCATAAGGCCATTGCCGTGGAGCAGATCACTTTTGCAAATGTGACTGTCACCGGCATCGTGGCAGAGGGCTCTGTTGGTGCGGAGAACACCATCATTCAGGACGGCACCTTCCAGAAGGATGTCTACGCGGATGACAACAGCACCATCGCAGGCGGCACTTTCCAAGATGTCGTCCGCGCTTATGGTACGATCACCGGCGGCGCATTCAACGCTGTGGTCCAGCTGAACCAGAACAGCGAGGTCACCGGCGGTGTGTTCCACGATATCCAGCTGCCGAGCTATGCCACGGAGAAAACGGTCATCCAGAATGCCATGATCCTTGGCAGCCTGAAAACGGACGGCGACAGCAAGGCTGCTGTTTCCAATACGGTGAGCTGCGGCTATATTGAAAGCAAATACCTCGCCGCCGGTCAGCAGCAGAGCAAGCTGATGATGACGGACGGCACTGTGGAACGCCTCAACGACTATGCCGCAGCAACAGACGCGGTTTACCTTATCGGTAATGTCAAGGCAGAGATCCGCTTCAGCAATACAGTCACGAACATCAACGGTGCGGAAGCCAGCAATTACAACGAGGGCACCTCTGCCATTGACCGCTCGCTGAATATCACCGCCAAGAATGACGGCGAGCCTATTGTGGTGAACATGGCCACCACCGGAAAGCTGCCCTTCTCTTCCCTGAGCAAGAGCGACTTTGACATCGACTGGAGCACGCTCGTCCCGGGCATTACCTGCAAAAAGGATGGCGTGGGCAAATTGAGCCTCGTCTATGTGCGCACCTCCGACAACAAGGTGTTTGCAACCTACCCGCCGTATGACGAGTACGGCGTCTACAAGCAGCGCATCGTAGCGCAAGAGGGCGACAAGTACACAGAAGGCTCGCTTGATATCGGCGAGGTGGTACGCAAATATACCCCGAGCAGCGCCGACTTTGCGTATGACTCCAAGACCCAAACTGCAACCTATAACGGCAAGATGTATTTTGACGATGCCCCGCTGTATTCTATCCAGTATGGCGCGGAGGATGGCTCGTTCCCGTCTGTGACGAAGCCCACCAAGGCAGGCACCTACTCTGTCTACATCGTGGTGAATGATAGTGACCACTACGTTGGCAACCAGTACGAAGTGGGCACCTATACTGTGTCTGAGTCGAAGTACACCCTGACCGTGGACGACAAGTCTACCGAGCACGTTGCAGGTGAGAAGCTCAGCTTCACCGCAGACGAGAAGGACGGTTACACCTTCACCGGTTGGAAAGTGACCGGTCTGCCCACTGACGTGGACACCACTAAGGCGACCATCTCCTTCACGATGCCCGCAAATAACGTCACGCTGAAGGCACAGTACACCGAGAACGCTCCCAAGACCTATAAACTCGATGTCTCCGGTGCACAGGTCACCCTGAAGGATGGCAGCGATGTTGCCGACCTGACAGCTGTGTCCGTGGGTACAGAACTCAAGGCTACCGCAGACGAGGACACCGAGACCAGCGTGTTCAAGAACTGGAGCTGCACCGGTCTGGACCTGACCGAGGAGCAGAGCACCGCACGCGTGGTGTACTTCACCATGCCCGACCATGATGTGAACCTGAAGGCGGAGTTCGTTACTCCTACGAATAAACTCGATGTCTCCGGTGCACAGGTCACCCTGAAGGATGGCGGCGCTGTTGCCGACCTAACAGCTGTGCCTGTGGGTACAGAGCTCGTTGCCACCGCACCCGAGAAGGACGGTTACACCTTCACCGGTTGGGAAGTGACCGGTCTGCCCACTGACGTGGACACCACCAAGGCGACTATCTCCTTCACGATGCCCGCAAACAAGGTTACGCTGAAAGCACAGTACACCGAGAACGCTCCCGAGACCTATGAGCTCAAGGTCACCGATGCAAAGGTCACCCTGAAGGACGGCGGCGATGTTGCCGACCTGACGGCTGTGCCTGTGGGCACAGAGCTCGTTGCCACCGCACCCGAGAAGGACGGTTACACCTTCACCGGTTGGGAAGTGACCGGTCTGCCCACTGACGTGGACACCACCAAGGCGACTATCTCCTTCACGATGCCCGCAAACAAGGTTACGCTGAAAGCACAGTACACCGAGAACGCTCCCGAGACCTATGAGCTCAAGGTCACCGATGCAACGGTCACCCTGAAGGATGGCAGCGCTGTTGCCGACCTGACGGCTGTGCCTGTGGGTACAGAGCTCAAGGCCACCGCAGACGAGGACACCGAGACCAGAGTGTTCAAGTGCTGGACTGGTCTGGAACTGGCCGAGGAGCAGAGCACCGCCCATGTGCTGGAGTTCAAGATGCCCGCTCAGGATGTGAAACTGACTGCTGTGTTTGAAGTTCCTGCTACTCCCGATCCGGATCCCACTCCCGATCCTAAGCCGGACCCGGACCCCGATCCGGAGCCTACTCCCGATCCTAAGCCGGACCCGAACCCCGATCCGGATCCCACTCCCGATCCTAAGCCGGACCCGGACCCCGATCCGGAGCCTACTCCCGATCCTAAGCCGGACCCGAACCCCGATCCGGATCCCACTCCTGATCCTAAGCCGGACCCGACTCCCGATCCGGAGCCTACTCCCGATCCTAAGCCGAACCCGAACCCCGACCCCACCCCCGCACCCGGCGGTGACAGTGACGGCGGCGGTGCTATCGTAATGGTGGCCGCTGTGGGCAGCGCAGCCATTGGCGCAGGTGCCTACATTGTTGGCACTACCGCCTACCTGAAGAGCGTCCTGCCCGAGGGCATGGCCATCCCCGCTAACCGCCAGCAGCTGGCAGTTGCACTGTGGACCGCCGCAGGCAAGCCCGCTACCCAGAGCACTGCACTGTTCAACGATGTGGCAGCAGATGCCGCAGAGCTGCAGGCCATTCGCTGGGTCGTGGAGACCGGCCTGATGACCGCACAGGACGGCAACTTCAAGCCCGGCAGCCGCGTGGGCCGCTTGGAGGTCATCCGCACTTGGAAGACCTACCAGCAGCGCGGCTAAAACCGCTGCCCCTTAACCCCTTATAACCCCGCAGGGACTGCTGCACAGCGCTGTGCGGCAGTCCCTTTTTTGCGCCCCAAAAGGGTGCGCAAGGGCTTTTTTGGGGTTTTTCAGGGCGATTCGATGCATTTCAGGGGCCATTCACGCAGAATTGCTCTACTTTTGCCGCCGTTCGTGGTATACTACAGGCACAGAGCAGTGCTCTGTTCAATATGCCATTCCCGTAATTCCTATAGAGCAGAAAACCGTCCGGTAACCGCAAACCGGGCGGTTTTCTGTTTTTTGCGGGTGCGTGTGGTGCACCGGGTCGTTTCAGCGCATTTGCGGGGCGATTCGTGCCCAAAACCGTCCAAAGCGGGCAAAACGTGGTACACTGGGTACAACAAAAGCGCCCGGCTTGGAGGGCGCTTGAGAAGGAGAGAATCTTATGCAAAAACGGCTCATCAGTATGGTTCTGGCGCTGAGCATGGCACTGACCGCAATGCCGCTGCCCGCCCTTGCCCAGAGCGCCCCGCCCGACACCGCCAGCGCCGCCGCACTGGCAGAGGAAAACGGCGAGATCACCAATATCTATACAAGCAATTCCTCCGGCAAGCCCATCGGCGATCTGGGCGACAGTGGAGACAGCTGGTCCTACGATGAGGCCAGCAATACGCTCACCCTGAAAAAAGGTACCTTCTGCCTCCGTAATTACGGCTATGACAGCTACAATAATTGCATCAAATGGAACGTGAAGATCGAGCCCGGTGCCACCCTGCAGGAGGCGCGGATCGGCTCGGAATACCATAACGGCTACACCGTGACCAACGCAGGCACTATCTCCGGCGGCACCTTCTACGGCAAGGTGATCTGTGAAGCCGGGGCTGTCATCAGCGGCGGCACCTTTAAAGGAAATGCCATTGTTAATGCTGCGGGCGGCGAGGTCACCATTGAAGATGGCACCTTTGAAGAGGGTAGTTATACCAGCGGCATGACCGTTAAAGCAGCGGGTATCCTTACCATCAACGGCGGCACCTTTAAGGGCAAGCGCACCTGCTCCGTGGATATCGACAATTGTGAAAAGATCGTCATCAACGGAGGCAGCTTTGAAAGCGCGCTCACGGATCTTGAAAGGACAACGGAAATCATCATCAATGGCGGTCTGTTCAACGACAAGCTGTATGTTGCAGGAGATAAATGTACCGTCAACGGCGGTCTGTTCACCACTGAAGATGACCCGCTGCCCGAGGATGCAGCCGTCAACGGCGGCTATTTCACGGCAAAACGCACTGGTCTCGTGAAGATCGATGCATCCAAAGACTCGGTGTATGCCCCTGTTGCAGTGGCAACGAACGGCACGGTGACCGAGTGGTCGGCAGATGCCTATGACACCCTCTATGTTGTCTCCGGCAAACCGGTGACCCTGAGACCTACCTACAAGCTGAAGAGTGTCGTCAGCGGCGGCGAGGAGCTGAACTATAACGACGGGAACGGCGCAGTCAGCTTTACTGTGGGCGCTGAAGCTGTCCAGCTCAACAGCGTTATTTGGAAAGAGCTGGTCATTGAAGCGGACGGCTTCCCCAAGGGCACGGACGGCGGTGTCTACGGCGCAAAGGGCAACGGCTGGTCCTTTGACCCGGCGCACAAGCACGCAGAACTGTTTACAAACGATGTCCCCACCCTGACCATCGAGAAGGACGCTGTGCTGGACTTCGATGAGGTGATAAACAACGCCGATACAGTAAAATTTGCAGTTGAAAACTACGGCACCTTCAGCGGTACGCTGAACTCCACCCGGTATGTGTACAACAGGGAGGGCGGCGTCATCAAGGATGCCAAGCTGAACAGCGCGCAGAGCCTTTACAATGACGGCCTTGTGGAGTATTCGGTGCTGTGCGTTAGGTACATCGGCAACGGCTGGCGCGACCCGGCACAGCCCGCTACCATTCGCAACTCTGCGCTGGATGTTACCGGATATTCGGTAGTCAACATGGCTTCCAATAAGGCTGTGCTGGACGGCTGCTATAACAGCGCCGGTTACACCGGCACTGCCGTGATCCAAAACGGCGGCACGGTCGAAAACAGCCAGAACACCCTGAAGCTGCCGGTGGAAAATACGGCCGGCTATGACGGCAATGCAGAGCCCTACCAGCCCATCATTGACGGCGGCGAGTGCACCGTTGTTTATAACGAGGGCGGCATCATTCAGAATAACCCCATCATCCACGCACTGGTGGCAAAGGATACCGAAGACCTGAACGGTGCTACGGATTACTACACCCTGAACTACACTGCACCGGAAGGTGCCGAGTACGCTAAAAAATACATCAACGGCATCAATGGCATGATGGAGGGTGTTTGGGACGCAGAAACCTCCACCCTCTACGTTGACACCGATCTGAACACCATCTCGGTCATCACGCATGCCCCCATCAAGAGTGTGAACGGCGTAGCTTATAGCGGCTCTGTAGCCGATGGAGAGCGTTACAACAGCACCATCGACCTGCGCAAGTATAACATCCCGCAGACCCATATCCTTAACCTGAGCGCCACCGGCGAGGGCGCGGCAGAATTGCCGCCGGCAGACCCCGCAGACTTTGCCTTTGTCCTGCCCAACAACCTGACCTATGACGGCAGTCCCAAGGAAGTAACTGTTAAGAACACCAGCAATAAGGACTACGGTGATGTTACCGTGACCTACATGCAGAATGGCAAAGTGCTGGACGGCGCTCCCATTGAGCCGGGCGATTACAGCTATACTGTAACCGTCGCAGGCAGTGCACAGTATGCGGGTGGAACTGTTAAAACAGGCTCGTTCCGCATCATCGCCGAGACCACCCCGGAGGAGCCGCCAGAGCAGCCGCCGCAGGGGGACAGCACCGAGTTCAGCCCGCTGCAAACGGTGGCCATCGTAGCCGGTACAACGGCGTGGTTTGCAGGCAGCGCAGTAATGGGCTATGAGGCTGTTACTTACAGCATCCTTGCAGACCTGCTGCCCAAGGGCACGCCCATCCCGCGCACCCGGGAACAGCTGGCCGTGCTGCTGTGGAGCACCGCAGGCAAGCCCGAACCCGCTGCACCCGCTGTTTACAGCGATGTAGCGGAGCCGGATACCGCCAAGGCAGCCCGCTGGGCTGTGGAGGCCGGGCTGCTGCCCGACATGGGTGAGGGCGCCTTTACGCCCGGCAAGCGTGTGACCAAGGTACAGGTCATCCGCGCATGGAACCGGCTGAAAAAGCTGGGTCTGGCGAAATAACAATTGCCATCTCCCGATCGATCCTTTCCAATAAGCGCAGCAAGGCCGTCCGACGAATGCCGGACGGCCTTGCTGTGTTGTGTAGGAGAGGATTCCCCGCAGCGCCGCCGCTTCCGCAGGAAGCAGGCGTTGTAAATGCCGTTTGCCATTACGACCCCACCCGTGAAAATGGGATAGCGGAGCGTCCGCAGACGCTCCGCTATCCCGAAAATTAAAATAATTCTTCCGCTGCAACGACGACGACCGCCGCCAGTGGCGGAAACAGGGAGGAGTTGTTGGGGCAGCGGCCAGCAAGACGCGAGTGCCGCCCAAGGCACGAAGCGGATGCTGGGTGCCGCAACCCGGAAGACGCGGAGGGCATTTTCAATCGTTCTCCACCCCGGGACACCCGGCGGCGCGCCATGCGGCGCACAGCACCTCTTTTTCCGGCTTGGAGAGCTTTTTCAGGGCGGCTTCCCGGCGCAAAGCGGTGCGCTTGTCCGCGCAGCGCTCTATATAGGCAAAGCCCACCGCGCCGTGGGCGCGGGTGTAGCGGGCACCTTTGCCGCTCTGGTGCGCTTTCAGCCGGGCGGCGGGGTGGTTCGTCCAACCGGTGTACAGCTGCCCGCCGGTGCAGCGCACCATGTAAACGTAGGCGACGTCAGGCAAGGCGTCCATTGTTTTTCAACACCTGACGGCAGGCGGCAAGGGCGGTCTCCTTGTCCTTGGCGGTGATGAGGAAGCGGCTGGCGTGGCAGAAGCTGATGCCCGGGATGCCGCTCTTCTGCTCGATGACCTCCTGCGGCTGCCCCGCCCAAGACTGGGGGAAGGGCAGCTTGGACTTTTTGGTCTTGTGGTCGGTGACGCACTGGGCGCTCCACCCGCCGCGCTGGCTGGGGTACACCACAAACAGAGCATCAGTCTTGTACAGGCCGTTTTTCCACGGCAGATAGCAGGGCAGCACCACGATGCCGTCGCGGGAGTTGCGGTAGGCCTGCTGCACTTTTTCGTCCGCGCGGTTCACGGCGTTGGCGCTGTCGATCTGGTTTTCCAAGATCTGCTTTGCCAC
>ENA-OVGR01002690-OVGR01002690.1-human-gut-metagenome-genome-assembly--contig:-NODE-2690-length-10434-cov-2.553040_pt1 | contig 10434 bp, 8 predicted proteins | sample MGYA00237775_ERZ505429 | MGnify/ENA primary metagenome ERZ505429 (study PRJEB26158, sample SAMN06016345) | human gut metagenome | biome: human gut; feature: ankylosing spondylitis patient; material...
TACACTAATTATTGAACTAATTAATACCACGCTAACTGTTTCAGTTGATACTAAGTGTTAAAAATGTGAATTTTAATAACAAAAAAGTATAAAAAACACGGTTATTTATTATTAATTATAGTATTTTCAATTAGATAATGAATTTTGCATAATGTGCTTTTTTTACCGTATGTATTCATTTTGTGAATGATGTGTCGCGGTAAAACGCACTATTCGTTAAATGTATCGCAGGAGAAAGAAGGGGAATGAGAGGGATAAGCAACATTTTCCCCGCCGCCAGAAGCGACGGGGCAGAGATTAAAGCTCCTGGTCGAACAGCTCTAAAATCGCTTCGTACAGGTCTTTGACGGTGAAACCGTTAGCAGGGGTGGTAAAGATGGTGTCATCGCCAGCGATGGGGCCCAGAATACCTTCTGCTTTGCCCAGTGAGTCCAGCAGGCGAGCAATTAACTGCGCCGCGCCAGGGCTGGTATGAATCACGACAACTGCATCGTTGTAGTCGATATCCAGCACCAGATTCTTCAATGGACTGGAGGTGGTTGGTACACCCAGTTCAGCTGGCAGGCAGTAAACCATTTCCATTTTGGCATTGCGTGTACGTACAGCACCAAACTTGGTCAACATCCGCGAGACTTTAGACTGATTAATATTGTCAAAGCCTTGCTCCTGCAACGCGGCGACGATTTCGCCCTGGGAGCTAAATTTCTCTTCTTTAAGTAATGCTTTAAATGCTTTAACTAGTTCTTCTTGCTTAGCCGAGCTTCGCATAAGTCACCCGATATGGTGGTTGATACAACATTATTGTGCATACAGATGAATTTTTATGCAAACAGTCAGCCCTGAAGAAGGCTGAAATAATGTTATGAAAGAGCGGGATTTTATCAAATTTCGTTATTGAGAAACATGCCTGCGTCACGGCATGCAAATTCTGTTTAAAAGTAAATTAATTGTTATCAAATTGATGTTGTTTTGGCTGAACGGTAGGGTATATTGTCACCACCTGTTGGAATGTTGCGCTAATGCATAAGCGACTGTTAATTACGTAAGTTAGGTTCCTGATTACGGCAATTAAATGCATAAACGCTAAACTTGCGTGACTACACATTCTTGAGATGTGGTCATTGTAAACGGCAATTTTGTGGATTAAGGTCGCGGCAGCGGAGCAACATATCTTAGTTTATCAATATAATAAGGAGTTTAGGATGAAAGTCGCAGTCCTCGGCGCTGCTGGCGGTATTGGCCAGGCGCTTGCACTACTGTTAAAAACCCAACTGCCTTCAGGTTCAGAACTCTCTCTGTATGATATCGCTCCAGTGATCTGAGCCATATCCCTACTGCTGTGAAAATCAAAGGTTTTTCTGGTGAAGATGCGACTCCGGCGCTGGAAGGCGCAGATGTCGTTCTTATCTCTGCAGGTGTAGCGCGTAAACCGGGTATGGATCGTTCCGACCTGTTTAACGTTAACGCCGGCATCGTGAAAAACCTGGTACAGCAAGTTGCGAAAACCTGCCCGAAAGCGTGCATTGGTATTATCACTAACCCGGTTAACACCACAGTTGCGATTGCTGCTGAAGTGCTGAAAAAAGCCGGTGTTTATGACAAAAACAAACTGTTCGGCGTTACCACGCTGGATATCATTCGTTCCAACACCTTTGTTGCGGAACTGAAAGGCAAACAGCCAGGCGAAGTTGAAGTGCCGGTTATTGGCGGTCACTCTGGTGTTACCATTCTGCCGCTGCTGTCACAGGTTCCTGGCGTTAGTTTTACCGAGCAGGAAGTGGCTGATCTGACCAAACGTATCCAGAACGCGGGTACTGAGGTGGTTGAAGCGAAAGCCGGTGGCGGGTCTGCAACCCTGTCTATGGGCCAGGCAGCTGCACGTTTTGGTCTGTCTCTGGTTCGTGCACTGCAGGGCGAACAAGGCGTTGTCGAATGTGCCTACGTTGAAGGCGACGGTCAGTACGCCCGTTTCTTCTCTCAACCGCTGCTGCTGGGTAAAAACGGCGTGGAAGAGCGTAAATCTATCGGTACCCTGAGCGCATTTGAACAGAACGCGCTGGAAGGTATGCTGGATACGCTCAAGAAAGATATCGCCCTGGGCGAAGAGTTCGTTAATAAGTAATTGATTAGCGAATAATAAAAAACCGGAGCACAGACTCCGGTTTTTTGTTTTGAGCACTCGACTTAATTGGTTGCCGGATATTCCTGAATGGTGACCTGCAGCGTTAACTGCTTATCATCACGCATCACTACAACCGGGATCACCGAACCAGGGCGAATTTCTGCCACCTGATCCATCGTCTCCAGAGCAGAGATGGCCGGTTTGTTATCCACCGAAATAATCAGATCGTTGACCTGAATACCCGCATTCGCCGCCGGGCCGTCAGGTGACACTTCATTAACCACGATCCCTTGCAGTTGATCTATACCACCGCCCTGCGCGTGCAGTGGTGCGATCTCGCGTCCGCCGATACCAATGTAGCCGCGGATCACGCGACCATCGCGGATCAGCTTATCCATAATTTTGGTTGCTAACTGGAAAGGAATCGCAAAGCCGATACCTTCCGGCGTTTCGCCATCGTTACTCTTATCAAACGACAGCGTGTTAATGCCCATCAGTTCTCCCAGCGAGTTCACCAGCGCGCCGCCAGAGTTACCGTGGTTAATGGAAGCATCGGTTTGCAGGAAGTTTTGCCGCCCGGTCGGGTTCAGACCGATTCGACCCGTAGCACTAATAATCCCCTGGGTAATGGTCTGCCCGAGGTTGTACGGGTTACCGATCGCCAGTACCACGTCGCCAATGTGCGGTACGCGACGTGCATTGATCGGAATGGTAGGTAAACCGCCAGTGGCATTAATTTTAAGTACCGCCAGATCGGTTAGAGAGTCAGATCCCACCAGCAATGCTTCAAATACACGTCCATCCTGTAAGGCGACGATGATCTGATCGGCGTCGTTGATTACGTGTTTATTGGTGATGATATAACCGCGTTGATCCATGATTACACCGGATCCCAGGGTGCGGATCTCAAGCTGGTTGTGAGAGTTGGTGTTCAAACCACGGTTGTAAACGTTAACCACCGCTGGCGCGGCGCGGCGAACCGCCAGATTATAGCTGGCAGGCGTCTCATCGGTACTGTCAAATTGCGGAGTGGAAAGCGGGTTAAGGCTGCGCAGCGAAGGCATGGCAACCAGCAGAATAGCGCCGACAATTAATCCAATCGCAACGGAACGTAAGAGCTTCACAAACATGATGGAGGCGTCATTAAAAAAGGGAACGGCAGCAGCATACCACGAGTTAACCGGACATCACACGTCAGCCTGATGCCCGGTTTACGACATTAACGCATCAGCAGATAGATGCTTTCATTGCCGCGTACAATTTGCAGGGCGATGATGGCCGGTTTTGCCGCCAGCACTTTACGCATTTCAGCAATCGAGTTCACCCGATCGCGGTTGACGCCAATGATCACATCGTCTTTTTGCAAGCCAGCCTGAGCAGCTGGGCTTCCTTTGACAACTTCATCGATCTTAATACCTTTGCCGCCATCTTTTAGCTGACCATCGCTCAACGTTGCACCTTCCAGCGCTGGCGTGATCATTTCAGCGCTGGCCGACGAAGAGGTGCTGGTATCAAGCGTCACTTCTACTTCCAGTGGTTTGCCGTTACGCAGCAGGCCAAGCTTCACTTTCGTGCCCGGCTCTGTAGTCGCGATACGGGAGCGCAACTCAGCAAAGCTATTCAGCGGTTTGCCGTTGAGGCTGGTAATAATATCGCCCGCTTTAACGCCCGCTTTCGCTGAGCCAGAACCTGGCAACACTTCGCTGACAAACGCGCCACGCTGCACGTCAAGGTTGAAGGCTTTGGCGATATCGGCACTCATCTCGGTGCCTTTGATGCCTAACAAACCGCGTTTGATTTCACCAAAGTCGATAAGCTGCTGCGCCAGTGTTCGCGCCATATTACTGGGGATGGCAAATCCAATCCCGACGCTCCCGCCGCCAGGCGCAAGGATTGCAGTGTTGATGCCAATTAACTCACCGTTAAGGTTTAATAGTGCACCGCCGGAGTTACCGGGGTTGATGGCTGCGTTGGTCTGGATGAAAGTACCGGTAGAGCCGTTCTCCAGAGTGATCTCACGATTCAGGGCACTTACAATACCGTTGGTAACAGACTGACCATAGCCAAGGGCATTACCGATAGCGATGACCGGCTCACCAAGCTTCAGATCATCACTGCTGCCAAGTGTTGCTACTGTAATAGCATTCTTGGTATCATCACTCAGATCATTTAAAGATACTGCGATCACTGCCAGATCCATATCGGAATCCAGTCCTTTGACCTGTGCCTGTGCTTCACTGCCATCGATAAAAGTAACGGTCAGAGTATCTGCACTCTCTACTACATGATTATTGGATACGATCAGCAGTTCATCATCGGTCTTACCTACAATGATACCGGAACCACTGGCTGCTTCTTCCTGTGTATACTGCTGTCCGAAGACATTGGCTGTCTCGGTAAAGTTATTTACGATGGATACCATGGCAGGCATTACTTTTTCTACCACATTGGATACATCGGACTCTACATAAGTAACATTGGTAGCCAGCTGTGCACTCTGGGTACTTTCTGTCGTTGCCTCAGAAGCGATCTCATCTACCACTGCGGTATCTGTGCTGGTCGTAAACATCCCGGTTCCCTGCTGTACTGCATAGAAACCGATTCCTGCGAACAGTCCGAAGAACAATCCCAGGCTGACACTTACCATTGCCTTCCGGAAGTAACCGCCATGTTTTTGGGTTTTCTTAGGCTCCGTATTGTTGCTGCCTGTGGTTCCGCCCATCTGATAAGTGGTGTAACCATTCGTGCTTCCTGCTGCACTCTGGGTAGTACTATGATTTTCATAGCCATAACTGTTTTCTGTTCTTGTCTCATTCAGATCTGCTCCACTGAATGTACCGGTTGTATTTTCATTGCCGGTTCCGTAACCGGAAAAATTATCATTCTCGTACATATTGCTTCCTCCTATCCTGTTGCAAGTGAGAAACTCTTTTTACCATTACCTGTTTCATTTCTTCCTCTCACCTTATGAACACAGTATATCCGTCAATTGTGTCCGAATTGTGATAACTTTCTGAAGCAATTATGAATCCTGAAAAAACAGAGAGTCTGTTCTGCCTGCAAGCAGTCTCTCTATGGGTAAGTTATTACACTCTACTCAACAGTAACGGATTTTGCCAGGTTTCTGGGTTTATCCACGTCACAGCCGCGTCCCACTGCCACATAGTAGGAGAACAACTGCAAAGGAATGATTGCCAGAGAATTGGTAAAGTACGGATTGGTCTCGGGGATGTATATTACATAATCCGCCGCTTTCTCAATGGCCTTGTTGCCTTCAATGGTGACTGCCATAACAAAGGCTCCTCTTGCTTTTACTTCTACCATATTACTGATGGTCTTCTGGAACAGATCCGGCTGGGTTGCCAAAGCCACTACCAGCGTACCATCTTCGATCAGAGAAATCGTACCATGCTTCAGTTCTCCGGCTGCATAAGCCTCGGAATGAATATAGGAGATCTCCTTCAGTTTCAAGGATCCTTCCAGTGAAATCGCGTAATCAATACCTCGTCCGATGAAGAAAATATCTCTTGCTCCCACGTAACGATTGGCAAAATGCTGAATCTTCTCCTTCTGTCCCAGAAGCAGTTCGATCTGATCCGGCAGGCATCTTAAATCTGTCAGCATACCGGCGAACTTCTCCTGATCAATAGTACCACGTACCCTGGCGAATTTCATAGCCAGCATGTAAAGTGCAGTTAGCTGTGCACTGTAAGCCTTGGTGGTAGCCACTGCGATCTCGGGACCTGCCCAGGTATACATAACACTGTCTGCCTCTCTGGCAATGGAGCTTCCCACCACATTGACAATGCCCAGTACCTTGAAGCCCCTTTCCCTGGACTCTCTCAGTGCTGCCAGAGTATCTGCCGTCTCACCGGACTGGCTGATGACAATGACCATATTACCCTTCTGAAGAATCGGATCACGATAACGGAATTCACTGGCCACATCCACTTCTACCGGAATTCTTGCCAGACCCTCGATCACATATTTTGCGGTAACTCCGGTATGATATGCGGAGCCGCAGGCCACAATATGGATCTTCGTGATCTCTTTGATCTCTTCATCACTCATGTTCAGCTCTTCGATCACAATATCATTATCCTTGATTCTCGGAGAGATGGTATCGTTGATGGTCTTCGGCTGCTCATAGATCTCTTTCAGCATGAAGTGCTCATATCCAGCCTTTTCTGCCGCATTGGCATCCCAGTCAATGGTCACCGGCTGCTTCTCGATCTCTTCCTCATCCACGGAGAAGAAACGCAGACTACCCTGCTGTAATTCCACAACTTCCTGATTGTCTACATAATATACGGTTCTGGTATATTTCAATATCGCGGGAACATCGGAAGCGATAAAGCTGCCATTGTCGCTCTTTCCCACGATCAGCGGGCTGTCCTTGCGGGCTGCAAAAATCTTATCCGGCTGATCTGCAAACATGATTCCCAGCGCATAAGAGCCTTCCACACGATGAAGCACCTTCGTGATGGCTTCCAGAGGATTTCCCTTGTAATAATAGTCTAACAGATGTGCCAATACCTCGGTATCAGTCTCGGATACGAACTGATACCCCTTATCCTGCATCTTTTTCTTCAGGGGAATATAGTTCTCGATAATGCCGTTGTGTACCACGGCAATGGTTCCCGCATTGTTCATATGCGGATGGGAATTGATATCGCTGGGAGCTCCGTGAGTTGCCCAACGGGTATGTCCGATACCGGAGATTCCTTTCATATTCTCTCCGCCGTGGGTCAGGTTCTCCAGAACCTTAAGTCTTCCCACTGCTTTTCTGGTATTGATCTTCTCACCGTCAAAAATCGCCATACCTGCGGAATCATATCCACGGTATTCCAACTTGGACAGACCGTCCAGAATGATCGGTGCTGCCTGTTCTGTTCCAATATAACCTACAATACCACACATAGTCATACATCCTTTCTGTTCTGTTTCCAGTATTCCTTGTTGGAAGTAAAAGCAAGTACCCATTTTTTCGGGAGCCTGCGATAGTTCTTTCCCAGTAAATAACCTGCATATTTACAGGCGCATTGCATATAATGGGGCAATCCGGCAGACATATGGTTGCTGCGCAAATATACCGTCACATCTTTCACCATTCGTTTTCCCTCGGACTCCGAAGGATATGCTGCAAAAATCTCGGGATGCTCTGCCTGCGATACTCCCAGGTCAAAGTTTCTGTGGAACTGCTGCCCGTTGGTATAATTATGAGAATGCACCACCTGCGCATCCGCCGCATAAGCCACAGAGTATCCTGCTTCCACCGCCTTTGCCGCATAGATCATATCTTCATTAAATATCGTATGTCTGACGAACCCGCCCAGTTCCTCATAGATCTCCCGGCGATAGGCCGCACAGACATTGGAGCAGAAAAAGGTCTTGATCCCCAGGCTGTCCAGGTCTGCTGCCGATTTGATCCGGGACTTTGCCGGATAGTTAAATTCTCTGGTATAGCTCTCCACCGGTGTCGAATCCTCTCTGGGCAGCTGTCTCGCATAGGCCACCGCCACTTCCCCCTGCAGGGGTTCCACCAGTTTTTCGATCAGCCTGTCATCTTTCGGCATGGCATCCTGTGTCATCATCACGAAGACATCCGCGGAAGACTTTTTTACTCCCATCCGTCTCGTACCGCCATGATCGAACTCTCTTTTGGATACATGGTATACCTTGATATTCTGATAGGTTTCCAGAAATCTGATTCCGTAGATCAGCTGATCAAAATATTTTTCTTCCGTATTCAGAAGAATCACCTGATGTACCGGTACGCTCTGACTGCCCAGTTTATCCAATAATGTAAATAATTCTTTTCCCGGCTTATACAGGGGAATGATCACATCTATCTCCATGTCAGAGCGCTCCTCACTTTTCCAATCTCTGGTTCATTATACTTTAACTCTTATTGCGGCACAAGCCTTTTCCTACTGTCCAAGAGGATTATAACCTTCTGGGTAATGCACAAGGGAGCCCCGGCAGATTCCGGAAGACTCCCTTGTATTCCTGTTGCTTTACTCTATACACTGTTTCTTACTTATTCAGATAAGGTGATGTGTCAGATTCAATCTTATTGCTGTATTCCTTCACGTTGCTGGTTACGGAATAGTTGGCATCATCAAACAGGAACTGATGCAGCCATACTACATTGCTTTCGAGATTTACCGGAATAACACAGCTTCCCTTTGCACCGATATTGCCGGTGTCACGCATGGTCTCTTCGGGGAAACCTCCTTCGTCCACTATGCGATAATTTGAAATATTGCTCAGCAGATCCAGGATGTCCTTGGAATCCAGACTGGTGTAAATGTCGTCGATAGCACTGTTGAATACCTTGGACAATGTTGCATAATCTGCTTTCTTTGCCTGATCTTCGATTGCCTGAATGACTTCACGCTGACGGGCAGCACGCTTAAAGTCGTTACCAGCGGTATAACGGATACGGCAGTAAGCAGTAGCCTGCAGACCATTCAACAGCTGCATACCGGTCTCAGTTACCGGTGTATAATCGCATTTCAAAACTTCTGCAATACCGATCTGATAGTTGTTGATATGCTTGATCTCCTCAGAGTCCACATCAATATAGATACCGCCCAGACCGTCGATCACTTCACTCAGTCCTTTATAGCCTACGGTCACAAAGTTCGTAATATCCATATCCAGATTCATGTTCAGCATCTTAACCGCCTGCTCTGCTCCGCCATAGGAATAAGCGGCATTGCATTTCTGGTAGGAATCCGTACCGATATTCAGGTACGTATCACGATATACGCTGACCAGTTTGATATCACCGGTATCCATGTTGATGCTGGCGATCATGATACTATCGCTTCGGCTGCCCTTGTACAACAGGCTTTCCTTGGTTGCATCCACACCGAACAGGGCAATGTTCATATAGCCCTTCATAGTTTCATCCTGCTGCACCTCTTCGGGAATCTGAAGTTCTTCTGTCTCCAGAACGGTTACCTTGGGGCCCTCATTGTTGGTATGAGTCATTACCAGATACAATAATGCTACCATGAACAGGATCACTACGATCTCTATGCCAAAGATGATAACCTTTTTTCTCTTCTTGGCTGCACGCTGTTTGGCAGACATTCTCTTCTGTCCGTTCGCAGCTCCGGTTCTCTGTCCACTGCCGGCAGGTCTCTGACCGCTTCCGGCGGGTCTCTGTCCTGTAGGTCTCTGTGCGCTTCCGGAAGGTTTTCTTCCGCTTCCGGCAGGTCTCTGACCATTGCCGCCATTGTTGTTAGAATTTGTTGCCATCTTGTCTTCTCCTTGTACTAATAAGCATTTTTATTGATAAATCCTGTAAAGAACGTCATAAGAATGATCTTGATATCAAATCCAATGGTCCAGTTCTCAATATAGTAAATATCATATTCGATTCTCTTCTTGATGGAGGAATCACCGCGCAAGCCATTCACCTGTGCCCATCCGGTCAGTCCCGGCCGTACCTGATGTTTTACCATGTAACGGGGAATCTCTTCCTTGAACTTTTCCACAAACTGCGGTCTTTCCGGTCTGGGACCGACCAGACTCATATCTCCTTTTAAGATATTGAACAGCTGGGGAAGTTCATCGATACTGGTACGTCTGAGAACCTTACCGATACCGGTGACTCTGGGGTCATTGCGTACCGTCCATCCCTTTTTCTCTTCCGCCGCCGTCTGCATTGCCATGCTGCGGAATTTGTACATATAAAACGGCTTATTATGAAGTCCTACCCGTTCCTGCTTAAAGATCACCGGTCCCGGGCTTGACAGCTTTACCAGAATTGCTGATATGAGCATGATCGGTGAGGTAATAATGATACCGAAAATGGAACCAACGATATCCATTGCCCGCTTGATCACCATATTGCCTGTGTTCGTCAGCGGTACATACCGGATATTGATCACCGGTAATCCCATCAGATCCTCCGTATATGGTCTGCTGGGGATCAGACTGCTGTAATCCGGAATGAATTTGGTGTGCACCCCGGATTTCTCACAGATATCCACCACACCTTCCAGATAATCATAATCCTTCAGGGAAAGTGTGATCGCGATTTCATCCAGCTTGTTCTCCGGAAGGATGTATTCCAGATTACCAAGCGTTCCCAGTACTTTCACTCCCTTATAGGTCGTGCCGCCCGGGATGTGCTCATCCAGAATACCACACACTACATATCCCCATTGGGGATTGCTGAGGATTCTGTCAATATATTCCTCCGCCGCCCGGGAATAACCTACCAGCAAAATGTGCTTCAGGTTGTACCCCTTTTTCCGTATGGAACGCAATGCCTTGCGCATGATGATACGGAATAC
>ENA-OVGR01002692-OVGR01002692.1-human-gut-metagenome-genome-assembly--contig:-NODE-2692-length-10427-cov-3.657347_pt1 | contig 10427 bp, 8 predicted proteins | sample MGYA00237775_ERZ505429 | MGnify/ENA primary metagenome ERZ505429 (study PRJEB26158, sample SAMN06016345) | human gut metagenome | biome: human gut; feature: ankylosing spondylitis patient; material...
TTATACCGCTGCCTGATGGGCGAGCGCATTGAAGAAATCACAGGTATCTTAAACGGAACAACCAACTACATGCTTACAAAGATGACAGAGGAAGGTGCAGACTTTGATGAGGTATTAAAGGATGCTCAGGATAAGGGCTATGCAGAGAAGGATCCTACAGCCGACATAGAGGGATATGATCCATGCAGAAAGATAGCTATTCTCACATCACTTGTTGCAGGACAGCAGGTGGATTTTGAGGATATACACTGTGAGGGTATCACAAAGATTACACCTGAGGATATCAAGTACGCAAAGGCAATGCATCGTGCAATCAAGCTTCTTGCTTCAAGCCGCAAGGTGGGTGACAGCTATACCTGTCTCGTTGCACCGTATATGATAGATGACACACATCCGCTCTCAGGAGTAAATGGAGTGTTCAACGGCGTATTTTTACGCGGAAATGTGCTCGGAGATGCTATGTTCTACGGCAGTGGAGCAGGAAAGCTTCCAACAGCAAGTGCTGTAGTGGCAGATGTTGTTGATATGACAAAGCATCAGAACACAAATATTTATATCGACTGGAAGCCTGAGAAGCTCACACTTGTAAGCTATGATGACAGTGTAAACAGCTTCTTTGTGAGAACTGACTCACCAAAGAGCGAGGTTGAGGCTGTATTCGGACATGTAGACTACATTGAGGATGTGGTTGACGGCGAGTATGCATTCACAACAGGCGACATGACAGAAAAGGATTTTGCCGACAAGGCATCAAAGATAAACGTTATCAACAGAATCAGACTATAAAGGACAAAAATATGGTAAAAGGCTTATACACCGCTCACACCGGTATGGTTAATGAGATGAAGCGCATGGATGTTCTTGCGAACAACCTGGCCAATTCCGATACCTATGGATTTAAAAAAGAGGGAACCACCTCGCATTCATTTAAAAATGAGCTTGCTATAAAGATAAAGGATACATCAAACTACGGACTGCACAAAAATCTGGGCAGTATGACATACGGAGTGCATCTCGGTGAGACATATACCGACTGGGATGAAGGCAGCTTTAAGGTGACTGACAATCCTACTGACTTGGCTATCGGTGGAAAAGGCTTTTTTGCCGTTGCATTTACTGACAAATCAGGTCAGACAAGTGTAAAGTATACCAGAGACGGTGCTTTCAAGGTCAATGCTGACGGTTATCTGGTCACAGCAGACGGAGACCATGTGCTCAATGCGACAGGTGCATTGAGTGGAGATGGCGGTGAAGCAAACTGGGTGAGGGTTGACCCAAATGAAAAGTTTTCGGTAAACTCACTTGGTTATATTACTCAGAATAATCAGTTAGTTGGCACTGTCGGTGTTGTCGATGTGGATAATTATGACTATATTGAAAAATATGGTGAAAATCTCTACAATCTGACGGCCGGGGGTAATATTATAGCTTCCGATGCCGAAATAGAACAGGGAGCCTTAGAGACCTCAAACGTAAATGTGGTAAACGAGATGGTCAATATGATTACGATACAGCGTGCATATGAAGCCGGACAGAAGGTCATCACATCTATTGATGAGACGTTAGACAAGGCTGTCAACAATGTAGGAAGAGTATAAGGAGATATGCCATATGATGAGGGCACTTTACACAGCCGCAACAGGTATGCGTGCTGAGCAGACAAATGTAGATACAATTGCAAACAATCTTTCCAATGTCAATACAACCGGCTTCAAGGGGCAGAGGACGGAGTTTAAATCTCTTTTATATCAGACGATTCAGACCCGTTCTACATCCGGAAATGGCGATGCAAAGCCGGTAGGAGCACAGGTGGGACTTGGTACCCGTGTGGCTGCAACCACATCCACTTATACTCAGGGTCCGCTCAATTCTACGGAGAGGCCTACTGATTTTGCTTTGGAGGGCGATGGCTTTTTTGCAGTGAGAGGTACTGATAATCAGACCTATTACACGAGAAATGGTGCCTTCACATGGAGTCAGTATGGAAACGGACAGACTATACTTACTGATTCGCAGGGCAATCCTGTCATGGATACAAACGGTAATATTATAGCTGTGCCGGCAGGAGTGTCTGCTGAGAAGATGAGCTTTGGAGAGGATGGTGCGGTAGGTTATATGACTGCACAGGGCAATTATATTAATCTGAATCAGCGAATTGCTGTGTATCAGTTTAATAATCCGTCAGGTCTTGAAAAACAGTCAGGAAGCCTGCTTGCAGCAACAGCCAATTCGGGCAATCCGATGCTTGAAGCTGCAAACCCTGCTCTGAAAAGCAGCAAGGTTGTGACAGGATATCTTGAGGGCTCTAATGTGCAGGTAGCAGATGAGATGGTTAACCTCATTGTGGCGCAACGTGCCTACGAGCTCAATTCAAAGGCCATCACAACAGCGGATTCGATGCTTGAGACAGCAAATAATTTGAGGAGATAGTAGCATATGGATATAAGCGCAGTATCAACACTTGCAAACTCAAATAATACATCTGCGGTGGCAGACAAGCTTAAGAATAACGTAAAAAATCTGTCATCAGACTCTACAGAGGACGAGCTCAAGAGCACACTTAAGGATTTTGAGTCTTATTTCGTGGAGCAGGTCATAAAGGAAATGAAGGATTCCATGACGCTTAAGAGTGATGATGAGGATTCCTCTATGTCGCAGTATAAGGATATGTTCATGGACACTGTCATAGAGCAGATGAGTGATACGATAGTGGAGAAGTCCGGAGAGAACATCACACAGCAGCTTTATGAGCAGATGAAGCGCAATTACAATATTTCATAATAATTGATAATAAAAAGCCGGTTCGGCATGCTTGCATGTGGTTACCGGCTTTTTTAGTGCAAACTTAGTAATTGCAGATACGCATGCTCTAGGGTATAATATTTAAAAAATACAATAAAAACACACAGATACGGAGAAATTTAATTGGAAACCGAAACAGTCACAGGATACGTTGATCATATAATATACAGAAATGCAGAAAACGGGTATACGGTACTTGTTCTTGTAGTGAACGAGGAGGAGCTCACATGTGTGGGTACTTTTTCGGACATTGCTGAGGGTGAAAATATAGAGGCTCACGGTGAGTATACAGAGCATGCCACCTATGGCAGACAGTTTAAGGTAGTAAGCTTTGAAGAGAAGGAGCCGGAGGATGAGATGGCTATTGAGAGGTATTTGGGCTCAGGAGCCATACATGGTATAGGACTTGCACTCGCAGCACGTATTGTCAGGCGATTCAAGAAGGATACATTCCGCATCATAGAGGAAGAGCCGGAGAGGCTTGCTGAGGTAAAGGGCATCAGCCAGAGAAAGGCTATGGAGATTGCGGACCAGGTCAATGCAAAAAGAGACTTAAGGGAAGCCATGATTTTTTTGCAACAGTACGGCATCAATATGAATCTGGCTGTGAAGATATATAATAAGTATGGCGGAGAGATATACAGTGTGCTCAAGGAAAATCCGTACCGCATGGCGGATGATATCGACGGAGTTGGCTTTAAAACTGCAGATGAGATAGCTGCGCGGGTTGGCATCAAGACTGATTCTGATTTTAGAATAAAAAGCGGTATACAGTATGTTTTGCAGCAGGCTGCCATGGACGGACACACATATCTGCCGATGGAGGAGCTTACGAGGCGTGCTGTATATCTGCTTGGAGTGGAAAGCTCGCAGGTTGAGGCACATTACATGAATCTGGCCATGGACAGGAAGATTGTCATGCAGCTAAAGGATGATATAACCCAGATTTATGCTAATACCTTTTATTATATGGAGGCAAACACGGCAGCCATGCTAAAGCAGCTTGATGTGACGTATGATGTGCCGGATATCGAGATAGAGGCTGCAATTAGAAATATAGAGAAAAAGACAGAGATGGAGCTCGATGAGCACCAGGTAGAGGCGGTGAAGGAAGCAGTCAGAAATGGCCTTTTAGTCATTACAGGAGGACCCGGAACAGGAAAAACCACCACTATCAATACTATTATCAAGTATTTTGAGCTGGAGGGCATGGATATTTTTCTGGCTGCACCGACAGGCCGTGCGGCAAAACGCATGAGTGAGACAACAGGCTACGAGGCACGCACAATCCACCGTATGCTTGAGTTAAACGGCGGCATGGACACAGGAAGCGCAGCTGGCTTTGAGAGAAATGAAAGTAATCCGCTCGAGACGGATGTAATCATCATAGATGAAATGTCGATGGTTGATATATCACTCATGTACTCATTGCTAAAGGCGGTTGTGGCAGGTACGAGACTCATACTTGTAGGAGATGTGAACCAGCTTCCGAGTGTCGGACCAGGCAGTGTGCTCCGTGATATCATTCAGTCACATGCCTGCAATGTGGTCATGCTGACAAAGATTTTCCGACAGGCATCCTGCTAAAGGATATCATTGATTCAGGTGCATTTCACACGGTAAAGCTCACAAAGATTTTCCGTCAGGCGAGCACGAGCGATATAATAGTAAATGCCCACAAGATAAATAACGGAGAAGAGGTATCACTGGATAATAAGAGCATGGATTTCTTTTTCTTAAAGAGATACGATGCTGACAAGATAATAAATGTTACATTACAGCTCATAAAGCAGAAGCTTCCAAAATTTGTAAATGCGACAGAGTATGATATACAGGTGCTTACGCCTATGAGAAAGGGGCTTCTCGGAGTGGAACGTCTAAACGGTATATTGCAGGCGTACATGAATCCGGCAGACAAGAGCAAGCGCGAAAAAGAATACAGAGGTACGATTTTCCGCGAGGGCGACAAGGTGATGCAGATAAAGAACAACTATCAGATAGAGTGGGAAATCAGGACAAAATTCGGTCTCTGTGTGGATAAGGGCATGGGAATCTTCAATGGAGATACAGGTATCATTGAGGAAATCAACGATTTTGCCGAGACAATGACCATATCCTTTGACGAGGGCAGAAAGGTGGAGTATCCGTTTAAGCTATTGGATGAGCTTGAGCTTGCATACGCGGTCACTATACACAAGTCGCAGGGAAGTGAGTACCCGGCGGTCGTTATACCTCTTTTGAGCGGTCCGAGAATGCTTATGAACAGAAATTTGCTTTATACGGCGGTTACAAGAGCAAAGAAATGTGTTACCATAGTGGGTGACGAACAGACATTTTATGAGATGATACAAAACAACTCACAGCAGAGACGCTACAGCGGGCTTAGAGACAGAATAGTGGAGGAGACTATCTGATGAAAATAAGAAAACTTACAAATGAAGAGATAAAAGGGGCGTGTGCCTTTGCGGTAAATATATACAATATCGCAATCAGAAGCAGTTTCCAGACACAGGACTGCCATCGATATTTTGATGAATATATGGATGCAGACAGGCTGACGGACGAGGAAAGGACCGGTGCTCTTGTAGTATTTGGTGCTTTTGAGAGCAATGTGCTGTGCGGAGTGTGCGGCATGACAAACGAGGGGCATATCACCATGCTGTATGTACATCCGCAGTATTTAAGACGTGGAATTGGCAAAAAGCTTCTGGAGAGAGTCAGGATATATGCGCGCATGCAGCTTAAGCTCATGCAGGTGTCTGTAAATGCAATGCCGGCATACACGGCAGACTACTTCAGGCGTGTGGGCTTTAAGAGTGCATATCAGGGCGGCTTTTGCAATGGACAAGGCGATATGTACGTTCCTATGACAGCAAAAAGCATATATCAGGTGGAGTATACACCGCGACATATATCTGATAAGACTTTTATTGCAATTTCAGTTGGCTTCACATGTCTTGTATTTTTCTCAGGCGTGATATATGCGGTATGCGCGGGGCTTACTCCGTAAACGCTCAGATGCACTTTTAATGGACTGTAATAGTTGCCGGACATACTTTGGTGTGAACAGTAACTAATATTGTATACATAAATATGCATATTTATGTAACAAAAAACAGTTGAAAAATCGGCTGTATTATGATACACTTTTTACAATTTAAGCAGATATACTATGCAACTACACTTTATAAGAAAAAAGAGACGCCCTCTTTTTTTTTGCGCAGACGTAAGGTTAGTTGCAGCTAAGAAGCTTATGGTTACAAAGTATAACACGAAAGGGCAGGGTAAAGATGAAAGCATTTTTAATTCTTGAAGATGGTAATGTATTTACCGGAACCAGCATTGGTTCAACAAGGGAAGTCATTAGTGAGATAGTATTTAACACATCAATGACAGGATATCTGGAGGTACTTACAGATCCTTCCTATGCAGGACAGGCTGTTGTAATGACTTATCCACTTATCGGAAATTATGGAATCACACCGGATATGGAGTCAGAAAGACCATGGCCGGATGGATATATAGTAAGAGAGCTGTCACGTATGCCAAGTAATTTCCGCTGCGAGGGTACTATACAGGATTTCCTCGAGAAAAACGATATTCCGGGAGTTGCCGGCATTGATACACGTGCGCTTACAAAGATTCTCAGGGAAAAGGGTACTATGAACGGAATGATTACCACAAATGAGAATTACAATCTCGATGAGATTATTCCAAAGCTCAAGGCATATACTACAGGCAATGTGGTTGACAAGGTCACATGCACTGAGAAAAAGGTTTTAAAGGGCCAAGGAAAGAAGGTTGCCCTCATGGATTTCGGTGCCAAAAACAACATCGCCAAATCACTCAATGAAAGAGGCTGTGAAGTTACAATTTACCCTGCACACACAACCGCTGAAGAGATACTTGGTGACAATCCTGACGGAATCATGCTCTCAAACGGACCTGGAGATCCAAAGGAGTGTGTAGATATTATAAAGGAAATAAAGAAGCTTTATGACAGCAATGTGCCGATTTTTGCAATCTGCCTCGGACATCAGCTCATGGCACTTGCAACAGGCGCAGATACACACAAGATGAAGTACGGACACAGAGGTGGAAACCATCCGGTTAAGGATCTTGCAACAGGCCGTGTTTATATTTCTTCCCAGAACCATGGATATGTGGTTGACACAGATAAGCTTGACCCTAATGTGGCTGAGCCTGCATTTATAAATGTCAACGACGGCACTAATGAGGGACTTAAGTATGTGAACAAGAATATCTTCACAGTTCAGTTCCATCCGGAGGCATGCCCTGGACCACAGGATTCAGCATATCTTTTTGACCGCTTTATTAACATGATGGGAGGTAACCAGTAATGCCAAGAAATAATGATATTAAAAAAGTATTAGTTATCGGTTCCGGTCCAATCGTAATCGGACAGGCCGCAGAGTTTGACTATGCAGGAACACAGGCCTGCCGTTCCTTAAAAGAGGAGGGCATTGAGGTATGTCTGGTAAACTCAAACCCGGCAACTATCATGACTGATAAGCAGATTGCGGATCAGGTATATATCGAGCCACTTACTCTTGAGTCATTAAAATAGATTATCATAAAAGAAAAGCCTGACAGCATCCTTCCTACACTCGGTGGACAGGCAGGACTCAATCTCGGCATGGAGCTCGCTGAGTGCGGCTTCCTTGATGAGCAGGGAGTAAAGCTTATCGGAACAACAGCAGAGACCATCTTCAAGGCTGAGGACCGTCAGGCCTTCAAGGATACAATGGAGAAAATCGGTGAACCAATCGCGGCTTCACAGGTTGTAAAGAATATCGAGGACGGTATTGCATTTACCAACAAGATTGGTTACCCTGTAGTTCTTCGTCCTGCATTTACACTCGGCGGTTCCGGCGGTGGAATTGCTCACGATGAGCAGGAGCTTATCGACATACTTTCAAATGGACTTCGCCTGTCACGTGTCGGAGAGGTTCTTGTAGAGAGATGTATCGCAGGCTGGAAGGAAATCGAGTACGAGGTAATGCGTGATGCCAACGGCAACTGCATCACAGTATGTAACATGGAAAATATCGACCCGGTCGGTGTGCATACAGGAGATTCAATCGTAGTAGCACCTTCGCAGACACTTGGAGATAAAGAGTATCAGATGCTTCGTACATCAGCGCTCAATATCATCAACGAGCTTCAGATTACAGGAGGCTGTAACGTACAGTATGCCCTCAATCCTGACTCATTTGAGTACTGTGTTATCGAGGTAAATCCACGAGTTTCACGTTCATCAGCACTCGCATCAAAGGCTACAGGATATCCTATCGCCAAGGTTACAGCCAAGATTGCACTCGGCTATCACCTCGATGAGATCAAGAACGCTATCACACAGAAGACATACGCAAGCTTTGAGCCAATGCTTGATTACTGTGTAGTCAAGATTCCAAGACTTCCGTTCGACAAGTTCCTCACAGCAAAGCGTACACTTACCACTCAGATGAAGGCTACCGGAGAGGTAATGAGTATCTGCAACAACTTCGAGGGTGCCCTTATGAAGGCTATCAGATCTCTCGAGCAGCATGTTGATTCACTTATGTCTTATGACTTTACAGGTCTTACAGATGATGAGCTTGAGAAACAGCTTGCAGTCGTTGATGACAGACGTATCTGGGTTATCGCAGAGGCGCTCCGCCGTGGAGTTAAATACGAGCATATTCACGAGATTACTAAGATAGATCTTTGGTTTATCGATAAAATCGCAATACTTGTTGAGATGGAGAACCGTTTAAAGACAGAGGAGCTTACAGTTGACCTGTTAAAAGAGGCAAAGCGTATCGAGTTCCCTGACAATGTTATCTCACAGCTTACAGATATTGATGAGGCTGATATCAAGAAGATGCGTTACGACAACGGCATTGTGGCAGCCTACAAGATGGTTGATACCTGTGCCGCAGAGTTTGAAGCAGAGACACCATACTACTACTCAGTATTCGGCAGCGAGAATGAGGCGGCAGAGACAAATCCACAGAAAAAGGTGCTTGTACTTGGTTCAGGACCTATCCGTATCGGACAGGGTGTTGAGTTTGATTACTGTTCAGTCCACTGTACATGGTCGTTTGCCAAGGAAGGCTGGGAGACAATCATCGTAAACAACAACCCTGAGACCGTTTCAACTGACTTTGATATTGCTGACAAGCTCTATTTTGAGCCGCTCACAGCCGAGGATGTTGAGAGCATCGTTAATATTGAAAAGCCTGACGGAGCTGTTGTACAGTTCGGTGGACAGACCGCCATCAAGCTTACAGAGGCACTTATGAAGATGGGTGTCAAGATACTTGGAACAAAGGCTGAGGATGTAGACGCAGCCGAGGACAGAGAGCTCTTCGATGAGATTCTTCAGAAGACAGGTATCCCAAGAGCAGCAGGTGGTACAGTATTTACAGCTGAGGAGGCAAAGAAGGTAGCAAACGAGATCGGTTACCCTGTACTTGTCCGTCCTTCATACGTGCTTGGCGGACAGGGTATGAAGATTGCATGGAATGATGATGAAATCGAAGAGTTTATCGGCATCATCAACACAATCACACAGGATCATCCAATCCTTGTAGATAAGTACCTTATGGGTAAGGAAATTGAGGTTGATGCAATCTGTGACGGTACAGATATCCTGATTCCGGGTATCATGGAGCACATCGAGCGTACAGGAGTACACTCAGGAGACTCTATCTCAGTTTACCCTGCACATACTATCTCAGAAAAAGCAAAAGAGACTCTGGTTGAGTATACAAAGAGACTTGCACAGGCACTCCATGTTGTTGGTATGATTAATATCCAGTTTATCGATATGGACGACAACATCTATGTTATCGAGGTAAACCCACGTTCTTCAAGAACAGTACCATACATCAGCAAGGTTACAGGCATTCCAATCGTAGACCTCGCAGCAAGAATCATCATGGGCGAGACTATAAAGGGCATGGGCTACACACCTGGACTTGCTCCGACAGCCGATTACATTGCAATCAAGATGCCGGTATTCTCATTCGAGAAGCTGCGTGGCGCTGAGATTTCACTCGGACCTGAGATGAAGTCAACAGGAGAGTGTCTTGGAATTGCGAAGACATTTGATGAAGCACTTTACAAAGCATTTATCGGAGCTGGAATCAAGCTTCCGAAGCATAAAAACATGATCATGACAGTCCGCGATGAAGACCATGCAGATGCAGTAGAGATCGGAAGAAGATTTGAGAAGATCGGATACCATATCTTTGCTACAAGCGGAACAGCACGTGCGCTGAATGAGGCGGGAGTTAAGGCTACTCCGGTTCGTAAGATCGAGCAGGAATCACCGAACCTTCTTGACCTGATCCTCGGACATAAGATCGATCTTGTTATCGATATCCCGGCACAGGGTGCAGAGCATTCAAGAGATGGATTTGTAATCCGTAGAAATGCAATCGAGACAGGTGTGAATGTACTGACTGCAATTGACACAGCGTATGCACTGATCACAAGTCTTGAGAATACAGATATTAAGAAACTGTCACTGATCGATATTGCGAAGGTGCAGTAAGATTCTTTCAATTGGGATCTAAATTTTAATTGAATGGTCGCAATGCCAGTTCTACTATTACCAC
>ENA-OVGR01002700-OVGR01002700.1-human-gut-metagenome-genome-assembly--contig:-NODE-2700-length-10392-cov-2.804199_pt1 | contig 10392 bp, 10 predicted proteins | sample MGYA00237775_ERZ505429 | MGnify/ENA primary metagenome ERZ505429 (study PRJEB26158, sample SAMN06016345) | human gut metagenome | biome: human gut; feature: ankylosing spondylitis patient; material...
CAGCTAATTGATAGGAAATATGGAGATAATACAGATGAAACAGATTTTATGCTTTGGCGATTCAAATACTTACGGTTTAATTCCTGGCACAAAAGAGAGATATGGACGTGATACCAGATGGACAGGTCTTTTAGAACAACATTTATATGAAAAAGGTTATCGTATTATAGAAGAAGGTTTATGCGGTAGAACCACCGTCTTTGAAGATGAGCTAAGAGAGGGACGGAAGGGGGCTGCCTTACTTCCGACACTGTTAGAAAGCCACGCTCCAATTGACCGGGTTGTTCTTATGTTAGGAACGAATGACTGCAAAAGCTTATATAATGCATCAGCAGAAGTAATCGGACTTGGAATAGAACAATTATTAAAACAGATCCGGAAAATTGATTCAGATACCCGTATTTTGTTAATTTCTCCAATCCAATTAGGTGAAGGAGTTTGGGAGCCGGAGTTTGATCCTGAATTTAATCAAAAATCTGTTGAAGTATCTAAAAAACTAAAATCCGTTTATCAAAGAATTGCCCTAAAATATAACTGCGATTTTCTCGCTGCATCTGATATTGCAGCACCAAGCAGTGCTGATAGAGAACATTTAAATGAAGAGGGACATCAGAAGCTGGCAGAAGCAGTCCTTAAAGTGATTGCAGCATAATATGCTAAGAAATTTAAAATAAAAATTTATCAGAAAAGAAAGAATAGTTGTCGAATTTTCGGAATGTGGTATAATAGTTATGTATTATTTTACGCATAGTACAAGATTAAAATATCAAGGAGTTAGAAAATGTTACGTTTTATATATGTTATTCTAATGAATCTTTTTCGAGCCCCATATATTATACCGAAAATGAGAAAGTGGGCAGATCATCCGGAAAAATATTCGGAAGAAGAACGATATAAACTGGTTCGTCATGTCATTTATTTAATGAAGCGTTCCGGTAAAATCAAGACTGTAGCCTATGGCGAAGAAAATCTTCCAAAAGAAGGTGGATATGTTATGTATCCGAATCATCAGGGTAAATATGATGCTCTTGGTATCATAAGCACTCATAAGGAACCTTGTTCCCTTGTTATGGACGAAGCAAAATCCCATACTATTCTGGTAAGTGAATTTGTTGACTTACTTCAGGGTAAGCGTTTAATAAAAGATAATGTCCGTCAGGCTTTGAAAATTATTACCGAAGTTTCAGAAGATGTAAAGAACGGAAAGAAATACATTCTTTTTCCGGAAGGTGGTTACGAATTCAATAACCGTAATCGTGTCTGTGATTTTAAAGCGGGTAGTTTTAAATCTGCAATAAAAGCACATGTACCAATTGTACCAATTGCGCTGATTGATTCCTACAAAGTCTTTAACAGTTTTTATCTGTGGCCGATTACTACACAGGTTCATTATTTGGAGCCGATTTATTACGAAGAGTATAAAGATATGAAATCCAAAGAAATTGCCGAATTAGTAAAACAGCGGATTCAGGATAAGATATCAAGTATTTTATAAGATTCCTTTTATTATCTTATATTAAAACAGTTTCCCTTCTGGTGATTATAAATATATTTTTACTTTTATAATACCGGAAGGGAAACTGTTTTTCTTATAAAATATTAATTATAATATAATGATAAGAATGCTTATTTTTATTCATCCCGCAAATGAATATATTTTGGAGCAGTTCTTCGACGTTCATCCTCTAAGGCCGCATAATGCTTTTTCGTGGTATTTACATCTTTATGGCCTAAAACATCAGCCACCAGATAAATATCGCCTGTTTCGCGATATAGTGACGTTCCATAGGTACTTCTTAATTTATGCGGTGTAATATTCTTCATGGTAGTAATTAATTTTGAGTATTTTTTTACCAGATTTTCTACTGCCCGGACACCGATTCGTTTCTTCTGCATGGAAAGGAAGAGGGCATGGGTGCTTCCTTCCACAGCTTCAATGGTATTTCTTTCTTCCAGATAATTCAAAAGAGCAGTGCGAACCTCATCACCGAAGTATACAACGACTTCTGCACCACCTTTTCGATGTACTTTGATTCCGTTGTTACGAAAGTCTACATCTGTGATATCAAGTCCCACACATTCAGAAACACGGATTCCTGTTCCTAAAAGCAATGTCATAATTGCAAGGTCACGACATTTGGTCTGTTCATGAAACTTTTGCTGGCGTTCGGTTAATTTTTCACCAGATTCAACTTCATCTAACAGCATAGCAACTTCATCTACATCAAGTCTCGTTATGGTTTTTTCGTGTTTTTTTGGCATCCGGACAAGCTGTGCAGGATTTTTTGTTATCATTTCTTTACAGAAATAGTAATTATAAAAGCTTCGTAAGCTTGCCAGTTTACGTGAAATGCCTCTTTCATCATTGGTATGCGCAACACCATCTTTTTCATAAACCCTTAAATAATCAAGATATTCCTCAATATCCATAGGCGAAATCTGGTCTAACAAATCGATGGTGAATTCATTTACCGGCTTTTTCGCACAAATGGGATTATTCTGATGTATGAAATCAAAAAATATACCTAAATCATATGCATAAGCCAATAGGGTCCGGGACGAAACAGACGCTTTCATTCCGATAAAAAACTCTCGGCAGAAGGGGGGCAGCTCCTTCTGAAGTTCACGTAACTTTAATTCATTTTTTGTATTTACTGATTCATAATATGCCTTTTCATTCATTGGATAATTGCCTCCAGTCTGGAATATTCCCATTTATAATTGCTGTAAATAAACGGTTCTTTACACCAGGATGATCTTTATTAAGCTGTTGTAATAAATCCTTGGCATACTGACGCTTTGTTTTTCCATCAAATGTACATGGATTTTTAACAACAGGAAGATTGTAATGATTTTTAAAACCAATTACATCGACTTCTGGAACATACATCAGTGGCCGGATAACATCGAGATTGCTACGGTCGAGATGTGTAACCGGTGGAAATGCATAAAATCTTCCTTCAAACATAAGAGAAAGCAGCATCGTTTCTATGATATCATCTTTATGATGAGCATAAGCAACCTTGTTGCAGCCAAACTCAATGACAGCATGATTCAATGCTCCTTTACGAAGCTTTGCACAAAGAGAGCAGGGGCTATTCTTTTTGTTCTGCTCTTTTATAATTGCCCCAATCTGTGTTGGAATAATATGATATGGCACATCCAGCTTCTGACACAATGCTTTGATTTCTGTTAAATCAAAATCCGGATATCCTAAATCAACTGTTATGGCAGTAAGAGAGTAGTGCACCGGATAAAATCTGCGTAAACCAGCCAGGGCATATAACAGCGTAAGACTGTCTTTTCCTCCGGAAATACCAACGGCAATAGAATCATTTTCCTTAATCATCTGAAAATCATCCATCGCCTTTCTGGTATAACTATATAATTTTTGAAGTTTCATGAATAGCCTCCAAGTTTTGTGTTTTACGAATACATTATACATGAAAACTACTGGAAAATCCATGTCTTTACATATATAATAGGATAAGAATATGTAATGAAAGGAATTATAGAAGAATGAAATTTGTAATACAGCGTGTTACACATGCCAAAGTTGAAGTTGAACAGAAAATTATTGGTTCCATTCAGAATGGCTACCTGGTATTAATCGGAATTGCTGAGGATGATAATGAAGAAATTGCAGATAAATTAGTTAAAAAGCTATTGGGATTAAGAATTTTTGCAGATGAGAATGGCAAGACAAATTTAAGTCTAAAGGATGTAAATGGATCCCTCTTGTTAGTTTCACAATTTACATTATATGCAGATTGCCGTAAGGGAAATCGACCGTCCTTTGTAAATGCAGGTAATCCAGAAAAAGCCAACGAATTATATGAATATATCATTGAAAAATGTCGTGACGAAGTTCCGGACGTACAAACTGGTTCCTTTGGAGCAGATATGAAGATAACTTTGCTGAATGACGGTCCATTTACAATTATATTAGATTCAAAAGACTTGATGTAAAATCTGCTTTGTGCGTTGATAAGGTATATATAGTGGTAGTGAAGTATCTATTCGCAAAACACAGCTTTTACGAATAAATACTGCCATTTTAAGCCGGTTAGCACCGACGCACGCATAAATGCCTTTGACCTATGCAGGCATTCCCTTATGGCTGTTTCAGAGCTTTTTATAGCTCCTTTGGCAGTCCGGCTTTATAGCAAATGGCGGGAAAGTGTTGCCATAGTCAAGTAAGGGCGACACTTTTTTTCTTCACGTTGTCCGCTTGTCTGTTGGCGTGCAAGCTGTACGCCAAACAGACGGCGCTTGAACATTCCCCAGTACCAGTTTTGCCCCGAGTGGCGAACCACTACATACGTCCTGACCATGATATGGTCATTGATTTTCAGATAAATACTTGGTGCGCATGAACCCGAATTACGGTGGTTTTAAGGCTGACGCAGGGCAACCGATAAAGCATGGTCACCCTAGGCAGTCAGCCTACCACCTATTCCCCTACGCACAAGCATTTTTCTTACAATCAATGACACCCTATTGCATTTTATGATTCTGTATGCTACAATTCTGGCACAATTTCATATCGGGGCGTAAGCCCTTTAACAGTCACAACCTACTCCGGCTTGTGGCTGTTTTTAATTTACACAGACAAATCCCTAGGAATGCCTTTTACGCACATACGCATTTATTTAAAGTGCTGTCCGCACCGTAAAAGCTGGCATTTAGCGCAATCTTTCTAAGCACTTCGGGCGGAGTAAATCCGCCCTACGCAGAAAGACTATATATCCGTTCGTTCGGATTCCACCGAGAAATATATCACAGATGCCCCTCGACTGGTCTTCGGGTACGGGTAGATATATTTTTATCAGCCAAGGTAACAATCTTCCCTCACGGATATATGACGGTCTTCTAAGCATGTCCTACATGCCTTATATCGACTTGCGCTAAATAGAGTTACTTTTACGAATAAATGCTGCCATTTTAAGCCGATTAGCACCGACGCACGCATAAATACCTTTGACTTACACAGGCATTCCCTTATGGTTGTTTCAGAGCTTTTTATCCCCCTTTGGCAGTTCTGCTTTATAGCAAATGAGTGAAAACTATGAATGAAAAATAAAAAGTGCATGAACCCTAAAGTTTCTTTTGAAATACTTTAAAAGTTCATGCGCTTTTTGGTTCTTATTTCATAAGATATAATGCACGATACTGTAAAATCATTTCTACACATTTATCAATGCCAAGAGCGCTGCTGTCTAAGGTCAGATGATAGCTTCTTGAGTCGCCCCATTTCTTGCTGGTATAGTAATTGTAGTAGCTGGCACGCTGTTTGTCCTTTTTCTGGATTGCATCCTTTGCTTTGGATTCATTTACCTGCAATTCCGCAGCTACACGTTTTGTCCGGAATTCCTTGTCAGCATGAATAAATACATTGATGCAGTTTGGATTTTCTGCCAGTGCATAGTCAGCGCAGCGACCAACAATGACACAGGATTCTTTTTCAGCAATTTTCTTAATGGTTTCAAACTGTGCTAAAAATACTTTATGATTTAAGGGCATATCTAAAAACGGTGCGGATGAATAGCCATTTATGGAATATGTATCCATAACTAAAGAATATAAGAAACTGTTCGTTGGCTTTTCGTCCTGATTTTCAAAAATTTCACGGCAGAAACCGCTTTCTTTTGCAGCTTCCTGTAAAAGCTCTTTATCATAAAACTTTATGCCGAGACGATCTGCAACTTTCTTGCCAATTTCTCTTCCGCCACTTCCAAATTCACGTCCGATGGTTATAACAACATTATTTCCCATAGTAATCACCTCTTTATGCAAAATATATAACTTGATAAATGAATTATAACATATTTAGTGCACTATTCCTAGTATTTTCTGAAAATAAATAGAATTTTTTAAAATTGAAAACAGCCAAACACTAAATATTACTGAAAATAATACCGGAGAAAGCATAAAAAATTGAAGAAGAATCCTGAATTAATTCTTCCTCAATTTATTTAAAAGATCTTCAAAATATTCCGGAATAGGTGCTTTAAACTCAACATATTCTCCGGTTGTCGGATGCACAAATCCAATGATATAAGCATGAAGGGTCTGTCCTTGCAGATGATATGGATTCTTCAGACTGCCATATACGGTATCGCCCAGTAAGGGATGACCAATACTTGCCATGTGAACACGAATCTGATGGGTACGTCCCGTTTCCAGTTTGAATTCCATATAAGTTGCATCTTTTAGACGTTCTATAACACGGTAATGGGTAATTGCCGGTTTCCCATTTCGTTCATTAATTGCCATTTTCTTACGGTCTTTTGGATGACGTCCGATTGCGCCTTCAATGGTGCCGGAATCTTCTTTTACAATTCCTTTTACAATGCCACGATACAGCCGGTTAACGGAATGCACTTTAATCTGTTCTGCAATCAGACGATGGCTCTGGTCATTTTTGCATATAATCAGTGAACCGGTGGTATCCTTATCAATTCGATGAACGATGCCAGGCCGGATTTCACCATTGATTCCGGAAAGATTTTCCCTGCAATGGTACATGATTGCATTTACAAGCGTTCCGCTGTAATGTCCGGGACATGGATGTACAACCATATCTTTGGGTTTATTAACGATAATTACATCATCATCTTCATACAAGATGTCTAATGGAATAGCTTCTGGTAAAATGGTTGTCTTTACTGCATCTGGTATGGTCACAGAAACCATATCTTCTATATGCATCCGATAATTTGCTTTTGATTGCGGCACATCATTAACTGATACCAAACCATCCTTTATCAATTTCTGAAAGAAACTTCTGGACTGTTCCGGGTAGATAGCAGCCAGAAACTTATCCAGACGTTCCTCTTCATATTCATCCGTAACTTCAAAAGTTTCATTATGCATAAAAGAAATTTCCCCCTACTCTTCCGCTTTTTTGCTCTTCATAAATGGGAAAATCTGACCTAATTCCTCTTCCTTATAATAAAACAGCATCAGCAGAATAAAGAGAATACATGCTACTACCACATAAATATCTGCCACATTAAAAATTGGAAAATTAATTAGCTTAAAATAAAAGAAATCAATGACATACTGGTGTACAACACGGTCAATCATATTTCCAATAGCACCGGCAACAATCAGTACAGCAACAATGCGGATTGGTGTAAATCTTTTCGTCAGTGGAATATTATGATAAAGAATTACCACTATTACAAGGAAAATCAATGTCCCAATCACAAAAAAAGTTTTCTTTCCCTGCATAATACCAAAGGCTGCCCCCTGATTTTCAAGATACTGCAATTCAAAAACGTTCTTAATAATTGGAATTGCAGCCTGTCCTTTGAGATGAAGAACGACTAAATATTTTGCTATCTGGTCGAGAAAAAGCAATACTGCTGTACTCAATATAGTAATTATATACATAATTTTCTTATTCATAAATCTATCGCCTTTCGTCTTTTTTATGAAACATACTGCCGGAAGTGGATTTTCATCATTAATCAAACATACTGCCGGAAACGGATTTTCATCTTACTTTTCTTTGTGGTGCCAATTTCCCCATCAAAAATAAATTTTCCGGTGCCGCGGATGGAAATTACATCATTTTGTTTACATAAGTATGTGTTATGTAAACACTCTGCACCATTGATAAAAATTTTACCGGATTGTATCAGCACAACCGACTGGCTTCTTGATTTTCCGCTCATGGCAGCTATCACACTATCTAAGCGATTCGATGCCACAATTTTTTCGAATTCTTTTAATTCTGGCTCCACTGCCATAGCTGATGGTTCTTCTAAAACACAATGTACTATAGTATGACATACCTGTTGAAGTTCCTCGGCTATGTAATCGGCAATTTCCCTTTTTACAAAAAGGTAAGCCTTATTATCCTTTATCAGAATGTCTCCAAGCTTCTCTCTTGCAATGCCAAGATTCATCAATGCTCCCAATACATCCCGGTGGGAAATTGTATCTGCAAATTTCGGATAAGCCGGTGCAATTTCAATACATTTAATCGGATAACTCCATTCATAATAAAGAGCATCAGGAAGAAAAGCTGCTATCTGACGCTCTGCATAAAAACAGCCGCCCGATAATTCATAGGTAATTCCCAATGATCCGGCGCAGCTATTTAAGATATTCTGTTCATTCAGGGTAAGAAAATCGCTGAAACAGACAATCCCCTTGCGTTGTGCCTGCTGGAACAAGTCCAGGAAGCGTTTTTTTATTAATTGTTCATCCTGCATCATAGCTATATCACATCATATATTTTGATTGTAATACTATTAACGAAAATCTGTCTGAATGGACGAACCGGAGAAGCTGTCTAAAATCTCCTGGAAGTCACCTGAAATATCAACAGATTCCGGTGTAATAATAAAGATATAATTGGATATCTTTTGCAAATTCCCATTGATTGCATAACAGGAACCAGAGGTAAAGTCAATAATTCTCTGGGCAATCTCAACATCCAGACCCTCTACATTCAATACAACGGTACGGTTCATAAGAAGAGTCTCCGTAATCTCTCTTGCATCCTCAAAAGAGGTTGGCTTAATCACACAGACTGCCATATTACCATTCTGCTTCCGGCTGCTGCGCATTGGAGTAATCTTGCTGACTGCCTTTGGTTTCTCCTTTACAACAGGCTCATCGAAATCGTCATCCTCTTCCTCATGCTTATGGAAAAGCTTTTTCTTTGGCTTTTCTTCTTCCTCATCATCATAATAATCGTCATCATAGAAATCATCATCGATTTCCGTACCGCCGGAAAACAGGCCGCTGAGGCTGTCGCTAAGGGCATCCCGGGTCTTGGTCAGGCCTGCCTTGATCTTGTCAAAAAATCCCATAGTATTCTCCTTTTTCCTTTATTCTCCAATTCCCAGGTATTCTTCCATCTGGTTCAGGTCCAGGCGCAGGAGCTTGGACACGCCCTGCTCCTGCATGGTCACGCCGTAGAGCACATCCGCAGCCTCCATGGTGCCGCGCCTGTGGGTGATGACGATGAACTGGGTTTTTTTCAGGTTGTGCAGGTACCCGGCAAACCGGTCCACGTTCCGGTCGTCCAGGGCTGCGTCGATCTCGTCCAACAGACAGAAGGGCGTAGGCCGCACCTTCAAAATGGCGAAGTACAGCGCAGTGGCCACAAAGGCCTTTTCGCCGCCGGAGAGCAGCGTAATGGTCTTGACCTGCTTTCCGGGGGGCTGCACCCGAATCTCAATGCCGCAGGTCAAGGGGTTTTCCGGATCCTCCAGAATCAGCTGCCCCTTGCCGCCGCCAAACATCTCTTCAAAGACCTGGCCGAAATAATGATCGATCCTGCCAAACTGCTCCACGAAAATGGAGGTCATTTCCTTTGTAATATCCCGGATGATGCTTTCCAGCTCCCGCTTGGAGGTGAGTACGTCGTCCCGCTGCTCCGCAAGATAGCTGTAGCGCTCGTTGACCCGGGCATATTCATCGATGGCTCCCAGGTTGGGCGTTCCCAAGGCGGCGATTTTCCGTTTCAGCTCTGCAATGCGCTTGTTGCCTGCGGACACGGACTCGATCTCGCCCCGGGCCTCTCCGGCCGTGCCGGGGGTCAGGCCATAGGAATCCCACAGCTTGTCCACGATCTGCCGCTCCTCCATGGAGGAGGTGACCTTTTTCTGCTCCAGCAGGGCACAGGCCCGCTCCATATTGAGGATTTCCTTGTTCTTCTCCTGGGCATCGTGCTCGGCTTTGGTCTTTCCTGCCTCGGTGTCTGCCCGGGCCTGCTGCATCTGCTGCAGGGTCTCGTTCATGGCGGCGGCTTCCGCATCGTTGGCCTGCTGCCGCTGCTCCAACTGCTCGATTTCCTGGGAAATGCGCTGATTCTCCTGCCGCATAGCATCCATCAGTGCCTGCTTCTTCTCCCGGTCTCCCTCCATGGCAGACATCAGGCTCTTCAGGTCCTCCATATGGGAAAGGGCCGTGGTCCGTTCGGCATCCAGAGCCGCTTCCTTGGTCCGCAGCTCCGTCATGTGGCCCGTAATGGCGTCGGTAGCCTGGGCCGCCTCGGACTGGCTGCCCTCCAGGCTTTCCGCCTGCTGCCGGGTCTTGGCCAGATCCTTTTCAAAAATCTGCAGCTTTGCCTTCTGGGCAGATAGACGTTCCCCGTCGCTGCGGTCCCTGGATTGCAGACTCTCCCGCTCCCGGTCAGCAGAGCTCTCCGCCTCAGCAATGGCATTATAGAGCACCTCATACTGCTTTTCCTGCCCCTGGAGCCGAAGAACCTGGTCCTCCGCCTCCCGGAGCTGGTCCCGGGCGGTACCCAGCTGGAACTCCACCTGGTCAAACAGCCGCTGGCACTCCTGCAGTCTGGCCTGCTCCGCCTCCCGCTGGGAAAGGAGCTGCTTTTCCTGGGCCGTCAGCCGTTCCAGCTCATTGGCCCGG
>ENA-OVGR01002703-OVGR01002703.1-human-gut-metagenome-genome-assembly--contig:-NODE-2703-length-10365-cov-2.429195_pt1 | contig 10365 bp, 10 predicted proteins | sample MGYA00237775_ERZ505429 | MGnify/ENA primary metagenome ERZ505429 (study PRJEB26158, sample SAMN06016345) | human gut metagenome | biome: human gut; feature: ankylosing spondylitis patient; material...
CGCTGGGGCGGCGCTGGCGTGGTTCATCGTCGCGGAGCTGCGCAATCCCGCGCCGCTGCTGCAGATCCGGCTGCTCGCGGAACGCAACTTCGGAATTTCGATGGCCGTGCTGACGCTCTTCGCCATAGGCATGCTCGGCGGCACCTATCTGCTGCCGCTCTACATGCAGCGCGGGCTGGGCTACACGGCGCTGATGGCCGGGAGCGTATTCCTGCCCGTGGGGCTCATACAAGGAGTGCTGTCGGCCGTATCGGGTTACCTCACGCGCTATGTCAAACCCCTGCTGCTCGCGGCGGCGGGCATCCTGCTGCTGGCGACGAGCTTTTGGCTGGCCAGCCGTTTCACGCTCCACACCACCCACCGGCACATCCTCTTCGTGCTCTACATCCGCGGGCTGGGCATGGGGCTCACGTTCGCCCCGCTGAACTTCTTTTCGCTGCGGAACCTCACGCAGCACGACCGAGTTTGCCGCGATACGCGCGTTATTGCCGACCTTGAACGGCCCAAGCACCTTCGCGCCGGCTCCTACCATGACGTTGTTTCCAATTGTCGGGTGGCGCTTGCCGACGTCCTTGCCTGTGCCGCCGAGGGTCACGCCCTGATAGAGTAAGCAGTCGTCTCCAATTTCAGCCGTTTCGCCGATGACAATGCCGGTTCCATGGTCGATAACAAGCCGCCTTCCGATTTTTGCGCCGGGGTGTATCTCAATGCCAGTCCAGAGCTTCGACCACTGCGAGATGCTCCGCGCGAGAAAGCGCAGGCCGTGGATGTGCAGCCAGTGGGCGATGCGGTAATCGATGGTTGCGTGCAGCCCGTTATAGAGCAGCAGAATTTCCGCCACGCTTCTGGCCGCCGGATCGTTTTTCTTATATGCCCGAATGTCTTCGATAATATGCAAAAATGTTGCCTCCCGGAAAAATAAAAGAACCCGCCTCTTTTGCTCAAGAGGCGGGTTACATAACTCGCGGTTCCACTCTGATTTCTCACTCAAGGCACTTGACGCGTGCCACACGGGGTCTCCCCTCGCTCACGAACGCACGTTCCCAAACCTCGCTTCATCTCCGCTTGCAGCCGGTGACGGAAACTCTCTGAGAAACTCCGGTAAGGTACTCTTTTCGGTCAACGCGATATATGGGGCAGCACCGCGCAATTCGTCTGCGAGTCTCGCCGGATCTTTTCCGCCAATGCCGCGTTTGAAAAATTTGAAATCCACAAAGGATGTCTGCATTTTTCAAACCTTGCCTTGACGAAAAATCTCTCGTCGAGCCTTCTTGCCGAATTGTGTGGTGTTACCCTTTTTGTTAAAAATATTTTACCATCCAGCAGTTCAAAAGTCAAGCGCCGGGCATCAGAACGTCCCAGTTCTTCTGGAAATATTCAAAGCCCGAGTAGAGCGTCGTCACCAAAATCACGGCGCAGACGACCGTATCGAGAATTTGTACACTTGGGAAGATCATCATCGCAATGAGGCCCACCATCGTGCAGGAGGTCTTGATCTTGCCGGACCAGCCCGCGGCGATCACGCGCCCGTGCGCCGCCGCAATCGAGCGAAGGCCCATGATGGCAAACTCGCGCGCGACGACGATAAAGGCAATCCAGCTTGCCATCCGGCCCTGCCCGACAAAGACCATCAGGCAGGCCGTCACGAGAAGCTTGTCGGCCAGTGTATCAAAGAACTTGCCGAAGTCCGTGACCTGATTGTAGTGCCGCGCAACGTAGCCGTCCAAAAAGTCGCTCAGACTCGCCGCGACAAAAATACCGAGCGCGACCCAACGGTAGGTGTCGGCGTTCGCGCCGCCGTTGCCGCTCAGCAGCAGAAACACGATGAAAAACGGGATGAGCACCACCCGCACCATTGTAATCTTACTCGCCGTCGTCATTGTCTTCCATGTCCTCCTCCAGCATGCCTGTCAGCTCTCCATCATATGCGCCCACGACAAAGACGTTCACAAAATCGCCCGTCTTGATGTGCCGCGATGCTGTGAACCAGATGCGTCCGTCGATATCCGGCGAATCCGCGTAGGTTCTGCCATAATAGCATTCCTCGTCGGGGTCGTAGCCGTCGCAGAGCACCTGCATGACCTTGCCCTCGCACGAAGCATTATATTCGTCCATGATGCGCGACTGAAGCTCGCCGATGATCTCCGCGCGCTCCTGCGCGACCGCCTTGTCGGGGTATTCCATGAGCGCCGCCTTTGTGCCCTCTTCGGGCGAGAACACGAACGTTCCGGCGCGCTCGAGCTTGAATTCTTTTAAGAACTCGCAAAGCTGCTGGAATTCTTCCTCTCCCTCGCCGGGAAGACCGGTAATGAGGCTCGTGCGGATGACAAGACCGGGAATGCGCGCGCGAAGCTTTTTGAGAAGTTCCTTCACATACTCGCCGTTTCCGCGCCGGTTCATCGCGCGCAGAATGTTGTCGTTGATGTGCTGAATCGGGATATCGAGGTACTTTACGATCTTCGGCTCGTCGGCCAGAACGTCAATGAGCTCGTCGGACATTTCGTCCGGATAAAGATAATGGATACGCACCCAGACGATACCGTCGATGGCGCAGAGCTTTTGAAGAAGCTCTGCCAGCTTCCGCTCGCCATAGAGGTCGATGCCGTAGCGGCTCGTGTCCTGCGCGATGACGATGAGCTCCTTCACGCCCGCGGACGCAAGCTCGCTCGCCTCGTCCAGAAGTTCGTTCATCGGACGGCTGCGGTAACGGCCGCGCAGGTGCGGAATGACGCAGTAGGCGCAGCAGTTGTCGCAGCCCTCGGCGATGCGCAGATACGCGTAGTGCTCTGGCGTGGTCAGAATGCGCTGGGGCTCGGGCAGGTTCGCGTTGATGTCGCCGAACTCCGCGACCGTCTCGCCGGAGAGGACTTTCCCGACCGCCGAAACGATGTCATAATACGAGCCCGTGCCGAGCACGCCGTCTACCTCCGGCATTTCCTGCACGATCTCCATCTGATAGCGCTGGGCAAGACATCCGGTCACAAGGATCTTCCCGACTCTACCTTCCTTTTTGAGCTCGCCCATCGCCAGAATGTTGTCGATGGCTTCCGTCTTTGCGTCTTCAATAAAGCCGCAGGTGTTGATGATCACCAAATCTGCGCCGTCCGGGTCGGGCAAAATCTCATAGCCCGCCACGCGCAGCAGAAACAGCATCTGCTCGGCGTTGATCTGATTTTTGGCGCAGCCGAGGCTGATCATGCCAATTGTTTGGCTCATTCCATGTCCTCCCAAGTATCGATGGGCTCGCAGTCCGCTTCCAATCGCCGCAGCCCTTCTTGAATATCGTGATAGCTGTGCCCGCGCCGGATGAGCGCGTCCACGGCTTTTTTGATGGTTTTCTGGTCAAGCGTCCTTCCGGAAAGCTTCTTCCGCAAAAACGCGTCAATCGCGCCGTCCGTCTCTCCAAACTCTTCGAGCGCTTCGTCCCAAAGCTCCTTGGGTATCCCCTTTTCATAGAGGATGCTCTTCGCCCGCGCCCGGCCATAGCCGCGAAGGTTCGCGCTTCTGACGAGCTGCTTTGCCGTCTCAAGATCATCAATGAGGTGCAGCTCCTCCAGCCATGAAACGGCAGCCTCCGCATCCTCCTCGCGCTCGCCCTTCTGGACAAGGCGCTTTTGAAGCTCTTTTTTCGACAGTCCGCTCGCCGTCAGGATCCGCACCGCGCGCTCCTTGCACGAGGCAAAGCTCTGCGCATTTTCGAGCGCCAGAAAGTCTTCCGGCGAAACCTCTGCGCCGATGGTGAGGCCGAGCTCGACCACCTTGAAGGCGGGAGCTTTCAGCCGCTTTCCATCATCAAAGATCAGACGCAGATAGTTCGGAGAATCCAGCGGCTCGATTTTCTCAAGTTTCATCGTTGAAGTCGTCCGCCGACACGTTTACCGCCTTGGCGGCCGGGGCGATGGGCGGCTTTGCGCGGCTGCCCTGCAGCTTCCACATGTTGTCGCGCACCTCCTGCTCAATGCGGTCGGCAACGTCAGGATGCTCCTGCAGATAGAGCTTTGCGTTATCCCGGCCCTGTCCGATGCGCTCGTCCCCAATCGAGAACCAGCTGCCGGACTTGTTGATGAGCTCCAGCTGCACAGCCAGATCGACGAGTTCGCCCCACTTGGAAATACCCTCGCCGTACATGATATCGAACACGGCCTCACGGAAGGGGGGCGCGCACTTGTTCTTGATGACCTTCACGCGCGTGCGGTTGCCGACGATCTCAGTGCCGCTCTTGATGGCCTCGATCTTACGGACGTCCAGACGCACGGAGGAGTAGAACTTCAGGGCGTTGCCACCGGTCGTGGTCTCGGGGTTTCCGTACATGACGCCGATCTTCATACGCAGCTGGTTGATGAAGATGACGACGCAGTTTGTCTTGGAGATATTGCCCGCCAGCTTGCGCAGCGCCTGCGACATGAGCCGGGCCTGCAGGCCGACGAACGTATCGCCCATCTCGCCCTCAATTTCCGCGCGGGGCGTCAGCGCCGCAACAGAGTCGACGACCACAACGTCGACCGCGCCGGAGCGCACAAGCGCGTCGGTGATCTCCAGCGCCTGCTCGCCGGTATCCGGCTGGGAAACCAGCATGGAGTCAATATCCACGCCGATACGGGCGGCATAGTCCGGGTCAAGCGCGTGCTCGGCGTCGACGAATGCGACCTCGCCGCCGCGCTTCTGTGCCTGCGCAACGATATGCAGTGCAAGCGTCGTTTTACCGGAGGATTCCGGGCCGTAGATTTCAATAATTCTGCCCTTGGGTACGCCGCCGATGCCGAGCGCGGCGTCGAGCGCCAGAGAACCGGTCGGGATCGCGTCGACCTGCAGATCGGGCCGGTCGCCAAGGCGCATGACCGCCCCCTTGCCGAAGTTTTTCTCGATCTGCCGGATGGCCGTATCAAGCGCCTGCTTCTTGTCGTTATTGGGAGTCTGATCGGCTGCTTTTTTCTTTTCCATCGTCTCAGTTCCTTCCTCTTTTGTGTATAGCTATACTATAGCACATCGTTTGATAAAAATCAAACATTTGTTTTACTTCTTTTTGCCTCTGACTGCTCGGACAACGCCGCGCAGATCCTTCCGCAGGACAATGTCCGTATATCCGTATTCCTGCAGGATCATGGATACGGCCATATGCTGTCCCAGGCCGAATTCAAAGCAAAGGTATCCGCCGTCTGCCAGCAGATGGGTAAAATTTTCAGCGACAGCGCGGTAAAATGCCAGACCGTCCTTCCCGCCGTCCAGTGCAAGCGCAGGCTCGTATTCCTTCACGGACGGTTCCAGCCGCGTCATTTCCTCGCTCGTTACATACGGCGGGTTGCAGACCAGCGCGTCGAGCGTGCCGACAAAGCTCGGCCCTCTTTTTCGCGCGTCCAGCCCGACTGCCGTTACGCGGTTCATAAGCTTCAGACGCTTGATATTGCGCTTGGCGACAGCCAGCGCGGGGCGCGAAATATCCGCAAGCGTCACATGGGCATCCGGCAGCTGGTGCGCGATGGCGAGGCCGATACAGCCGCTGCCGCAGCAAAGATCCAGCACGCGCGGTGCTTCCCTGCCGCGCAGAACATCAAGCGCAAGGTCGGTGACAGCCATGGTGTCGTCGCGCGGGATGAGCACATCCGGCGTGACCTCCAGCGAGATCCCATAGAAATCCCACTGTCCAAGAATATACGGCAGCGGCTCGTGCGCCAGCATACGGTTTACATAACTACTCATTTTTTCTTCGATCTGCTCGCTTGCATATAAATTCGAATCAGCCAGCACAGCTGTCACGGATTTCCCGGACGCGAATGCCAACAGCTCCCGTGCGGCCATGGAGGCATTCTCCCCTTCCGACGGCAGCAGCGCCCGGCGGGCCTGCAGATAGAGGTCGCTGTATTTCTTTACCATCGGTCGGCACCCGCCTCGTCCGGAATGACGAGCTTCAGCGCTTCGATGGCGACCTCCAGCATGGAATCATCCGGCTCGTTGGTCGTAAAGTGCTGGAACCACATACCGGGCGCGGACAGTGCGCGCGTCAGGGCGTTGTCATGACGGCCGACAAAGCGGTTGCATTCATAGCTGATCGACACGACGAACGGCAGCAGCGCAAGCCGGATAAGCATACGGACAAGCATATTGCTGGTCGGGAAAACGGCGCTTATGAGCGCAAAGAGCAAAATCGAAATTGCAACGACGACAAACAGGAAGCTTGTGCCGCAGCGCGGATGCAGCCGGGTCATACCGCGGCAGTTTTCAACGGTCAGCGGAAGCTGCGCCTCGTAGCAGCGGATGGTCTTATGCTCCGCGCCGTGATAGGAAAAGACGCGCTTCATGTCCTTCATCCGGGAAATCAGGATCATATAGCCCATAAAGATCGCGATGCGGATCACACCCTCGATCAGGCTGCGGACGACGGCATTGTGGATCCAGCGGTCAAAAATACCGCTCAAAAGCGTCGGCAGCAGGAAAAACAGGCCGACGGAAAACAGAACGCCGAGAAACACGGAGAAGGACACAACTGCCTTTTCCAGCTTCTCACTGCCAAGCTTCTTCTCCAACCACTGCTCAAATTTGGACGGCTGCGCGTCTTCATCCTCTTCCGGGAAGAACTCCGCCGAATACATGAGCGCTTTCACACCGGACACCATAGACGAAGCAAAATTCACCACGCCGCGGATCAGCGGCCATTTGGCGACGCCGGTGCGCTTTTTAAGCGGCTCGACCTTCGTGACGAGGCCCTCCGGCCCGCGCACGACGATGGAGCGCTTGTCCGGCCCCTGCATCATGATGCCCTCGATCAGGGCTTGACCGCCGATGAGCGTTTTAAATTTTTCCTGGCTGACAGGATTGTTCTCTTTTTTCATGCAAACCTCTTATTCTTCCCCGGTGGGGATGCTGATCGTGACAAGCGTACCGCCGCCCTCCGCGTTTTCCAGCGTCAGCGTGCCGCCGTGCATGGTGACGATCTCCTCGCAGACGGCGAGGCCGATGCCGCTGCCGCGCGCCTTGGAGCTGCCCTTATAGAATTTTAATTTGACGTGCGGAAGCTCTTCCTCCGGAATGCCGGGGCCGTAGTCCCGCATACGGATGACGACAAAGCTCCCTTCATGTGCGATGGACGCGTCGATGCGTTTGCCCTCGCCGCCGTGCTTGGCCGCATTGTCAAGAATGTTCAAAAACACCTGCCGCATACGCGCAACGTCGCACGGGATTTCCGGAATCTCCTCGTCGCAGCCGTCGTAATGCAGGCAGATGCCCTCCTGCTTGAGCCGGTTGCCATACATGAAGACCGTATCCTCAAATTCTGCCAGAATATCGGCTGTTTCGACATGGAGCGTAAACCGCCCGTCCTGCATCCGCGTGAATTCCAGCAGCTCCTCGACCATACCGGTCAGCCGCTTGGCCTCGCGCGCGATGATCACGACGCCGCGCCGCGTTTCCGCGTCCAGATTCTCGGATGTCAGAAGCGTCTCACCCCAGCCGGAAATGGCTGTAAGCGGCGTTCGAAGCTCATGCGACACGGAGGAAATGAACTCTGTCTGTGTTTTTTCCGCCTGTCCGATCTTGACAGACATATCATTAATGGTGCTGACCAGCTCGCCGATCTCGTCGTCATACTGACCGGGGATCTGCACGCCGTAGGAGCCGGCGGCAATGCGCTTGGCCGTCGCGGTGATCTCCGTCACGGGCTCGATGATCGAGCGGATAAAGAAGCTGCTGATGAAAAACATCGACGCGATGAAAATGAGCCCCGCCGTAAGCGCGATGAGGCCGATCATGAGCACCTGCCGGTCGACGTTTTTAAGCCCCGTGACATAACGCAGCACACCGATGACCTCGCCGTTGGAGTAGATCATCGGGCTCGAGACCGCAAAAATCCGCTCGTGCGTGTCGGGGTCGCGCCCCTGATAGCGCGCGAGCTTCCCGGTCGTAATGGCCTCTTGAATGTCAGGCGTCTCGGGGCTTTTTCCAGCAAACTCGCCGTACGAGGACGCGACCAGCTTGCCGCTCGCGCTGATGAACTGCAATTCCAGCTTGTCCTTGTCTTCAAACGTCTCGGCAAACTGGATGCAGGACTGATAGTATTCGTTGTAGCTCTGGCTGATGTAGTTGCTGAAAAAGTCGGTGGTCGTCTTCGCTTTCGCCTCCAGCCCTGAGCGCACGTTAGAGTAATAGTACGCCCCGAGGCTCAAGGTAATGGCCGCCACGCACAAAGCGGCCAACACGACCATGACGCTGACGTTATTGACCAGCCACCGCCGCTCGAGCCCCGCGAGCTTCCGGCGCTTCGGCGCGGCCTGTTTGATGACATCGCTCAGACGCCCCATTTGTATCCAAAGCCCCAGACAGTCGTGATATAGACGGGATTTGCCGTGTCGTCTTCGATTTTGATGCGCAGGCGGCGGATGTTCACATCGACGATTTTGAGCTCGCCGTCATAGTCGCGACCCCAAACCGTCGTCAGAATATCCTCTCTCGAGAGCGCGCGCCCGGGGTTCTGCATGAAAAGCTTCATGATGGCATACTCCACCTGCGTGAGCTTGATGCGCTTGCCTTCTTTATCGAGCGTGCGGTTGCGTGTGTTGAGGACGAACGGCCCCTGCGTGAGCTCGACGGAATCGGACTGCGTGTCGCTGCCGATGCGCCGGTAGAGCGCGTCGATGCGCGCGGTGAGCTCGGCCGGGCTGAACGGCTTTGTCATATAGTCGTCCGCGCCGGTCATGAGGCCCGTGACCTTATCCATCTCCTGGCTTCTTGCGGTTAACATAATGATGCCAATCTTCTTATCCGTCGCCCGGATGTTCCGGCAGACCTCAAAGCCGTCGATGTCCGGCAGCATAATATCCAGAATCGCAACGCCGACGTCCGGATGCTCCTTGAGCTTTTCCAGCGCCTCCATGCCCGTTCCGGCTTCGATGACCTCGTAGCCCGCGCGGTTGAGGTTGATAACAACAAAACTTCGGATACTGACCTCATCTTCAAGAATCAATACTTTTTTCATAAACCAGAATTCTCCTTACGTCTCACCGGTATTCCAGTCGACATGTATGATATGGAACATCTGCCGCAGCTCATCGGGCGTCAGCTCCTGTGCCTGCGCCGCCGTCCCGAGCTGTGCGGAGAAGCAAACATCCGGCTGCTCCAGAAGCAGGCGCATATAGGTTTCTGCTTCTTCGCTGGTAAAGCCAATGTCGTGCAGCGTCAGAATAGTACTGAGCCACTCCAAATCTTCGTCATCGTATTGCCATACACCCATCACTTTTTTGACTGCGCCGCACAGTCCCCAGCTCTCATACTCCTGCAAGATGGAAACCGGGATATTGTAGTGCTCGCTTGCTTCCTGCTGCGTCATCCGATCAACTCCCGAACATAAAAAGTACAGGCACCCTCTCTGGATGCCTGTATTGTATAACGCTTTTTCTGCTATGTCGAATACCCATTTTGAGAAAACATAAATGCTTAAATTGCATTTTTGAGAAAGTCGAGAAATTGATCCGCCGCCGGTGAGCAGGTCTGATCCTTCTTCCACGCCAACACCGTTCCGGTTTCCAGCTTTGGAGAAAGCGGCACAAATTCCAGCGCATCAGAGAGATTTCCAAAATCATAGCACAGCGCCGCGCCTACACCGTTTTTTACCATGTTGGCCGCGTTCAAAATCAGGTTAAATGTGGCTGCAACTTCGATTTTGTCGTATGTATCGCCGAACCACCCCGCAAGCTCGTTGCGGACGCTTTCGCGGCTGCTAAGAAGAAGCGGAACACCCAACAAATCGTTCGGCGTGACCGCGCTTTTCTGTGCCAGCGGATGCTCCTTTGGCAGCAGTACGCCCCAACGGTCCTTTTGCGGCGTTCGCAGAAAAGCATATCGGCCAATGTCCACCGGCTCGGTCAGAAGCCCCATGTCCAGCAGCCCCTTTTCAATGCGCTCCTTCACATCGTCGGCGTTGGCGCTATAAATACGGAACTGCACTTGACGGTGCAGCCTGCGGAACGCACGAATGTGTTCCGAGAGAAAGGTCATGCCCACGGATTCGCCACAGCCGATAGCGATCTCGCCCGTCAGTTCCGTATTGAGGTGCTGCAGCTCCCGTTCGGCCTTGTCCGCCAACTCCACGATCTCCTGCGCCCGACGGCGCAGCAGCATCCCGTCATCCGTCAGGACAACACGGTACTGACTGCGGCGAAAGAGCTTGACGCCGAGTTCCTCCTCCAGCTGCATGAGCTGGCGGGAAAGGGTCGGCTGCGTCACATGCAGGAGCGCCGCCGCTTTTGTGATATTTTCCTCCCGCGCCACCGCGAGAAAATAGCGTAAGACGCGCAGGTCCATACGATCACCTCGGGAAAATCATAGCGCAAGGCAGGCATTTTTGCAAGGCAAATATGCTCGATCTGTTTTTAGCGG
>ENA-OVGR01002724-OVGR01002724.1-human-gut-metagenome-genome-assembly--contig:-NODE-2724-length-10274-cov-3.228594_pt1 | contig 10274 bp, 8 predicted proteins | sample MGYA00237775_ERZ505429 | MGnify/ENA primary metagenome ERZ505429 (study PRJEB26158, sample SAMN06016345) | human gut metagenome | biome: human gut; feature: ankylosing spondylitis patient; material...
CTTGCAGCCGATCAGGTCGATCACCTGGTCGGTCACCTCGTCGATCATCGCCGAGTCGACGTCGATCTTGTTGAGTACGGGGATGATTTCCAGATCGTGCCCGACGGCCAGATAGAGGTTCGAAATCGTCTGTGCCTGGATGCCCTGCGTGGCGTCGACCACCAGCAGCGCCCCTTCGCACGAGGCGATCGCGCGCGACACCTCGTAGGAGAAGTCGACGTGTCCCGGCGTGTCGATCAGGTTGAGCACGTACCGCTCGCCGTCGCGCGCGGCGTATTCCATCTGGATGGCGTGGCTCTTGATGGTGATGCCCTTCTCGCGTTCGAGGTCCATGTCGTCGAGTACCTGCGATTGCATCTCGCGCTGGTTCAGGGTGTTGGTTTTTTCCAACAGCCGGTCGGCCAGCGTGCTTTTGCCGTGGTCGATGTGGGCGATGATGCAAAAATTGCGTATGTTCTTCATGTAAATCCGCTTGTTTTGTCTCTCCCGCTTCGGGGCGTGCGGGCCGGATCGCGGAACCGCGTATATCGGTTCGGTCGGGGCCGTCGCTGCGGGCGGTTTATCCACGACAAAGATACGATACGGATTTAAAATCGCCAAATGCCGGCGGTCTTTTCCGGCCTTCCGCGCGATTTTCTTCCGTCGAACGGTCGTCCGAATCGCTATTTTGCATACCTTTGCCGGAGTTAACCCTTACGGAAATGCCTCGATTTGCCGACTATATGCGTCTGGTGAAGTTCCAGCACACGATTTTCGCCATGCCCTTCGCGCTCATGGCCTTTGCCTATGCCATGTGGAAATATGCGCTGGCGGAGGTCTGTCCGGTACCGCTGTGGTGGTGCGTGCCGCTGGTGCAGGTGGTGCTGTGCATGGTCTTCGCACGCAATACGGCCATGGGATTCAACCGCTGGGCCGACCGGCGCATCGATGCCGCGAATCCCCGCACGGCCGGTCGGGAGATTCCCGCCGGCGTGATCTCGCCCCGCCGGGCGCTGACGTTCGTCGCGGTCAACGCTCTGCTCTTCGTGGCGTGCGCTGCGACGATCAACCGCCTGACGGCGCTGCTGTCGCCCGTGGCGCTGGCCGTCATCATGGGTTACAGCTATTGCAAACGCTTCACCTGGGCGGCGCATCTGGTGCTGGGGCTGTCGCTCTCGATCGCGCCCGTCGGTGCCTACATCGCCCTGACGGGGCGTTTCGACTGGGAGCCGTGCGTGCTGGCGCTGCTCGTGCTGACGTGGTGCGGGGGATTCGACATCATCTATGCCTTGCAGGACGCCGACTACGACCGCGCGCACGGCCTGCACTCCATTCCCCAGCGGTTTTCGCTGCGCACGGCGCTCGCGATTAGCGTGGCGCTCCATGCGGTCAGCGTGGGCGCGCTCCTGTGGTTCGGCAGCTATTGTCCGCAGGGGGCGCTGCTGTGGACGGGCGAGGCGTTGTTCGTGGCCATTCTCGCGGCGGAACATCTGCTGGTGACCCCCTCGCGCCAGCGCAACATCGGCATCGCCTTCGGCACGCTCAACGGGTTGGCGAGTCTCACGCTGGCGCTCTTCGTGATCGCCCAATTGATTGCAGGTTAGTTAATTTAAATAGATTCGGATTATGTTAAGCAGACGTATCGCTTCCCGCTTGCGGGACTACGAAACCCCTTTCTATCTCTATGATACGGCGTTGCTGCGCCAGACCCTCGAAAGCGTCGTCTACGAGTCGAAAAAATACGGTTACAAGGTGCACTACGCCATCAAGGCCAACTACGACGACCACCTGTTGGCGATCATCCGCGAATACGGGCTGGGTATCGACTGTGCCAGCGGCAACGAGCTCCGCAAGGCCATCGAGGCGGGCTTCGACCCCAAGGGCATCGTCTATGCGGGTGTGGGCAAGCGCGACAAGGAGCTGCGCTACGCCATCGAGCAGGAGATCATGGCGATCAACTGCGAGTCGATCGAGGAGCTGCTCGTGCTCGACGCGATGGCCGCCGAGGCGGGACGTACGGTGGAGGTCGCCCTGCGCGTCAATCCCGACATCGATCCCAAGACCAACCACTGCATCGATACGGGTCAGGCCGACAGCAAGTTCGGCATCTCCTACGAAGAGATTCTGGACAACGCCGAGCGGATCCGTTCGCTGAAACACCTGCGCATCGTGGGCGTTCACCTGCACATCGGTTCGCAGATCCGCGAACTGCACGTCTTCGAGAACATGTGCCAGAAGGTCAACGTCATCGTCGAGAACCTCGAACGGCTGGGCTTTTCGTTCCGTTTCGTCGACGTGGGCGGCGGTCTGGGCATCAACTACGACATGCCCGAAAACGAGCCGATCCCCAACTTCGCGTCGTTGTTCGCCATCGTCCACAACCATCTGCGGGTCGGCGACCGCGAGGTGCATTTCGAATTCGGCCGGTCGATCGTCGGCGAGTGCGGCGAACTCATCACGCGCGTGCTGTTCAACAAGACGACCGCCACGGGGCGCAAGCTGCTGATCGTCGACGCCTCGATGACCGAGTTGATCCGCCCCGCGCTCTACGGCTCCTACCACAACATCGAAAACATCACGGCCGAAACCGACCGCACGGACAAGTACACGGTCGTCGGCACGGCCTGCGAGTCGACCGACCGGTTCGACGAGAACGTGAGCCTGCGCCGTTCGGTGCGCGGCGACCTGCTGACGATCAAGTCGGCCGGTGCCTACGGCATGTCGATGGCGTCGCGCTACAACCTCCACGACCTGCCCGGCGCCGTCTACGGCGAAGACCTGATGTAGCCGCCCCATGTGGTTGCTGCTGGCTTTTACCTCGGCGCTGCTGCTGGGATTGTACGACGTGGCGAAGAAGCAGGCTTTGCGCGACAATGCCGTGCTGCCGGTGCTGCTGCTCAATACCCTCTTTTCGTCGCTGTTGTTCCTGCCGACGATCCTCTCGACGGCCGGCGGCTGGGGATGGTTCGACGCGACGCCCCTGCGCTGTCCTGCGGGCGATCTGCACGCTCACCTGCTCGTCGTGTTGAAATCGTGCATCGTACTCTCTTCGTGGGTATTCGGCTATTTCGGCATCAAACATCTGCCGCTGACGATCGTCGGGCCGATCAACGCCACACGGCCGGTGATGACGCTCGTGGGGGCCATGCTGATCTTCGGCGAGCGGCTCAACGGGTATCAGTGGGTCGGCGTGGTGCTGGCCATAGGATCGCTCTTTCTGCTGAGCCGGTCGAGCCGCAGGGAAGGGGTCGATTTCCGTCACGACGTCTGGATCTACTGCATCGCCGCGGCCGCCGTGCTGGGGGCTGCGAGCGGGTTGTACGACAAGTTCATCACGCGCCGGCTCGACCCTGTCTTCGTGCAGAGCTGGTATACCTTCTATCAGTTCTGGATGATGTCCGCGGCCGTGCTGCTGATCTGGTGGCCGCGCCGGAGGCGTACGACGCCCTTCCATTGGAGCTGGGCCATTCCCTTCATTTCGCTTTTTCTGTCGGCGGCCGATCTCTGCTATCTCTATGCGTTGAGCGACTCCGAAGCGATGATTTCGGTCGTCTCGATGATCCGCCGCGGCTCGGTCGTCGTCTCGTTCGGATTCGGCGCGCTGCTCTTCCGCGAACGCAACCTGCGCGCCAAGGCGATCGATCTGGCGTTGATCCTCGTCGGTATGGTCTTCCTCTGGATCGGTTCGCGGTAGAACGGCGGAGCCGCCGGGCCTCTCAGTGCGTCCGCGAGGCGGGCGCGTCGGGATGCGTGGCGTAGGAACGCAGCACCAGTGCCACGCCCGTGAAGATCACGAGGGCGAAGATCACCGTGTCGAGGTGCAGCTTGTCCAGCCCCATTGCCACCGACATGGCGATGGCCAGCACGGGTTGCAGGTAGGTGTAGATGCTCGAAACGGTCGGCTGCACCGTTTTGAGCGCATAGTTGAGCATCAGGTTGGGCAGATAGGTCGGGACGATCAGCACGAACAGGGTCGGGAAGAGCGCATGTTGCGCGATTGCGGCGTAGTCGGTGTGGATGATCGCCCGCAGTCCGAACGGCAGCGCGACGATCGCGGCGGTGCAATAGAGCCAGCGCAGGACGGTCGTGATTCGGTATTTGGCGATCAGCCGTTTGAACCAGACCATGTAGAGCGACGTAACGCAGGCGCAGAGCAGAATCAGGATGTTGCCCCACAGGTGCGAATGGGTGTGGGCGGCCGAGATGCCCGTCAGTACGACGGCGACGGCTCCCGCCATGCCGAGCGCGAGACCGGCGACTTTGAGTTTCGTGAAGCGATCCATTCCCAACAACACCGAGACGACCAGCACGAGCAGCGGAACGATCGTGTCGATGATCGATCCGTCGATGGGCGACGTCATCGAGAGTCCGTACATGATGAAGACCTTGCGCAGCACGCCGATGAGCAGTGCGGCCCCGATCAGTCTGCGGATGTCGGTGCGTGCCACCTTTTCGGATTTCTCCCAGGCGAGCGGAATGAGCGACAGCAGCGCCGTTGCGATCAGCGAGCCCGATACCATGGCCATCGGGTGGACGTACTCGGGCAGTACGATGTTGTAGAAGGGATAGTCCATCGCCCAAAGGATGTTGCACACCAACAGGGCGATGTGGGGCTTGAATTTGCTCATCCGGCTTGTCGTTTTCCTCCTCCGGAAACAAAAACTATGCCTGCGGAATACCTGCCCGTTCGAACACGAAAGCCGGAATCGAGATTCCGGCTTTCGTGTTTCAGGAGCGGATCATCACTTGAACTCCTGCGGCGAGCAGCGCCCCGAGCAGCGGCCCGACCGAGGCGATCCACGCATAGCGCCAGTCGCTGCCGCCCTTGTGGCGGATCGGGACCAGCGCGTGGACGATGCGCGGCGAAAGATCGCGGGCGGGGTTGAGCGAATAGCCCGTCGTGCCGCCCAATGCGCCGCCGATGACCAGGATGACCAGCGCTACGGGAAGCGCACCGACCGATCCCAGCCCGATAGGGACGTTGCCTTCGGTCGACGCAAGGTGTCCTTCCGTGATATAGAAAATAGTGAAAATCAATACGAATGTGGCGATTATCTCGCTCAATAGATTCGATGCCGGGTTGCGGACGGCGGGGGCGGTGCAGAAAACGCCGCGAATGGTGTCGGGGTTCTCTTCCAGATCGAAATGGGGACGGTAGAAGAGCCATGTGGCCAGCGCGCCCGCCGCACCGCCCAGCATCTGGGCGAGCACGTAGCCCGGCACGTCGCTCCACGGGAACTGCCCCGTCGCGGCGAAGGCCAGCGTGACCGAAGGATTGAGGTGTGCGCCGCTGTACGGACCGGCGATCACCACTCCGGTGAAGACGGCCATCGCCCAGGTGACGATGACGACGATCCACCCCGCGCCGTTGCCTTTGGTGCGGGCCAGTGAAACGTTTGCGCAGACGCCGGTGCCCAGAAGCAGCATCACGGCGGTTCCGATGAATTCGGCCAGAACAGGTGTCATGACGAGTCGTTTTTACGGTTGTCGTTACTCTTCGACCCAATGCCGGCTGCGGCGCACGGCCTCGTGCCAGCGTTTGCGGCGTTGTTCCATGAGTGCCGGAGCGGCTTCGGGTGAGAAGGTGCGGTCGGGTTTGAGCAGGGCGCAAATTTCGTCGGTCGAATGCCAGAATCCCACCGCGAGACCGGCGAACATGGCTACCCCCAGCGCCGTGGATTCCATGACCGAGGGGCGGATGATGCGCACGCCCGTGAGATCGGCCTGGAACTGCATCAGCAGGCTGTTGGCCACGGCACCGCCGTCGACGCGCATCTCGGTTGAGGTGTGTCCCGTATCGGCCGCCATGGCGCGTACCACGTCGTCGACCTCGAAGGCGATTGCTTCGAGCGCCGCCCGGGTGATGTGCGCGGAAGTCGTGCCGCGCGTGATGCCGACGATCGTGCCGCGGGCATAGGGGTCCCAGTAGGGAGCGCCCAGTCCCGTCAGTGCCGGTACCAGATAGACGCCGCCCGTATCTTCGACCGATGCGGCCAGCGGTTCCGAATCGGCCGACGAGGAGAAGAGTTTCAACCCGTCGCGCAGCCATTGGATGACCGAACCGCCTACGAAGACGCTTCCTTCGAGCGCATAGGTCGTCTTGCCGCCGAGCTGCCACGCCACGGTGGCCAGCAGGTTGTTGGCCGAGGCGTGGGGCCGGTCGCCCGTATTGAGCATGATGAAGCATCCCGTGCCGTAGGTCGTCTTGGCCGAGAAGGGGGCGATGCACTGCTGCCCGAAAAGCGCGGCCTGCTGGTCGCCCGCCAGCGAGGCGATCGGGATCGGCACCGGTATCTGCGGGCAGTCGGTCGTGCCGTATACGGCGCTCGTGGGTACGACTTCGGGCAGCATCGAGCGCGGGATGTCGAACAGGTCGAGCAGTTCGTCGTCCCAGTCGAGGGTGTGGATGTCGAAGAGCATCGTGCGCGAGGCGTTCGAGACGTCGGTGATGTGGAGCCGCCCGCCCGAAAGCCGCCATGCGAGCCACGAATCGACCGTGCCGAAACAGAGTTCGTCCCGCTCGGCGCGCGCGCGTGCGCCGGGTACGTTGTCGAGAATCCAGCGGATTTTGGTCGCCGAGAAGTAGGCGTCGAGAATCAATCCCGTCTTTTCGCGGATGCGCTTCGTCAGACCGCGTTCGCGCAGCACGTCGCAGTAGTCGGCCGTGCGGCGATCCTGCCACACGATCGCGTTGTAGACGGGTTCCGACGTCTGGCGGTCCCATACGACGGTCGTCTCGCGCTGGTTGGTAATGCCCAGCGCTTCGATGTCGCTCCATTCGATATCGGCCTTGTTGACGACGTTCTCCATGACGAAGGACTGCGTTGACCAGATTTCGAGCGGGTTGTGTTCGACCCATCCCGGTTGCGGGAACTGTTGGTTGAAGGGGCGCTGCGACATCGAGACGATCTCGCAGCGGGAGTTGAACAGGACGGCGCGCGAGGAGGTCGTCCCCTGGTCGAGCGCCAGAATGTACTTGGGTTTCATCGGACGTTTATTGTTTTTTCGGTTCGAAAAATACCGGTTCGAAGAACTCGGGGCGGTGGAAATCGGGCGCAGGCGTTCCGACCGGCCGCCATGAGAGGTAATGCGGGCACGAGAGGTCGTCGCCGCATTTGTAGAGGTTCATCGCACCCCGTACGCCGTCCCACCTTGCGAGCCGGTCGCGGAACAGTGCGGCGGCGGGGATTGCGAGCGTCAGCGTCCAGCGGTTGTCGCCTTCGGTTTCCGGCAGCGGAGCGTGCGGATAGGTCGCGCGTCGCCGCACGGTGCGCAGCACTTCGGCGGGGGCATGTTCCGCCTGCGTGCGGTCGCGCCGGTGCCCGACGAGCAGCGTGCCGATGCAGTTGCATTCGAAGTTGTAGTAGGAGTCGCTCCCTTCGGGGCGGAAAAAAAACTCCGCGCAGGAGTCGGTCCATACGGGGCCGTTGTCGTCGAGCGTGCGGGCCGCCGTACAGCGTTCCGCGATGTCGAACCGCAGCAGCAGATCGGCGCCCGTGTGGAAGATGCGGAACCCGACTTGCGGGGCATAGGGGAAATCGGCCGGCCAGTTGTTGCAGGCGACCGTTTCGCGCACGGTGCGTGCGAAGGCCTCTTCGAGCGATGCGGGACATGCGACGTTGCAGTCGATGCGGGGGATGCGATACATGATTTTCGTTTTTGTTGGTTGAAGATAAGAAAAAAATCGGAAACTTGAAACTGCGGTAGAGAATGAATTGCTTGCAGTCGATTTTTCTGGCCGTACCGAGCGTTTTCGCCGATTTTTTTCGTATTTTTGTCCGTTATATTTCATCGGAAAGAAAATTCGAAACGATATGAATATCTCTTACAACTGGCTGAAAAAGTACATCGCCGCCGACCTGTCGGCCGAGGCGATGGCGACTATCCTCACGGACATCGGTCTGGAGGTGGAGTCGTTCGAGAAGATCGAGACCGTGCGCGGCGGCCTGCAAGGCGTCGTCGTGGGCGAAGTGCTCACCTGCGAGAAGCATCCCGATTCGGATCATCTGCACGTAACGACGGTCGACGTGGGCGCTCCGGAGCCCTTGCGGATCGTCTGCGGCGCACCCAACTGCCGCAAGGGACTCAAAGTGCTCTGCGCCACGGTGGGTGCCGTGCTCTACCCCGAAGGAGGCGACGAGGCGTTCAAGATCAAGCGCAGCAAGATCCGCGGCGTGGAGTCGCTCGGAATGCTCTGCGCCGAGGACGAGCTGGGGATCGGCGCGTCGCACGACGGTATCATGGAGCTGCCCGCCGATGCACCGGTCGGGATGCCGGCCAAGGAGTATCTGCATATCGAGGACGACTACCTGATCGGCGTCGGTCTGACGCCCAACCGCGTCGATGCAGCTTCGCATATCGGCGTGGCGCGCGACCTGGCGGCCTATCTGCGCGCTAAGGGCGATGCGGAGGCACGGGTGCTGTGGCCCGACGTGTCGGCGTTCGCGGTCGACGATCATGCGTTGGAGATCGGCGTCACGGTCGAAAATGCCGAGGCCGCACCCCGTTACACGGGAGTGACGATCACCGGCTGCAAGATCGGCCCTTCGCCCGACTGGATGCAGAACGCGCTGCGTGCGGCGGGCATTCATCCCAAAAACAATCTGGTGGACATCACCAACTACGTTCTCTTCGAGCTCGGCCAGCCGCTGCACGCCTTCGACGCCCGTAAGATCGAGGGCCGGAGGATCGTCGTGAAGACCTGCGCCGAAGGAACGCCATTCGTGACGCTCGACGGCGTGGAGCGCAAACTGAGCGACCGCGACCTGATGATCTGTTCGGCCGAACGTCCGATGTGCATCGGCGGCGTCTTCGGCGGTCTGGAATCGGGTGTCGGCGACGATACGACCGACATCTTCCTCGAAAGCGCCTATTTCAATCCCGTGTGGGTGCGCAAGACCGCCAAGCGGCACGGACTGAATACCGATTCGTCGTGGCGGTTCGAGCGCGGCGTCGACCCGCGTTTGCAGGTCTATGCCCTCAAACGTGCGGCGTTGCTCTTCAAGGAGCTGGCCGGCGGCCGGATTTCGAGCGACATCGTCGAGGTGAGTGCCGGCGAACCCGCCGATTTCGTCTTCGACTTCTCGCCCGCGCGGTCGAATGCCCTGATCGGCAAGGAGCTTTCCGAACAGACCTACCGCACGATCCTCGATGCGCTCGACGTGAAGATCCTCGACGAGCGTGAGGGCGTGTGGCGTGTGGCGGTGCCGCCCTACCGCGTGGACGTGCAGCGCGAAGCCGATCTGGTGGAGGAGGTGCTGCGTATCTACGGATACAATAACGTCGAAATCCCGGTACAGGTGCGCTCGACGCTCTCCTATGCCGCGAAGCCCGACCGCAACCGGCTGATGAATCTTGCGGCCGACTACCTGACGGCGGGCGGTTTCACCGAGATCATGTCCAATTCGCTCACCAAAGAGTCCTATTACGAAGGGCTGACCTCCTACCCCGCCGCCCGCTGCGTGCGGATTCTCAATCCGTTGAGCGCCGACCTGAACGTGATGCGGCAGACGTTGCTGTTCAATACGATGGAGGCCGTGCAGCTCAACGCCAACCGGCGCAACGGCAACCTCAGACTCTACGAATTCGGCAATTGCTATTTCTACGACGAGGCGGCACGCGATGCGGAAAAGCCGCTGTCGTCCTACTCCGAACAGTACCGGCTGGCGATCGCCGTGACGGGTGCCGCCGTGCCGCAGTCGTGGAACGCCAAACCGCAGGCGTCGTCGTTCTTCACGTTGCGCGCCGTGGCGGAGAAGTTGCTGCGCCGCTTCGGGCTGGATATTTACGCCCTGAAATGCGAGCCGCTGCAAAGCGACCTCTTCGGCGACGGCATTTCGCTGTCTGCGGGCAACGGCAGGGAGCTGTTGCAAATGGGTGTCGTGGCGCCGCGGATCCGCCGTGCGTTCGACCTCAAACAGGAGGTCTACTATTTGGAGATGAATTTCGATGCGCTCGTGAAATCCACGCGCAAGCACCGCATCGCTTTCGAGGAGTTGTCGAAATTCCCGGAGGTGAAGCGCGACCTGGCGCTGCTGGTCGACCGGCAGGTGACCTTCGCGCAGTTGCGCGCCATTGCACTGGCCACGGAGCGCAAGTTGCTGAAAAGCGTCTCGCTGTTCGATGTCTACGAAGGCGACAAGTTGCCCGAAGGCAAGAAATCCTATGCGTTGAGTTTCGTGTTGGAGGACAAGAGCCAAACGTTGACCGACAAGGCCATCGAGCGGGTGATGAACAACTTGCAGGCGCAGTTCGAACGGCAGGCCGGTGCCGTCGTGCGGTAGTGCCGGTCGGAG
>ENA-OVGR01002736-OVGR01002736.1-human-gut-metagenome-genome-assembly--contig:-NODE-2736-length-10226-cov-7.674172_pt1 | contig 10226 bp, 10 predicted proteins | sample MGYA00237775_ERZ505429 | MGnify/ENA primary metagenome ERZ505429 (study PRJEB26158, sample SAMN06016345) | human gut metagenome | biome: human gut; feature: ankylosing spondylitis patient; material...
GGCATACGAGATGGCCACGTGACTGGAGTTCAGACGTGTGCTCTTCCGATCTCATCCGCCGGGATATCGCCGGCATCCTGCATACGCTCAACCAGGCCTATGATAACCTCTACGATAAGCTTTTGAGCGATGTGGCGCTGGATGTTTCCAGCGAAATTGCCGCCCTGCAGGGGATGCTGGCGAATGACGGACTGACCGGGGAGGGAATGCTATGACCTACCGGGCCTGGAACCTGAAACCGCTGGACCGCGCGGCGGTGCGGGAGCTGACCCACGCCATCGCGGAACAGAATACCGAAGAACTGGAATATCACAGCCAGAGCGAGGAGCCCTGGACGGAAGCGCCCGGAAAATCCCCCCGCGCAGCGGACGGGAAGACCGGGGCGCAGGACGCGCCCCGACGCCGCGGCGTGCGCGGCACCGATACCGGGGAGAGCGCCTGCGAAACCCCCGAAGCCCCCGAAAAACACAAGTTCCGGCTCTTTACCGGCGACCGCGTCCTGTGGATCATCGTCGCGGCGCTGGCGGTGATTTCCGTGCTGGTGGTCTACTCGTCGACGGCCAAGATGGCCTACGACGCCCATACGGCCCGTACGACGGCGCATTTCCTGCGTCAGCAGTTGTTGCTGCTGGTCGGCAGCCTGCTGATCATGGTCGCCGTGCAGAAGATCAACTGCCGCATTTACAATCTTCTGGCCCGGCCGGCCTATTTTCTTTCGGTGGCGCTGACCGTCGCCGTCTATTTCATCGGAGCAACGACCAACGGCGCAGCCCGCTGGATTCCGCTCGGCCCCTTCCAGTTCCAGCCCTCCGAGGCGCTGAAGGTCGCCACGGTGCTGTTCCTCGCCCGGCAGCTCGCCGGACGGCAGTCGAAGATCGACAAGATACGCATCGTGCCGACGTGGAAGTTCTGGACGTGGCGTTCGTCGCCCGTGCAGCGAAAAATCTGGCGCGAGGGTACGCGCCCCATTCTGCTGCCGGTCGTCGTTTCGGCAATGGTGATCTTTCCGGCGCACACTTCGTCGGCCGTGCTGGTGTGCCTGGCGTCGTGGGTGATGATGCTCATCGGACGCGTCCGTTTCGGGGAGCTGATGAAACTCGTGGGATGGGGCGTTGCGGCCATCGTCGTTATTATGACGCTGAACCTCGGGCGCAGCGAGACCGCCGAAGGGCGCGTTTCGACGTGGATTCACCTCTGGACCAAGTCGCAGACCGAGAAACCCATCGAACACCTCTCCGACACGGAGCGTTCGATGATCGCCATTTACAACGGCGGCATCCTGGGCGAAGGCGCCGGGCAGAGCGCCATGCGCGTGGAGATGATCCACCCCGAGAGCGACTATGCCTATGCCTTTTTCGTCGAGGAGTACGGCTTCATCCTGGCCGTGCTGCTGCTGATGCTCTACCTGTGGGTCTTCTTCCGGGGAATCGAGATATTCCGGCGGTGCGGAACCGCCTTTCCGGGATTGCTGGTGCTGGGGCTTGCGTTGCTGATCACGTGTCAGGCGCTGCTGCATATCATGGTGACGGTGAACCTGATCCCCGAGACGGGGCAGACCCTGCCGCTGATTTCGCGCGGCGGCTCGTCGATGCTCTTCACGATGATCGCCTTCGGGATGATCCTGAGCGTCAGCCGCCAGAACGACGAACAGTCGCACGACCGGCCGAAAAGCGAAACGTTGTACGAAAAATAGGAGAAAACCGATGAAACAACCGCTCTCCCTGCTTGTTGCCGCGGTGGCCGCAACGGCTTGCGCTCCCGCCGTTCCCGCCGGCGAATTCCGGATTGTCGGAAAAATCGAGAACGTGCCCGACGGCGCGGTAGTGCGTCTGTATGAACCGCAGGGGCAAATGTTGCGGGGAATAGGCGTGGATACGCTGGCAGGCGGTCGGTTTTCCTTCCGGGATACGGTCGCTTTCCCGAAAGTTGTTCAGATCAGTGTGACGGTTGGGGATTACCGGGGCGGTACGCTCGATGTTTGGGTTGCCCCCGGCAAACGTATCGAGGTCCGTGGTGAGGATAAGCAGGCTTGGCTTTGGGAGGCCGCTTCGGACATTGCGGAGCAGGCGGACGAAGACATGTACCGTGCTCTGGTCGAACCTCAAATCTGTGAGTTGAATTGGTTTCAGGACATGCTGAATACACAGCAGGATTTTGCCCGTTATATGGAGCTGTTCGGGCAAGTGTCGGAGAAAACCGTCCGTCGTATGCAGACGGCTCCCGTGACGCGGGTCTGGTTGAACAAACTGGCCGAATGCGCCCGTCTTTTGCAGTTCGGAATAGGTACAGCTCACAAGGCCGAAATGCTTGCGCTTTACGACCGGATGACGGAAGAACAGCGGCAGTCTCCGATGGGCCGGCGGATTGACGCTTATCTCAATCCGGCTCCGGCGGTCGGAGTCGGAGACCGGCTGGTGGACGGGGATCTGTACGATGCGGATGGGAATCTGCATCGCCTGGCGGAATTCATCGGGAAATATATTTTGCTCGATTTCTGGAGTGCGGGCTGCGGTCCGTGCGTACAGGCGATTCCCGAACTGCAAGAGATCGCACGAAAGTATGCCGGCAGGGTTGCGGTTGTGAGCATCAGCCAAGACCCGAAGCCGGTGTGGAAGGAGTTTATTGCCGAAAAGCAGTTGGTCGGAAACCAATGGAACGAACTTGTAGACGGAGATACCAGGCTTGGGATGCGTTATGGGGTAAAGGAAATTCCGCATTTCGTGCTGATCGCTCCCGACGGCCGGATTCAGGATGTATGGTAGGGTTACGGCAAGGGGAGCCTGCTGGAAAAAATGGAGCAAAACATCAAGTGATATGGACGATATTCGTTTGGACAAGTATCTTTGGGCGGTGCGGGTGTTCAAGACCCGCAGTGATGCCGCAGATGCCGTGCGCACGAACAAGGTGACGGTAAACGGCGCTTATGCCAAGCCTTCGCGCGAGGTGAAAATCGGCGATGTGATCGCCGTGCGCAAAATGCAGGTGACCTATTCCTACAAGGTGCTCGATCTGGTGTCGAGCCGTCAGCCGGCGAAAAACGTGCCTCTTTACTGTCTCAACGTTACTCCGCAGGAGGAGCTGGACAAACTCAACGTTCCGCGCGAGACGATCTTCATCGTCCGCGACCGCGGTACGGGCCGTCCGACCAAGAAGGAGCGGCGCGAACTGGACGGGCTGATGGAGGAGATCTATTACGACGAGGAGGAATAAAAGGAGAATCCCGGCAGGAGCGCAATCCCGTCTTTTTCCTGAAGAATTTGAAGAGAAAAAGAAGGCATCCTGCCGGGTTCTTTTTTCAGCGGAATCCGGCAGGTCCGCGCAAAACGAAAGGGCGGCGCCGAATCCCGGCATCTGAGGCTTTTGGCGGGCCCTGCACAACCAGAAAACAGCACACACCCTTCCGGGGGTGCTGTATCTGTTGTGCATAAAATTCGCCAAAATTTCAGATGCTTCGATACAACGTACTATGTCAAGAACGCAATAAAGTCGGAACTCTCCTTACAAAGGTACTAAAAAGCCGGAACGTATCCAAAACCGAACCGTCTTGCGGTTCGGCAAAACCTCCGGACCTTTAAAAGGGTCGTACAACCTCAAAGGTAACGAAAAAAAGCGGAAATGCAAAAAAGCGGCCCGAAAGCCGCTTTTCCTATTTCTTGTTGAAATTGGTCATGGTCAATTGGGTTCCCACGGTCGCGAACGACCGGATGGCGTCGACAAAGACCTTCAGCCGTTCGGGAAGGGCCTTCCGTTCCTCGTCGGTCCATTCGCCCAGTACGTATTCCACCTGGTGCCCCTTCGGGAAATCGCCGCCCACGCCGAAGCGCATGCGGGCATACTCCTCCGTTCCGAGCAGTTCGGAGATGTTTTTCAGTCCGTTGTGCCCTCCGGCGCTCCCCTTCGGGCGCAGGCGCAGCGTGCCGAAAGGCAGCGCGATGTCGTCCGAAACGACGAGCAGATTCTCCGGCGGAATCTTCCCGGCGTCCATCCAGTAGCGGACGGCCTTGCCCGAGAGATTCATGTAAGTCGAGGGTTTCAGCAACACCAGTGTCCGGCCCTTGTACTTCGCTTCGGCCACGTCGCCGTAACGTTGGGTGGTAAAAACAGTGTTGGACGCCTCTGCAAGGGCGTCCAACACGTTGAAACCGATGTTGTGACGGGTTTCGGCGTATTCGGCGCCGATATTCCCCAGCCCAACAATGAGGTATTTCATATTCCCGGCTTATTTCGCAGCCTCGGCAGCTCCGCGCGACGCACGGGTTACGCGAACGGCGCAGACGGCGGTCGTAGCGGGGGTGATGAACTTCAGGTTCTCGAACTCGAGGTCGCCGACGAAGATGGTCTTGCCTACGCCCAGTTCCGTAACGTCCACGACGATTTCGTCGGGAAGGTTCTCGACCAGTGCGCTGACGACCAGTTTGCGGGCCGACAGGGCCAGCTTACCGCCGACCTTCACGCCCTCGGCGTTGCCGGTCAGGCGTACCGGAATGGCGATTGATACGGGTTTGCCCTCGGCGATGCGGTAGAAATCCAGGTGGAGGATCTCCTCGCGTACGGGGTGGAACTGTGCCTCACGCAGCACGGCCTGCTCTTTCTTGCCCTCGATGTCGAACTCTACGATGTAGGAGTTCGGGGTGTAGATCAGGGGTTTGATCTCGCGGGGGTCTACCGAGAAGGTCTCGGTTTCGCCGTTGCCGCACAGTACGCAGGGGACCATGCCCTCGCGGCGAATCGCCTTGGCGGCCTTCTTGCCGAAATCAGCGCGTTTTACGGCCTTGACTGAAATGGTTTTCATAATGAAAATTTGTTTTTTAATGTGTGTTGCCTTCGGCGGTTCTCAATGCGGACTCGCGGACCGCATCCCATTTCCGCCTGCTTTGGGAGCGCAAAGATAAGGTAAATAATTAAGAATTAAAAATTAGGGATTAAAAATTGTTTCACAACCCGCAATTGTCCAAAACGTTTGGACGTCTGCGGTGAGTTGTAAAAGCGAGCCTCGACTTTATCAGAGTCGGGACTCGCCCAATTTTTAATTTTTCATTTTTAATTTTTAATTCCCCGAATGTGCTTCTCCCAGGCCCAGGCGGCGGCGAGCGTCTGGTCGAGCGTGCGCTCGGCAGTCCAGCCCAGTTCGGTGTTCGCCAGCGTGGGATCGGCCCAGATGGCGATGATGTCGCCCGCACGGCGCGGTGCGATCTTGTAGTTGAGCTTCAGGTGGTTGACCTCTTCGAACTTGCGCACCAGTTCCAGCACCGAGACGCCGCGGCCCGTGCCGACGTTGAAAATCTCGTAGGCCTGCTTGTTCTTGTCGCCGGCCATGCGGTTGATCGCCGCCACGTGGGCTTTGGCGAGGTCCACGACGTCGATGTAGTCGCGGATGCACGACCCGTCGGGCGTCGGGTAGTCGTCGCCGAAGACCGAGAGGCACTCGCGCAGTCCGGCGGCGGTCTGCGTGATGAAGGGCACGAGGTTCTGCGGCACGCCGCGCGGCAGTTCGCCGATCAGCGCCGAAGGATGTGCGCCGATGGGGTTGAAATAGCGCAGCGCGATGCCTTTCATGCCGGGGTAGGCGGCGAGCGAGTCGCGCAGGATGTCCTCGCACATCTGCTTGGTGTTGCCGTAGGGCGAAGTGGCCGGCTTGCGGGGCGTCTGCTCCGTCACGGGCTGCTTCTCCGGCTCGCCGTAAACGGTGCACGACGACGAGAAGACGATGTTCCGGCGGCCGAATTCACGCATCAGGCCGATGACGTTCATAAACGAGGTGAGGTTGTTGCCGTAGTATTCGAGCGGCTTCTGCACCGACTCGCCCACGGCTTTCGACGCTGCGAAGTGGATCACCGAGTCGAATTCGTACTGTTCGAAGACCTTGCGGAAAGCCGCCCGGTCGCAGCAGTTGACCTCGACGAAGGGGATGTCCACGCCGGTGATCTTGCGCACGCCTTCGACGGCGTTGAGGTCGCTGTTCGAAAGGTTGTCGACGATCACCACGTCGTAGCCGGCGTTGATGAGTTCCACGGAGGTGTGCGAGCCGATGTAGCCTGCACCGCCGCTGACCAATACACACGATTTTTTCATAGGTAGCTGGTTGTTATTTGAGCAACAAAGGTATTAAAAAATTATGCGGCGGCAAAAAAACGCCGCCGAAAAAACCGCCCGGAAGCCTTGGTGGCGTGGCGAATAACAAATTGTAACCCGGCGTGAGAAAAAAGCGTTCGGGGAGTGTCTGTTTTCGGAAATTTATCGTACATTTGTAACAGATCGACACTTTGCACTCGGAATTTCATCAAAAAATTAACGGATATGTACGGGAAAATCAAGGAGCACCTGCAACATGAACTCGCCGAAATCGAGGCGGCAGGGCTTTACAAACGGGAACGGATCATCGCTTCGCCCCAGCGGGCCGAGATCGAGGTTGCAGGTCGGAAGGTGCTCAACTTCTGTGCCAACAATTACCTCGGACTGTCGGACAATCCGCGGCTGATCGAGGCGGCGAAGAAAGCAATGGATGCCCGCGGCTACGGCATGTCGTCGGTGCGCTTCATCTGCGGCTGCCAGGACATCCACAAGGAGCTGGAGAAGGTTATCGCCGACTATTTCGGTACGGAGGACACGATTCTCTACGCCGCCTGCTTCGACGCCAACGGCGGCGTGTTCGAACCGCTCTTTTCGGAGGAGGACGCCATCATCTCCGATTCGCTGAACCATGCTTCGATCATCGACGGCGTGCGTCTGTGCAAGGCCGTGCGTTACCGCTACGCCAATGCCGACATGGGCGAACTGGAGGAGTGCCTGAAGAAGGCGCAGGCCCAGCGGTTCCGCATCATCGTCACCGACGGCGTATTCTCGATGGACGGCAACGCCGCACCGCTCGATCGGATCTGCGCTCTGGCGGAAAAGTACGACGCGCTGGTGATGGTCGACGAGTGCCATTCGGCGGGCGTGCTGGGCGAAACGGGCCGCGGCATCACCGAACTCTACGACCTGCGCGGGCAGGTGGACATCCTCACGGGTACGCTCGGCAAGGCATTCGGAGGCGCCGTAGGCGGATTCACCACCGGCCGCAGGGAGATCATCGACATGCTGCGCCAGCGTTCGCGTCCCTACCTTTTCTCGAACTCGCTGCCCCCTGCCGTGGTCGGCGCCGGGATCGAGACCTTTAAGATGCTCGCGGAGAGCCACGAACTGCACGACCGGCTGGTGGCCAACGTCGAACATTTTCGTGCCGGAATGATGGCGGCGGGTTTCGACATCAAACCCACCCAGTCGGCCATCTGCGCCGTGATGCTCTACGACGCCAAACTGTCGCAGGAATTCGCCGCGAAATTGCAGGACGAGGGCGTTTTCGTCACGGGATTCTACTACCCGGTGGTTCCCAAGGGTCAGGCGCGCATTCGCGTGCAGGTCTCCGCAGGCCACACCATCGAACAGCTCGACCGCTGTATCGCCGCCTTCACGAAGGTCGGCAAAGAACTGAATGTCATCAAATAACTTACTGCCATGGCTAAAACCGCATTGGACGCGATCGACCGCAAGATCCTCAAATACCTCATCAAGAATGCGCGCATGCCTTTTCTGGAGATCGCCCGCGAATGCGGCATCTCCGGCGCCGCCATTCACCAGCGCATCCGCAAGCTCGACGAGTCGGGCGTGATTCTCGGGAGCCGCCTGATCGTCGACCCCAAGATGATGGGCTTCGACGTCTGCGCCCACATCAGCATCACGCTCAAGGACCCGCAGCTGCTGAAACAGACCGTCGAGGAACTGCGGAAAATCCCCGAGATCGTCGAGGCGCATTTCATCACCGGCAAGGGCAACATCCTCGTCAAACTCTACTGCGTGGACAACGAACACCTCATGCGTACGATTTTCGACGGCATTCTGCGCATTCAGGGCATCGCCACCACCGAGACGAACATTTCGTTGCAGGAGGTGTTCCAGCGCGAGGTGAATATCGACTTTATCGACGAATAGGTTGCAGATTGCCGGAGGTATCTCCGTACTGATGACACACAAGGGGGCTGTATACAATACAGCCCCCTTGTGCGTTTTGGTGCAATCCGCGTCCTGCCGGAACTTGAAGTGTCAGAGCCATTTTTTGTACTTGAAGTACCAGATCGTCAGGGCCGAGCAGAAGATCATCAGCCCGATGGCGAAGATGTAGCCCAGGGGGATGTTCCAGCCGTTGCCGAGCGTCAGCGTCCAGTCCAGTTCGGGCATGAACTTGAAGTTCATGCCGTAGATCGAAGCGATGAGCGTCGCGGGCATGAAGATCACCGCCGCCACGGAGAAGATCTTGACGATCTCGTTCTGTTCGATGTTGATCAGACCCAGCGCCGCGTCCTGGATGTAGTCCAGTCGCTGGAAACTGAAATCGGCGTGGTTGATCAGCGAGTTGACGTCCTTGATCATCAGCTGCAGGCGCGGATAGATGTCGTTGGGGAAACGTTCGGAACGCAGGATGCCCGACAGCACGCGCTGGCGGTCGAAGATATTCTCGCGCAGCGACATGGTCGATTCCTGCAACGCGCTGATGCGGTGCAGCACCTCCTTGTCGATCGAATTCTCGGAGTTGATGTCCTTCGAGAGCGCCGCGACCTGCTTGGCGATCAGCTCCACGAGGTCGGCGTCGAAGTCGATGCGCACCTCCAGCAGCGAAATGAAGAGGTGGTAGCCCGTCGAATAGCTGCGGTAGTTCATCTGGAGCCGTTTTTCCGTCTCGCGGAAGGTCCGGAACTCGGCGCTGCGCACCGAGACCAGCACACCCTCGTTCGAGATGATGAACGACACCGGTTCGACGATGAACGAGTCGCCCGTGGGGACGAAGAAGTTGGAGTTGGAGATGATGGAGTTCTCGTTCTCGGAGTATTTCGACGTCGACTCGATCTCCTCGACCTGCTGTTTGGTCTGGAGGCTGATCTCCATGAAGTTCTCGACGGCCTTCTGCTCCTTGATCGTGGGCAGCAACATGTCGATCCACAGGATGTCGTCGTAGCCCAGTTCATCGAAGAGCTTGGTGTCGGCATTGCGGATGATCTTGTTGTATTGCTTGAGGTAAATTGTAATCATAAGACGCTCTCTTAAAGTTCGTGAATCCGTTTACGTGCAGAGAGGCGGATCTCCGGTCCGCTAAGCTCTTCAGCCGGGATTGGCTCTCGGAACCGCCTTGAGGCCCGAGTTCCAGAACTTTTTCAGCGCTTTGTCTTTCTGATTGTCGAAGATGTAGTCGAAATGTGCGAGTTCCGCGTAGGCGCGCCCGGGATCGGCCGCGAAAGCCGATTCGAGAATCGCCTCGTAGCCGTGTTCGAGTCCGTAGGTCAGGGCATGCTGCAAGGTCTCGACGGCGTCGGGGTCCGTGTCGGCGTGCGCCGCCCAGACGGCGAAGGCGCAGGGAAGTTTTCCGAACGGTTTCCACGCCCCGACCAGCGCGTCGTCGCTGGCGAGCAGGGCCTCCTTCGATGCGGGAACGCCTCCGACGCAGTATTCGGTGACGATGCGCGCGTCTGTCAGCGACGGCATGGCGGCGGCCGGAATCAGGGCGATGTCGGCTTTGTGCTCGGAAAAGGCTTGGATTGTTTCGGCGGGGTCGGACAACAGCAATCCGGCGCGGAGGTTATCTTCGTGCTGGATACCATAGATGAATGGCGTCGTGCTGAAGCACGACACGACGGCTATACGTGGAACTATGACCATCATCCATAAGGTGTAAAACTGTTGGTTTGCGAAACAAAGGTACGACAAAATCCCGAAGTTTTTCTATAAAATGTGGAAAAAGTGCATCGGGGTCTTGACAAGGGGGTGTCCGGTGTCGTATATTTGCCGTACGATTCACAGCCGGCCGGCAGGGACGGCAAAGTTATCAACATCGGGAAACGCTTCTGTTTCCGCATTTTGTGAATTGTTATCTCCATTTATCGACAAGTTTTAAACCCGTTGTCAACAATCCGGTCGCCTCTGTGCCTGTGATGCCGGAAGTGTCAAAAGCATCCGCATGCCGCATTGCGCCGTGTCCTGCGGCGAATGAATACAGTCATCTCTCTTAAAAATCCATTATGCTATTTACTCGAATTCCGCAACAGTACGCCCCGCTCGGCGGGGAACTCCGCTACGCCGTCAGTCAGGAGACGGCCGGAAACATCGACATCCGCATCGTCGATGCGGCGGCCGGGTCCGCAGCCGGAATCGGCGCGGCGGTCTCGCCCGGCGGTGCAGACAGAGCCGGCACGCGCGGA
>ENA-OVGR01002740-OVGR01002740.1-human-gut-metagenome-genome-assembly--contig:-NODE-2740-length-10222-cov-3.868496_pt1 | contig 10222 bp, 5 predicted proteins | sample MGYA00237775_ERZ505429 | MGnify/ENA primary metagenome ERZ505429 (study PRJEB26158, sample SAMN06016345) | human gut metagenome | biome: human gut; feature: ankylosing spondylitis patient; material...
TGCGGGCTTCTTGTCGGTATCCAGCGGCTTCATGGTGGGGAACAGGATCACGTCCCGGATGGAGTCGGTGCCGCAGAGCATCATGGCGCAGCGGTCGATGCCGAAGCCCAGACCGCCGGTGGGAGGCATGCCGTATTCCAGGGCGAGAACGAAATCCTCGTCCATCATGTCGGCCTCGTCGTCGCCGTTGGCGCGCTTTTCGGCCTGGGCCTTGAAGCGCTGATACTGGTCGATGGGGTCGTTCAGCTCGGAGAAGGCGTTGCCCATCTCGCAGCCGCAGATGAACATCTCATATCGCTCGGTAAGCTCCGGCTGGGCGGGACTGCGCTTGGCCAGGGGGCTGACCTCCACGGGGTACATGGTGATAAAGGTAGGCTGGATCAGGGTCTCCTCCACCTTCTGGTCGAAGGTCTCGTACAGGGCGTTGCCCCAGGTGTGGGGCACGCCGTCCATATCCACGCCCACGCTGCGGGCCAGCTCCACGCCCCGGTCGGCGTCGCCGATGCAGGCCATAAAGTCGGCCCCGGTGACGTTCTTCACGGCATCGGCCATGGTGACGCGCTGCCAGCTGGGGGTCAGGTCGATGTCGTGGCCCATCCAGGTGACCTGGTAGGTGCCCAGAATCTCCTTGGCGGCTCCCGTGAGGATGCCCTCCAGAATGTCCATCATGCCGTCCAGATTGGTGAAGGCCTGGTACAGCTCACAGGTGGTGAACTCGGGGTTGTGCTTGGTGTCCATGCCCTCGTTGCGGAAGATGCGGCCCACCTCATACACCCGCTCCATACCGCCCACGATCAGCCGCTTCAGGTGCAGCTCCGTGGCGATGCGCATATACATGTCGATATCCAGGGTGTTGTGGTGGGTGATGAAGGGCCGGGCGTTGGCGCCGCCGGCGATGGGGCTGAGCACGGGGGTCTCCACCTCCATAAAGCCCAGGTTGTCCAGATAACGGCGCAGGAAGGCCACAAACTTGCTGCGGATCTCAAAGTTCCGCTTGGATTCGGGGTTCATGATCAGGTCCACATACCGCTGGCGATAGCGCAGCTCCTTGTCGGTGAGGCCGTGGAACTTCTCCGGCAGGGGCTGGAGGGACTTGCTGAGCAGGGTGATCTCGTGGGCGCGGATGCTCATCTCGCCCTTCTGGGTGCGGAACACCTCACCCCTGACCCCCACAATGTCGCCGATGTCGTACTTCTTGAAGCGGTTATAGGCCTCCTCGTCCATCTCGTCCCTGCGGGCGTAGATCTGGATGCGGCCGGACTTGTCCTGCAGGTCGCAGAAGGACACCTTGCCCATGCCGCGCTTGGACATCAGGCGGCCGCCCAGGGACACGGTCTGCCCCTCCAGGGCGTCGAAGTTGTCCTTGACCTCCTGGGCGTGGTGGGTCACGTCGTAGCGGGTGATCTCAAAGGGGTTCATCCCCGCGTCCTGCAGGGCCTTGAGCTTGTCCCGGCGGATCTGGAGAATTTCCCGCAGGTCCTGCTGTGTATTCTGTTCTGCCATGGTGCAGTTCTCCTCTCTTGTTATCGTTCGATGCTGTCCACCCGGTAGCGGATGACGCCCCGGGGGGCTTCCACGGTGATCTCGTCGCCGGCCTTGGTGCCCATCAGGGCCTTGCCGAAGGGGGAATCCTCGGACACCTTGCGCTCCATGACGTTGGCCTCCTGGGAGCCCACGATGGTGTATTCCGGCAGCTGTTTGCCGTTATCCAGATTGGTGACCACCACACGGCAGCCGATGGAGATTTTGTCGGAGTCCATCTCGGACTCGTCCACAATGACGGCGTGGAGCAGAATCTCCTCCAGCTCGGCAATGCGGGAATAGAGCTTGCCCTGCTCGTTTTTCGCCTCGTCATACTCGCTGTTTTCGGACAGGTCGCCGAAGCCACGGGCCTCTTTGATCAGCTCGGCGATCTCGTCGGCGCGGGTGGTTTTGCTGTAGTCCAGTTCTTTTTTGAGCTCGTCATAGCGCTCCTGGCTCATTCTGAATTCTTTTACGGTTGCCATATGATCCATTCCTTTCAAATATCCGCCGGGGCGGACGTGAGATACCCATAATATGAAACTGTCAAAAAAGAGCAAAGCCCTTTTTTGACAAAAGGCTTGCAGTCTGCCGCGCGCATAATTTGCTCGCTGAAAGCGAACAAATTCCACACTTGCAGACTGAGAAGTATTTTTTGCCAGGTACACGCCCCGGCAAAAAATGATTCCATTTTATTTGCCGCCTGCGGGCGGCAAACTCTGCGAGGCTTTTTTGACAAGCGGGTCATAATGCAAAATATATACAAAGGAGGCGGGGCTATGGAGCTGCGCCACGTTTATGGGAACACCTATGCGGCGGTGGGGGCCACGGCGCTGATGCCGGTATATAAGCTGACGGACACGGACATTGTACTGATGGACACGGGCTACGCCCGGCTGGACCGCAGCGCCCTGGTGAACCTCATTGAGGGCAACGGGTTCCGGCTGCGGGGAATCATCTGCTCCCACGCGCACTTTGACCACACGGGAAACGTCCGGTACTTGCAGCAGCGGTACGGCTGCCAGGCGGCGGCCCAGATCATCGAGGCGGGCATCTCCGTGAATCCCGATGCGTACCGGGCCAACTATGTGGCCCTGACCTACGGCAAAAGCCGGGAGTATCTGCTGGAGGAGTGCTTTCCGGCGGACGTGATCATCCCCGCCGATGCGGAGCATCTGGACTTCTGCGGGGCCAGGTTCGGCATCCTGCAGCTGCCGGGCCACTCCGCCGGGCACATCGGCGTCGTCACCCCGGACGGGGTTGCCTATCTGGGGGACTGCCTGATTGACGAGGCGCAGATCGCCGCCGCCAAGCTCCCCACCAGCATGTTCATCGCCCGGGACCTGGAGAGCAAGGAGAGCCTGCGGAATCTCCGGCGCCCGGCGTACATCATCGCCCACAAGCAGGTGCTGACGGATATCGGCCCTCTGATCGACCGGAACATCGACTTTATCCATGACAAGGGCCGAGAGCTGCTGGAGGACCTGGAGGACGGCATGTCCTTTGACCAGTGGATCTACGCCTTCTGCCAGCGGGAGAACGTCCGCACCCGGAACGAGTTCAAGTTCAGCATCGTGGAGCGGAATTTTGCCAACTTCGTGGACTGGCTGACGGACGAGGGGAAGGTGGAGGTGCGGCGGGAATTCTGCGCCAAGCACTATTTTCACCGGGAAAAGTAAAATGATTGTAAAATAATACGTTGCATATGTTGCGAAAACGGTCTATAATGGACAGATACCCCGCAAGTATAATGAAAATTTGAGGTATTTGAGGATGAACATTGGAGAAAAGCTGAACATGACCATGCTCTGCGACTTTTACGAGCTGACCATGGGCAACGGATACTTTGAAAACGGCTTCAAGGACAAGATCACGTATTTTGACGTGTTCTTCCGCCGGGTGCCGGATAAGGGCGGCTTCGCCATTGCCGCCGGTCTGGAACAGCTGATCCGTTACATCGAGGACCTGCACTTCACCCCGGAGGACATTGCGTATCTCCGGGGGCGGAACCTGTTCTGCGAGGAATTTCTGGAGTATCTGGCGAACTTCCGGTTCACCGGCGACATCTACGCCGTGCCGGAGGGGACGCCGGTGTTCCCCAAGGAGCCGCTGGTGGTGGTCCGGGCCCCGGCCATCGAGGCACAGCTCATTGAGACCTTCACCCTGCTGACCGTGAACCACCAGAGCCTCATTGCCACTAAAGCCAACCGCATCACCCAGGCCGCCAGAGGCCGGACGGTGCTGGAATTCGGCTCCCGCCGGGCCCAGGGCTCCGACGCCGCCATCACCGGCGCGCGGGCGGCCTATATCGGCGGCTGTGCCGGAACCGCCTGCACCATCTCCGACCAGCTGTACGGTGTGCCCGCCGGAGGCACCATGGCCCACGCCTGGGTGCAGATGTTCGACTCGGAATACGAGGCCTTCAAGACGTACTGCGAAATTTATCCCACCAACGCCACCCTGCTGGTGGACACCTACAACACCCTGAAATCCGGCATTCCCAACGCCATCCGGGCCTTCAACGAGGTGCTCAAGCCCAAGGGCATCACCAAGTGCGGCATCCGGCTGGACTCCGGCGACATGGCCTACCTGACCCGGAAGGCCCGGAAGATGCTGGACGACGCCGGGTGGACCGAGTGCAAGATCAGCGTGTCCAACTCCCTGGACGAGTATCTGATCCAGGACCTGTTTATGCAGGGGGCACAGATCGACATGTTCGGCGTGGGCGAGCGGATGATCACCGCCCGGTCCGAACCGGTGTTCGGCGGCGTATACAAGCTGGCGGCAGTGGAGGACGATGAAGGGAACATCATCCCCAAGATCAAGGTCAGCGAAAACGTGGAGAAGATCACCATTCCCCATTTCAAGAAGGTGTACCGCTTCTATGGCCGGGACACCGGCAAGGCCATCGCCGACCTGATCACCCTGCACGACGAGCAGGTGGACGACACCCAGGACCTGGAGATTTTCGACCCCATGGCCACCTGGAAGAAGAAAACCGTGTACAATTTCACCGCCCGGGAGCTGCTGGTGACCAAGAGCTTTATCACCCGCAATGACTTAAAGTGGAAAGTGGGCGACACGGTCACTTTGCCCTTTACCACCTATTCCGCCGATCCGCAGGTTGAGCCGGAGACGGCACAGCGCACCTATACCATCTGCGGGATTTTGGAGAATGACAACCAGCTCACCGGCTTTTACAGCGCCTTTTGCGGGCTGGATGATACGGTAACGGACGCCATGGGCACTTACATTGCCCAGGTGCAGTTTGCCCCTTTGGGCAGCAACACGCCAACGGACATAAAGGCTGCCGCCAAAGCCCTGTACGGTGCTGAGGCGGTAAAGGCGAATGACGGCACCCGGTTCTCTACCCACACGGACTACCTGATGTACAGCGGGGTGCAGATGAACAGTGAGATCACCCGGGCGCTGTACGGCTTTATGGCCATTATCTTGCTGATTATCGTATTTGCCTCCGTGTTTATGATCTATGACAGCTTTGCGGTGTCTTACCAGCAGCGGGCACGGTACTTGGGTATGCTGGCCAGCGTAGGCGCTACCCGGGTGCAAAAGCGGGGCAGCGTGTATTTTGAGGGCTTCATTTTAGGCTGTATCGGTATTCCCATCGGTATACTTTGCGGCATCGGCGGCATTGCCGTTACCCTGCGTGCCCTCAGCGACAGCTTTATGAAAACCGTTATGGTGGCCACTGGCGACAGTGTGCGGCTGCACGCTATTGTGAACTGGAAGATTTTAGTTGGCAGCGTGCTCATCAGCGCCCTAACCATCTTTATCTCTGCCTGGATCCCGGTGCACCGGGCGTCCAAGGTGACCCCCATTGAGGCGCTGCGCCAAACCAACACCGTGAAGGTGAAAAAGGCAAAGAAGCTGAAAACCTCTCGCCTGCGCCAAAAGCTCTTTGGCTTTGAGGATGTGCTGGCGGTAAAGAACTACAAGCGCAACGCCAAGCGCTCCCGCACGGTGGTGTTTGCCCTGGCAGTCAGCGTCATTCTGTTTCTCAGCACCGCCAACTTTACCGGTATGCTCACCAACGCCCTTGACAATGAGTACGACGGTATGAGCTTTGATGTGTACGAGTGCATTTTTAATACCGACGGGCCGTTGACCGCCTCTCAGGTGGAGCAAGTTAATCGGAAGGTCAGCGATGTGCCCGGAATTGAGAGCATGCGTATTTGTGCCGACAATCAGATGATGGTGGATGGCTTGGATAAGCAACTGACGGCGGAGGCAAAGAAAGCCAATATGGACCGCTCCGTGAATGTGCTGGGCGTGGACAACGACACCTTTGCCGCTTTGGCAAAGGAGGCAGGCATAGACCCGTCTGTTTGTCAGGATGACAAAATCCCCACGGGTATTTTAATCAACCAGGTGCAAGTGGCAACGGAGAAGAAGCAAAGACTGGTGTTAAACCCCTTGCAAGGCAGCTTGGCAGGTCAAACCCTTACCGGCTCTATGGAGGGCTATGACAGTGAGGGCAACGAGCTGTATGCCAAGTACACGGCAAAGGTGGCTGCCCAGATGAACAAGGAAGCAAGCAATCTTTTAGGCAGCTTTATGCGCCCCACTTTGGTGGTGCCCATGCACAGCTATCTGGTGCATTTTCCGTCTGTTTTGGCCAAGGGCAATACTGTCAGCTATGCCCGGTACTATATCACTGCCCAGGACCACGACGATGTGTATAACCGGGTGTCCGATGTGCTGGATGAGGTACAAAACGGCATCAGCCATACCGGCTATGACGCGACGGCACAGGCTCAGACCATGCAGGCGCTGAATGTGGTGGTGATGACCTTTGGCTATGGCTTTATTACGCTGATTACCCTGATTTCCGTTATGAACATTATCAATACCATTTCTTCCGGTATGGAGGAGCGGCGTCGAGAGTTCGCTATGATTAAGAGCGTGGGTATGACGCCCAAATCCTTTAAGAAGTCCATTTATTTGGAGAATATTCGCTACGGCGTTATGGCGCTGGTATGGGGCTTGCCGGTTAGCTTGGGACTGGATTACCTGATGTACAAGATATTGGGCGGCTCCTTTGACTACGGCTATACTCTAAAGCGGGACCATATTTAAGCAGTACCCTCCATACCCCGCTTTTTGGCAGGCGCCCGGTTTTGCCGGGCGCTTTTTCTGCTCTGCGCTTTGCAGCGGGCATATTGAGGTTTTCCACACGGCAGCCGGCTTTATTTGGGGAAAACGCGGTGGAAAATGTGTAAAATTACAGGCGGCACAACACAATAGGTATAAAGGCGTTTGGTTGTGCAAAAAAAGGAAAGCAGGCAGACAGCGTGCTTTCCTTTTTGCTTTTTTTATGATTTCGGTTTTTGCTTGCGTTCGTTTTTTCGGCAATGGGCGCAGCGGTTACAGCTTTCGCAGCCGGTACAGCCGCAGCTTTTGCGCCGAATCAAGGCGCGGACAGCCAGGAACAGCGCTGTTCCAACGGCTGCCAGCAGCAGAATGTCCCAAATATTCACAGCAGCGCTCCGATCCCGTGGAACACAAAGGCAACCACCCACGCAATCAAACACTGCCACAGCGCCAGTCCGGCAGCCCACTTGCCGCCCAGTTCCCGCCGCACGGAGGCCACCGCCGCCACACAGGGGGTGTACAGCAGGCTGAATACCAGCAGCGACCCGGCGGACAGCGGCGACAAAATGCTGCCGATGGTGCCGCCGAACAGGACCTCCAGGGTGGAGACGACGCTTTCCTTGGCCATAAAGCCGCTGATCAGGGCGGTGCAAATGCGCCAGTCGCCCAGACCCAGGGGCGCAAACAGCGGAACCAGAATGCCGGATATCCGGGCCAAAATGCTGTCGGCCGAGTCGGATACCATATTTAGCTGCAGGTCAAAGCTTTGTAGGAACCAAACCACCACCGTGGCAATGAGAATGACGGAGAATGCCCGCTGCAAAAAATCCTTGGCCTTTTCCCACAGCAGTTGACCCACATTTTTTACACTGGGCAGACGGTAGTTGGGCAGTTCCATGACAAAGGGGATGGGCTCGCCGCGAAACAGGGTGTCTTTATAGAGAAAGGCGGCTCCAATGCCTACCAGGATCCCCAGCAGGTACAGCCCGGACATGATCAGCCCACCCTTGCCCGGGAAAAAGACGCTGACAAAGAAGGAGTAGATGGGCAGTTTGGCGGTACAGCTCATAAAAGGCGTGAGCAGAATGGTCATCTTTCGATCCCGCTCGCTGGTTAAGGTGCGGGTGGCCATGACCGCCGGCACGGTACAGCCAAAGCCGATGAGCATGGGCACGATGCTCTTGCCGGACAGGCCGATCCTGCGCAGCAGCTTGTCCATTACAAAGGCCACGCGGGCAATATAGCCGCTGTCTTCCATTAAAGACAGGAAGAAAAACAGGGTGACGATGATGGGCAGAAAGCTGAGCACACTGCCCACGCCGGTAAAGATACCGTCGATCACCAGACTGTGGATGACCGGGTTCACATGCAGTTGGGTCAGCGCCGTGTCCGTTAGGGCGGACAGACGGTCGATCCCCAGCTCCAGCAGTTTTTGCAGTCCGCCGCCGATCACATTGAAGGTTAAGTAAAATACCAGCACCATAATGCCGATAAAGCAGGGAATGGCGGTATATCGCCCGGTGAGAATGCGGTCGATCTTTTCGCTTCGAATCCGCTCCTTGCTCTCCTGGGGGCGGATCACCGTCTGTGCACACAGCCGCTCGATAAAGTCAAAGCGCATATCTGCAATGGCGGCGCTGCGGTCCAGCCCGCGCTCCGTTTCCATTTGGCGGACAATGTGCTCCAGCATCTCCTGCTCGTTGCGATCCAGCTGCAACTGCTGCAGGATCAGCGCGTCGCCCTCAATGGCCTTGGTAGCGGCAAAGCGTACCGGCAGCCCGGCGAGCGCGGCATGGTCCTCAATCAGGTGGATTACGGCGTGAATACACCGGTGCACGGCACCGCCGTGGTCGTCTTTGTCGCAAAAGTCCTGCTTCAGCGGCGGCTCCTGCTGCTTGGCCACATGAACGGCGTGGCGAATCAGCTCGTCTACGCCCTCGTTCTTGGCGGCGGAGATGGGAATGATCGGCACCCCCAGCATGGCCTCCATGGTGTTTACATCAATAGAGCCGCGGTTGCCCACCAGCTCATCCATCATATTCAGCGCAATGACCATGGGTATTCCCATTTCCAGCAGCTGCATGGACAGATATAGGTTGCGCTCAATGTTGGTGGCGTCAACAATGTTGATGATGGCCGTGGGCTTATCCTGCAGTACAAAGTTGCGGGAGACGATCTCCTCACTGCTGAAGGGCGACATGGAATAGATGCCCGGCAGGTCCGTAACCTCCGTGTTTGGGTAGCCGCGAATGGCGCCGCTTTTGCGATCCACGGTTACGCCGGGAAAGTTGCCCACATGCTGCTTGGCACCGGTCAGTTGGTTAAACAAGGTGGTCTTGCCGCAGTTTTGGTTGCCCACCAGTGCATAGGTCAGCACGGTACCGTCCGGTAAGGGGTGCTCGTCCGCTTTGCTGTGGAATTTGCCGTTTTCGCCCAGCCCCGGGTGGTCCTGGTCCTTGGCTCGGTCTTTGAATGTGTGACTGCGGCTGCGGCGCCCAATGGGCTGAATGTCGATTTGCTGCGCTTCTGCCAGGCGCAGGGTCAGCTCATAACCATGCACCTGTACTTCCATCGGGTCGCCCATGGGCGCCAGCTTGATGACCGTTACCTCTGCTCCGGGAATCATGCCCATATCCAAAAAATGTTGGCGCAGCGCGCCCTCGCCGCCCACTCTACGGATTACGGCGCTTTTGCCAACTTCCAGTTCTTTTAGCGTCATCGGTCGGTCTCCTTTTCTCCATATATTTCTATCTCTTTACTGTACTGGATTGCCTGGCTGTTAGTCAAGACTTACCTGTCTGCGGCAGCCAAATTTCTGCCGTGGAAAAGCAAACAAAAAGCCGCCTATTTCCCTCGTAATCGAGGTCAATAGACGGCGGGTAGAAATATTCATAATTTTGGTGTATAATTTTGGTGTATAATAGGAAATTAAGAGAAAGACAAGTTTGAATTTGTGGAGAATAATATGAAAGTAGATGTCATTAAGAAATATTTTCAGTCTTGGTTAGATAATGATGTTGAGATTGTAAAACAGACTTTTTCTGAAAATGCTTTGTATAGTGAATGCTATGGACCTGAATATCATGGCTTATCACAAATTGTAACATGGTTTGAAAATTGGAATAATAAGGGACAAGTATTGGAATGGACAATCAAACGAATATTCGAGCAAAACCAAACGTTAATTGTTGAATGGTACTTCAGATGTAATTATGATGGTAAGATAGATGGCTTTGATGGTGTTACAATAGCAGATTTTGATAAGGATATGAAAATAATAAAGTTATGTGAATTTCAGTCGAAGGCAGAACACTACTATCCATATGAATCATGATCTAAATTCCAGTTTGTCGAACTTACTCTAAATTAGCAAAGACCGCTTACAAAAATGTAGGCGGTCTTTATTCGTGTTCAGATATATTTGATTTTGAACTTTCTTTTCTTGGCTGAAAGCACCTTGCAAAGAATATCATCTACTGCGTCCGTGTATCTGCCTTGTGCTATCAGGCTGCTCTTTAAACGGATAAGTGATTGTATTACTCTGCCATATTCGTCATCATTAAGATAGATGAAGCACTTGAATTGATGG
>ENA-OVGR01002757-OVGR01002757.1-human-gut-metagenome-genome-assembly--contig:-NODE-2757-length-10177-cov-4.157084_pt1 | contig 10177 bp, 9 predicted proteins | sample MGYA00237775_ERZ505429 | MGnify/ENA primary metagenome ERZ505429 (study PRJEB26158, sample SAMN06016345) | human gut metagenome | biome: human gut; feature: ankylosing spondylitis patient; material...
TGCTGCTGCCCACGGCGTGCCTGATCGTCACGGTGGTGTGGGGCATGGCAGTGCTGGGCCGCCGCAGCTGCCGGGAGGCGGGCCTGGCCCTGACGGCCTCCAACGTCTTTGCCAACACCGACGCCCCCATGGCCCTGTGCTTCGGCTGCTCCGTCACCCTGCTGGTGATGGCCCTGCTGTATATCCCCCGGGGGGTCATGAGCTTTTCCGGGTTTGTGGAGGGCTTTCTGGACGGATTCAAGCTCATCACCCCGGCGCTGCTGGTGCTGACCTTCGCCTGGGGGCTGAAATCCTTTGCCGCCCGGCTGGACACGGCGGCCTTTGTCCGGGAGCTGTTTGACGGCCAGGAAACCCTGACGGCCCTGTTCCCCCTGGCCCTGTTCCTGGTGGGCGGGGTGCTGGCCTTTGCCACCGGCACCAGCTGGGGCACCATGGGCATTCTCATTCCCGTGGCGGTGCCGGTGTTTGCCGGAAGCCCGCTGCTGCCCATGGCGGTGGCGGCGGTGTGCGCCGGGGCCGTTATGGGGGACCACTGCTCCCCCATCTCCGACACCTCCATCATGAGCTCCACCGGAGCCGGCTGCGACCACATGGCCCATGTGAACACCCAGCTGTGGTACGGCCTGGCGGTTGCCGCCGACTGCACGGTGTGCTATCTGCTGGCCCCGGCGCTGGGAAATCCCTGGGTGCCCCTGGCCATCGGGGCTGCGCTGGTAACGGGGCAGGTGTTCCTGCTGAACCGGCTTTCACGGCGGCGGGCAGGGGCGGCGGCGGTATGAAGCGGCTTCCGGTGCCCTTTATCGGCCAGGGGCAGGACCTGCCCACCGGCTGCGAAAGCGTCAGCGCCGCCATGGTGCTGCAATACCTGGGCTTCTCCGTGACGGCGGAGGAGTTCGCCCGGGAGTGGCTGCCCCGGGGCCGGTTTTACCGGGACGAGAACGGCGTCCGCCACGGGCCGGACCCCCGCCGGGCCTTTGTGGGGGACCCCCACGACCCGGAGGCCCTGGGCTGCTGGGCCAGCGCGGTACAGACCGGATTGTCCCGGTTCCTGGCGGCTAAGTCCCGGGACGGAGCCGGGACATACCGGGTCAAAAACGAGACCGGCGCGGAGCTGGGCTATCTGTGCCGCCGATACATCGACCGGGACCTGCCGGTGCTGCTGTGGGTCAGCATCGACCTGCGCCCCACCGTCAACGGACCCTGGTACCGTCTGGAGCCGGGAGGCGAGCCCTTCATGTGGATCTCCAACGAGCACTGCGTGGTGCTGGCGGGATACGACCGGGAGCACTATATCTGCTGCGACCCCTGGAAGGACCGGGGCATGGCGGCCTGGCCCCGGGAGACGGTGTGGCAGCGGCACCGGGAGCTGGGGATGCAGGCGGTGGCCCTGGAGGGTCCGGTATGAGGCGGCGGGCGGGGATAGTTCTGGCCCTGCTGCTGGTGCTGACGGGCTGCACCCCGGCGGAACCGGCAGGCCCGGCGGCGGAACCGGCGGCGGAGCCGGTGTACATGGCCCTGACCTTTGACGACGGCCCCTCCCCGTCCAACACCCCCCGGCTGTTGGAGGGCCTTTCCCGGCGGGGCGTCCGGGCCACGTTCTTTCTGGTGGGCAGTCGGATCGAAGGCCGGGAGGACCTGGTCCGGCGCATCCGGCAGGAGGGCCACCAGATCGGCAATCACTCCTTCGGCCACGGGGACCTGACGGACCTGTCCGCCGCCCAAGCCCTGGCGGACCTGGACAAATGCAGCCGGGCCCTGGAACGGGTGCTGGGGCCGGGAAGCTACTGGCTGCGGCCCCCTTACGGCTTCATATCGCAGGAGGAGCTGTGCGCCCTGGGGACTCCGGCCATCTGCTGGTCCGTGGACACGGAGGACTGGAAAAGCCGGAACGTGGACAGCATCCTGGACATCGTGCTGCGGCAGGCCGGAGACGGGGATATCCTCCTGCTCCACGACTGCTATCCCACCAGCGTCACGGCGGCCCTGGAGATCGTGGACCGATTGCAGCCTCGGGGGGTGCGGTTCGTCACCGTGGAGGAGCTGTTCGCCGTCAAGGGGGTGCAGCCTGCCTGCGGGACCCTGTACCGCCGTGTGCGGGGAGAATAAAAAGCGCATTTTGTCCAAAATGACAATGGACGCGGGGCCGTGGGGAGCATATAATAGGGCCAGATTCCAAAAGGAGCAAACGCCATGAACCGCAACGTTTCCATGAACAGCTGCCGGGCCATTTGTACCATGGTCTGTTGTTGTCATGCCCGGAACGGTCATGCATGGTTTGCCCAGAAGGCCCGGGCCTGACGCGCCCGGGAAAAGCGCGTAAAAGCAGCGGCAGAGGATGCATGACGCATTCTCTGCCGCTTTGATTTTTCCACACACGGAAAGGAAGCCTGCTTATGTATCCCCAACACATCCAAGAAGCCGCCGCGGCCATAGGCCGCACCCTGACGGAAAGCGCCACCCCCCTGTACGGCAGCGGCCTGCGCCTGCCGGACCGCCGGGCGGTCATCGAGCTGGTGAAGGAGGTCCGCCGCCTGCTGTTTCCCGCCTATTTCGGGGACCCGGCGCTGATGTCCCTGGCCCCGGAGAACTACGCCGCCCTGCTGCTGGAGCGCATCTGTGAAAAGCTCACCGAGCAGCTGAAGCTGGCCCTGCCGGAGGACCAGGTGCAGCGGGCGGAGGAGATCACCCGGGAGTTTGTGCGCCGGCTGCCCCGGGTGCAGCGGCTGCTGCTGGAGGACCTGGACGCCACGTTTGAGTCCGATCCCGCCGCTGCGTCCCGGGAGGAGATCATCTTTGCCTATCCGGGGCTGTTCGCCATCTTTGTCTATCGCATTGCCCACCTGCTGTACTGCCAGCGGGTGCCCATGATCCCCCGGATCATGTCCGAATATGCCCACAGCCGCACGGGCATCGATATCCACCCCGGCGCGTCCATCGGGCCCCACTTCTTTATCGATCACGGCACCGGCATCGTGGTGGGCGAGACCACGGTGATCGGCCGGAACGTGAAGCTGTATCAGGGCGTGACCCTGGGGGCCATGTCGCCCCGGGCGGGGCACGCGTCCCTGCCGGGGAAGCGCCATCCCACCGTGGGGGACGACGTGACCATCTATTCCGGCGCGTCCATCCTGGGGGGCGACACGGACATCGGCGACGGCTCCGTGGTGGGGGGCAACGTGTTTTTGACCCGGTCCGTCCGCAGCGGTACCCGGGTGGCCGCCGCCACCCCGGCCCCGGTGCTGAAAAACCCCGGGGACCCGTTTGTGTACACGATATAAAAAGAGGGGCGGACAGATTTGTCCGCCCCTGCGGAAACAGGAACCCCTCCGGCCTGGGCCGGAAGGATTCCTCAGCTTGTCAAAAAGCCTCGCAGAGTTTGCCGCCCGCAGGCGGCGGATAAGTTGGTGCGCGGGTCAGCCCAGCAGCTGCTCCAGGTCCGCCGCCGTCATAATGCGGCCGCCCACCCGCTGCATATCCGCCAGGTTGGCCTGCTGCACGGCGGGGGTCACAGAGGAGGTGCAGTCCGACAGCACCACGGCGTCATAGTCCAGGGACAGGGCGTCATAGAAGGTGGAGCGGATGCAGTTGGGGGTGGTGGTCCCGGCCAGCAGCACCGTGTCCACCCCCAGGCGGCGGAGGATCAGGTCCAGCTCCGTGTGAAAAAAGGCGGAAAACCGGGGCTTCACGATGACGTAGTCCGCCGGGGCCCGGCGGAACTCCTCCGGCCAGGCGTCGGACATGGACGCCGGGCATGCCTCGGACAGGGGCTTCCCGCCTTTGGCCCACACGTCATATCGGGCCCGCTCCACATCGGACCCGTCCGCCCGATAGTGCCGCACGGCGAACACCACCGGCATCCCGGCCCGATGGCAGCAGTCGATGGCCCGGGCGCAGGCGGGCACCGTGTCCGCCGCTCCGGCGATATACAGGGGGCTGGACGGGTCCAGAAAGCCCCGCTGCATATCGATGACCACCAAGGCATATTTGTGCATGAAAATCCCTCCACAAACGCAATTGAAAATCCGGCGGATGTTCCGCCCAGGCTATTGTAGCGTCTCCGGCGGGAAAACACAACGGGAAAAAATTGCGGCCTTCACGCCTTGTGAAGACGCGGGATAACTGGTATAATAAAAGGGTTCAGAAGATTTTCAGGAAAGGAACGACATTGCATGGAGCTGCACGCAAAGCTGGTTCGCTCGCAGCTGTCTTTTTTCAAGCCCTTTGTGGCGGGCCTGTCTCTGGAGGCCACCCGGAAGGGCCAGGACAAGCTGGGCGAGCTGATGACCGCCCTGCACCGGCGGGAGGTGCTGGTGCGGGACCACGATTTTGAGCATTTTCAGGGGGCGTGGGTCATGCCCAAGGACCAGCGCCGCACCGGGGTGATCCTGTATCTCCACGGCGGGGGCTATACCTGCGGCAGTCTGGAATACGCCAAGGGCTTTGCCGCCGCCCTGGCCTCGGAGTGCGGCGTGCGGGTGTTCTGCCCGGCCTATCGCCTGGCCCCGGAGCATCCGTATCCGGCGGCCCTGGACGACGCGCTGGAGAGCTATCAATACCTGCTGCAGAAGGGCTATGAGCCGGGGCAGATCATGCTGGCCGGGGAGTCCGCCGGAGGCGGGCTGATCTACTGTCTGTGCCTGAAGCTGAAGGAGCTGGGCATGGAGCTGCCCTGCGGCCTGATCGGCATTTCCCCCTGGACGGACCTGACCGGCTCCGGGGATTCCTATCGGGAGAACCGGGAAAACGACCCCTCCATGACCCCGGAGCTGCTGCAGTTTTACGCGGGGTGCTATACGGAGAACCCCACGGACCCCCTGTGCTCGCCGCTGTTCGGCGACCTGACGGGCCTGCCGCCGTCGCTGCTGTTTGTGGGCGGGGACGAGGTGATGCTGGACGACACCCGGGCCCTGCATGAAAAGCTCCTGGCCGCCGGGTGCCGCAGCAGGCTGCACATCGCCCCGGAGCGGTGGCACGCCTATGTGCTGTACTGCCTGAACGAGAATATGGAGCAGGATTTTGAGGCCATCAACCACTTCCTGGACCGGACCCTGTCCCCGGCCCGGAGCCTGCGGTGGATGCGGCTGGACAACGCCGCCAAGATCTATCCCGCCGCCAAGCGCCGGAACTGGAACAACTTCTTCCGCCTGTCCGCCACCCTGACGGAGCCCATCGACGTGCCCGTGCTGCGGGCGGCCCTGGACGTGACGGTGCGGCGGTTCCCGTCCATGGCCGTGCGGCTGCGGCGGGGGGTGTTCTGGTACTATCTGGAGGAGATCCCCCAGCCCCCGGAAATCCAGCCGGAAAAGAGCTGCCCCCTGGCCCACGTTCCCTTCGGCCAGGTGCGGCGCTGCGCCTTCCGGGTGCTGGTGTATCACAACCGGGTGGCAGTGGAGTTTTTCCACGCCGTCACCGACGGCACCGGGGGGCTCATCTTCCTGAAAACCCTGGTGGCGGAGTATCTGTGCCAGAAATACGGCATCACCGTTCCGGCGGAAAAGGGCGTTCTGGGCCGGCTGGAGGAGCCAAGCCCCCAGGAGCTGGAGGACAGCTTCCTGCGCTATGCCGGGGACGTTGCCGCCAGCCGGGCGGAGAGCACCGCCTATCACCTCAGCGGCACCCCGGAAAAGGACGGATATAAGAACCTGGTGACCATGATGGCGCCGGTGGACCGGGTCCGCGCCTGTGCCAGGCAGTATGGCGTAACCGTTACGGAGCTGCTGTGCGCCGCCATGATGCAGGCCATTCTGAACCTGCAGGCGGAGAAGGTGCGGGACCCCCGGCGGCGCAAGCCGGTGAAGGTACTGGTGCCGGTGAACCTGCGGACCCTGTTCCCCAGCCGCAGCCTGCGGAACTTTGCCTCGTATATCACCCCGGAGATCGATCCCCGCACCGGGGACTATACCTTCTCCGAGATCTGCGCCGCCGTGCACCACCGGATGGGCCTGGAGAACAACACCCACACCCTGCGCTCCAAGTTCGCCGCCAATGTGGCCAGCGAGAAGTCCCCGGTGTTGAAGGTGATGCCCCTGTTCATCAAAAACATTGCCATGAAGGCGGTGTTTAACGCCGTGGGCGAGCGGAAGTCCTGTCTGTGCCTGTCAAACCTGGGGGCGGTGGAGCTGCCGGAGGCCATGGCCCCGTATGTGCAGAGGCTGGACTTCATCATCGGCGTTCAGGCCGCCGCGCCCCACGACTGCGGCGTGGTGTCCTGGAACGGAACCATGTATATCAACTGCATCCGCAGCATCCAGGAGCCGGAGCTGGAGCTGCATTTTTACCGGGTCCTGCAGCGGCTGGGTCTGCCTGTGAAGGTGGAGAGCAACCGCCGGGGCCGGGGATAAGGGAAAGGAGTGTCCGATATGTATTGCATCAATTGCGGCGTGGAGCTGGCCGACAGCGAAACCGTGTGTCCCCTGTGCGGGACCCGGGTGTTTCACCCGGATATGCCCCGGCAGCAGGGGGAGCCTCCCTTTCCGCCGGACCCCATGGGCCATCCCGAGGAGGTGAACCGCTCCGGAGCGCTGTTCATCCTGACCATGCTGGCGGTGCTGCCCATCGTGATCTGCATCCTGTGCGACTGGAGCGTCAACGGGGCCATCCTGTGGTCCGGGTACGCCGCAGGGGGCGTGGCGCTGCTGTACATCCTGGCGGTGCTGCCCCTGTGGTTCAGAAAGCCCAACCCGGTGATCTTCGTCCCGGCGGACTTTGTGGCCATCGGGCTGTATCTGCTGTATATCAACTTCGCCACCGGCGGACACTGGTTCCTGACCTTCGCCCTTCCGGTCACGGGGACCATCGGGGTTCTGGTGACTACGGTGGTGACGCTGCTGCGGTATCTGAGCCGGGGGCACCTGTATATCTTCGGCGGGGCGCTGATAGCCGGAGGCGGCCTGGCGGTGCTCATCGAGTTCCTGCTGAACCTGACCTTCGGGCTGCATCACACGTTCATTTGGTCCTTCTATCCCTTGGCGGCGGGGGTGCTGCTGGGGGCCATGCTGCTGATCATTGCCGTGTGCAAGCCCCTGCGCCGGTCCCTGCACCGGAAATTCTTTATCTGAGGCGGTGAGGCGCAATGAGTGATTCCTGCGTGGAGCTGGTGACCTTTGACCAGCTGCGCCAGCGGTATCCCCAGCTGGAGCAGCACCGCATTGCCCCCTCCGGCGGCGCCTTCTGCCGGGCGGAGCGGCTCAAGGGCGGCGGGGCCGCCGGGACCTATGCCATGCCCCGGCCCATGGCCCCCACCGGCGAGAAGCACTTTTTCGGCTTCTATCTGACCCAGCGGCGGCTGCTGCTGGCGGAGGACGGGGAGTTTTTGCGGGGCCTGGCGGACGACCTGGAGGCCGGGACCCCGGCCCAGGCCCTGGCGGAGCTGTTCACCCGGCTTTTGCAGGAGGACATGCCCACCCTGCAAAAATATGAAAAGCGCCTGACGGCTCTGGAGGAGGCCCTGATGCAGGATCAGGCCCAGGACCTGGACAAGAAGCTGTTTCGCATCCGCCGCGAGCTGTCGGTGTTCGCGGCGTATTATGAGCAGCTGGACGACCTGTTTGCGGTGCTGTCGGAGGAGACGGAGGAGGGCGACCCCCACGCCTCCCGGCTGTTCGACCACCTGACGGGCCGGGCCCAGCGGCTGCTGTCCGCCACGGAGCAGGAGAAGGAGTACGCCTTACAGCTGCGTGAAATGCACCAGACCCAACTGGACATGCGGCAGAACCAGATCATGAAGATCCTGACCATCGTTACCACGGTGTTTCTGCCCCTGTCCCTGATCGCCGGGTGGTACGGCATGAACTTTGTGAACATGCCGGAGCTCACCGCCCGGCACGGGTATCTGGCCGTGTGCATCGTCAGCGCGGTGTGCATTCTGGTGGAGCTGGTGATCTTCAAGTGGAAAAAATGGCTGTGAAGCAGCCGGGCATAAAACTTCATGCACTGTGCGGCGCACCGCGAAAACAGGCAAACTCTTCTGTGCATGAAGTTTTGTGCATCATTCCCGGTTGCCCCGAAGGGGCGAGGGAATGGCACATTCTATTTTTTGCTATGCTTTTGCATAGCAAAATTGCGTTATAAACGCTCTTACTTCCGCTTACGGCTCCCGGACGGTTTTCCCATAGTCGCACAGGTCCCGCAGGGTACAGCCGGCGCAGTCGGGCCGCCGGGCCACGCACACCGCCCGGCCATGGAGCACCATCCGGTGGCAGAAATTGCTGGACTCCTCCGGCGGGATGCAGGCCCGCAGCTGCTGCTCCACCTTCAGGGGGGCCTTGGACCCGTCCGTCAGCCCCAGCAGGCCGGTGATCCGGATGCAGTGGGTGTCGCAGACGTAGCCCGCCTGGCCGTACACGTCCCCCAGGATCAGGTTGGCGGTTTTGCGGCCCACGCCGGGCAGCCGCAGCAGGTCCTCCATATTGTCCGGCACCCGGCCGCCGAAATCCGACAGCAGCATCTGCGCCGAGGCCACGATATCCCGGGCCTTGGCCCGCCAGAAGCCGCAGGAGCGGACGTATTCGCCTACCTCCTCCGGGCTGGCGGCGGCAAAGGCCTCCAGGGTGGGAAACCGGGCAAACAGCGCCGGGGTCACCTGGTTCACCCGGGCGTCGGTGCACTGGGCCGCCAGGCGCACGGAAAACAGCAGCTCATAGTCCTTCCCATAGTCCAGGGAACACGCCGCGTCGGGGTACAGCTCCTTCAGCCGCCGGATGATGGCGGCCACCTCCTGGGGAGATTTCATAACAGATCACCTCGCCCCCTATTGTACCAGACTGCCGGGAAAAATGCAAATCGGGGGGTGCAAAAGCCGCCGGAGTGTGGTATAATACCTGAGGATTTCCCCGGCAGGGGCCTTGCGCCCCGGGCCACACGAAAGGAGGCTGCCGCCATGCGGCCATTGGCAGACGAAATACGGCCCCAGACCCTGGATCAGGTGGCGGGGCAGAAGCACCTGTTGGGCCCCGGCGCCCTGCTGCGGCGGCTCATCGAGGGCGGGACCTCCGCCAACATGATCTTCTACGGCCCCTCCGGCACCGGCAAGACCACCATCGCCTCCATCATCGCCAAGCGCACGGAGAAGGCCCTGTATCACCTGAACGCCACCACGGCGTCCCTGCAGGACGTGAAGGCCATCATCGCGGACGTGGACACCATGCTGGCCCCCAACGGGGTGCTGCTGTACCTGGACGAGATCCAGTATTTCAACAAGAAGCAGCAGCAGAGCCTGCTGGAGTTCATGGAAAACGGTAAGATCACCCTCATCGCCTCCACCACGGAGAATCCCTATTTCTATGTGTACAACGCCCTGCTGTCCCGCAGCACGGTGTTTGAGTTCAAGGCCGTGTCGCCGGAGGAGGTGGAACCCGCTGTCCTGCGGGCACTGAAGATCGAGCAGGACCGTTCGCCTCTGCCCCTGGACTGGGAGCAGGATGTGCCCCGGCAGATCGCCACCGCTTGCGGCGGCGACGTCCGCAAGGCCATCAATGCGGTGGAACTTCTGTGCCAGGCAGCCATGCCCAGAGAGGGGAAGCTGATGCTGACCCTGGACGACGTGGAGCAGGTGGCCCAGCGCAGCGCCATGCGGTACGACAGAGGTGGCGACGCCATGTACGACGCCGCCTCCGCCCTGATGAAGTCCCTCCGGGGCAGCGACCCGGATGCGGCGCTCCACTACCTGGCCCGCTTTCTGGAGGCGGGGGACCTCATCACCCCCTGCCGGCGGCTGCTGTGCTCCGCCAGCGAGGATGTGGGGATGGCGTACCCCCAGGCGGTCTCCATTGTGAAGGCATGTGTGGATACTGCCATGCAGCTGGGGCTGCCGGAGGCCCAGCTGCCCCTGGCCCAGGCGGCTATCCTGCTGGCCACGGCCCCCAAGTCCAACAGCGTGACAGCCGGTATCGGCAGGGCCTGGGCAGACGTGAGGGCAGGCCGCACCGGGGACGTGCCCCGGGAACTGCAGAACGTTCACGCGGACTCCGCCGGTATGGAGCGGGAGCAGGACTACCTGTACCCCCACGACTTTCCCCGCCACTGGGTACAGCAGCAGTATCTGCCCGATGCCCTGAAGGGTGTCCATTACTACGAATACGGCGATAACAAGACGGAGCAGGCCGCCAAGCACTACTGGGACGAGATCAAGGGTCCTCAGCCGTGAACACCGTCTCCACGGCCGGCTTCTCATACCCGG
>ENA-OVGR01002777-OVGR01002777.1-human-gut-metagenome-genome-assembly--contig:-NODE-2777-length-10097-cov-2.703645_pt1 | contig 10097 bp, 10 predicted proteins | sample MGYA00237775_ERZ505429 | MGnify/ENA primary metagenome ERZ505429 (study PRJEB26158, sample SAMN06016345) | human gut metagenome | biome: human gut; feature: ankylosing spondylitis patient; material...
TCCCGGGGAAGAACGCGTCCATCGGGAAATCGATCTGGCTGAAGACCTCGCAGGGGCTTTCCGTGCTCGTGCCGCCCACCGGCGGGCAGGTCTTCGACGGAACGCAGTAGTCGAACGTCGGGATGAGCAGCTGCGTGTCGCGTTCGAGCCGGACGATGGAGAACTGTCCAATCGTGACAAGCAGGCGCTTGCATTCGCCGGTCAGCACCAGCGGCTCGTCGAAGCAGCCCAGCAGCGCCTCCGGGATGGCGGGCGAGGCTTCGTTCTGGCAGCAGCAGCTGCACGCCTCCATCACGCGCGAGCCGAGGATGATCGGGTCGACCGTCTCCGCAATGGCCCGCGGCAGCGAGACGGACTGCAAAGACTTCTTACAAAGGCACGTCAGATCGTCCCGGCTGGAGAAAATGCGTGCGCTCGTTTCCCCGCCGAACAGAACCAGCCGCTTGGAGAACACGGCAAGGCCCGTGACGGTATTCGTGCGTCCGGCCGAGAGCGTCGCGTCGGCAATGACGCGGTAATAGAACGTTACGTCGACCGTAAAATAGCCGGAGGAGTAGGGAACCGGCTCCACCTGTACCTGAGTAAAGAGCAGCTCCACATACCGCGCCTTTGCGCTTGCCGCGCAGTCGAGCGTCTGCTGGGAGTCGACCGTTAAGTACACGCGCAGATCCTCAATGCAGTCCTTGGCGAGACAGCTGTCTGTGATTTTCCCCGTATGCACACAAACCGCTTCACGGATGCCGCGCAGATCACAGGTCTTGCCCGTCTGTGCAGGTTCAGACATTCGGATGACCTCCTATATATGATATCGTAAAGGTTCGCGTGGCCGAAACAGGGTCGTTCACGCTTCGCTTTCATAACAGTTTATGCAAAACCGCCCGTATGTGAAACACCGCGCGGGGAAATTGAACCCGAAATTGCGTGGACAAATGCGGAAATATGTGCTAAGATGATAGATGAATTCTAAATTGGTGAGGTATGCCTGCACATGAAACTGGATATCATGGGGCTGCAATTTGATAATGTCACGATGGACGAGGCCTCTGCGCGCGCGGAACAGATCCTTGCGGGCAAAAAGACCTGCTATGCCGTGACCCCGAACGCCGAGATCGCCTATGAGGCGCTGTACGACGAAACGCTCCGCGCGCTCATCAACGGCGCCGATCTCGTCCTGCCGGACGGCGCAGGCGTTGTGCTCGCGTCGAAGCTTCTCAAAACGCCGCTGAAGCAGAAGGTCGCGGGCGTCGATTTTGCCGACCGCCTGCTGTCCATCCTCGAAAAGACCGGCGGCGGGCTGTTCCTGCTCGGCAGCAAGCCCGGTGTTGCGGAGCTTGCCGCGCAGAAAATGACAGAAAAGCACCCGAAGCTGTACATCTGCGGCATGAATGACGGCTATTTCAAGGATGAAGCACCGGTCATCGAGAAGATCAATGCCGCAAAGCCCGATGTACTTTTCGTCTGCCTCGGCGCGCCGAAGCAGGAGCTGTTTATGAAAAATCATCTGGACGAGCTGCATATCAAGCTTATGATCGGCCTCGGCGGCTCGCTCGACAGCTTCGCGGGCACGGTCAAGCGCGCTCCAAAGTGGATGATCCGCTGCAATCTTGAGTGGCTCTACCGGCTCATCAAGGAGCCGAAGCGGTTCGGACGGATGCTCCGGCTGCCAAAATACCTGTTCGCCGTGCTTGGCAAACGGATAAGAGGGTAAGCAATATGGGAAAACTGATCGTGTTTGAAGGAACCGACGGAACAGGGAAGTCGACGCAGTTTGCGCTTCTGACAAAGCGCCTGCAAAACGAGAACGTTTCATTCCGCCGTCTGCAATTTCCGCAGTATCTGGAGCCGTCGTCAGCGCTCATCCGGATGTACCTGAACGGCGAGTTCGGCGAGAACCCGAACGATGTCAACGCCTACGCGGCCTCCACATTCTATGCCGTTGACCGCTTCGCGTCCTATCAGCGCGTGTGGAAAAACGACTATGCCTCGGGCGGGCTGATCCTGTCCGACCGCTATACGACCTCCAATGCTGTCCACCAGGGCGGCAAGCTGGAGGGAAAGGAGCGGGAGGAATTCTTCTCGTGGCTCTATGATCTGGAATTCAACCGCATGGGCCTGCCGAAGCCGGATCTGGTCCTGTGGCTCGATATGCCGGTCGAGATCGCCGAGACGCTCATGCGCAGACGCGAGAGAGACACCAGCACGAAGGCCGATATCCACGAGCGCGACGACGGGTACCTGCACAAATGCCGCGAGGTCGCGCAGCAGGCGGCGGATTATTTCGGCTGGACGCGCGTTTCGTGCGTCCGGGACGGAAAGCTCCGTTCCATCGAGGATATCCACGAGGAATTGTATGCACGTGTAAAATCATGTTTGGAGGAAGTGTGATACCATGGTATATATCATCTTGGGTAAGGGCTTTGAGCCGATGGAAGCAATTGCGCCGTGCGACATTCTGCGGCGCGGAGGCGCGGAGGTCCGTTTTGCCGGGATCGGCGGGACGCTGATCGAGGGCGGCCACGGCATTTCGGTGCAGGCGGACTGCACCGTTGAGCAGATGAAGCTGGCGGAGGCCGATATGGTGCTCCTGCCGGGCGGACTCGGCGGCGTGCATTCGATCCTGGCAAGCGAAACGGCCATGAATTTCATCCGCCTTGCGTATGAAAAAAACTGCTATGTCGCAGCTATCTGTGCTGCGCCGACTATTCTTGCGAGACTTCACATCACGGATGGACGCAAGGCAACCTGCTATCCCGGCATGGAAGACCAAATGGGCACAGCACAGATGATCCCCTGCGGCGCAGTGCAGGACGGGAACGTCATCACCGGCCGCGCAGCCGGCTCTGCCGACGAATTCGGCCTCGCCTGCCTGCGGGCGCTCAAGGGTGAGGATACGGCCCGTCAGGTCGCCTCCGACATTGTCTACCGCGTATAAGGGAGGAACACATGGCAGATTTGACCCCGAATAAGCGTCCGGACGGGCAGTTGCCGGAAGACGGCGGGCTGGAAAAAAGTCTGGAATCGCTTTCGCTCGACGAGCTGCTTGCGTCCGTCAAGGACGATCTTGCGCGCGTCGACGCGATGATGAACGACAAGGATGAGGCAGAGCAGGCCAAAACGCAGGCTGAGGCCGAGCTGGCGCAGGAGACGCAGCCGCAGAAGCAGACGCCCAATATGCCTCCGCTGTTCGAGCCGAAGATCCCGGAGGAATACGCGGATCTGACCGTCGACCAGCAGCCGCAGGAGCCGGAACCGGCGGAGGAAAAAAAGCACGGACGGCTGCCGTCCGGCATCCGGGTGCTGCTGTATGTGTGCTGCGTGCTGGCCGCGTCGGTGCTGCTTGCCGTGTTTGCGTGGCGCTGCGCGGACGATGTGCTGTCCCTGACCAAGCCGGACGCAGAGGTGACCGTCACCATTGCAGACGGCGCGACGATCTCGCAGATCGCAAAGGAACTGCGGGACAGTGGCCTTGTCCGTTCGGAAACGCTTTTCAAGCTGTACTGCTGGGCCACCCACGCCGAGCGCACCATTGAGCCGGGTACGTATTCGCTCAACAGCCGCTATGACTATCATGCGCTTGTCAGCAATATGGTCGAGGCCAGCCCCGACCGCTCTGTCGTGGAGATCACCATTCCCGAGGGCTACGAGTGCGAGGATATCTTCCGTCTGCTGGAGGAAAACGGCGTCTGCTCGTATCAGGATCTGGCGAACGCCGCGTCGACCTATGAATTCGACTATGCGTTCCTGCAGGAGATCCCCTACGGCAGCGAGAACCGGCTGGAGGGCTATCTCTTCCCGGATACCTACCAGTTCTATATGGGAGACGACCCGGAGAACGTCATTGACAAATTCCTGCGCAACTTTGATAACAAATTCACCAGCGACCTCTATGACGCGCTGGACGCGTTGAACGACCGCCTTGCCCAGCGCATGCGGGAGAACGCATTCACCGAAACGGAGATCACGGACGCCAAGCTTTCGCTCTACGACCTCATCACGGTCGCATCCCTCGTCGAAAAGGAGACGGCCAGAACGTCCGAGAGCGCAACGATCGCCTCCGTCATCTATAACCGCCTGTGCAGCAAGCTCTATCCCTGCCTGGAGATCGACGCGACCATCCAGTATGCGCTTGCCGAGCGCAAGGAGATCCTGTCCAACGCAGACAAGGGCGTTCTCAGCCCCTATAACACCTACACAAACGCTGGCCTGCCCGCAGGCCCGATCGCAAATCCCGGCATGAATTCCATCCGTGCCGCGCTTTACCCGGCGGAGACGAAATATTATTTCTATGCGCTGGATACGACCGGTGTGCACCACTTCTCCGAGACGTATTATGAGCATCAGAACTTCCTGAACGAGCTCGCGGGCAAGGACGAAGAGGAAGACCAGCAGACCGGTACGGGCGATGAAACCACCGCAGATCAGACCGGCGACACCGCAGATACGGAGAATCAGACAGATGGATAGACGCAAACCGGAGCTTTTGTGCCCCGCAGGGGACATGGAAAAGCTGCGCATGGCCGTTGCCTACGGTGCGGATGCGGTCTATCTGGCCGGAACCAGCTTCGGCATGCGCTCGTTTACCGCCAACTTTACCCCGGACGAGCTGCCGCAGGCGATCAAGCTTGCGCATGACGCGGGCGTGAAGGTGCACTGCACGGTCAATATCATGCCGCGCAACGACGAAGCCGCTGCGCTTCCGGCCTATCTTGAGCAGCTGGACGCGGCGGGCGTCGACGCGCTGATCCTTGCGGATCTCGGTGCGTTCATGATGGCCGGGAAATACGCCCCGCACTGCCAGCGCCACGTGTCGACGCAGCAGTCGGTCGCAAACTACGCCTGCGCGCAGAGCTGGTTCGATCTCGGCGCCAGCCGCGTTGTGCTTGCGCGGGAGCTGAGCCTGCGGGAGATCCTCGGCATCCGCGAACGCGTCTCGCCGGAGCTGGAGCTTGAGACGTTCTGCCACGGGGCCATGTGCGTGTCCTATTCGGGCCGCTGCCTGCTCAGCAACTATATGACCGGCCGCGACTCCAACCGCGGCCAGTGTGCCCAGCCCTGCCGGTACCAGTACGCGCTGATGGAGGAAAAGCGTCCCGGCGAATATTTCCCCGTCTTCGAGGATGAAAAGGGCACGTACATCATGAATTCCCGCGATATGTGCATGATCGACCATCTGGACGAGCTATGCGACGCCGGGATCGACTGCCTGAAGATCGAGGGCCGCGCCAAATCGGCCTATTATGCCGCCATCGTCACCGGAGCCTACCGCCACGTGCTCGACGACGTGTGGGCAGGCCGCACACCGGACAGGATCTGGCGCGACGAGGTCGAGCACGTCTCGCACCGCCATTATTCTACCGGCTTTTACTACGGCCAGCCCGGCCAGTTTACGGAGAACTCCCGCTATCTGCGCGAGTGGCAGATTTGCGCCGTCGTTGAGAAATGCGACGCGGAGGGAAACGCGGTCCTCAGCCTGCGCAACAAATTTGCGGCAGGGGATACCGTCGAGGTCGTCGGCCCGGATCTGCGCCTGTTTTCGTGGCAGGTGACGCCGATGGAGGATCTGGACGGCGTTCCGCTCCTCGAACCCCGCACGCCGCAGATGCGCTTCCGCGCAAAGCTCCCCAAGAGGGTCCCGCCCCTCTCCTTCATCCGCCACGCCGTCGAATTATCCGGCCGATAAGCAAACAACAGGCGCTCCGATTTCTGCGGAGCGCCTGTTGTTTGCGTCAATCCTTATGGTAGCCGAAATTCGAGATCATGAAATCGCTGTCGCGCCAGTTTTCCTTGACGCGTACCCAGGTCTGCAAAAAGACCTTCGTGCCCATGAAGCGTTCGCAGTCCTTGCGTGCATCCGAGCTGATCTTCTTGAGCATCTGGCCGTTCTTGCCGATGATAATGCCCTTGTGGCTGGCCTTTTCGCAGTAGATCGTCGCGTCGATGTCGATGATGCCGTCGTCGCGCTCGGAAAATTTCGTGATCTCGACCGCCGTACCGTGCGGAATCTCTTTCTCTAAATTCCACAGAAGCTTCTCGCGGATGATCTCTGCCATCACCTGCTTCTCGGGCATGTCCGTCACCATGTCCTCCGGGAAGAGCATGGGGCCGGGCTGCGCGTATTTTTCGCAGGCTTCCAGCAGTGTCGCCACGCCGTCGCGCCACTTGGCGCTGATGGGGATGACCTCATCAAAGTCAAATTCCTGCTGATAGGCCGCGATAACCGGCAGCAGCGCCTCTTTTTCCACGGTGTCGATCTTGTTGATGACCAGCATCGCGGGCGCGCCGGAGGCCTTGATTCTCTCAATCAGCGCGTGCTCCTGCTCGCCGACGTTTGCAATCGGCTCGACCAGCAGAATCACCGCGTCCACATCGGCAACGGACTCCTTGACGACATTTACCATGTAGTCTCCGAGCTTTGTGCGCGGGCGGTGGAAGCCCGGGGTGTCGACGAAGACGTACTGGGTGTCGCCCTTGGTGACGATGCCGCAGATGCGGTTTCGGGTGGTCTGGGGCTTATTGGAAACGATGGCGATTTTTTCACCTACCAGGTAGTTCGTCAGTGTGGACTTACCGACGTTTGGCCGGCCGGCAATGGTGATCATTGCGGATTTTGTTTTCATTGGTAAATCTCCTTATTTTCGCGGCAGCTCGATTTCAGCTAAAATCTTCTCTTCGCGCGCACGCATCTGACGCTTCATCGCGTCCTCGTCCACATGGTCATAGCCGAGCAGGTGCAAAATGGAATGAATCGTCAGATAGCCGACCTCGCGCCTCGTAGAGTGCCCGAATTCCTTCGCCTGCTCCTTCGCCCGCTCAAGGGAAATTGCCATATCTCCCAGCGGCACGAGCCCCGTCTCGGGGTCTTTATACTCGTCCCAGCTCTCGGGCAGGACGCCGGGGGTAAGCTGGAACATCGGGAACGACAGAACGTCCGTCGCCTTGTCAATATTCCGGTAGGCCTTGTTGATCGCGCGGATGGACGCATCGTCCGTCACGAGAACGTTAATTTCACACGGCGTATCCACGCCCTCTTCGTCCAGCGCCGCGAGAATGCACTTGCGGATCTGGCGCTTGAGTAACAGCGCGTCCGGCGTTTTTGCCTCGCAGGTCATGACAATGTTATGCTTCATGTTCTGTCCCTCTTCTGATTCTGGCGGAATGTCTTATGCGTCTGGAAGGGCTTCGAGCTCTCCGGCAGACGCGATTTTTCGAACTTATCGTACGCTGCAACAATGCGCTGCACGAGCGCGTGCCGTACCACGTCGCTGGCCGTCAGGCGGCAGATCGCGATATCCTCCACGCCGTCTAATATCTTGATGGCTTCCTTGAGGCCGCTGACCTTATCGCCCGGGAGGTCGATCTGGGTAATATCGCCGGTGATAACGATCTTCGAGCCGAAACCAAGGCGCGTTAAAAACATCTTCATCTGCTCGCGCGTCGTGTTCTGCGCCTCATCGAGAATGATGAAGCTGTCGTCCAGCGTCCGGCCGCGCATATAGGCAAGGGGCGCAACCTCGATATTCCCGCGCTCGAGATATTTGTTATACGTCTCCGGCCCCAGCATATCAAAAAGCGCGTCGTATAACGGCCGCAGATACGGGTCGACCTTGTTCTGCAAATCGCCCGGGAGGAAGCCCAGCCGCTCGCCCGCTTCGACGGCGGGACGCGTCAGGATGATGCGGTTGACCTCCTTCGCCCGGAAGGCCGCGACCGCCTGCGCAACGGCCAGATACGTTTTGCCTGTGCCGGCAGGGCCGACACCGATGGTGATCGTGTTTTTGGAGATGGCCTTGAGATAGGTCTGCTGGCCGATGGTCTTGGCCTTCACGGGTCTTCCCTTCGCCGTCACGCAGACGACGTCCTTGGCCATCTTCGTGACCTGCTCTTCTTTTCCCGCGCGCACGAGGTCGATGAGATAGCGCACCTTCTGGTCGTCGATCTCCTCGCCCTTGGCCGCCAACGACAAAAGCGCCTCAATGGCTCTGGCGCCCGCGTCGACGGCTTCTTCGTCCTCCGCCGTGACCTTGAGCTCGGTGTTGCGGTTCGTGATGTGCACGCCGAAGGCCTGCTCGATTTTTTTGACGTTCTCGTCAAAGGAGCCAAACACGTCGATCAGCTGCTCGACGCGCTCGGCGTTGATGGTTCGTTCTGTCATGGTATCGTCTCTTCCTTTAAAATGCTGGCACGCACCATTCTTGCGATCATTTCCTCGCATCGGACGGACGCGTGAAGCTCGTATCTGTCATTTTGCCTTGTCAAATCCAGCGCTTCATCTAAGATTTCCCCGGCAATCATATCCTGCCGCACGCCGCGCTCCAGCTGCTCGATCAAAAGCGCCTGCGCCGTCTCCTCCGGCAGCGGCTTCTGCACAAGATCATAGCCGGAAAGCTCGTGATTTCAAGTCCGACGGGAATCTCAAACCCGCCCGGAAGCGTCAGCATATGGGTTTTTGTTATTTTATCACACTTGCCCTCCAGATTTCCACCGTTTGCGAAAATATTCCATCGTTTTTCTCCGACCAGAAGCGAGATTCTGCGCGCCGTCTTCCCATTTGGCTGTTTATAAAGCGTTGTGTCCGGGCAGACGACCTGTTTGTGCGTCAATGTCTCGGCGTAAATTTCGCCAAGCGCCGCGCTGACCCTCGTGGTAAATTCGAGGTCCGTGTAGGCGGAAATGAGCACCTGCCCCTCCGTGACCGCCTGTCCCGGCGCGCAGAGGCAGTTTCCCTCTAAGCTGGACACTGACGTAAGAACGCCATCCTTTGCCGCCACCACGTTCATGGGCGCGCGCCGCTCTTCAACCGCCAGCTTCTCCGACCGCTCCCTTACGACAACGTGCGCGCACATACCGCTCTGCTGCACGGTGAACCATTGGAGCTCCGGGACAAGCAACAGCATCTTGTTTTTGAGTGCCTGCGGCTGGATATCTGGTCCATACGTTCCGAAGCCCACGCCAAGGCTGTGCAGCGCGCGCAGAATTTCCGCGTCGGGGACCGTTTCGTTTCCCACAACATCGTAAAAAAACACAAACTTCGGAATCACAAACGCCCCCGCCGCGCAGAGAACCAGTCCCAGCACAAAAAGCCGCCGTCTCCAGAGCCCGCCGAACGTCTTTCCAAAGCCCATCTCCCGCACGACGGCCAGCTCGCACATCGCCTTCTGCGCCGCGGCCATCGCCTTCGGAACGTCCTTTCGGAGAATCAGAAGCGCAATCGTAAAATCATCGATTCGCTGCACACGCAAAAACGCCACGCGCGCATTTGATAGCCGTTCCAGCGCCCATTCCGGGCTCGCCCCGCGCAGCTCCGCCTGCACATACCCCTGCAAGAACCAGATCAGCCGCCACATGGCCGCCCGCCTCCTGAAAATGTCAGCGCCTCAATTCTCCCGGTCACGGTCAGCCGGTCGCGGTGCATGTGCCGCAGCTCGAGGTTCGCCCCCTCGATCGTCACCTCGCCGGTGTTGACCGCCACGATGATTTTCTCCGGCTCATAGGCGATGATCGCCCGGTGGCAGTCCAGACTGCACTCTTCAAAGCCCCGCAGTTCAATATGCGGCAGATTCGCCGCGATGTCCGCCGGAAGGTCAAACAGCTTCGCCGCCTTTATGAGAAACCGTCTTGCTGGCTTCATTTCCGTCCACCCCATTTCTGTTCTATGTCTATGCGCTGGTACTGAAAGCATGACCCGGAATCATAGATTGTCCCGGAGGTGGTTCGGATGAAGGATACCGAGCGGAAAACCGGGGTGCAGTTTCTGGCGGGGCTCGCCATCGGGCTGTGCTATGTTTGGCTGATCGCGGACGCAAAAGCGGCAAGCGCGGCTTGCGTGTCGGCGCTCGGGCTGTGCGCACAGGTGATCGTGCCGTCGCTCTTTCCGTTTTTCGTGTGCTCCAATTTGTTCTGCGCGCTGGGTCTTGAAAAGCCCATGGAGCGTGCGCTTTCCCGCGTGATGGAGCCGGTCTTCGGTGTGCCGGGCTCCGGCGCGGCGGCGCTTTTCGTGGGGCTCACGGGCGGATATCCGTCCGGCGCGCAGAGCGTGGGCGCGCTCTATGGCGGCGGAAGCATCGATCGGAAAACAGCAAAAAGGCTGCTTCTTTTCT